>ERZ778025.1495-NODE-1495-length-16687-cov-3.901696_pt1 | contig 16687 bp, 16 predicted proteins | sample MGYA00375755_ERZ778025 | MGnify/ENA primary metagenome ERZ778025 (study PRJEB29350, sample SAMN05389825) | bioreactor metagenome | isolation source: Thiocyanate bioreactor | place: South Africa: University of Cape Town | collected 2014-03-17 ... | reverse complement strand
GAACTGCAGGACCAGCATGGAGAATGCATGGTCGAACGAGCCGTCGGCGAAAGCGAGTGCGCAGGCATCTCCCTGATGGAATGCGATCCGCGGATCATTGCTGCGGCTGCGGGCGTAGTCGACATAGGCGGACGAGAAATCGACGCCGACGATAGCGTCGATGCGAGGGTTTTCAGCGAGCGCGAAGCTCAGGTTGCCGGTGCCGCAGCCGACATCCAGCACGCGGTCGCCGCTCGCCACACCTGCGAACGCGATGAAACGTGGCGCCAAAATGCGGCTCCATCGGCCCATCTGTATCTCGTAGCCAGTGCCATCCGCCGCAACGAAGGTCGAAGAGGCTGCCATGTGAGCTCCAGCGAAATGTTTGAATGAATGCGCCAAAGCTTGAAGTGTAACAGGCTGGCGGCACTCACGCATCCAAACGTCCGTAGGGGGCTCACTGACTCATGAAACGGCTATCCGTTCGTTATTCAGCCTCACACCCTCTCCGCCGCGAACAGCCCGGAATACTGCGGCCAGTAGGCGCGGATCAGAAGGAGGCTGCACACGGCCAGGAGAACTGCGATGGGCAGGCCCTGCGGGTTCAGGAACAGGTGGAAGCCGACGATGACGGTGATCACCGGCAGGATCAGCGCAAGGCCGAAGGCCGGCGCGCGGTTGGCAAGGAGGCTCAGGCCGCCGATCAGGTTCACCACCTTCAGCAAGGGCCACAGAAAGCCGCTGGCAATGAGAGCCGCCTCGAACTGCGCGGCTTGGGGCGTTTTCGGCGGATGGATGAGGTTCTGCCCCGTCGCGATGAAATAGAAGCCGTCGACGGCGCTCAGCAGGAAGAGCGCGCCGACCGCCACGCGCGGCAGCGTAACGCTGAAAAACCTCATCATGTGATCCCCCGTCGATGAGATGGATCACTGCCTGCGACTGCCGCCGGCAGTGCCGGCGCTTGCGAGGGCGCTCGGAAGCGCTAGAAGCCAGACAAGCGCCGGCACCGGCAATGATCCGCGATGTCGCAGAGACGGCATCCCGCCGCTCGGCTCAGAGGCGGCACCGGGCGCGCTACGGCAGATTGATCTGCCAGGACACGCCGAAGCGGTCATTGCACCAGCCGAACTGCTGCGAGAAGCCGTAGTTGTTCGGCGGCATCAGGTCCAAGCCGCCTTCCGAGAGCGCCGCGTACAGCCGCTCGAATTCCGCCGCGTCCTCGCACTGGACGAAGAACGACGTCGAGGGTGTGAACGTGAAGGCGTGCTTGACGTAGCTGTCGGACGCCATGACCTGCCGGCCGTTGAGCGTGAAGATCGCGTGGATGACGGAACCTTCCGGGCCCGGACCCTGCGGGCCGTATTTGCTCATCTGCACGATCTCGGAATTGGGAAAGAGCGACATGTAGAAGCGCATGGCCTCTTCTGCCCGGCCCTCGAACATCAGGAACGTCGTGATCGATTGTGGCATGGGTCGGGATCCTTTTCGTTGCTGCGTGGGCGCGCGTCGCGGCGCAGGATCGCGGCACCATAAGGGAGGAGAGGGTCGATTGTGAGACGGCCCGCCAGAAGAGCGCGCGAGGCGGCAAGTTCCATGGGGGGCATCCCCGTGGCGAAGCCTGGGTGGCTCACGGATAATCATGCGTGCTAGTGAAGCACCGCCGGCTCTTAATTATTTTTCCTGATTTACCTAGCTCCGTGGACGCCCAATCGTGCAGCATTTGTGAACATTGAGCTTGCGCAGGGGCTGCCCATGGCGAGCAATGAGCATGTGGCCGGAGCGTTCGTCACGGGCTGCCGCCCGCTGGAAGCGGGCACGTGGCGGTGCGGGATCATCTGTCTGGCCCTGGGCCTCGGAGCCGGAGGCGCCTGTCTCGCCCAGGAGACGCCCGTGGGCATCCTCATGGCTCACATTCGCATGCAGGGGTTCGCCTGCGACGAGCCTCGCAACGCCGAGCGTGACGCAAAGGCGTCGAAGCCGAATGTGACGGTCTGGGTCCTGAGCTGCGGAAACGCCAGATACCGCGTGACGCTCATTCCAGACATGAAGTCGCGCGTCGAGGTCATCAAATAGCAGCGCGTCCTGAACCGAAGCCGCGCTGACCGCACGCGCGAACCCCGACCCGATCGCCGAGCTGGCGCGCCACGTCGTGAAGGCGGGCGTGCGGATCAGGCCTTCTTCAGAGGCCCGTGGTCGTCGCAGTGATCGCCGTGCGGATGGTGCAGGTGGCCTTCGACGAGGTAGTCAACATGATCACCATGCGGCACGGCTTCGTGTCCGCAGCCGGGCCCATGCACATGATCCGGTGCGTGCCCGGCGCAGCGATGGTGCGGCGTGCACCGGTCGGGATTCTTGTCCGTGACTTCGATCACGTGCTCATCGACGTGGTCGCCGTGCACGTGATGAAGATGCCCGTCGTGCAGGTAGTCCACGTGATCGCCGTGGTGGACGGCGGTGTGACCGCACTTGGGGCCGTGCACATGAGGATGATGGGAATGCTGGGAATGCTTCGAGCTCGTGGGGGTCGCCATGAATTACCTCGCCGCTTGAACAAGACTGCCCAAAGGCCTGTGGCGCTGTGAGAAGCAGCCTGCTGCACTCTAACCCTCGCTAAGCATGAACGAGCGTCAGCGAACCTCAACTTTTCGCGATGCCGGCGCGTCAGTTGGCGCCGAGGCCGGGAATTTGAACGCCCAGCGAGAGCAGGATGAGAATTGTGTTCAGCCCCAGCACCGCGGACGCGCCGGCAAGGGTCAGAACGCGGAGCGCGGGACCCGGAAGGTACGCGCCCATGATGTCGCGCCGGCTCGTGAAGATGATGAGCGCGATCATGGGGACGGGGAGCACGAGGCTCAGAACGACCTGGCTCAGGACGAGCGCGTCAGTTGCGTTCACGCCGATGGCGGCGACGATGAAGGCAGGAACCATGGTCACCAGCCGCCGCAGCCATATGGGCACGCGAACGTGCAGGAAGCCTTGCATGATGAGCTGGCCGGCCATGGTGCCGACGACGGAGCTCGAGATGCCGGATGCGATGAGCGAGATGAGAAACACGCCGGCGGCCGCCGATCCGAGCAGTGGCGTCAGCATGTGATAGGCGCTCTCGATCTCCGCCACATCCTTGTGTCCGGCGTGGAAGGCGCCGGCCGCCATCATCACCATCGCGATGTTGATGAGCCCTGCGATGGCGAGCGCAATGACGACCTCGATATCCGAGAAGCGCACGAGCGCGCGCCGTTCGCGCTCGTTGCGGATCGGCGCCCGGTTCTGCGTGAGGCCAGAGTGGAGATAGATGGCGTGCGGCATGATTGTGGAGACGATCATGCAGACCGCGATCAACAGGGCTAGATTGTGGGGAATGGAGGGGGCGACCACCCCGCGCGCGGCACTACCCCAATCGATGGGGGCAATGACGAGCTCGACGAGATAGCAGAGCCCGATCGCCGCGACGAAAAAGGTGATGATCAGCTCCATGGGCCGGAAGCCGCCGCGCTCGAAGATCAGCAAGCCGTAGGTCAGGAACGCAGTAATCCCCATGCCGGCGATTAGGGGCATCTTGAAGAGGAGCGCGAGCCCGATCGCGCCGCCGAGAAACTCGGCGAGGTCCGTCGCCATGGCTGCGATCTCGCTCGCCGCCCACATGGCCCACACGAGGGGTTTTGGAAAGTGATCGCGGCAGAGCTCGGCCAGGTTCTTGCCTGTCACGATGCCGAGGCGGGCAGAAAGGGCCTGGAAGAGCATGGCAATGAGATTGGCGAGCACCACGACCCACAGGAGGGCATAGCCGTAGCCGGCGCCGGCCTGGATGTTCGTCGCGTAGTTGCCGGGGTCCATGTAGGCGACAGACGCGATGATCGCAGGGCCGGCGAAGAGCAGGGCCGAGCGCAGCCCGCGCACTTCGCCCGAAAGAGCCAGCGTGATCCGGCTTCGTGTGCGATCTGTCAGAGATTGTTCCATCGGTGCCGCGCCCCGGCAGGGTTATTAATCCACTGACTAATAAATGTAGCCTATGCTTCATTATTTTCAATCGGAGACAATAGGACGCATGGGGTGGGTTCTCACACAAGGGCCGCCGCTGTACGATGCGGGCCAGCCAGGGTCGACATTCAGCAGCAAGGTGCAGGGGAGGAAGCCGAAATGCCGCGCCGGGGCAAGGAAGGGCGAAAGGTCGACGGAGCGCGACTGCCGGAGCGCTTCGGGCGCGCCCGTGCTGCCCAGGCCATGGCGCTCACGGAGGATTACGTCGAGCTGATCAGCGACTTGATCGCGGAGTTCGGAGAGGCGCGCATTGCGGATATTGCGCAGCGCGTGGGGGTCACGCATCCGACGGCCACCAAGGCTATCGGGCGGCTGAAGCGCGAGGGTCTTGCCAGCTCACGCCCCTATCGCGGTGTATTTCTCACCGATGCGGGGGCGGCACTGGCCGAGCGCGTGCGCGCGCGCCATCGCATTGTCGTGGATGTGCTGGTGGCGATCGGCGTGCCGCGCGAGACGGCCGAGCTGGATGCCGAGGGGATGGAGCACCACGTGTCCGACGCGGCGTTGAAAGCCTTCAAGGCGTACCTGCGGAAGAAGGCGTGATCGCAGGGCGGCGCGTCGGTCTCGGCGCGCCGCGCCGCATGTCATCGAACGGAGGGCAAGGCGCGCGCCGCCCCCGGAATCTGACCGCCCCTGGCGATCCATTCGTCATAGGACTGGAACTTCAGTCCGAGCTTGCCGTAGTCGACGCTGAGGACGCCGTCAGAGCCGCGCATGACCGCCGAGGGCGCAATCTTCTGCACCTCCTGCGCCATCACACCGACATAGGTCTTGGTGCCGCCTGTATAGGCGAAGCGATACCAGCCGAGTCCATTGCCGAGGCGGCCCAGAAGCACAATGTCGTGCTTGACCCTGATGTCGGAGCGACGTCCGCCGCGCCCACCACCGCCGCGGAAGCCTCCGCCGCCTCTGAAGCCACCACCAAAGCTGCGGCCACCGCCGCCGAAGCTTCTGCCGAAGGATCTGCCGCCACCGCGCGGTCCGAAGCTCTGACGCTGCACGCGGGCGACGTTACGCGAGCGATGCTGCACGTTCCGCGCCGAGCGATTTTGCGTCGTGCGTCTGGCCTGGCTCGCCCGGTTCGTCTGTGCCGTGCGCCTCGCCTGAGTACCCTTGCCCTGGGCTGTGCGCTTGCCCTGGCCAGCACCCTTTTGCGCCGTACGCTTGCCTTGGGCCGCGCCCTTGCCTTTGGCCGCCTGCTTGCCACCGCCCTTGGCGGCCTGCTTGGCACCACCGCCCTTGCCAGCCTGCTTGGCTCCGCCCTTGGGCCCGCCCGCCTGCTTGCCGCGATCGCCGGCCCCCTTGGCTCCCTTGGCGCGGTCACCGGGACGGCCCGTGGCACCGGCGAACTGCTGGCGAACTTTGGGGTTGTTGTAGGCAACGCCGCGGCGATGCTGGGGATTGTGCCGCCAGTGCTCGACGCGATCGCCGCGCCTGAAGTCGAGGTTGCGGTCACGCCAGTCGATGTGGCCCCACCAGCCGCCTGAGGCCCATCGCCAGAGGCCGTAGGCGGTGCCGAAGGCTATGCCGGTCGCGATGATGCCGCCGGGCAGCCAGTAGTCATCGGGGTAGTAGTAGTCCGGCGGATAGTCCGGATAGGGCCAGGGGCCATAGACGACCGCGGGATCGTAGTAGGGCACATAGACCGTGTCGGGATCCGCGGAGTCGATCGCAATGATCTGCGTCCCGCCCTCCTTCGTGACGGTGACGTTCTGCTCCTTGGTCGTCTTGAGCTTGTCCGTCGCCTGGGCTCTTGCGCGCAGACGCTGGACGGCATCCATGACGTCCCCTTCCTGCGCGAGCACGGCATCGCCGAGCCTCTGCGTCCAATCCAGCTTCTTGTTCATCATCGCCAGCACGGACGGCGTCGGGATGAGCGATTTGACGCTGTCGTCCCAGCTCTGCTTTGCGAGCGCCGCACTCAGAGCATCGCCCTTGAGATCCTTGTTCTCCGTGACCCAGCGATCGGCCTGCACGATCTCGAGCGGATAGGTCGACGCCATCAGAACCTGCGCGAGCAGAGCATCCGGGTAGAGCGCGATCGGCGCGACGAGCGCCTCGAGCTGCTCGCGCCGCAGAAGGCCCTCGCCGGGACTTGCTGTTGGCGGACTCGCCGTCGGTGGTGGGCTTGCTGCTGGAGGGGGCGCCGGCTGAGGCGTGGTCTGCGCGTGCGCACTGAGGGGAAAGACCAGGAGAAGCAAGAGCACTAAGACAGGCATTGGTTCGCCCTCTTGTGGCAACTGTGAACTCGACGACAACGCCGCACGCGCAGGCGCGAGCGGCGCAGATAAGTGGGCGCGCCACAGGGGATGGTCGCGCCCACCGGGCCCGAGCCCCGGCGTGTCTGGCACAGGCTCTGGGCTCTAGGAGCGGGCTTTAGAAGCAGGCTTTCGAAGTCAGCACGTTGAGACGTCTAGGTATTCGCGCTCGAACAATCCGCCCACAATCGGGACAAACCCCCAAAGCTCATCCCGGTCCGCCCTCAGACAAGAGGGATGACGCAAGGGTGTCGTGCCCGCGGGAACCGCGGGCCGAGGTGTGGAGAAGATTGTGGTGCGAGGGGGCTCGGCGCGTCGCCTAAGCCCCTTCGGCGCTCGCGCGTGCCTTGGTCCGGCGGGCAAGCCACCAGGGGAGCAGCACGATCAGCACGGCCATGACCCAAAGCGAATTCGAGATGGTGCTCTGGAAGAGGATCGAGATGTCGCCGCCGGAGAGCGCGAGCGCGTTGCGCAGGTTCGTCTCGAGAACTTTGCCGAGAACGAAGCCGAGGATGATCGGGGCCATGTCGAAGCCCTGTTTCCTGAGCGCCCAGCCCCCGACACCGATCGCCAGCATGAGCAGCACGCTCATGACGCTCGAGTAGGCCGTGTACACGCCGAGGATGGAGAGGAGCAGGATCGCCGGTATGAGCCAGGTATTCGGCACCTGCAGCATCTTCACGAAGATGCGCACCATCGGGATGTTCAGGATCAGCAGCATGATGTTGCCGATGTACATCGACGCGATGAGGCCGCCTGCGAGCTCGGGCCGTTCCGTGAAGAGCTGCGGTCCGGGTGTGATGTTGTAGAGCATGAGCGCGCCGAGCATCACGGCTGTCGTGCCCGACCCGGGCACGCCGAGCGTCAGCATCGGCACGAATGCGCCGCCGGCCGCGGCATTGTTGGCGGCCTCGGGGGCCGCGAGCCCGCGCATGTCGCCTTTGCCGAACGTGCCCTTGTCGAGGAGGCGTTTCTCCGTGGTGTAGGCGACGGCGCTTGCAACGGAGGCGCCGGTGCCCGGCAGCACGCCGATGATGAAGCCAGAAACGGAGCTGCGGATCGTCGGCCACCAGCAGGCCTTTATGTCCGACCAGCTCGGGAAGCCCTTGCCGATCGGAATGGGCTTGAGCGTGCCTTTGAACTGATGCTCGAGCATCAGCAGGATCTCGCTGATCGAGAAGAGGCCGATGACGATGATGATGAACTCGATGCCGTCGTGCAGCTCGGGCTGATCGAACGTGAAGCGGTAGGCGCCGGAGGTCGGATCGAGACCGATGGTCGTGAGGAGGAGGCCGATCAGGCAGCCGATGAGTGTCTTCACGGGCTCAGCGCCGACCATGGAGGCCAGCGTCGCGAACGCGAACATCATGAGCGCGACGTACTCCGCAGGGCCGAACCTGACCGCGAAGCTGCCGAGGAGTGGCGCAAAGAATGTGAGGCCGACGACCGCCAGCATTCCGCCGACGAACGACGTCAGCGCGCTCATGGTCAGAGCCTCGGCACCGCGGCCCTGCTTCGCCAGCGGATAGCCGTCCAAGGCCGTCATGACCGCGCCGGCATCACCGGGCACGTTGATGAGGATCGACGTGATGCGCCCGCCGTACTCGGCGCCGTAGTAGATGGCCGCGAGCAGGATCATGCAGCTCTCGGGCGGCAGCTTCATGGTGTAGGCGATCGGCAGGATCAGCGCGATGCCGTTGATCGGACCGATCGCGGGGAGCGCGCCGATCAGCGTGCCGAGGAAGCAGCCGAGGAGCGAAAGGAGAAGATTGCTCGGCGTGAGGGCGACGGCGAAGCCGGTCCACAGATAGTCGAGTGACATGGAGAGCCCCTCAGCCGGGAAAGAGAAGTGAGCCAGCGGGAAGATAAGTCCCGAGGCCATACTTGAAGAGGAGGAACCAGAAGGCGGATTGTGCAGCACCTATGGCGATCGCCGACATGGCGGAGGCGCCGAAGAGGTAGGCGGCCCAGCCACAGACGATGAAGGCGGTGGCAAGGAAGCCGATATAGTCCATCAGCCCGATGGCGATCGCGGTCACCGCGATGAGGCCTACCGCGCTACGGAGCAGCTCGGAGCCCGGCCACGGGTCGGCGCTGCCGGGGCGGAGGAAGTACCAGGTTCCGCAGACCGCCAGCGAGGCCGAGAGAATGTAGGGGAAGGCCTGGGGCCCGAGCGGATCGGACGAGAAGGCGTACTCGATCTGGCCCGTGGCAATGGCCAAGACAGCGGCAAATACCAGCAGGACCGCAGCCGACACGCGGCCGCTGAGTCCGTCCTGCCGGTGCCCATCTTCGTGAGAAGAATCGGACAAGGCTGCCTCCCGGAATGAGGGTGAGCGCGATGGGGGAACGTGCACCTCCCTCCGGGCGGAGAGAGGCGCACGAGAGCTTATTTTATGAGGCCGGCTTCCTGGGCGAGGATCTTGAAGCGGGCAACGTCAGCTTTGACGTGATCCGCGAAGGCCTTGCCGTAGGACGGGAAGGGATAGAGGCCGCGCGCCTCCTGCTCCTTCTTGAAGTCGGGTGTCTTGCTCAGCTTCTCGAGCGTCTCGACCCACCACTGGTAGTCGGCATCCGACACCTTGGGGCCGACGTAGAGACCGCGCCAGACGGTCCAGAGGATGTCGTAGCCCTGCTCCTTCGCCGTCGGGATGTCCTTGGCATCGCCCGTCAGGCGCTCCGGCGACATGACGGCGAGGATGCGAACCTTGCCGGACGTGTGGTGCGGCATGAACTCGGCGACGTCGCTCGAGCCGATCTTGACGTGCCCGCCGAGCACGTTCGTGACGACGGGGCCGCCGCCCTCGAGCGCGATGTAGCGCATCTTCTTCGGATCCTGGCCGGCCGCCTTGAAGATGAGCGCGGCCTTCATCCAGTCCTGGCTGCCGACGGCGCCGCCGCCCGCGACCGAGAAGTCCTGCGGCTTGGCTTTGATGCCCTCGATGAGGTCCTTGAGCGACTTGTACGGGCTGTCCTGCGCCACGATGACCGAGCCGAACTCGGCGCCCAGCGCGCCGACCCAGCGGACCGCGTTCTCGTCATGGGCGCCGAACTTCTTCTGCGCGAGCAGAAGGGCCGAGCCGGTGGATGCGGCGACGACCGTGCCGGCCTCGCCGGGACGCGTGCCGATGATGTGATTGTACGCCGTCGCGCCGACGCCGCCTTCCATGTAGGTGTACGCCATCGGCGTCTCGACCAGGTTCGCCGACTGCAGCGTGCCCCCGAGGAGCCGGCAGGTCAGATCGAAGCCGCCGCCCGGCTTGGCGCCGACAATGCACTCGGTCTTGCCAGGCTTCGCAACGACCGGCGAGCCGATGAGCAGCACTGTACACGCGGCAGCCATTGCGCCGGTGAGCTTCCCTAGCATTGTTTCCTCCGGGAGTTAACTTTGAGACTGGTCGGGCAGGTCCGCTCGTCTCTCGGGCGCCGTTTGATTTCTGTCAAGATCTCTCGCTCCGGGCCGGCGTTTGCGTGCGTCGCCCAGAGGCACGGGATCCACACAATCGACCGAACGGGGGCTTGTGCAGGTGTTCAATTAGATTGGGCAATTAGATCGGGCGTGACTGCCAACAGGTAGCCACGCCCGCCAATGATCGAGGCTCGGAGCTTACTTTTTGGCCGTCGCGGCAGCCGGTGGGACGACCTTCATCACGAAGGACGTCGGCGCTTCGCTGGGGCCGAAGGGGCCCGGCACCTTGTTCTGGATCGCCGGCAGGCTCTTCAGGTAGGCGACGATCGCATCGGCGTCCTCGCGCGTGAGGCTCGCGAAGGCGTGCCACGGCATGATGGGCGCAAGCACGCGGCCGTCGGGCCGCTTGCCCTCGGTGAGGGCGACGCGGATCTGCTCCGCCGACCACTTGCCGAGGCCCGTCTCTTTGTCCGGCGTGAGATTGGGACCATGGAACACACCAAGGCCCGGGATCTCGAAGCCGACCTCGGAGCCCGAGAGAAAGCGCTGCATGTCCGGCTTGCCGAAGAAGTAGCCGGGCGTGTGGCAGTCATTGCAGCCTGAGAAACCCGCAAGATATTTGCCGCGGGCAATCTGTGCATCTTGCGCCGCAACGGGGCCCGGCGGCAGTGCGATCGCCAGCACGGCTGCCATGGTTCCGAGCGCCGCCAGAAGTGCGGTGCGCGTGCCGCGCGACGGACGCGGCTCGCCTTTCGTCGCGTGAGACCTTGCCTTGAGTGTCATTGGAGCTTCCCCGTTCGCTCTTCATTTTTATGCTGCCTGTCCCAGCGTTGCGCTGGGGGCGCGCGCTCTAGTGTCCCGATTCCGAAGTTCGCCCCACCTCGATGCTGGTGTCGCGAGCGAACGTCGGAATCAGAGGGGACACTAGAATCGAAATCTTGCTAGTGCGATTCAGATCGAGAAATTCGCTCGGTGCCGTGGCCCCGGGATGTGGCGAATTTCTCGATCATCACACTAGCGCGCCGGTCATAGTCGTCCGCCAGTGTGCGCAACGCCGCACCACCATCGCCCATGAACGATGGGCCGTGCATGAGCGCGAGCGTGTGCGGTGCGAGCGCGGCGAGCTCGCGCAGCGTCCTGCCCATGCAGGGATTGAGGGAAGAATATTGGAAGAGGTCCTCGCCCGCGATGGCAGGGCCGACGATGTCGCCGTCTGTAAGTGCGGGGCCATTGCCGAGTTGCGTGAAGAGGTCGCCGCACATGAGCGTGCGCGTACCTTCCTCGTACAGAACGCCGGCGTCCCAGCCGTGCGGCGTGTGCGGTGTATCGATGAAGCGCACGCGCTTGCCGCGGCCGAGATCAATGACTTCGCCGTTGCTCAAGGCGCGCGAGGGACGGTCGGCGAAGTCGTTGAGCGAGACCATGCAGCCGGTCTGGCCGTGGGCTGCAGTAGCGTTGGGGGCAATGGCGAGCCACTCGTTCATGGCGCCGCACTCGTCGGCCTCGAAATGACCGAACGTTATCCACCTCAGGCGCTCCGGTGGGATGATGCGGCTCAGCGCTTCGCGGTTCAGCGCGAACATCTTGCGCAGGCCGGTGTGGAACATGAGGGGTTCTTCGCCGAGCACCAGGAACTGGTTGAACGTGAAGCCGGCGGGCGGTCCGATCTCGGGTACGAAGGTCGAAAGCCGGAATATGCCGTCTGCGATCTCGCTGGCTGTCGTGGTCATCGCTTTTCTCCAGGCAAAGTAGGGATGTTCGCCGCAGCGGTGTGCCGTGGGCGTGATGGTGGACTTGCAGACAATTTCGTGATACACATATGTGTATCTAAATTAGGCGGGGCGTGTAGCGGAACCGGGAGCTGTTGTCAATATGATTGCACGTATGTGTGCAGTGGAATTTTCATGACGCGCGCGTACAACATGACGAAGCGCGCCGATCAGCAGGCGGAAACGCGCCTGCGCATCGTCGAGGCCGCGATCGATCTTCACGGTACCGTCGGCCCGGCGCGTTCGAGCTTCAGCATGGTTGCCGAGCGCGCGGGCGTGCAGCGCCACACGCTCTATGCGCACTTCCCGGACGAGCGAAGTCTGCTCATGGCCTGCTCGAGCCTGCATCTTGAGCGCCAGCCGCTGCCCGATCCCGAGCCGTGGCGCGCGATCGGAGATCGCGACGAGCGTCTGCGCACGGGGATCGGGGTGCTATACGACTGGTACGCGCGCAATGAGGCTCTTGCCGGGTGCGTGCTGCGCGACATCGAGGTCAATGAGATCGTCCGCGAAGTTGCGGGGCTCCGCATTGGAGCGCCCATCGCGGCGTGCGAGCGCGTGCTCGCAGCCGGGCTCGGCAAGCGGCAGAAGGCCATGCTGCACCTCGCGCTCGATTTCTACACATGGCGGTCGCTGGTACGCGCGAGCGGGCTCAAGACGAGTGCGGCCGTGGAGACGATGGTGCTCGCGATCAACGGCGTGAAGTGAGGGCGGCGGCGCGTCGCCCCTGAGCGCCGCAATGGCTGCGCGCCACGAAGTCGGCAGCGCCGTGCCGCGTTGCGCGATGGCCTCATGAGGCGAAAACTCGATCGCCATCGTCAGCAATCATGCTGGACATTGCCCTTGTGCCCTCAATAGCCTCGGATTGCGGGGTGGTGATGTCGGGGTTGGGCCGGGGAAATGGGGAAGAGAGCAGGCGTCGCGCTTGCCTTGAGCATTGCGTCAGTGGGACCGCTCGCCGCGCAGCAGGTTCAGCTTCCGGGCATCACCGTCACGAGCCCGGCGGCGAAGGCAAAGTCCAAGCCTAAAGCAGCGGCGAGCAAGGCTGCTCCTGTGACATCGGCACCTGCAGCCACGCCTGCTGACCCATCCGAGTTCGGCGCCGTGCTTGCGATCGATCCGCGCGCCAATGACGTCGGGATCGCGCAGTCTGCGAGCCAGGGCACGGTGCCGGCCGAGGTGCTGCTTGCGACGCCGGCCTACCGCACCGGCGAAGTGCTCGAGGCGGTGCCCGGCCTCATCGTCACGCAGCACAGTGGCGAGGGCAAAGCCAACCAGTACTTCCTGCGTGGCTTCAATCTGGATCACGGCACGGACATCGCGATCACGATCGACGGGATGCCGGTGAACATGCGCACGCACGGCCACGGGCAGGGCTACGCGGATACGGCCTTCATGATCCCGGAGATCATGCGCGGGCTTGCTTTCAGAAAGGGGCCGTACTTCGCGGCCGAGGGCGACTTCGCCTCGGCGGGCGCGGTCCACCTCGATATCGTCGACAAGCTGGAGCGGAATTTTGCGCAGGTCGAAGTCGGGAGCTTCGGCCATCGCCGCGCGGTGACGGGCATGTCGGCGCCGGTCGGTGTGGATGGCACGGTGCTCGTCGCGGGCGAGCTTCAGCACTTCAATGGCCCGTGGGAGCACCCCGACGAGCTGCGCAAGCTCAATGGCGTGATGCGCTATGCGCGCGGCACGTACGACAATGGCTTTGCGCTGACCGCAATGGCCTACTCGGGCAAGTGGAATGCGACGAGTCAGATCCCGCTGCGCGCGGTCGAGAGCGGGCTGATCGGGCGGTTCGGCAATCTCGATCCGACCGACTATGGCGAGGCGCAGCGCTTCAGCCTCTCGGGCCGCTGGCATGAGACGACGGCGACGACGGCCACGCGCATCAATGCCTATGCCATCAAGAGCGATCTCAAGCTCTTTCACAACTTCACGTACTTCCTGAATGATCCCGTCAACATCGCGGTCGGCCTCTTCAATACGCGCGAGCGTGTGACGCTCTCGACGGTGCGCGATGATCGCGTGCGCGAGGCGAGTGCGGGCGTCTTCGGCGAGAACACGCTCAGATGGACGGACTGGCTGCGCACGACCGTCGGGCTCCGCGGCGATGTGTACTGGACGGATGTCGCGAGCAATATCGCGGCGAACGCGGGTCGCGACAGCGACGCGATGCTGAGCCCGAAGGCAGGTCTCGTGCTCGGGCCCTGGGCAAAGACCGAGCTGTATCTTAATGCGGGCACGGGCTTTCACAGCAATGACGCGCGCGGCACCGTGACGACCATCGATCCGGTCAGCGGCGATCCGGCCGCGCGCACGCCGTTCCTCGTGCGCTCGAAGGGGGCTGAGGTCGGCCTGCGCACACAACCCTGGAAGGGATTTCTCAGCACGCTCTCATTCTTCGTCCTCGATTTCGATTCCGAGATCGTGTTCGTCGGCGATGCCGGAAATACCGAGGCGAGCCGGCCGAGCCGCCGTCTCGGCAGCGAGCTGACCTTCAACGCGAAGCTCGCGCCCTGGCTGACGGCGGACTTCAGCGCCGCCTACACGCAGGCGCGCTTCCGCGAGGATGATCCCGATGCGCCGGGTCGGCACATTCCGGGCGCCGTCGAAGGCGTCGTGGCTGCGGGGCTCTCGTTCAATGACGTGCTCGGCGGCTGGTTCGGTGGCGTGAAGGTGCGCTACTTCGGACCGCGGCCGCTCATCGAGGACAACAGCGAGCGCTCGGAGGCCACGACGACCGTGTCGGCACGCCTCGGCTACAAGTTCGCGAGCGGCCTGATCGTGCGCCTCGACGGCTTCAACCTGCTCGACGCCAAGGCGAGCCAGATCGATTATTTCTACGCCTCGCGATTGCCGGGCGAGCCGGCGGGCGGCGTCGAGGACAAGCATTTCCATCCCGTGGAGCCGCGCTCGTTCCGGCTCTCGGCGACCATGCAGTGGTAGCCGACGCGCTATTCCTGTGGGAGATCTCCCCGCGTCGATTTCGTCGCCGTGCGGCGCCATTCGGCGGGCGGCGTTCCGAAGTAGCGCGCAAAGGCGCGGTTGAAGGCGGATTCCGTACTGTAGCCCGCATCCAGAGCAATGGTGCTGATGGCTTTGTCCCTCGTCTTCAATTCGACGCTGGCGAGATAGAGGCGCCAGTCGCGCAGATAGCGGATGGGAGAAATCTGCAGGGTCGCGGCGAAGCGCCCGGCTAGGGCGCTTCGCGAAAGACCCGACGCCTTCGCGAGAGCCTCGATCGTCCATTCGCGCTTCGGATCGGCATGGAGGCACGCGAGGCATCGCCCGAGCGCCGGATCGCGGATGGCTGCGAGCCAACCTGTCGAGGTCGGCTCATTGAGCAGGAACTCGCGGCGCAGAACCTCGATGAAAGTCACTTCGGTCAGGCGTTCGAGCACCGATGATCCGCCACGCTGTGGCTTGTCGACCTCGACGACGATCTGCTCGATGGTCGACGCGAGCCAGTCCGACCGCTCGCCGTTCAATGTCCGCACGTGAATGAACTTCGGCAGCAGATCCCGGAAAGGCGCGAAGTTCATGGCTTCGCACTGGATGTAGCCGCAGAGGATGCGCATCCGGCTCTCGAAGTCGCCATAGCGAAGAGTGGGGATCTCACGCCACGGCGCGGGCGGCAGATCAACACCGGGATCGATGAGACGGCCGTCGACGCCGACACCGATCCAATGCGGCGTGCCGAACGGGAAGGCTGCGATGTCGCCTTTCTCGAGGGTGGTCCTCCGGCCTTCGATCTCCAGCCAGCAGGTGCCGCCTGCCACGATGTGAAAGCCGATGGCATCGGCTGGCTTGTAGGCGGAGGGCGTCGCGTCCGTAATCCAGTTGCCGCTCGGCATGTAGCAGTACTGGAGAGAACCGGTAATGCGGATCCTGCGCAGCGCTTCCGAAAGCAGATCGCCGACGTCGGAGCTCTCGATGACTGGATTCTGCATCAAGGATCTCGGCATTGCGGCCAATGACGGAGGAACGCTTCGGCATTAGGTCAAGCGGCGTTTTCACTGATCATAGAGCATGGAGGCAAACGTGGCGAATGTAACGGACAAGCTGGTAATCCTGGTAACCAAAGGCATCGAGAGCGAACTTTCGTCGGTGGCGTTCACCATAGCCAACGGAGGCATTACCGCCGGCCTGAAAGTCTATATCTTTCTGAGCAGCACGGGCATCGACCTCGTCCGCAAGGGCGGACAGACCATGACACAGGTGGCGCCCCTCGACTCGCTTGCTGCACTGATCAAGGACTTCCAGGCGCGCGGCGGCGTGATCTGGGCTTGTACGCCTTGCGTGAAGTCGCGCGGCTACGAGCAGGCCGATTTCATCGAGGGCGTGATCATCACGGGTGCGAGCGTCATGCACGCCGAGCTCAAGGCCGGCGCGGCGACGCTCTCGTTCTAAAGCGTCTTTGGGACCTTAAATGCGACTTTGAGGTCGGCACAGGCGTGGGTCGCATTTTAGGTCCGACGCTTTAGTTCCGCCGCACAGCGTACACATCGCCGGAGTTTGCCGCGTGCGGCAGCGCGGCGATGTGTGCGCGCATGTCATCGGCCGTGACCCAGCGGCCGAGATCGAGTGTCTGGCTCTCGCCGAGCGCAAGATCGAAGTCGTAGTCGCCGAGCGCGGCAATGCGCGCGAGACAGGCATAGGCCACATCGCGCTGGATGGTCGTGAACTCGAAGGAGAGTGCGGGGAGCAACTGGCTCAAGCCTGCGAGCACGTCTTCGACGTCGATCTTCACGAAGTTCGGCGCGCCATGCGCCGCGATAAGCGCATCGAGTGTCGTGACGGGCACTTCGATCTCGCGATCCCAGACCTGGCCTTCCCATCCGCCGGCGCCGTCCGCGGCTTTGACGAAATCGCGCGAGGCGGTCGTGACCGTCGGGTTCGCGGTGTTCACATGCAGGCTGATCTTTCCTGCGGCCGGGCCACATGCGCTCTCGACGAGTGTAACGTTGGTGTCGCCAGCGTAGATCGCACGAATGGCATGGGCACAGAGCGGCTGCGGCTCAAGGGCGACGACGCGCGCGCCGAGGCGGCGGAAGGCACCAATGCGGTCGCCGACGTGCGAGCCGATGTCGAAGGCGAGGTCGCCGGGCTGCACGAACCGCGCATAGAGCGCGTCCATGGCCGCCTCGCGCGCAGTGTCGCCGTAGTAGACGTCGAGAGAGCGCTGCAGGCTCTCGAGGGCGGGGTCGCGCTTCAATCCGGCGAGGCGTTCG
>ERZ778025.1485-NODE-1485-length-16777-cov-6.069609_pt1 | contig 16777 bp, 16 predicted proteins | sample MGYA00375755_ERZ778025 | MGnify/ENA primary metagenome ERZ778025 (study PRJEB29350, sample SAMN05389825) | bioreactor metagenome | isolation source: Thiocyanate bioreactor | place: South Africa: University of Cape Town | collected 2014-03-17 ... | reverse complement strand
GCGAAGTGGCTGTAGCCATTGAAGCTCTGCAGCCCCGGCCGGTTGCGGATCGACCAGTCGACCAGCCGCCCGCTGCCCGAAATGGCGAGCCCGCCTGCGCCGATCCCGCCCAGCGGGAAGGCGATGTGGCGCGCGCGGTCGCCCCCATAGACGAAGCGTGGGTCAGGCGCGGGGCTGGTCATGGAAACTCCGGAAGGCGTCAATTGCGGATGCCCGAGAACGTCACGCCCTGGATCACCATCTTCTGGGCGACGAGGAAGAGCAGGACGACGGGCAGGATGGACATGCTCATGGCGGCCATCACCACCGAGAGATTGCCCTGGCTCATATAGCCGCGCAGCAGATCCATCGCGATCGGCAGCGTCATCGCCTGCTGGCTCTCGATCAGCGCACGCGGCTGGAAGTAGCTGTTCCACGCGCCGGTGAAGGTGATGATGGCGAGCGCCGCAAGGGCAGGGCGCAACTGCGGCAGCGAGATGCGCCAGAAGATCTTGAAGTAACCCGCGCCATCCATCAGCGCGGCCTCCTCGAGTTCCTTGGGCTGGCTCCTGAGGAACTGGCGCAGCATGAACACACCGAAGCTCGAGGTCAGCCCCATCAGCACGAGGCCGAGTGGATTGTTGAGCAGCCCCACCTTGGCGTAGCCCAGATAGATCGGCAGGATCGTCACCTGCGCAGGGAACATCAGCCCGATCAGCATCACGAAGAACAGGCTGTCGCGGCCGGGAAAGCGCAGCCGTGCATAGGCGAAGGCTGCTAGCGTACAGGTGACGAGCTGGCCGATCGTCACCAGCACCGCCACATAGAGGCTGTTCCAGTAGATCTTGAGGAACGGCACCGCCGAGTTGAGCACCGTCTGGTAGTTGGAGAGATCGAGCGTGGGCGGCAGGAAGCTGGGCGGCATCTTGTAGGCCTCGGCCGCCGGCCGGGACGACATCCAGGACAGACACAGGAACGGCTTCAGCATCAGGACGCCCATCACCGTCAGCACCGCGATGATCGCGATGTCGACGTTTCGCGCTGCGCGCTTCGTCTGCATGCTGCGGGTCTGCATCTCAGGCCTCCACGAGGCGGCGCGAGCCGACGAGTTGGATGATGGTGACGATCAGCACCAGCAGCATCATGACTACGGACACTGCTGCGGCATAACCGAGCTCGAATGAGCCGAAGGCTTCGTCGACGAGGTAGATCGAGAGCGAGCGCGTCGAGTCGCCCGGACCGCCGCCAGTGAGGATGGTGATCGATTCGAACACCTGCAGCGCGCCGATCGTGGCGAACACGATGCAGAAGAACAGCACCGGCGAAATGTAGGGCAGGGTGATGCGCGAGAAGCGTCGCCAGGGCGAGGCGCCGTCCATCGAAGCGGCATCCATGATCGGCTGCGGCACGCCTTGCAGCGCGGCGACCAGGATGATCATGAAGAACCCGGTGTTCTTCCACACATCCATGATCACGATCGAGGTCATGGCGACCTTCGATGAGGTCAGCCACGGCACCGCCGGCAGGCCCAGCACATTGAGGTAGTAATTGATCACGCCGAAATCGACGGCGTAGAAATAGCTCCACACGACCGCCACGAAGGCCGCCGAGATGATCACCGGCAGGAAGAAGGCGAGGCGGAAGAAGTAGAGCAGCCAGCCCGGCATGGCGCGGTTGAGTGCCAGCGCCAGCAGCAGGCCGACGAGCACGTTGCCGGTCACCGCGAAGAACGCGAAGCGCAGCGTGTTCCAGAAGATGGTGATCGAGCGGCTCTCGCCGAAGAAGCGCTGGTAGTTCTCGAACCACACCCAGTCGGCGCCGAAGCTGATGTCGTAATAGGTGAAGCTGAGCACGATCGTGATGGCGACGGGCACCAGCACGAACAGCGCGTAGAGCACGAACGAGGGCACCACGAACAGATAGCCCGCGCGCATCTGTGCTTTGCGTAGATCTGACAGTCGCCGCTTGGCCATCGTGGGCTCCAGTTAGGTGTCCATGCCGGGCGGACCCGGCATGGACAGTCCCGGGGGAGGACTACTGTGTGACGCGCTTGAGGCGCTCGAACGAGCGGGTCAGTTCCTGGTCGGCGGCAGCCACCGCGTCGGGAATGGACATCTCGTCGGTCATGATGGCCTGGAAGTAGCGCATGAAGATCTGGTCCACTTCCTGGAAGTTCGCGGGCGAGGGCACGGCCTGGGTGCTCGGCAGCGTCTCGTAGTAGAGCGGCGCGCTCGGCGGGAACTTGAGGAAGCCCTCGGTCTCCGCTGCCGACTTGCGGCCCGGCACGGCGCCGCCGAGGTCGCCCTCGGCCACCTGCGTCTCATAGGACAGCAGCTCGGTCACCAGCGCCTTGGCGAGGTCGACATTCTGCGACTTCGACGAAATGCCGTAGGCGCCAAAGCCGATCACCGTGTTGTTGTTGACGCGGCCCGGCTGCACCGCAATGTCCATGTCGAGGTTGGACGAGATCGCGTTCTGCACGATCCAGTGGCCGCGCGAGATCATCGCGATCTGGCCGGCAAAGAACTGGTTCTCGACGCCCTCCTGGCCCACCTGCGGCGACACCTTCCGCACATGGATCAGGTCGTAGAGGAACTGCAGCGTCTCGGCGACCTTGGGGTCGGTCATGTTCGAGGCGGTCCAGTCGGCGGTGATCGGCGAGGTGCCGTTCGAGAAGAACCACGGCATCAGGCCGAAGAAGAAGTTGGGCACTTCATAGCCGAACTGGGTGACGTTGCCGCTCGCATCGCGCTTGGTCAGCTTCTCGGCCACATCGGCGAACTCTTCCCACGTCCAGGTCTTGCTGGGCGTGTCGATACCGGCCTCCTTGAACAAAGCACGGTTGTAGTTCGTCATGATGTTGTTCCACGTCGAGGGGATGAAGTACGTCGTCCCCTTGTACGCAGTCAGCTCGAACAGCTTCGGGTCGAAATCCTCGAAGTCGGCATTGCCTTCGATGAAGTCGGTGAGCGGGATGAACATGTCGCGCGCCGCAAAGCTCTGCAGCGTCTCGACCGCCGTGTGGTACACGTCGTACTGTTCGCCGGCATTATACTGCTGCAGCACGCGGCTCACGAAGTCGCCCCAACCGCCGCTGATCGGATCGACGCCGAGTTCCACCTCGACATTGGGATAGTCTTCGTTGAAGCGCGCGATTGCGTCCTGCGTCGCCTTCACCTGGGCTTCGCCACCGAAGGTCATCAGGCGGAGCTTGGCGCTCACATCCGACTGCGCCCAGGCGGGCGCGACCATCGCGGTAGCGAGCAGTAGGCCCGCCAATATCTTCTGCATAATCCTTGTCCTCCGTTCGCCGGCCCTTCCGGCATAGTTTCACCGTTCGCGAAGAACGGCGTTTCACGCGTCCTCGCGTCGAAAATGGGCGTCTCCACCCCGGACCCCGCCTAGAGCTGGCGACGGACTCGGTCGAATCTCCCGTAAGCCACTGTGATCGTTGTCAAATCTCCATCACTTGCGGGCTGGACCCGTCTTGTGGCTGGCAAAACCATAGCAACTCTGAATGCATTTGCAAATCCATTCACAAATGCATTTACAAGCGAACGGCGATCTGGTTACCCCTATTGTCATGAGCACCATCTCAAAGGTCGCAGAAAGGGCCGGCGTCTCCCGCACCACCGTGTCGCACGTGATCAATCACGCCGACCGCGTGTCCAAGGAATTGCGCGATCGCGTCAACGCCGCCATCGAGGAGCTCGGCTACGCCCCCAATCCGCAGGCGCAGAGCCTGCGCACCGGCCGCACCGACATGATCGCCGTGCTCATCCCCGATATCGGAAACCCGTTCTACACCGAAATCGTCAAGGCGGCGCAGGATGGCCTCGAGAAGGCCGGCCTCGAGGCGCTGGTCTACAACACCGACGTTCCCGGCGGTCACTGGCAGACGCATGGCCGCGACTATCTGCGCCAGCTCAGCCGCAAGCGCGTCGACGGTCTCGTCGTCGGCGAGTTCGCGCTGCACGGTATGGACGAGGAGCTTGCCCGGCTCGATACGCCCACCGTGTTCATCGGCCACCTGCCCAGCAAGTCCGTCGATAGCGTGCATTTCGACGATTATGGCGGCGGCTATCTCCTGGGCGAGCACCTGGCCAGGCGCGGCCACACCCGCGTTGTCGAGGTCACCGGCCCCGCCTTCTTCAAATCCGCCATGGCGCGCGCCGACGGCTTCGAGAAGGGCCTCGCCGACAATGGCGTGCGCTCCACCACCAAACAGCGCTTCGAGGGCAGCTATCTCCCTCCGTCCGGGCAGGAGGCGGCACGCTGGATCGCCTCGCTCACCGGCAAGGACCGGCCGACCGCCGTGTTCTTCGGCAACTACCTCATGGCCATGGGCGCCCTCGCCGAGTTTCACGACCGCGGCATCCGCATTCCCGACGACATCGCCGTCGTCATCTTCGGCGATCTGCCGCAGCTCGAATATGTTCGCCCCCGGCTCACCCGGGCGGCCGAGAATCCCGGAGTGCTCGCGCGGCGGGCCACGGAGATGCTGCTCGAACGTGTCAACGGCACGTACGACGGTCCACCACGTTCGGAGGTCATTCCCTGCCGGCTCCAGATTTTCGAGTCGAGCTGAGGAGGGGCCTTCCAACATCAGACGCGGCTGGCTCGGGGGAGGCGGTCGCGGGACGACGACACCAAACGCTCCAAGGGAGGAAGCGATGATTACGACGTCCAACATGCCGTCGGGCTGGTCCCGGCGGTCGATCCTCAAGGCGGGCACCGCGCTCGCCGCCGCGACGGGCCTCGGCGGACTGCCGATGCGTGCCTTCGGCCAGGACGACACGCTCCATTTCTGGCAGTTCTACGCGCCGGATGGTGGTGTGAAGCCGCAGGTCGACTGGTTCACCAAGATGGTCGACGACTGGAATGCCAAAAGCGAGACCAAGATCACGCTCGACTACATCGTCGACTATACGAACGGCACGGCGCTGCAGACCTCGTTTGCGTCGAACCAGGGGCCGGACATCTTCCTGATCTCGCCCGGCGACTTCCTGCGTTACTACAATGGCGGCGTGCTGCTCGACCTCACGCCCCACATCGCGCCCGAAGCTCAGGCCGACTTCCTTGAAGGGGTCATCGCCTCGCGTAAGGTGGACGGCAAGATCTATGGCATCCCCATGGAGCTTGAGCCGATGGCCTTCTACTATTCGGTCAAGGCCTTCGAGGATGCGGGTCTCAACGAGAACGATGTTCCAAAGACCTGGGACGAACTGCTCGAGATCGGCAACAAGCTGACCACGGCCGATCGCTATGGCCTGCTGTTCGAGACGACACCCGGCTACTACCAGAATTTCACCTGGTATCCGTTCATGTGGCAGGGCGGCGGCGAGTTCCAGGGCGCCGATGGCAAGAGCGCGTTCGACTCGCCGGGCGTCGTGGCGGCGTTGAAGCTCTGGCAGGACGCCATCAATTCCGGCGCGGCGCCGCGCCAGGTCAACAGCGGCGGCTGGGACGTCACCGCCAATCTGGGGGCCGGGTACTGCGCCATGCAGAACGTCGGCATCTGGGGCATCTCGGCGATGGACAACAACGCCCCCGACGTTCCCTACGGCATCTTCAAGCTGCCGAGCCCCAAGGATGGAAAGTATGTGAGCGTCGGCGGCGGCTGGGCATTCGTCGCCAACGCCAAGGGCAAGAATCCCGAGGCCGCGGCCAAGTTCATCGCCTGGGCCCTCGGTTCGATGGAAAAGGACTCCATCCAGCGCCATGTCGATTGGTGCACCGTCGCAAAGTCCGACATGCCCACCCGAAAGAGTGCGCTGGAGCAGGGTGCGGAGGCGTTCAACAAGGGCAATCTCGGCGTCTTCAGCAGGGATATTCTGCCCGGCGTCCGTGCCGAGCCGCGCCTCCCGCCCGAGGTCTACAAGATCATCTCGGACGCTATCCAGGCAACGCAGCTTGGCGGTGCCGACCCGCAGGCGACGGCAACGGCCGCCAGCCAGCAGCTCGACGCGTTCCTTGCCACCTATAGCGGCGCACCGATGATGTGAGGACGCGGGACCGCAGCGGACGTCCAGCCGCTCCGGTCCTCACGCAAGCCGGCGGGCTACGGCTCGCCGGTACCCCCGGAACCCCATATCTCGGCCACTCAGGTCCGCCATGACGATGCAATCCGCAGGAAACGCGAATTCGATAGCTACCGGCGCCGTCGCCCGGCCGCGCGCTGCCGGGCTCAGCGTCAAGCACCGCGAATGGATCGCGGGCTATCTGTTCATCGCGCCGGATTTCCTGGGGCTGGTACTGTTCATCGGCGTGCCGATGATCCTTGCGCTGACGATGGGCTTTTTCAACGTCAACGGGTTTGGCGCCTTCACCTTCGTCGGCCTCGACAACCACAAGAAGATGCTGATCGACCCGACGTTCTGGCAGTGCCTCAAGGTCACGTCGGTCTACGTCGTGCTCATCGTGCCGGCGCTCTATGTCAGCGGCCTCGGGCTGGCGCTGCTGGTCCAGCGCACCAACCGGTTCAATACCGTCATGCGCGCGATGTTCTTTGCGCCGCAGATGGTGAGCCTCGTCGTCATCGCCGTGGTCTGGCAGCTCATGAGCGCCGACAAGCAGGGCATCATCGCCCGCGCATTGGCCACCATCGGCGTGACCAATCTCTCGCTCCTCGGCAATCCGAATCTGGCCCTCTACACCGTGGTTTTCGTCACCGTGTGGTTCTCCATGGGCTTTTACATGATGATCTTCCTCGGCGGCCTTCAGGATATCCCCAGGGAGTACTACGAGGCGGCCGAGATCGACGGCGCCGGCCGCGTGCAGCGCTTCTGGCACATCACGTTTCCGCTCCTGCGGCCGACGAGCTTCTTCATTCTTCTCACCTCGCTCGTCGCAGCGGTCGCGGGGTCGCAGGCCTTCGACCTCATTTACGTGATGACCAAGGGCGGACCCGCCAACGCAACACAGGTCATTGTCGTCTACATCTATCAGCAGGCCTTTCAGTTCAGCGCCTTCGGCTATGCGGCGGCGATGGCCTCGATCCTCGTGCTCATCCTGCTGCTGGTCACCGGCGTCCTCTTTCTGCTGACGCGTGGCGGGCGCTTCTCCTATGAGTGAGAGCACGCTGGGCGGCGGCGCGCTGCTGGGGCGCAAGCAGGTCGACACGGTCCGGCTCGTCTGGATGCTGGTGGCGCTCGTCCTCGCGCTGATGACGGTCTTCCCGCTGTTCTGGATGATCTCGATCGCCTTCAAGCCGGCCGCCGAAGTGTTCAGGCCCAACATCCTGCCGGTGGCCCCGAGCTGGGACAATTTCCTCTACGTGCTGACCGAGGTGCCGTTCCTCAAATATCTCGGCAACACCTTCTTTGTGTCCGCGGTGGTCACCGTCGCCTTGTTCTTCCACACGATGGCGGGCTCCGCGCTGGCGCGGCTGCGCTTCCCGGGTCGCGAGACGATCTTCATCCTCATCTTTTCGACCTTTCTCGTCTCGCTGCCGGTGATCATCGTGCCGCTCTTTATCCTGGTGCGCGCGATGGGGATGCTCAACACCTATGCCGGCATCATCGTGCCGGCGATCTTCCATGCCTTCGGTATCTTCCTGTTGCGCCAGTACTACCTCTCGCTGCCGCGCGAACTCGAAGAGGCGGCCCGGATCGATGGTGCCGGCTATTGGCGCATCTACTGGAGCGTGGTTCTGCCCCTCAGCCGGCCGATCCTTGCCTCGCTCGCTATCCTGTTTTTCCTCGCCAACTGGAACTCGTTTCTCTGGCCGCTGACCGTCGCCAGCAACCAGGACCTGTGGGTCGTGCAGGTTGGCATCGCCAATTTCCGCGGCCAGTACGCGACCTCCTGGCACTACATCATGGCGGCGTCGACCATCGTCGCGCTGCCCATGCTTATCCTCTTCGTGATCTTCCAGCGGCAGATCATGGATTCCATCAAGACCAGCGGCCTCAAGGGCTGAACGACAACCAACGGACCAAGCATCATGACCACCAGCTTCAACGGCCTCGGCGTCAACCTCTCCAACATCTACCGGCTGAGCGCGGCCAGGACCCGCTCCATCTCGCCCGAGAACTTCACCGGCGAGAAGGGCAGGGGCGGCATGGCCACCGAGGGCACCGGCGCCATTCATGCGCGTGGCCTCGGTCCCGACGGCAGCGGTCAGGGCTGGAAGGTCTCGCCCTCGATCCGCATCGAGCCGGGTGAGAAGCGCGTCCTCGCCGACATCCGGGGCATGGGCGCCATCCAGCAGATCTGGCTCACCACCGCCAACCTGCGCTGGCGCAGCCTCATCATCCGCATGTGGTGGGACGACCAGGAGCATCCCTCGGTCGAAGCGCCGCTTGGCGACTTCTTCTGCTCGGGCTGGGGCCAGTTCGCGCAGGTCACCTCGCTCGCCGTCTGCGTCAATCCCGGCCGCGCCTTCAACTGCTACTGGGAGATGCCCTTCCGCAAGGCGGCGCGCATCGAGATCGAGAACACCGATCCCAGCGATTTCGGCATCATCTATTACCAGATCAACTACGCCCTCACCGACGTCCCTGAGGACGCCGCCTATTTCCACGCCAAGTTCCGCCGTACCAACCCGCTGCCCTTCGGCACCGACTACACCATCATCGACGGTATCAAGGGGCGCGGCCAGTATGTCGGCACCTACATGGCCTGGGGCGTCAACAATGCCGGCTGGTGGGGCGAGGGCGAGATCAAGTTCTTCATGGATGGCGACAAGGCCTTCCCCACCATCTGCGGCACCGGCACCGAGGACTATTTCTGCGGCGCCTATAATTTCGACGGCGGCGTCGTCGATGCCACCATGGACAGCCGCTACCGCGAGTTCACCACGCCCTATGCCGGCCTCCCGCAGGTGCTGCGTCCCGACGGGACGTATCGCAGCCAGACCCGCTTCGGCATGTATCGCTGGCACCTCACCGACCCGATCCGCTTCGAATCGGACCTGCGCATCACCATCCAGGCGCTGGGCTGGCGCACCGAAAAGGCCGATCGGCGCCGCTATCTGCCGCTCCAGGACGACATCGCCTCCGTCGCTTTCTGGTACCAGACGCTGCCCAGCGTACCGTTCGAGCCGATGCCGCATCCCGATCAGCTCGAGGTTATCTAGGCGGTTCCGTTCGACGAAATATGGAATAGTTCACGTAACCAAGCGGTCCGTTTGTGCTGGCGGGTAGCGGTGAAACTCCCTAAAACACTTGGGCATTGTCCTAGGGACAATGTCTGGGGGCGGGTTAGGCGGTTGCAATGCTGAGGCTGTTCGGGCCGACGCGTGTTATTGGGGGTTCCGGTCAAAGGCTGCCGCGCGCGGCCTTTTTGGCTGTGGCCCTGCTTGACCTCGCACCCTCCCGCGTCATGACGCGCGAAGCGCTCGCCGCCCGGCTGTGGGAAGGCGCGCCCGCCGTCAAGGCCAATGCCAGCCTCCGCACCCTTGTGTCCCGCATCCGCGCCTGGGAGCAGGGCACGTCCGACACCGTGCTCAAGGTTACGCCCTTTACCCTGGGCCGCGACGACACCACGCTGCCTTCCGACCTGTCGCGCTTCCTCGCCATCGAATCCGTCGACAGCGCCGCCAGCCTTCGGCTGCTCTCCGAGCTCTATGCCGGCGACTTTCTCGCCGACATCGGCGATGGCGCCGAGCTCACTGCCCAGTGGCTCGCCGAACAGCGCACCTGGCTGCGCGATCGCTTCGTCAAGCTGGCGCTGGCCGGTGTGCAGCATGCGAGTGGCGAGGTTGCCCAGCAGGTGCTGCGCCGTCTCGCCGACGAGGCGCCCTATGACGACGCCGTGGCTCGCGCCTCCATGGTCGCGGCGCGCAACGATCCGCTCGAAGTCCGTGCCATCTACGACCGCTACGCGGCCCGTCTCAGCGTCGATCTGGGCAATGCTCCCGAGGCGCGCACCGACGCGCTGCTGCGCGAGCTGACCAACGAGACGCCTGCCGCCGCGCAGTTCCGCCTCGACGAGCCGTCGCCGGCGATGGCCGTCTCCGTCGACAGCATCCCGCGCGTTCTCATCCTGCCGCCCGCCGACTCGCCGCTTCCGGTGCCTGATCGCAAGCTGGGCGAAATGCTCATCGATGAGGTCACCCACACGCTGGGTCGGCTGCGCACCTTCGCCGTCTTTGCTCCGCACACCGCGCGGGCCCTCGCCAATTCGCCTTTCCCGTCGGGCAATCCCTATGGCGCCGACTATCTCGTCACCGCCCGCTTCGCCCCCAGCGCGCCGGATACGCGGCTGTGCATCGCGCTCACGCGGCTCGAAACGCACGAGCAGTTGCTGAGCGAGGAGCTGCGCTTCACGCCCGCCGATCTGAGCGCCCACCACTTCCATCTCGCCGCCGCCATCGGCACCCGCCTCGCCAGCGGCATCGAGCGCACCGAGCGCCGCGTCTACCGCACCACGGGCTCGGCCAATGCCTATGTCCACTATCTCCTCGGCTGCGAGGATGTCCGCTCGGTCGATCTGCGCATCATCCGTCGCGCTATGAGCCACTTCCGCAAGGCGCTCAAGCTGTCGCGCGATTTTGCTCCCGCCCGGGCCATGCTCGCCCGCGCCATCAGCGTCGAGTGTCTGCTGCTCGATCGCGATGAGCGCGCCCGCATCGAGAAGGCGATTGCTCTGGCGCGTGAGGCCACCGACCTCGATCCGCTCGATCCCAACGGCCACCGCGAAGTCGGTCACGCGCTCATTTACGCCGGCGCCATCGATGAAGCCGTCGAATCGCTGCGCTCCGCCGCCCAGCTCGGCCCGCACAGCGCCGACGTCCTGTTCCAGTATGGCGATGGGCTTACGCATCAGGGGAACATCGCCGAAGCCCGCCAGGTGCTCGACAAGGCACTGGCTCTCAATCCGCTGGCGCCTGACCTCTACTACTGGGCCAGCGCCAGCGTGGACTATTTCCTGGGCGATTATGCCTCGGCATCGGCAACCGCCGGCCATATGAAGAACCGCGGCCCCGCGGCGCGCTTCATTGCGGCCGTAGAGGCCATGAACGGCAATCTCGACGAAGCGGCGCGGCACCGCGATATCTACCTCGCCGAGCACCCGGATTTCCGGCTGGCCGACTACCTGTTCCCGTTCAAGCCGCGCGAGCTTGAACACTATTTCGAGGGACTGCGGCGGGCCGGTTTTGTCTAAGGCACCGTCCTAAGGTGGAGTGACGACGCGCGCTTTTGCGTCGCCGCGTAGTCTTTCAGGGTCTCACCTTGAAAGGGCTACCACCATGCAGATCACTTTCCCCGGCCCCGATGGCACTCCCATCACCGTTGCCGACACCCGCCGCGATCCGGTTCCGAACAAGGCCGGAAAGGCCCACACCGTTGTTCTCCCCGAGGAACGCCGCCCCGCCGGCTGGATCCTCGGGACCATGAAGGTCTGATCCCTTGCGGCCGTCCGAACGCTCATTGCCTGAATTCGACTTCATTGCATCGGACGGCCCATCCTCTCTCGTCTACAGCGACCGCGCCTTTCCTGCCGCGGAATCGGTACGTCGGGTCTGGCCGCATCTGGCCGAGCTCGGCATCACCCGCGTCGCTCGCCAGACGGGGCTCGATCGCCTCGGCATTCCATGCTGGGCCGCGTTCCGCCCTAACTCCCGCAATCTCGCCGGTGCGCAGGGCAAGGGCCTGAGCGACGCCGCCGCCTGCATCTCGGCGGCCATGGAAGCCGTCGAGGGCGCCGTCGCCGAGAGTCCCGCCGGGCCGCGCCGCCGCGCCAGTGCCGACGATCTCACCGCCGCCGGTGTCGCCTGGTTCACTCCCGAGCGCTGGCTCCCTTATGGAACAGCGTTCGACACCACGCGCCCCATCGCCTGGGTCGCCGGCACCGAGCTTCTCTCCGGCACGCCCTGCCTCGTTCCCCTCGACATCGTCGACATGGACGGCGAGCGGTCGGAGCTCAGCGGTGTGTGCAAGAATTCCAACGGCCTCGCCTCGGGCAACACCGTGGCCGAAGCCAGTTTCCACGCCCTGTGCGAGTTGGTCGAGCGCGACGCCACGACGCTGTGGGGGTTCATTCCCGAGGCAGCTGCGATGGAGACCGCGATCGATCCGGCTGCCTTCGACGATCCCACCATCGACGGCCTCATGGCGCAGATCGCCGCCTCCGGCATGCGCCTCCGGCTCTTCGACCAGACCTCGGATCTGGGCATCCCCGTCGTCATGGCCGTGCTCGGCCCCGAGCGTCGCGGCGGTTTCGTCGGCGAGCTCGAAATGACAGCCGGCTACGGCGCGCATCCCGTCGCCACGCGCGCCGTCATCCGCGCCATCACCGAGGCCGCGCAGAGCCGCGTCACCTCGATCGCCGCTTCGCGCGACGATATCCATAGCGGTGCCTTCGACCGCTCCGCCGCCGCGGTGAACCTCCGCCTCCTCGAGGCCGTACCGGTCCGCGCTGTGCCCGTCGGCTTGACGCTCGGCACCCCGCTCCCGGCACTCGCCGCGGCGATGGCCGATGCTCTCGCCACCGCCAATGTCAGTGCCACCAGCGTCGTTCTCAGCGACCCGGCCAAGCCCTATGCCGTGGTGAAGGTGCTTTCGGCCGATCTCGAGGATCGTGCCGCCAACCTCAACTGGCGCCCCGGCTGGCGCGCCTTCGACGCGGTGGCGCGGCTATGAAGATCGTCTTTGCCGGCCCAAGCCTCTATGGCGCCGATTACGATGCCGGCGACGTTGTCGTCCGTGGACCGGCGCAGATGGGCGACGTCGAACGCGCCATGGCCGACGGCGCCACCGCCATCGGCCTCATCGACGGCCACTACCAGCAGGTCGGCGCCGTCTGGCACAAGGAAATCCTCCTCGCCCTTTCGGCCGGCGTCGCCGTCTATGGGGCCGCTTCGATGGGCGCGCTGCGGGCCGCCGAATGCGAAGCCTTCGGCATGGTGCCGGTCGGCAGCATCGCCCGCCGCTACTGCTCGGGCGCCCTGTTCGACGACGCCGACGTCGCCCTCACCAACGGTCCGGCCGAGCTCGGCTTTCCGCCGCTCACCGAGGCCATGGTCGATGTTGCCGCGACCCTGGCGCATCTCGCCGCCCTGGGCTTGGTCACGCCGTCCGAGGCACAGACGGTCTCCGCTGCCGCCCGCAAGACCTTCTTTGCCGACCGCACCGTCGCCGCCGTCTTCGACCGGCTCGACCATCCCCGTGCCCCCGCCCTTCGCGGCCTCTACGACACCCACCGCGTCAGCCAGAAGACCCAGGACGCATTGGAACTGCTGGACCTGATGAAGTCCCTCCAGCCCGGTGCGGCTGCCGCCCCGGCGGACTGGCGCTTCGCCAATTCCCCGTTCTGGACCGGCCGTGTCACGCCCCGTTCATCTTCTGTCACGTCGCTGTAACGCCCTCGGGCCCACCTTCATTAAGGAAGACTTGATGGGACCGATTCATGTCCTTGAATCAGACAGTGCGAGGGTTGATCGACCGGCTGCCGACGCTCACCACAGAGGAGCGGTGGGTGGTGCAGGCCGTGCTCGACATGGCCGATCAGCGGTCACGCCTCCTGGGCGCGACCGAGCCGCGCGCCGAAGCGCCCGCGCCGGCCGAGCGCCGCTCGCGCAACGAACCCGCCTATTATGCCTCGCTCAGCGCCGCGCCTTACTATGTGACGACGCGCGAGCTCGAAGTGCTCGACTTGCTGTTGTCGGGGCTCTCCAACAAGGAAGTCGCCGGCAAGCTGGGGATTTCATTCAAGACAGTGCAGGCGCATCGTCAGCGCATCATGGACAAGCTCGGCGCCCGTTCGCCGATGCACTTGGCCGAGATTGTGCGAAGCGTCGGCGTTTTGTAAGTAGGACTACGCACGACTGCCTCTGTTGTCTCAGACAACGATGTCATGCGAAGTGGGAGCTCAGCTTGTTCGGGGCAGCACCATGATTGGTAGCTTTCTCTATTCCAGCCGCCCGCGGCCTGACGACGTTGCGATCTGGTTGCAGGATCGCGGCGCCGCCGGCAGTGCGCGCATCGTGCTGCCCGCGCGCATCGAACGCATGATGACCGAGAGCAACTACCCGCCGCCGGCCCCCACAATGTCGATCGAGTCGGCGCTCTCCTACGGCATCTTCCTCGCCGTCCGCACCGGCACCTCGCTGGTCATCGCCGGCGACCGCGCCGCCTGGAATGCGGACTGGGGCTATCTGACCGATCTCTCCAAATTCCCCGCCGTCGGGCTGGTGGCCCAGGACGATCAGCAGGACTGACAATCGCGTCGGGTCCGGTGCAGCCGTAGGCTGGCGACAACCCTCAGCACACCGTTTCGAACCGCTCCACGCACGTGGCGACGACCTCGTCTCCATCCCGCTTCCACCAATTGTCGCGGCTGAAGATCTCGACCTCCTGCGGTCCGTGGTAGCCGGCCGCCTCGATCATTGCGCGGATGCCTTTGAGGTCGATCACGCCGTCGCCCATCATGCCGCGGTCGAGCAGCAGGTCGGTGGTCGGCACCAGCCAGTCGCAGATGTGGTGCGCCAGAATGCGGTTCATCTTGCCGGCGCGCTCGATGGCGAGCGCGAGGTTGGGGTCCCACCACACATGGTACACGTCGATCGCCACGCCCACGCCGTCGCCCAGCGCCTGGCAGATGTCGAGCGCCTGGTCGATCGTGTTCACGCAGGCGCGGTCGGCCGCATACATCGGATGCAGCGGCTCGATCGCCAGTGGAACGCCGCTCGCCTTGGCATAGGGCAGCATCGCCCAGATGCCGTCGGCCACCATCTGCCGCGCGCCGGCGAGGTCGCGGCTGCCCGCGGGCAGTCCACCGCACACCAGCACCAGGCAGTCGGCGCCCAGCGCCGCCGCCTCGTCGATGGCGCGCAGATTGTCCTCGATCGCCGCCTGCCGGCCTTCGGAATCGGCGGCCGGGAACATACCGCCGCGGCATAGCCCGGTAACACGCAGTCCGTTCATCTGGACGATCCGCGCCGCCTCGGCGAGCCCGACCTGTTCGACCTGGTCGCGCCACGGCGAAATGGCTGTCACGCCATGCCGCAGGCAGTCATCCACCATGTCCCCGAAGCTCGACCCGTTGCGCAGGGTCGCAAGATTCATCGACAGAACGCGCTCAGGCAATTCCATGCACCGCCAACACCCGCTTCATCCGTTCCACCGCCAGGGCCGGATCAGCCAATACTCTGGCTTTGTCGGCGAGGCGGAACAGTTCCGCAAGGTGCTGCAGCGACCGCGTGCTCTGCTGTCCACCGATCATAGTGAAGTGTTCCTGAAGACCATTGAGATAAGCGAGGAACACAACGCCGGTTTTGTAGAAGCGCGTCGGCGCCTTGAAGATGTGCCGGCTGAGCGGCACCGTCGGCTCGAGCAGCTCGAAGAACTCATTGCTGCTGCCGCGTCCGAGCGCCGCCAGCGCCGCCGAGGCGGCCGGCGCAATGGCGTCGAAGATACCGAGCAGGGCATGTGAATAACCCTGTGCATCGCCCGCGATCAGTTCGGCGTAGTTGAAGTCGTCGCCTGTGTACATCTTGACGCCGTCGGGCAGCCGGCGCCGCATCGCAATCTCCTTCTCCGCGCTCAGCAGCGAGATCTTGATGCCGTCGACCTTGTCGGCGTTGGCGGCGATCACATCGAGGCAGACATCCATCGCCTCTTCATGCGTGCCCTTGCCCCAGTAGCCCAGCAGCGCCGGGTCGAACATCTCGCCCAGCCAGTGCAGGACCACCGGCTGCTTCACCTGTCCGAGGATGCGGCCATAGACCTTGGCATAGTCGTCCGGCGATGTGGCCGCCGCGGCCAGCGCCCGGCTCGCCATCAGGATCACCTGTCCGCCCTCGCCCTCGACAAAGCCCACCTGCTCTTCATAGGCGGCAATGATCCGGTCGATCGTCACTTCGGGGCCGGCCGCGAGATGATCGGTCCCCGCGCCATAGGCGATCAGCGCGTCCGGCCGCGTCCGCGCTTCCGCCTGCGCCCGCCGGATCAGCTCCTGCGCCTCCGCCCAGCCCAGCCCCATGCCGCGCTGCGCCGTATCCATCGCCTCGGCCACCCCGAGCCCGAGGTCCCACAGCCGATGCCGGAAGGCGAGCGTGCGCTCCCAGTCGATCGCCGGCGTCAGCCACGGATCGACATCGGCCAGTGGATCGGTCACCACATGCGCCGCCGCAAACGCCACTCGCGGAAACTCCGCCGCCGCATGCGTCTCGAACGGCAGCGGCGCGCCGGTAAGCGTGTAGGTCACCAGGCGCCCGTCGGGGGAGGGGAGGGCGATCTCGGTCATCCTTGCACCTTGCGCATTTGCTACACCCCCAGCGCTGGAATATCGATCCACCGCCGCTCCTGCCAGCTCCTCAGTCCGGCCATCGCAAGTTGCACGCCCTTGGCGCCGGCCTCGAGGCCATAGGGCCATGCGCCGTCCTCGGCGACGTGGCGCAGGAACAGTTCCCACTGCGCCTTGAAACCGTTTTCGGCCGGCCAGTTGTTGGGCACTTCCTCCCAGCCGCCGAAGAAGTCGATGGTCTTGGGCTGGTCGGGGTTCCACACCGGCTTGGGCGTATTCACCCGGTGCTGCGTGAAGCACTGGTGCAGCCCCGCCACCGCCGAGCCATGCGTGCCGTCCACCTGGAACGTCACGAGGTCGTCGCGCCGCACGCGCACGTCCCAGCTCGAATTGATATGCGCGACGATCCCGCCCTCGAGCTGGAACGTCGCATAGGCCGCGTCGTCCGCATCGGCCGTGTAGGTCTTGCCCTTCTCGTCGACTCTTTCGGGGATATGCGTCGCGCCCAGGCAACTCACCGCCTGCACCTCGCCGAACAAATTGTCGAGCACGTAGCGCCAGTGGCACAGCATATCGAGGATGATGCCGCCGCCATCGGCCTTGCGGT
>ERZ778025.1478-NODE-1478-length-16826-cov-3.766502_pt1 | contig 16826 bp, 15 predicted proteins | sample MGYA00375755_ERZ778025 | MGnify/ENA primary metagenome ERZ778025 (study PRJEB29350, sample SAMN05389825) | bioreactor metagenome | isolation source: Thiocyanate bioreactor | place: South Africa: University of Cape Town | collected 2014-03-17 ... | reverse complement strand
AGTCGAAACCGATGGCGCCTTCGCCGCGTGCGATCTCCTCGAAGATGCGCACCTGATCGCGCGTGCCGGCTTCCGTGCCGTGGAACTCGAGGAAGAGCATGGGCTTCACCGGCAGGTTCAGCTTGGCCTGCTCATTGAGGATGCGGACGGTCGCTTCGTCGATCAGCTCCATGCGCGCAAGACCGAGGCCGAGCTGGATGGCCATGATCACGGAATTGCACGCGCCCTCGACGCTCTCGAAGGGGCAGACAGCCGAGAGAATGCTTTCCGGGATGCCGTAGAGCTTGACGGTCACCTCGGTCATGATGCCGAGCGTGCCCTCCGAGCCGACGAGCAGCTTGGTGAGGTCATAGCCGGCCGAGGACTTTCGCGCACGGCGCGCCGTGCGAATGACGGAGCCGTCCGCCATCACGGCCGTCACATTCAGCACGTTCTCGCGCATGGTACCGTAGCGCACGGCGGTCGTGCCCGAGGCGCGGGTCGCGCTCATGCCGCCGATGGTCGCTTCCTCGGCGCCGGGATCGACCGGGAAGAAAAGGCCCATGTCGCGCAGGTGATCATTGAGCTGCTTCCGCGACACGCCCGCTTCGACCGTCGCATCGAGATCGCGATCGTTGACCGTGAGAATGCGGTTCATGCGCGAGAAGTCGAGCGAGATGCCGCCGCGCGGCGCGTTCAAGTGACCTTCGAGCGAGGTGCCGGCGCCGAACGGAATGATCGGCACGCGATGCGTCCCGGCGATCCGCACGACCTCCTGCACTTCCTCGGTGTTGTCCGGCCAGACGACCGCATCAGGCGGCTGGTTCGGCAGCCATGTGAGTGTGTGGGCATGCTGGCGCCGCACGGCTTCGCCCGTCTGGAAACGCTCGCCGAAGCGCTGGCGGAGAATGGCGAGCGCGGTCGCAACATCGCTGGTGCCGGAAGACGGGGTCTCGGACATCGTGGGCGTTTCCTCAAGTTCACGGCGCTGAGCGCGCTCATTCATTGGCCGTCGAGCGGCGAAATTACTTCCCGGCGAGTATACGCGCCGCCTCGGGCGCGAAGTAGGTCAGGATGCCGTCGGCGCCTGCGCGCTTGAAGGCGAGGAGCGCCTCCATCATGACGCGGTCACCATCGAGCCAGCCATTGAGAGCGGCAGCCTTCAGCATCGCGTACTCGCCGGACACCTGATAGGCGTACGTCGGCACCCCGAAAGCATCCTTCACGCGGCGCACGATATCCAGGTAGGGCATGCCCGGCTTGACCATGACCATGTCGGCGCCCTCGGCAATATCGAGGCCAACCTCGCGCAGGGCCTCGTCCGAATTGGCGGGGTCCATCTGGTAGGTGCGCTTGTCGCCGATCAGCGTCGCATTCGTGCCGATGGCATCGCGGAACGGCCCGTAGAAGCCCGAGGCGTACTTGGCCGCGTACGAGAGAATCTGCACCTCGTCGTGGCCCGCGGCATCGAGCGCGGTGCGGATGGCGCCAATGCGGCCGTCCATCATGTCCGAGGGGGCAACGCAGTCGACGCCGGCATGAGCGAGCGCAAGGGCCTGGCGGCAGAGGATGCCGACCGTCTCGTCATTGAGGATCACCCCGCGGTCGTCGAGCACCCCGTCGTGGCCGTGGCTCGTGTACGGGTCGAGGGCGACGTCCGTGATCACGCCGATCTCGGGGACGGCCTCCTTGATGGCGCGGACAGCCCGGCACATGAGATTGTTGGCGCGCTCGGCCTCGCTGCCGCGCGGGTCCCGGAGCGCCCGGTCGACATAGGGGAAGGGCGCGACGGCCGGAATGCCGAGCTTGGCGGCCTCCTCGGCGGCACGCTGGGCCTCGGCAATATTGAGCCGGTCGACGCCGGGCATGTGCGCGACGGGCGTGCGCGCCTCGGCGCTATCCATGAGGAAGATCGGCCAGATGAGATCCGCCGTGGTCAGCACATTCTCGGCCACGAGCCGCCGCGACCAATGGCTCTTGCGGTTGCGCCGCATCCGAACCGCAGGATAGGCCCCCGGCATCGCCGGAACAGCAGATGTGCCAGCGGCTGCGGGCCGTTGCGACTCGGCGCGCTCCAGCTTCAACGGCTTCATGAATGCAGCTCCAGGGTGTGTTGTAGGGGCCGCGTGTGGCCCGCCGGCACCTAAATGGTCGAAATCCGGCGCATTCTCGCGCGATGATGCCCGGCTGTCCACGGGTCTCGCGATCGTGTCGCGGGCGGGGCTCTTGCGCCCTTGGAGGGAGGGGCGTAGAAGACCGGCTTTAATGAACACACAGGCACACGCGTCTTTCTACTTCCCCGGGCGCCACCTCCTCACTTGCGAGGGTTTGAGCGCCCAAGAGATCAATTCCCTTCTCGATCTCGCCGACCGGGCCGCCGAGACCAATCGACAGGTCAGCAAAAAGCGCGACGTCCTGCGCGGACGCACGCTCATCAACCTGTTCTTCGAGGTCTCGACGCGCACGCAGGCGTCCTTCGAGCTCGCGGGAAAGCGCCTCGGCGCCGACGTCATGAACATGCACGTCGCGACGTCCTCGGTGCAGAAGGGCGAATCGCTGATCGATACGGCGATGACGCTCAACGCCATGCGCCCCGACCTTCTGGTCGTGCGCCATCACGCGGCCGGCGCCGTCGAGCTGCTCGCGCAGAAGGTCGACTGCTCGGTCATCAATGCCGGCGACGGCGCGCACGAGCATCCGACGCAGGCACTCCTCGACGCGCTGACTATCCGCCGCGCCAAGGGCCGGATCGCCGGACTGACGGTCGCCATCTGCGGCGATATCCTTCACTCGCGCGTCGCCCGCTCGAACATCCACGTGCTGAACGCCATGGGTGCGCGGGTCCGCCTCGTCGCCCCCTCGACCCTGCTGCCGCCCGGCATCGAGCGGCTCGGCGCCGAGGTCTACACGGATATGTGGAAGGGGCTCGAGGGCTGCGACATCGTCATGATGCTGCGCCTCCAGCGCGAGCGCATGGAAGGCAACTACGTGCCGACCTCGCGCGAGTACTACCACTTCTTCGGACTCGACCAGGAAAAGCTCGACTGCGCCAAGCCTGACGCACTCATCATGCATCCGGGGCCGATGAACCGCGGTGTCGAGATCGCCTCGACGATCGCCGACCATTCGCGCAGCGTCATTCGCGAGCAGGTCGAGATGGGCGTCGCCGTACGCATGGCCGTGCTGGAAGCCCTGGCGCGCCATCTGCCGAACCATTGAGGCGCGCTAACGCGCCCGCACTGCAGACCATTTTGCAAGACGAGGTACGAGTGTGAGGTCGCCGACTGGCAGGGATGGTGCTAAGGCAGGCGCGGAAGCCGCCACCAGCACCGTATTCATCAATGCCCGCATCATCGACCCCGCCTCGGGACGCGACGAGCCGGGCGGGCTGCTCGTATCGGACGGCGTGATCGCCGACCTCGGCGGGCATCTGCGCCGCAATGCGCCGCCAGGCGCGACTGTAATCGATTGCGTCGGCCACATTCTCTGCCCGGGCCTCATCGACGCTCAGGTCTATACCGGCGATCCCGGCCAGGAGCATCGCGAGACCCTCAAGACCGCGAGCTTCGCAGCGGCCGCGGGAGGCGTAACGACCATCGCGTGCATGCCGGATACCGAGCCGGTCATCGATCAGGTCGCGCTCGTCGACTATGTGCAGCGGCGCGCCCGCGAGCGTGCGATCGTCAATGTCCACATCATTGCGGCCCTGACCAAGGGCCTGAAAGGCCAGGAGCTCGCCGAGATCGGCCTTCTGCAGCGCGCCGGCGCCGTCGCCTTCTCGAATGGAAAATCCTCGATCGCGAATACGAGCGTGATGCGCAATGCGCTCAACTACTCGAAGGATTTCGAAGCACTGATCATGCACCACACCGAGGATCCGTACCTCACCGAGGGCAGCGCCATGAACTCGGGTGAGGTCTCGACGCGCCTCGGCCTCAAGGGTGTGAACAAGGCCGCCGAGACGATCGTGCTGGAGCGCGACGTGCGCCTCGTCGGCATCACGGGCGGGCGCTATCACGCCTCGACCATCTCGTGCGCCGAGAGCCTTGCGGTCGTACGCGCCGCGAAGTCGCGCGGGCTCCCCGTGAGCTGTGGCGTCTCGATCAATCATCTGACACTCAACGAGAACGATATCGGCTCCTATCGCACGTTCTTCAAGGTGCGCCCGCCATTGCGTTCCGAGGAGGATCGCGTTGCGATGGTGCGCGCGCTCGCGGCCGGCGACATCGATGTCATCGTGTCGAGCCACGACCCGCAGGATGCGGACGTGAAGCGCCGCCCGTTCGCGGAAGCGGCCGACGGCGCCATCGGCCTCGAGACGCTGCTTGCCGCCGCGCTCCGCCTCTATCATTCCGACGAGATCGGCCTCCTTCCCCTGCTGCGTGCCATGACCATCAATCCGGCGAAGCTGCTGGGTCTGCCGGGTGGCCGCCTCGAGAAGGGTGCGCCGGCCGATATCCTGTTGTTCGATCTCGGCCAGCCCTGGGTCGTCGATCGCGAGCAGCTCCGCTCGCGCTCGAAGAACTCGCCGTTCGACGAGCAGAAGCTCCAGGGCCGCGTGCTCAAGACCATGGTTGCCGGGCGCATGGTCTACCAGTACGGTTCCTGACAGCCTGCATCGCAACGCTGCCTTCACTGACCGGATCTGCCAGAGATGTCCTCATCGCTCATCCTGCCCGCGCTGGCGGCGCTCGCGCTCGGCTATCTGCTGGGCTCAATTCCTTTCGGGCTCATCCTGACGCGCGCGGCCGGCCTTGGCGATGTGCGCGAGATCGGTTCGAAGAGTATCGGCGCGACCAACGTCCTCAGAACCGGCAACAAGAAACTTGCGGCTCTGACGCTGCTGTTCGACGGGCTGAAGGGGACGGTTGCCGTTGTGCTCGCTGCCTGGATAGCCGCGTCGTACGGCGTGTCCTCCGGCCAGGGCACGAGCGGCTTGCTGGGAGTTCTGCTCGTGCCTTGGGTGGCGGGGCTCGGCGCCGTCATCGGGCACTTGTTTCCCGTTTGGCTTAGTTTCAAAGGCGGCAAGGGCATCGCGACGTACATCGGTGTGTTGCTCGGCGCCTACTGGCCGGCTGCCCTCGTTTTCTGTGCGGCGTGGCTCGCGGTAGCGGTCGTCACGCGCTACTCGTCGCTCTCCTCTCTGGTCGGCACATTCGTCGTCTTCATTTATTTCACCGTCGTCGGCGGCCAGCTCGTGGTGCCGATCGTCGCCATCATTTCCGCGCTGATTTTCTGGAAGCACCGAGAGAACATTCGGCGGCTCCTCGCGGGAGAGGAGAGCCGCATTGGTGCGAAGGGCTAGCGGGCCAACAGGTGGAAGCAAGGCACCTCTCCCGGTCGCGGCACTCGGAGAGGCCGAGCGTCTCGCCTGCCTGCGCCTGATCCGCACGGAAAACGTCGGCCCCGTCACCTTTCGCGAGCTGATCAACCACTGCGGCGGCGCCGAGAAGGCCCTCGCAGCCCTCCCCGATCTCTCGCGCCGCGGCGGCCGCAGGCTGCCCGTGCAGGTCTATCCGCGCGACAAGGCCGAAGCCGAGCTGGAAGCCGCCCGCAAGATTGGCGCGCGCGCGCTCTTCACGATCGAGCCGGGCTATCCCGCCGCACTGGCACACGCCGGCGTGCCACCGCCGATGATCTACGTGAAGGGCCGCACCGAGCTTCTGGCGGGGCCGGCTGTCGCCATTGTCGGCGCGCGCAATGCGTCCGCTGCGGGACGTGCCATGGCGCGCCAGCTCGCGGCAGGCATCGGCGCGGCCGGCATTGTGGTTGTGTCCGGGCTCGCGCGCGGCATCGATGGCGTCGCGCACGAGGCGACCCTGGCGACCGGCACGATTGCCGTCCTCGCGGGCGGCATCGACCACATCTACCCACCCGAGCACGAAAAGCTGCACGCCGAGATCGCCGCCCAAGGCTGCCTCGTCAGCGAGCAGCCGCCGGGCTTCAAGGCGCGGGGCAATGATTTCCCGCGGCGCAATCGCATTGTCTCAGGGCTATCGCTGGGCGTGGTCGTCGTCGAGGCGGCGACGCGCTCCGGCTCGCTCATCACGGCGCGGCGAGCCGCGGACCAGGGACGCGAGGTCTTTGCCGTGCCGGGCCATCCGCTCGACCCGCGCGCCGAGGGCACGAATATGCTCCTCAAGCAGGGGGCGACGCTGGTCACGTCGGCCGGGGACGTCCTGGAGCATCTCCGCCCGCAAATGGGACTGGCGCCGCGGGGTATGGAAGCTGGCGGCGCATCGATCCTGGAGCCCATGCCGGCGGAGGATGCGGATCTGCCCTCCTCTCTGCCCCACGAGGCCGCCCAGCTCGTGGTGCTGCAGGCGCTCGGCCCGGCGCCCGTCTCCATCGACGAGCTCGCCCGCGCGACGGGGCTCGCTGTTCGCGCGCTCAGGGGCGTGCTCCTGGAGCTGGCGCTCGCGGGGCGGATCGAGCAGCAGGGTGCGCAGCTCGTTGCCCTCAAGCCCGACTGAGTCGCGCCGAGGGCTCAGCGGCGCTGGGCCTGGATCACGGCTTCCCGGTAAGCCACGACGAGGACACCGGCCAGAGTGGCACAACCGAGATTGTCCGCGATCTCCTTCAGCTCTAGGGTGAGGTCCGCCAGATACTCGAGCTGATCGGCTCGTGAGAGCTTAGCCGATGCCTCGGCATCGTTCTGCGCCGTGTTTGCAGGCGAAAAGTGATGCAATGTACCTGACATAGCGGATGCTGCTCCCCTTGGCTGGCTGGCAACCGCAATATTGGTTGCAGTGAGAATATTATACAATCTAAGGTTGTTCAGCAATCCCAATAGTAGGCAGATCGCTCCCTCCGAAGAATTGTCCACATCCGGGCGGCGATGTGACGGCCGCGCAGATGCACTTATTTAATATATTGATTTATAATACTTAATTGCGAGAGAAGCCGACCGGAACGGCCCGGACAGTTTGACAGGCCCCGCGCCATCACCCATGTTCTCGCGCAATCACCGGCCTCAGTCCTGCCCGAGGCGCGGAGAGTTCCCCCGGGCAGTTGGACCCCGAAAAGCGGCATTGGGACCTAATGAACATCGTCATTGTCGAGTCGGCCGCCAAGGCCAAAGCGATCAACAAGTACCTTGGCTCCGCCTTCAAGGTCATCGCCAGCTACGGCCATATCCGCGACCTGCCGTCCAAGGACGGCTCGGTCGAGCCGGATAAGGACTTCGAGATGCATTGGGACGTGGATGGCCGCGCCGCGAAGGTCGTGCGCGAGATCGCCGCGGCCGTGAAAGGCGCCGACAAGCTCATTCTCGCCACCGACCCCGATCGCGAGGGCGAGGCCATCTCCTGGCACATTCTGAAGGTGCTGGAGGAGAAGAAGGCGCTCAAGAAGGGTTTGCCGATCGAGCGTGTGACCTTCAACGCCGTGACGAAGCAGTCCGTGCTGGACGCCATGAAGGCACCGCGCGCCATCGACGCGCCGCTGGTCGAGGCTTATCTCGCCCGCCGCGCCCTCGATTACCTGGTCGGCTTCACGCTCTCGCCGGTGCTCTGGCGCAAGCTGCCGGGTTCGCGCTCGGCGGGCCGTGTGCAGTCGGTGGCGCTCCGCCTCGTCTGCGAGCGCGAGCGCGAGATCGAGGCCTTCAAGACCGAGGAATACTGGACGATCGAGGCCCTGCTCGCGACGGCCAAGGGCGAGGACGTCCGCGCACGCCTGACCGCCATTGCCGGCACGGCGCTCAAGAAGCTCGATATCAAGGACGGCGCCTCCGCGAACGCGATCAAGGCCGCCATCGAGAACGGCGACTTCGTGATCACGTCCGTCGACAAGAAGGCGACGCGGCGCAATCCGGCGCCCCCCTTCACGACCTCGACGCTGCAGCAGGAGGCCTCGCGCAAGCTCGGCTTCTCCGCCAAGCAGACCATGAACATCGCCCAGCGCCTCTATGAAGGTGTCGACATCGACGGCGAGACCGTCGGCCTCATCACCTACATGCGAACGGACGGCGTGCAGATCATCCCCGAGGCGATCGGGCCGATCCGCCGCTCGATCGAGGACACGCTCGGCAAGCGCTACGTCGCGCCCTTCATCCGCGAGTACAAGACCAAGGCCAAGAACGCCCAGGAGGCGCACGAGGCCGTCCGCCCGACGGACGTCTCGCGCCGCCCCGAGCATGTCGCGCGTCACCTCCAGCGCGACCAGGCGCGCTTGTATGAGTTGATCTGGAAGCGCGCGGTCGCGAGCCAGATGGCGTCCGCCGAGCTCGAGCAGACGACGGCAGAGATCGAGGTCAAGGGCCGCGACGGCAAGGTCTACGGCCTGCGCGCGACCGGCTCCGTCGTGCTCTTCGATGGCTTCCTCAAGCTCTACGAGGAGGGCCGCGATGAGGAGGACGAGGAGAGCCGCCGCCTGCCGCCGCTCGCCCAAGGCGATCACCTCAAGGACCGCGGCATCGACGCCAAGCAGCACTTCACCGAGCCGCCGCCGCGCTACACGGAAGCAACGCTCGTCAAGAAGATGGAAGAGCTCGGCATCGGCCGGCCTTCGACGTACGCCTCGACGCTCGCCGTGCTCGAAGATCGCGGCTACGTGCGCATCGACAGAAAGCGGCTCATCCCCGAGGACAAGGGCCGCCTCGTCACGGCCTTCCTCGAAGCCTTCTTCAAGCGCTATGTCGAATACGATTTCACGGCCGATCTCGAGGAGAAGCTCGATCTCATCTCGGATCACCAGCTCGACTGGAAGCAGGTCCTGCGCGACTTCTGGAAGGATTTCACGGGCGCGGTCGATGAGACCAAGGAACTGCGCGTCAGCGATGTCCTCGAAGCGCTGAACGAGCTGCTGGGCCCCCACATCTTCCCCGACAAGGGCGATGGCTCGGACCCGCGCGCCTGCCCAAGTTGCGGCGAAGGCCGCCTCTCGCTCAAGACCGGCAAGTTCGGCGCCTTCATCGGCTGCTCGAACTATCCCGAGTGCCGCTTCACGCGCCAGCTCGCCGACACCAACAACAATGGCGAGGAAGCAGCGAACCCCGATGGCAAGCTGCTCGGCTATGACCCCGATACAGGTCTTGCCGTGACACTGCGCACGGGCCGCTTCGGCGCTTATGTGCAGCTCGGCGAACAGGGCAAGGACAAGGAAGACAAGCCCAAGCGCAGCTCGATCCCCAAGGGCGTCGATGCGGCGAGCGTCGATCTCGAGAAGGCGCTGCAGCTCCTGAGCCTGCCGCGCGAGGTCGGACTGCACCCGGAGACGCAGAAGCCGATCGTCGCCGGGCTCGGCCGCTACGGCCCCTTCATCCTGCACGATGGCATGTACGCCAATCTCGAGTCCGTCGAGGACGTCTTCACGATCGGCCTCAATCGCGCCGTGACCATCCTTGCCGAGAAGGCAGCGGGTGGCGGCAAGAGCCGCTTCCAGCGCGGCAAGTCGACCGTGCTCAAGGATCTCGGCGCGCACCCGGATGGCGGCGGCAATATCCAGGTGCTCTCGGGGCGCTATGGCCCGTACATCAACTACGCCAAGATCAACGCCAACGTGCCCAAGAGCAAAGAGCCGACGTCCGTGACGGTCGAAGAGGCGATTGCCCTCCTCGCCGAGCGCGCGGCCAAGGGCGGCGGCAAGACCGCCAAAGGGCGCAAAGCGGCGAAGCCCGCCAAGGCTGCGGCAGAGAAATCGGCCGAGGCCAAGCCCGCAAAGAAAGCGGCCGCCAAGCCGAAGAAGGCTGCTGCGAAGAAAGCCGCTCCTACTGCCGAGAAGCCCGCAGGCAAGGCGGCGCCGGCCAAAGGCAAGTCCAAGGCTGCAGCGAAGAGCCCTTCCCCGCGGCGCCGTGATGCCGCTGAATAGGTTCAACTGAAAGAGCGCGCGTGCCGAAGAAGCAGAAGCGCCGTGAGAAGCCCGATCGGCCGAGCCGGTCGGGCAAGCCGCATTCAGAGCGCAAGAAGGCGCCATTGCCGACGCGCGAGCAGTTGCTCGAGTATCTGTCCAGCACCACGGAGAAGGTCGGGAAGCGCGAGATCGCCCGCGCCTTCAACATTCGCGGCGAGGATCGCATCGCTCTGAAGGCCCTTCTCTCGGAGCTTGCGACCCAGGGCGCGATCGTCGGCAACCGCAAGGCCGTCAAACCGCGCGGCAAGCTCCCGCCCGTCGGCGTGCTCGAGATCATCGCACGCGATGACGAAGGCGAGCTCGTTGCCGTGCCGACGAACTGGGAAGCCTCCGAAGGCGAGCGGCCGAAGATCCTCGTGCAGGTCGCACGCCGCGGCATCGGCCCGGATGGCGACGGCGCACTCGCGATCGGCGACCGCATTCTCGCGCGCATTGCCCGCATCCGCGATACCGACCCCTTCGGCTATGCGCACGAAGCCGAGCCCATCAAGCGCCTGCCGCGCGAGAGAAAGCGCCTGCTCGGCATTTTCCGTGCCTCGAAGCGCGGTGGCGGCGGCATGATCGATCCGATCGACCGCAAGGACCTCAAGGAGTGGCCGGTCCGCGCCGGCAATGAGAGCGATGCCGATGACGGCGAGCTCGTGCGCTTCGACATCGTGCGCCGGCACCGCGAAGGCGTGCCCGAAGCGCGCGTCGCCGAGCGGCTCGGTAATCCGCAGGACCAGCGCCGCATCAGCCTCATTGCCATCCACACTCACGGTTTGCCGGACGGCTTCCCCGATCCTGTTTTGGCCGAAGCGGAAGATCTCCCCGAAATCGAGACGCACGGCCGCCTCGACCTCACTCAGTTGCCGCTCGTGACCATCGATCCCGTCGATGCGCGCGACCACGACGACGCCGTTCTTGCCGAGCCTGATGCCGATCCGGGGAATGAGGGCGGTTTCATCGTCACGGTCGCCATTGCCGACGTCGCGCATTATGTGCGCCCAGCCTCACGTCTCGATCGCGAGGCGAGGACACGCGGCAACTCGGTTTATTTCCCCGACCGCGTCGTGCCGATGCTGCCGGAGCGCATCTCCAATGACCTCTGCTCGCTGCGCGAGGGCGAGGTGCGCCCCTGTCTCGCGGCGCGCATGGTCTTCGACCGTCACGGCGACAAGCGGCGCCACACTTTCCATCGCGCGCTCATGCGCTCGGCGGCGCGGCTCTCCTATCAGGAGGCGCAGGCGGCAATCGACGGAAGCGCGAGCGCGCGCGTCGCGCCCATGCTGGAGAAGGCGCTCAAACCGCTCTGGGCTGCCTATGCTGCGCTCGCCGCCGCGCGCGACCGCCGCGCGCCACTCGATCTCGATCTTCCCGAGCGCAAGATCGAGCTCGGCGAGGATGGCATGGTCCGCCGCGTGCATGTGCCCGAGCGGCTCGACGCGCATCGCCTCATTGAAGAGTTCATGATCCAGGCGAACGTCGCCGCCGCCGAGACGCTGGAGCAGGCCCGCGCGCCCGTCGTCTATCGTGTGCACGACAGGCCGAGCACCGAGAAGCTCAAGGCTCTACGCGAGCTGCTCGAGGGCCTCGATCTCAGCCTGCCGCCCGGCGATCACATCCGCCCGAAGCACTTCAATGGCGTTCTCGCGCGTGCCAAGGATCAGCCCTATGCGGAGTTCGTCAACGAGGTGATCCTGCGCTCGCAGGCCCAGGCCGTGTACGACACGGCGAACCTCGGCCACTTCGGCTTGAACCTGCTGCGCTATGCGCACTTCACCTCGCCGATCCGTCGCTATGCCGACCTGCTCGTGCACCGCTCGCTCATTGCGGCGATGAAGCTCGGCGTCGGCGGTATGGCGCCCGAGGAAAAGCCGGAGCTCAAAGAAACGGCCAAGGCAATATCCGAAGCCGAGCGCCGCGCCATGGTCGCTGAACGCGAGACCATCGATCGCCTGATCAGTGCCTTCCTCGCTGACCGGGTGAACGCCGAGTTCGCCGGCCGCATCTCCGGTGTCACGCGTTCAGGACTATTCGTGCGCCTCAAGGATACGGGCGCCGACGGCTTCATCCCGGCCTCGACACTCGGCGGCGGCGAATTCTGGCGCCATGTCGAGGAGGCGCACGCGCTCATCGGCGACCGCAGCGGGCGCGGTTTCCGCCTCGGCGATCAGGTCGAAGTCCGTCTTGTCGAGGCCATTCCCATGGCGGGCGCCCTGCGCTTCGAAATGCTCACCGAGCCCGGATCTATGCCGGGTCATGCGGCGCGTGGCGGCGGCTCCCATCGGCGCGGGCCCCGCATGGGAAATCGCCGTCATAGACGCCGCTGACAGCGCGATAGAGCGGGGCCGCACGTGTGCTCGTGACGCACCCCACCATGCCGTTTGCGCCATGGACCTCGCCGCCCATAGGCATTATTTCCACGAACGGCGACATGCTGAATATTCCGGCAGCGGTGCAGGCCCGGTCGCCTGGAAGGGCGAAGACGATGACCCAAACCCATCTCCCCACCTCGAATGCTGCAGTCGACCCGCTCGCGCCGCGTGATACGTGGCAGGCCATGGGGCGCGGTCTGATCGGCAAGTGCCCGGCCTGCGGCGAGGGGCATATGTTCAAAGCCTACCTCAAGGTTGCCGATACGTGCGATCATTGCGGCGAGGAGCTCCACCACCAGCGCGCCGATGATGCGCCGGCCTACTTCACGATCTCGATCGTCGGGCACATCGTTGTTGCAGGCGCCCTCATCCTCGAGCGCTGGCTCGCCCCCGAGACGTGGGTTCACATGGCCATCTGGCTGCCGCTGACGCTCTTTCTCTGTCTCGCGATGCTGCCTGCGGTGAAGGGCTCGCTCATCGGCCTGCAGTGGTCGAAGCGCATGCATGGCTTCGGCGGCGTCGCGGATACGCCGGAGCCGGTGCCGGTTGCCGCTGGTGAAAGTGCCAATGCCGGGGGGCGGCGTTGAGCGAGAACGAGTCTTTCAAGGCCCTGGTCGCCGAGCGCGCCGCGGCAAAAGCCGCCAAGCCGGCCGCCAAATCCTCAAGCCCCGTCCTTCGCCCGCGTGACGCGGCGACGCTCATCATCATCGACAGCGACGGACCGGCCCCGCGCATTCTGCTCGGCAAGCGCCGTGACGACCTCAAGTTCATGCCGGGAAAATACGTCTTTCCGGGCGGGCGGCTCGACGCCGACGACAAGATCATGACGGCAGCGCGCGAGCTGCGTCAGAGCGAGGCCGAGAAGCTTCTCCTCGACATGAAGGGGCATCCCAGTCCCGCCCGTGCCCGCGGCCTCGCCATGACGGCCGTCCGCGAGACCTTCGAGGAAGCCGGCATCATCATCGGCGGCACGGCAGCAGATGCACCCGCTGAGATCGCGCCGCCGTCAGAGAACCCCTCTCTCGAGAGCCCTGCCGCCAAGACCTGGCGCCAGTTCCGAGCGTACGGCTTCGCGCCCAACCTCGCGCCGCTGACTTTTCTCGCCCGCGCCATCACGCCACCGGGCCGGCCGCGCCGCTTCGACACGCGCTTCTTCTGCGTCGAGGCTTCTGCCATCACCAAGAGCACCGATCACAACGACGGCGAACTTTCCGGCCTCGTCTGGATGACGCTGACAGAGAGCCGCGAGCTCGATCTGCCGCCCATTACGCGCGTCATTCTGGAAGACCTCGCCGAGCGTATTTCAAAGCGCACGCTCGACGACCCGTCCGTACCTATCCCGTACTACTTCAATCGCCACGGAACCTTCCGCCGCGAGATGCTTCATCTGGCCGCGCGAAGCGCCTGATTGCGCCCACTTTTCTGACACATTGCCGTTGTGGTTCTCACGAGCCACACGCTAAGCCGTTGCTTATGCTCGCATTCAAAATAACGGACCCCTCCTATTGCGGCCTTCTGACGCAGAAATTGTGGCCAAAATCAAACACCTGATGAATCGAATTCAGACGTTGTGGTTGACGCTCTCCCCTCCCCCTGCTTGTCTGGCCGGGCCAGAAGCGCGGCGGGATCAACGCTGCGGTTTGTCAGCCGGCGACGGGGGACCATCTGGCGGTCCGAGCGAGGGAGCACAACACCGAAGTCCGATGAGAACGCGGTAGCCCGACATTCGGCTTACCCCGGCTTCAGGTGTCGATGCGCGTGCTGAGCCTCCACCACGGGACTGCATCCTGCAGCCCAGTCGCCTTTCAAAATCTGGAGGTTGCATGCGTATCCTGCGAGTTCTGCCGATTGCTGTCGGCATGACCGTGGCCGCTCTGGCTCAGCCAGCTTCGGCAGATACCGTCTACAAGTTCGTGAGCTCTAGCAGCTACAGCGACGGCCAATCGAGCCGTTCCGGTCGCTCCAACCTCGGCGCCACCGATATCCGCAAGCCCCAGCGCGCCGAACGTAAAGCATCGCGCAAGAGCCGGTCGGCCCGCGTACGTGATGTCGACCGCTCCGAGCGGCGGCGGGCCTCCTCGCGTCGGGGCACGCGAGTGGCGTCCCTCGGCAATGACGTCGGCGTGAGCAGAAGCGGCCGCGGCGGCGGTGGCGGTGGTCACCATGGCGTTGCTTCGTACTACTGGCAGCCCCAGCGCGTGGCTTCCGGCGGCTGGTTCAATCCGAATGCCATGACGGCCGCGCACAAGACGCTGCCCTTCGGCACCCGCGTGCGTGTGACGCATGCCGGTAACGGCCGCTCGGTGGTGGTCAAGATCAATGACCGAGGGCCCTACGTCAGGGGGCGCATCATCGATCTGTCGAAAGCTGCCGCCGGCGTCATCGGCATGCACGGCCAGGGCATCGCCCAGGTTCGCATGGAAGTTCTCGGCCGCTGAAAGTCCACACGGCTGGAGCCTGAATTGTGAGCGGCGCGCCGGACCGGTGCGCCGCTTCATTTTTCCGTGCGCGCCCGAAAAGCCGGAAAATCGTGAAACCTCCACGCAGTTCACTGCGTCTCAACATCGAAGGATGAGGCAGCGACGACCTCCCGTGGAGCCCGAGGCGCGCCGCCCAGAGGAGTGGTAGCGATGTACGAGAGCGAAATCGATGATCCCCAGTCGCCGGTACGCCGGCTGGCACCGAGCGTCATGCTCGATGCGCAGGAGGTGGCGACGCTCTCCTCACTCATGCGTGAACTGAGGGACATCACCCAGTCGCGCGGCACCTTCCGAGCTGCCGGGGCCTTCCTTCGCCGGATCGGCGCGGAAAGCGAAAGCCCACGCATCGTTCCTGCAGATCTGCTCGACCGTTGAGGCGCTTGGCCTCGCCCCCTGCCGCACGCTACGCTCTCCCGAACGAACCATCACACACGGGAGGCACGACATGGCGACATTCAAGTGGGACCACATTCATCTGCGCAGCCCCGATCCCGAGGCGACGGCGGCCTTCTACGAGCGCATGTTCGGCGCCGAAGTGATCCGCACGGTGCAGCAAGGCAAGACGCGCATCGATCTCAAGATCGGCGGCGGCAGCGTATTCATCGCCCCCGTGACGCCCGGTGACGGCGTCGCCTCCCCGCCGAAGACGCCCTATCAGGGCCTCGATCATTTCGGGCTCGAGGTGACGGGCATCGATGCCGTCGTCGCGGATCTCAAGAAGAAGGGCGCCGAGTTCACCATGGAGCCGAACAACATCCGCCCTGGCGTGCGCATTGCGTTCCTGCGCGGCCCCGAAGGCGTTTCGATCGAGCTCCTCGAGCGGAGCTGACGACCGCTGCGGCACGCGGCTCTCGCTCGTGTCCTTCGCTCTCAGCAGCGCTGCCTGATCTCGGCTTCGAGCTCGGCGCGGACTTCCCTTGCCAGCGCTGCAACGCGCGCGCGATGCGGAGCGTCCATGCCCTCGACGTCCCGGCTGAAGGTGTCGATCGCCCACTCAAGCTCGGCACCTGCAAAGCGCAGCTTGCCGCAATCGAGCGTCTTGCGCAGCGCGCGATAGGCGAAGAGGCGGGTCCCGTTCGCGAACTCTGCCGGCGTCGGCGCCCGCATCATCCACGACTGCTTGGGATCGGCAATCATCGCACGCAGCAGAGCGAGGCAATCCACGCCAACGCCGCAGCGGGTCGTGTCCTGCTGGAGATCGCTCTCGGTCAGCGCCTTGGGCGCTTGCGGCGCGGCAGCTGGCGGTCGCGGCGGCACGACCGGCGGTGCCGAGATCGCGAGGTCCGGGGGCGCCGGCTTCTGCTTCGGGACAGGCGGCGGCACTGGCGCGCGCGGCGCAACGGGCGCCGCCACGCGGGGCTGCACGGGCTCGACTACGGGCGGCTGGGTCTGCGGCGGGAAGGTGTAGACCACTGTGGGCGGCGGGAGCGAAGCACGCTGAACTGTCGTGCCGTTGCTCCACGTGTCCTTGAGGGATACGGCTCCCTGGTCGCCTTCAGCTTCGACCGATTGCGTGTACCGCTCGGGCGGCGGCTCCTCCGCGCATCCGGCCAAGCCGATGGCAATCGCGGCTGCAAGCGCAACCGCAGAAGCATGTCGGCACTGACGCATCCCAGAGGTTTGCAATGGCATCCCGGTCGCCCGGACGAAATGAACAATTCGACCGTTAGACTATGGGGCACCCATTAAGTTCCTCTTAATGCTGTCAGACCGCGTGCCTTCTTCAGTTGTATCTCACCACGCCGTAGAGCCTGATCGTCCGCCCGGGCTGCAGAACCTCGTCCTTCTTGAAGGAGACGTGGTTGCGCACGTCCTGGTCGAGCAGGTTCTCGCCTCGCAGCCCGATCGTCATGCTCGTCGATATGCGGCCGTCCACCGGCGCGAGGCCGAACGTATGGGAGAGATCGGCATTGAGCAGCGTGTAGCCGTCCGTCGGCGTATCCTTGGCGTCGTCGCCGGCTACCTTGTTCTGATCGAAGGCATGAAGCGCGAAGACGCGCGCGAGCCAGTTGGCATCCCGGTAGTAGATGCCGGCGCCGAGACGATGCGGCGGAATGCGTGGCACATAGCCATCGCCGACGAATTTCGCATTCACGAAGTCGTACTGTCCCTCGAAACCGATCACGCCGCGCGCGAAGGCGAAGGCATCCCACTGCGCCGA
>ERZ778025.1471-NODE-1471-length-16940-cov-4.060882_pt1 | contig 16940 bp, 12 predicted proteins | sample MGYA00375755_ERZ778025 | MGnify/ENA primary metagenome ERZ778025 (study PRJEB29350, sample SAMN05389825) | bioreactor metagenome | isolation source: Thiocyanate bioreactor | place: South Africa: University of Cape Town | collected 2014-03-17 ... | reverse complement strand
GACACTAGAATCATAATCTTGCTCGTGTGATTCAGATCGAGAAACTCGCTCGGTATCGCGCCGCCCGATATGGCGAATTTCTCGATCATCACACTAGCCTGCGCCGCCCTCGATGAGGGCCAGCCATTCATCCTCATTGAGAACGGTGACGCCGAGCTCGCGCGCTTTATCGAGCTTGGAGCCGGCCTCAGCGCCGGCGATCACGTAGTCGGTCTTGTTGGAGACGGAGCTTGCGACCTTGGCGCCGGCGCGCTCGGCTTTCGCCTTGGCCTCGTTGCGCGACATCTTCTCGAGCGTGCCGGTGAACACGACGGTCTTGCCCGTGACTGCAGAGGCGACGGTCGCCTGGCGCACGTAGGCCTGGATCTCGATCTCGCTCAAGAGATCCGCGACGACCTTCTGGTTGTGCGGCTCATCGAAGAAGTCGATCAGCGAGTCGGCGACCACCTCGCCGATGCCGCTGAGGCCCGCGAAGGCGCGATAATCATCGCCCGGCATCTCGCGCGCCGCCGATCGTGCTGTCTCGATGAATGTCGCAACATCGGGAAACGCGCGCGCAAGTGCCTCGGCCACGCCCGTACGCACGCCTTTGATGCCCGCGATCGCCAGCTCGAAGGTTTCGGGCGCGCCGTCGAAGAGATCCTCGCGGCCGCGCGCCGCGATCGCCTGCATGAGCGTCTCGGCGGTCTTGGGGCCGAGCCCCTTGGCCGTCACGAGGCGGCGGTAGCTCGCGCCTGGGCGCGCCTTGGACGCGAGATCGACCTGCGTGCGAAAAGTCTCGTACGTGCCGAAAGCGCGCGCGAGATCCCGCGCTGTGGTCTCGCCGACATGGCGGACGCCGAGCGCGAAGAGAAAGCGCTCGAGGCCGATGCGGCGGCGCGCGTCGATGGCGCGAAAGAGGTTCTGGATGGATTTCTCGCCGAAGCCCTTGCGTTCCGCGAGTGGGTTGTCGCTCGCGGCATCGCGGCGGGCGAGCGTGAAGATATCCGCCGGGGCGCGGATCAGGCCCTCGTCGTAGAAGAGCTCGATGCGCTCGCCGCCAAGTCCCTCGATGTCGAAGGCGAGCCGCGAGACGAAGTGCTTGAGCCGCTCCTTGGCCTGCGCCGGACAAATGAGCCCGCCCGTGCAGCGTCGTACGGCCTCGGCCTCGCCGCCCTCCTCGCCCTCGTCGCGCGCCGCATGGCTGCCGCAGACAGGACATGTGTGCGGGAACTTGAAGGGCTTCGCGCCGTGCGGCCGCCGCTCGGCAATGACGCTCACGACCTGCGGAATGACGTCGCCGGCCCGCTGCACGACGACCGTGTCGCCGATGCGGATGTCCTTGCGGCGGATCTCATCCTCGTTGTGCAGCGTCGCATTCGAGACGACGACGCCGCCGACCGTCACCGGCTGCAGCTTGGCGACCGGCGTCAGTGCTCCCGTGCGCCCGACCTGGATCTCGATGTCCTGCAGCACCGTCGTCGCCTGCTCGGCTGCGAACTTATGCGCGGTCGCCCATCGCGGGCTCCGCGAGACGAAACCAAGGCGCTCCTGGTAGTCGAGCCGATCGACCTTGTAGACGACGCCGTCGATGTCGTAGCCGAGACTCGCGCGATCGATGGCGATCGTGTCGTAGAAGGCGATCAGTTCCTCGACGCTCGAGCAGCGTACGGTGCGCGGGTTGATCGGCAGCCCCCACTTCGCGAACGCGTGCACTACATCGAACTGGGTCTTAGCCGGCAGCGCTGAGGCCGCGCCCCAGGTATAGGCGAAGAAGCGCAGCGGACGCTTGGCCGTGATGCTCGCGTCGAGCTGGCGCAGCGAGCCTGCGGCGGCATTGCGTGGATTGGCGAAAACCTTGCCGCCGGCATCGGCCTGCGCCGCATTGAGACGGCGGAAATCCTCGGTACCAAGGTAGATCTCGCCGCGGATCTCGATCAAGTCAGGCACGCCCGCGCCCTTGAGCACATGCGGGATCTCGCGGACCGTGCGGATGTTGGTCGTGACGTCCTCGCCCTCGATGCCATCGCCGCGGGTCGCCGCCCTGACGAGCTGCCCCTCCTCGTAGCGGATGGAGATCGAGAGGCCATCTATCTTAGGCTCTGCCGTAACGACGAGCGGATCGTCCGCCCTGAGCGCTAGAAAGCGACGCACGCGCTCGACGAATTCGGCCACCTCCTCGCTCGAGAAAGCATTGCCGAGCGAAAGCATCGGCACTTCGTGGCGCACTTTGCCGAAGGCTTCGACCGGCGCCGCGCCGACGCGCTGCGTGGGACTTTCAGCCGCGAGATCCGGAAATTGCGCCTCGATCGCGGTGAGGCGCGTGCGCAGTGCGTCGTACTCGGCGTCGGAGATCGCCGGCGCGTCCTGCTGGTAGTAGAGGGCGTCGTGGCGCGCAATTTCGGCCACGAGCTTCTTGTGCTCGGCCGTAGCCTGGCGGGAGGTGAGTTTCTCGGGCGGAACAGTGGCCGCGGCTTTCTTGCTCATGGCCGCCAAAATAGCCCCATGAGAGGCACCCTCGCCAGCCTCTGAACAGGCGAGGCTCCTTTGCAGCCCGGCTACTGGAGCCCGGCGCCCATGGGACGGGAAATGCTGCCTGTCGGCGTTTCGTCGGCCGGCGCCCTACGAACCATCGGCGTATCCTTGGCCGGCGGCTTCGTTGCGGGCGGTGCTGCGGGCGGCGTCGCAGGTGCGCTGCGGGGCACGACATCCACCGGTCGGGCCGGCTGCCCGACGGGCTTGACGGTGACCTGCTTCCACTGCTGGCTGACCCAGGTGCCCTGGATGGCTTCCGGCTTCAGGCCGTGCTTCTGGAGAAGCGCGTGCGCGTCCCTGTACCACGGCGATTGCGGGAAGTTGTGCCCGAGCACGGCCGCCGCAGCCTGCGCCTCGTTCTGGATGCCGAGCGCCATGTACGTCTCCGTGAGGCGCATGAGCGCCTCCTCGACCTGAGCCGTGGTCTGATGCTCGGAGACGACCGTCTTGAAGCGATTGATCGCGGCGACGTAATTCGCGCGCTGGAGATAGTAGCGGCCGACTGTCATCTCGTTTGCCGCTACGGCATCCTCACCGATGCGGATGCGGTTCTCAGCCTGACGGGCATAAGGACTTTCGGGATAGCGAGAAACCAGCGTCTTGAGCTCCGAGATCGCCTTGCGGGTCGCGGCCTGGTCGCGCTGAGGGTCCTTGATCTCGTCGAAGTGCGACGACGCAATGATGTGGTGCGCGAGCGCCGCGTCCTTCGTTCCGGGGTGCATGACGACATAGCGCTGCGCCGCCGCGACCGCCTCGGGGAACTTGCCCGCCTTGTAGTAGGCGTACGCCGAGAGCACCATCGCGCGGCGCGCTTCCTGCGCGTAGGGATGGTGGCGGTCGATATCTTCGAATTTCTTTGCTGCCGCCTCGTGGCGACCATTCGCGAGCAGCGCGTCGGCCTCGGTGTACATGACGCCCGGCGGATCGGGGTTCAGGGCCTTGAGCGCGTCGGTGTTCGACGACGAGCAACCTGCAAGCACGAATCCAACGAGCAGGGCGACTGCACCAATTTTGCGGCCGTGCCCCCCGGCAATCTGCGGCTTCTGCATTCCGTCGTCCTCACGGTGTCGGTCCGCGCTGCGCTTAGACGGCCCGCCCGTCCCACTCAACTCATCCACCCCCGGCGCTGCGAACGCCGCCGTCTCGAATCATCTAGCACGGCTGGCCACTTACGGGCCACAGATGCCGATGATCGCCGAAGCCTAGTCCACCGATATGGCGCTGATGCGGCAGCGCGCCCGGGATGTGCCGGACACGCGTCGAATTCAGTTGCGATTCGCAGCGAACTGCACTGCCGCCATGCCGAGCGATGCATCGTAGCCGGCAACGTGCGGCGCCTCCCGCACCATCGGCGCGTGCACCACGGTCCATGCATCGGCGTCGGCGAACAGAGACTTGAGCACCGTGGCATTGAGCCGATGCCCGCCGCGAACGGAGCGATACGAAGCCAGCAGCGGCGCGCCAGCCAGCGCAAGGTCACCCACCGCATCCAGCATTTTGTGGCGCACGAACTCCTGCGGATAGCGCAGGCCTTCCGGGTTCATGACCCGGTCCTCGCCGATCGCAACGGTGTTCTCGAGCGAGGCGCCGAGCGCGAGGCCCGATTTCCAGAGCATCTCGACGTCGCGCATGAAACCGAAGGTGCGTGCGCGGCAGAGCTCCTGGCGGAAAGCGCCGGGGCTCAGATCCAGCGCCATGCGCTGGCGGCCGATGACCGGGCTGTCGAAATTGATCTCGACATCGAGATGGAAGCTCGAGTGCGGCGTCAGCTCGCCCCAGCAATCGCCTTCCTGCACGCGGATCGGCTTCAGAACCTTGATGAACTTGCGCGGCGTCGCGAGCTCGCGCACGCCGACCTCATCGATGGCATCGACGAAAGCGGCAGCGCTTCCGTCCATGATCGGCACTTCTTTGTTGTCGATCTCGATGAAGCAGTTGTCGACGCAAAGGCCGCGCAGCGCGGAGAGCAGATGCTCGACGGTGCCGACTGTGACCCCCCGGTCATCGCCGATCACCGTGCAGAGCGTGAGGTTCCGAACTGCCCTCACGTCCGCCTCGATCTGGGAAATGATGCGCCCCCGTTTGGAGACGATGAAGCAGATCCCAGTATCGGCCGGAGCCGGATGTATCACCACCGAAACTGGCGCCCCGCTATGCACCCCCGTGCCGGACACCTCGATCTCGCGCGCAACCGTTGTCTGGCGTGCACCGATGAATCGCTTCGACATGTAGCGCCGTCCCTCGATCCCCTTACGGCTCTCGCGTCGCAGTCAGACTGCAGGAAGAGAGAGCCCCCCAAGATCGTATCCAGTTGCTTGCCTACGCCACCCCGGGTGGGGCTTGTTATTTCTGCCCCGTGCAAGCGTTACCGGAACCCGTCTTAATCAAGACGATAACGTGATGCGCGCCGCGTTCACAAGTCACGCTTTCTTACGAAATGTTGCCGAGGCGCCTCACCATCTTAGTATTTGTTTTATAATCGTTTTTCCAGGCAGGCATACTGAATATCGCGAGCTTTTCCACAAACACTGAGTAAGGATCAGCTTGGTGGCTTGAGTGTGTCGCTTTTGTGATTCGCCGCATCCGCGGCAACCAACTGCCTGATCGGAACGCAGTTCTCTGCATATGCCGAGATTCCGGGCGGAGCCGCCTGTCCGCGGTCTTCGCGCCTCAGCTTCTCCGCCCCCTTCCACCCACGAGACGGTGCAGCAGGCCGCCGCCGCGCGTCGGCTCGGGCGGCGGGGGCTCCAAGGGTTGTGCATGCGACTTCTGGGCCGCGTAGACGGGCGACTTCGCCGCATACTCGCGCTGCCCGACCGGCGGGAACTCGTCAACGGAGGGCATGCGCCGATAGTCACCATCCGGCGCATGGCGCATGGGCGGCGCCGTCGGCTCGTCGCGATCGATCGGCTCTGACGGATGGCCGGGCGGCTGCGTGACGTTTTCCTCGATCACGACGCCGCCGGGCGCGCGCCAAAGCTCGCGGCGCGGAGCCGGAGATGCCGCCGGACGCGCCGGCGCTTCGTGGTAGCCCGAGTGCGGATTGAGATCCTCGGGATTGAAGCGGCGCCGGGCGGCATCGCTAGCTGCAGGCGTCGCAGCTGCCGTTGCGGCCTGCGTGCCGGCCGAAGGCTTCGCTGCAGGCGCAGCTTGCTGATTCACGATCGTCATCGACATGCCGGAGGCAACGATCGCGATTCGCATCTTGTTGGTCATGCTGTCGTCGAACGACGCGCCGACGATGATGTTGGCTTCCTCGTCGACCTCCTGGCGCACGCGGCTCGCCGCTTCGTCGACCTCGAAGAGCGTCATGTCCCGGCCGCCGATGATCGACACGAGCACGCCCTTCGCGCCGCTCAGCGAGAGATCGTCGATCAGCGGATTGGCGAGCGCCATCTCCGCGGCCTTCATCGCGCGACCTTCGCCCATGGCCTCGCCGGTGCCCATCATCGCCGTGCCCATGCCGCGCATGATCACCTGCACGTCGGCGAAGTCGAGATTGATCAAGCCATCCTTCATGATCAGATCGACAATGCAGGCAACGCCGGCGTGCAGCACTTTGTCGGCGAGCACGAACGCCTCGGCGAACGTGGTCTTCTCGTTGGCGATGCGGAACAGGTTCTGATTCGGAATGACGATGAGCGTGTCGACCGAGGTCTTGAGCTCGGCGATGCCGGCTTCGGCGACGCGCATCCGGCGCGCGCCCTCGAAATGGAAGGGCTTGGTGACGATCGCGACCGTCAGGAGACCCATGTCGCGGGCCGTACGCGCAATGACAGCCGCCGCGCCCGTGCCCGTGCCGCCGCCCATGCCGGCAGCGATGAAGGCCATGTGGGCGCCCTTGAGCGCCTTGGTGATCTCTTCCTTGGCTTCCTCGGCCGCCGCAAGGCCGATCTCGGGCCGCGAGCCCGCGCCGAGGCCCTGCGTGAGGTTCACACCGAGCTGGATGCGGCGCTCGGCGCCAGAGGCAGCCAGCGCCTGAGCGTCGGTATTGGCGACGATGTACTCGACGTCCTGGAGGCCGGACGCGATCATGTTGTTGATGGCGTTGCCGCCCGCGCCGCCGACCCCGACCACCTTGATGATGGGGCGGAGCTCGCTGAAAGCCGGTGTTTGCGGACCTGTGCTCATCAATGCCTCGTGTCCGTAGTGACCGCCCGGGCGCGCCGCGACCGGCTCACCCCTTGGCGCGGCTCAGCCAGTTGCCGATCCAGCTCACGTAGCCGCCTCCACGCCAACCGCGCAGTCCCCCAGTCCTCGCAGCGAAGTGCTGCTGCAGCGAATCACCAATCAACCCGCTCACCGTCGCGAACGCCGGGCCCAGCATGTCGGTGGACATCCCATCGATCGGGCTCGGCCGGCCAATGCGCACTGAAGCGCCGCGCGCCGCCGCCCCGACATTCCCCGAGGTGTCCCCCAGACCGCCCCAAACGCTGTCGATCCCCTCGATTCCGGCCCCGCCCCCGGTCAGCACGACCCGCTCGCAAATGCTCCTTTCGAGCTTCGCGGCAACGACCCGCTCATTGACCAGCGCCGCAATGCCGTGGATCCGCGGCACGATCAGCGAACGCAACTCTGCTCGAGAGACCCGAGCCGTTGTCTCGTCCACGCCGTCGCTGACGGAGAACGAGAACGACTCATGATCATTCGAGCGCGCCGGCAGCAGTGTGCCATAAAGCGTTTTGATTCGCTCGGCTTCCGTCACGGACGTGCCAAGGCGCCGGGCAATGTCGAATGTGACGAGCTGGGCGCCGACCGGAAGGACCTCGGCCATGGCCAGCCGGCCGCCAAAAAAGGCCGCTATTGACGTCACGCCAGCGCCAATGTCGACGACGAGCACGCCGAGCTGGCGCTCCTCCTCGGTCGTCACCGCCATCGCACTCGCGTAGGGTGTGGCGGCAAGCTGGTGCGGCTCCAGATAGCAGCGCTCGACGACGGCGAGCAGGTTCTGCAGCGGCCCGTCATCGGCCGTGACCGCCACGAGATCGGCGCTGAGCTCGCTGCCGGCCATGCCGCGCGGATCGGCGACACCCTCGGCGCCATCGAGATGCCAGGCCTCGTTGTGGAACTGGATGAGCGTACGGCCGCCCCGGGCGGCATAGGCCTCGCCGCCCGCCAGCGCACGCGCGACGTCGCCGTCGTGGGCAATGCCCGTATCGACGCGCACGCGGGCAACGAAGCGCTGCGACTTGAGGCGCCCGCAGGCAACCGCGATGCTCACCTGCTCCATGGTCACGCCGGCCATGCGCTCCGCCTGCCCGACAGCCGCGCGAACGGCCAGCTCCGCGGCGTCGGGATCGATGACCATGCCGGCCTTCATGCCGCCGCTGCGCTGGTGGCCGATGCCGAGAAGGCGCGTGCGCCCGCCTTGCTCACCGGTGGCGATCAGGCACACGACCTTGCTCGTGCCGATGTCGAGCGCGGCGATGACCGGCGCCCCGCGCGGGAGTGGCGGGGGCCTGCTGCTGCTGCGATCCATGCTGTTCATGTGTACGCCCCCTTACAGTGCCGAAGCCGATTTGCGCGGCGCTATGATTGTTGGCCGCGTCGGCGCCGCCGATGATGTCTGCGTGGCCGCACGCGGGGCCACCGCGATCCGATCCTCGATTCGGAGATCGACAATGCGGCCGGGCTCGTTCAGCAGGCCGGTGCTGTCGGCGAGCTTCATCAGGCGCTCGATCGCCACGCTCTCTTCCTCGGCGGGAAGATGAACGCGGCTTCCATTGTCGAGAACGAGCGACCAGCGGCGCTGTCCCACGCGCTCGGAGACCACGACACGGGCCTTCAAGGCCGGATGCGCGCCGAGGGCGGCCACGAGCGAGGCCACGGCATCCGGCGCGTCGGCGCCCGAAATGCGGGGCAACCCCTGCAGCGTCGATGCAGGAACGCGCGCGAGCTCACGCCCCTCGCCGTCGACGAGGCTCGCGCCATTGTCGTGCAGCCAGACGGCAATCGGCGTCCGCTCGCTTATCTTGACCTCGACGGAGTTGGGCAGGACGCGGCTCACGGTCGCCCGCTTCACCCAGGACAAGGCTTCGACGCGGCGGCGCGCAGCTTCCGGGCTGTAGCGGAGCAGGGAGGTCCGAGGGCCAAGCTCGAGCGCGGCGAAAATGTCGTCGTCGATCGTATAGCGGTGCCCGGTGACGTAGATCTCATCCACACCGAGGCCAGCCATGATCATCAGCTCGTCTATGTGCGCGCTGAGCGGAGCCGAAGCTGGGAGTGTGCCGCTGCGGCTAACGACGACGAAAGCCGCCGCTCCGGCAATCAGGGCCGCGCAAGCCGTCGCCGGCATCCAGGATCTCCGGCTTCGCGCGGGCTGTGCCTCGGGCGTGACGTCCTGCGGCAAGCTCGCAAGATCCGGTGTCGGATTGAGCGGACGCCCTTCAGGACGCGCGTGCGTGCGCGGACGCTCGCGTTCGGCGCCGCGCCACCAGAACCGGGGTATGTCGAGCCGCTCGCGCACGCTGTCCATCCGCTGGCGATGCTGCCCTCGTCTCTGCCGCCACAGCGCGCAGCCGCCCATGGACGCGCGCGTGCGAGCAGCCCCGCGGGAGCTGATGCACCACTGTTAACCATTTCGACGATTTGGTTAATTTTCAGTAAAGGTTGCGCTGACCACTCGGCATTTCGAGCCGCGCGTCAGCGTGCGATCGAGGCGTCCTCGACGAGCCAGGCAACGAGCTGGCCGAACGACAGGCCCATGTGCTGGCCGAGCTCCGGCACCAGCGATGTCGGCGTCATACCGGGCTGCGTGTTGATCTCCAGGAACACCAGCTCGCCCGAGGCTTCATCCCAGCGGAAGTCCGAGCGCGAGACGCCGCGGCAGCCGAGAGCCCGGTGCGCAGCGAGCGTATGCACCTGCACGGCGCGGCGGATATTGTCGGGAATGCGGGCCGGCAGAATGTGCTTTGAGCCGCCGGGCGCGTACTTGGCCTCGTAATCGTAGAACTCGAGATGATCCGCGGCGACGATATCGATGATGTCGGTCGCCTTGTCGCCGATGACGGCGCACGTGAGCTCACGCCCGGCAACGAATTTCTCGACCATGATCTGGCCGTCACGGCTCACGGGCACCTTGCGGATGACCTCGGGCGGCCGGTTGGCGCCGAGCTTCACGATAACGACGCCGACGCTCGACCCTTCCGCGACGGGCTTCGCCACGTACGGCGGCGGCAGCGCATGATCGGCGATCGCAGCATCCGGCGTCACGAGCACGCCATGTGCGACGGGCACGCCCAAGGCGCTCACGATCTTCTTCGTGCGCTCCTTGTCCATGGCGATGGCGGACGCGAGCACACCCGAGTGCGTATAGGGGATCTCCATCACCTCGAGCAGACCCTGCACGCAGCCATCCTCGCCCCAGCGCCCATGCAGGGCATTGAAGCAGACGTCCGGCTTGATCTCGGCTAGCTGCGCCGCGAGATCATGGCCGACGTCGATGCGCGTCACGCGAAATCCTTCGCCTTCGAGCGCATTGGCGCACTCGCGACCCGAGGAGAGGCTCACCTCGCGCTCGGCAGACCAGCCGCCCATGAGCACGGCGACATGCGGCTTGCCCTGACCGGTGGTGTCGGCCGTCATGGCGCATGCTCCTCGACAAGGGCGACGCCGACCACGTGCCCGGGAAGGGCATCGCCGACGCGCACGATTTCCCATTGCAGCTCGATACCGGTCGCGGCGCGCACGCGTGCGCGTACTGTCTCGCCGAGCCGCTCGATGTCCTCGGCACTCGCCTGCCGGTCGTTGATCAGGAAGTTGCAGTGCATCTCCGAGACCATGGCGCCGCCAACGCGCAGGCCGCGGCAGCCGGCGGCGTCGACCAGCTTCCAGGCGCTGTTGTCCGGCGGGTTCTTGAACGTCGAGCCGCCCGTGCGCTCCTTGATCGGTTGATGCTTCTCGCGATAGGCCGCGACCTCATCCATGGCGCGCATGATCTCCTCGGGCTCGCCGCGGGTGCCCTCGAAGGTCGCACTCGTGAAGATCCAGTCTTGCGGCACGGCACTGCGCCGATACGTGAAGCCCATGTCCGCGTTCGAGAGCTCGTGCACGCGCCCTGCGCGATCCACGGCGCGCGCAGAGAGCAGCACGTCCTTCGTCTCGCTGCCATGAGCGCCGGCATTCATGCGCAGCGCGCCGCCGAGGCCGCCCGGTATACCGCGATAGAACGACAGGCCCGCAATGCCGGCGTCCGCTGACGCGCGCGCGACCTTCACATCCGGCACGGCAGTCCCTGCGCGAATACGGGTGCGATCCAGAACCTCGATCTCACCGAACCCGCGCCCGAGTCGCACGACGACGCCCCTGATGCCCCCATCGCGCACGAGCAGGTTCGAGCAGAGCCCGATGGTGAACATCGGCACCTCGGCTGGCACGTGCGCCATGCAGTAGGCGAGATCAGCCTCGTCAGCCGGTGTGTAGAGGACTTCGGCTGCCCCGCCGACGCGGAACCACGTGATGTCTTTGAGCGGCGCATCGGCGACGAGACGCCCACGCAATTTCGGGAGCAAAACCTGAAGATCTGCGGCGAGGCTGGGCAGGGTAAGACGGCGCTCCCGACGCGCAGCGGGATCGCCGCGAGCCAGTCCGGCAGCGCGTGCGCCCATTCGGTAGAATTTCCGGCCCCGAGGCAGATCACCATATCGCCGGGGCCCGCGATATTGCGGAGCGCGGGCACGAGATCCTGCGGCGTATCGACGGCAACGACGCTGCCGTGCCCTGCGCGCGCAATGCCGGCGGCGAGGCTCTTCGCATCGATCCCTGCGATCGGCGTCTCACCTGCGGAGTAGAGCGGCGCAACGATCACGTGATCCGCATCCTTGAAGCAGGTCGCAAACTCGTCGAACAGCGATTGCACGCGCGTGTAGCGATGCGGCTCGACGACCGCGATGACGCGGCCCTTGGCGCCGGCGCGAGCGGCCCCGAGCACGGCTGCGATCTCGACGGGGTGATGACCATAATCGTCGTAGAAGTTGGCGCCATTCCAGGAGCCGGTCGGCTGGAAGCGACGCTTCACGCCCGAGAAGCTCGCCATCGCGCCGCGGATGACCTCGTCCTTGATGCCCGCCTCGGCCGCGACGCCGATCGCAGCCAAAGCATTCAGCGCGTTGTGCGCGCCGGGCACCGGCACGACCCAGTCCTTGATCTCCCGCGCGCCGCCCGCAACGCTTTCGCCAAGCCTGGCATCGAAGATCGTCGCCGCGCCCTCGACGCGCACGCTCGTCAGCACGAGATCGGCCGTCGGATCGACACCGTAGGTGAGGAGCCTGCGGCCGTCGTGGCGCAGCTGCAGCTCGTCGATCATGGCGCGCGCAACCGGATGGTCAATGCACGTCATGGCGAGGCCGTAGAAGGGGATGTTGCGGTAGAAGGCGCGGTAGGCCTCGTGCATCTCCTCGACGGTGCCGAAGTAGTCGAGGTGCTCAGGATCGATATTCGTGACGACGCCGATCTGCGAGGGGATCTTGATGAACGTGCCGTCGGATTCGTCCGCCTCGACGACCATCCAGGGGCCTGCGCCAAGCCGCGCATTCGAGCCCCAGCTATTGATGATGCCGCCGGTGATGACGGTAGGTTCCAGGCCGGCCTCGACGAAGATGTGCGCGACGAGCGAGGTCGTCGTCGTCTTGCCGTGCGTGCCGGTGATCGAGACCGTCGAGTAGAGGCGCATCAGCTCGGCCAGCATCTCCGCCCGGCGGATGATCGTCAGGCCCTTTTCGCGGGCCGCCTTCAGCTCCGGGTTCGTGCTTTTTACGGCGGTCGAGATCACGACGTAGCGGGCGCCGACGAGGTTGATCGGATCATGCCCGACGAACACGCGGATGCCCTTAGCGCGCAGGCGCTTGACGTTGGCGCTGTCCTTCTGGTCGCTGCCCTGGACGGTGTGGCCCTTCGCGCGGAGGATCTCGGCGATGCCGCTCATGCCGATGCCGCCGATGCCAATGATATGGAAGGTGCCCGGTTCGCTCGGTATCTGCATTCCCGTCCTGCCTCTTTCGGCCCCGTGTACGCACTGCCGACGAATCACTCACGCGCGATTCGTCGTGCGCGCACCAATCAACTCTTCCGCGAGGTCGGCGAGCCGTACCACGGCATCGGGCCGGCCGAGCTGCTTCGCCGCATGGGCAGCCGCCGACAGTACCGCCGGCTCGTCCATCAGAGAAGCAATTGTTGCTGCTAACTTTTCCGGCGTCAGCGCCTTCTGCTCGAGACACCAGCCCGCGCCTGCATCCGCGAGGCGGGTGGCATTGCGCAGTTGATCGTTGTCCACCGCGTGCGGCAGCGGCACGAGGACGGCAGGCCGCCCGAGCACGGTCAGCTCGGCAATGCTCGAGGCACCGGCGCGGCCGATGACGAGATGGGCGTTGGCCATGCGCTCGGGAAGGTCCTTGAAGAAGGTCTGAAGCTCGGCAGTAACGCCGGCCGCAGCATAAGCGTTGCGCACGTCGGCGAGATCTTCCTCGCGGCACTGCTGGACAATGCGCAGGCTGGCCCGCTGATTAAGAGTCAGCCGCGCAATCGCCGGCGGCACCGCCTCGGAGAAGTAACGTGCGCCCTGGCTGCCGCCGAAAACGAGTAGGTTGAAGGGCTCATCAGGCTCAGCCGCGCGATAAGGCCGCGCGCTCCAGTCGATCACCGCGTCGCGCACCGGGTTTCCCGTGAAACACACGCGCGCGGCGAGGTCCTCCGACAGCAGCGCCGTCTGCTCGAATGAGGTGGCGATCCGCGAGACGCGCGGCGCCAGCATCCGGTTGGCGCGGCCGAGCACGGCGTTCGCCTCGTGGATGGCCGTCGGGATGCCCCGGAGCTTGGCCGCGACGAGCGGCGGAAAGGTCGGATAACCGCCGAAACCGATGACGGCGCCAGGGCGCACTCTGCCGATCAGGCTATAGGCGGTGCGCACGCCGCTCGCGAGCGCCATGATGGTCTTGGCAGCGGCAGCCGGCGAGCGTCCGGCAAGTGTTGCGGAGGGGACTGTATGAATGGCGCGCGCGGGAAATCCGGTGCCATAGCGATCGCCGCGCTCGTCCGTCACGAGGTCGACTGCGACCCCGCGCCGTCCAAGCTCCTGCGCCAAGGCAAAGGCTGGAAAAAGATGCCCACCCGTGCCCCCAGCGGCCAGCATGACCGACTTGTCCCCCACGTCCACTCCTTCCCTAAAGCGTCGGACCTTGAATGCGACCCACGCTTGGGGCGGCCTCAAAGTCGCATTCAAGGTCCAAAGACGCTTTAGAGTCATAGTCTTCTAAAGCAACTTTGGACTTGAAATTCACTCCCCGCCTAGCCTCGAACTGAGGTGAATTTCAAGTCCGTTGCTTTAGGGCCTGAACTTAGCGCGCATTGCGGCCAATCGGCGGCAGCGGGCTTCCCCCGACCCGGGGCCGGCCGATCGTCCGCGGGTCCGCCCGGCGGCGCACGAGTGCCAGCAGCATCCCAACTGTCAGCGAGGCCGCGATCATCGACGAGCCGCCGGCCGAGATGAACGGCAGCGTCATGCCCTTGGCAGGCACGAGGCCAACGTTGACCGCCATGTTGATCGACGCCTGGAGCGCGATCAGGAGGGCAAGACCGTTCACCGCGAGATGCGTGAAGGGATCACGCCGATGGCGATAGCGCATGAGCGCGCGCCCGACGACGAAGGCGAAGAGCGCAATCAGCAGCAGGCAGGCAAACGCCCCATACTCCTCCGCCACCACCGCGAAGATGAAGTCCGTGTGCGCGTCCGGCAAAACGGACTTGATCGTGCCCTCGCCGGGTCCGCGGCCGAAGAAGCCACCTTCGGCGAAGGATTGGATGGCGCGGTCCGTCTGGAACGTGTCGCCGGAGGCCGGATCGAGAAAGCGCGCAACACGGCCGCGCACGTGCGGAAAGGCGAAGTAGGCTGCGGTGACGCCGCCAACGCCGATCCCGCCGAATGCAAGCGCCCACGCGATCGGCTGCCCCGAGATGAAGAACAGCGCACCGAACACCAGCGTGAGCAGCATCCACTGGCCGACATCGGGCTGGCGCAGCAGCAGGCCCGCCGCGACGATGTAGAGCCCGACCGCGATCAGAACCATGCTGATGCCGGGGCGTGCGCGCTCCTCCGCGAAGAGCCACGCGACGACGACCGCGAATGCCGGCTTCAGCAGCTCCGAGGGCTGCAGCGAAAATCCCCCAAAGCGCACCCAGCGCCGCGCACCGTTGACCTCCGGCCCGTAGAGCACGGCCGCAACCATGAGCACGAGCCCCACGCCCAACAGCACTACGGCCAGCGTGAGCACGCCGCGCGGATCGAGCAGCGAGGCGAGCAGCATCAGCACGATGCCGGCCATGGCGAAGACGAGGTGCCGCTCGACGAAGTAGAAGGTCGGCAGGCCCTTGCGCGTCGCCACGGCAGGGCTCGCGGCGAGCGAAAGCACGATGCCGACACCGATCAGAGCCAGGACCGCGATAAGGAGCGCGCGGTCGACCGAGAACCACCACTCGCTGACGAGGCTGCGATCGTCGCGGGCAAGCCTCATCCGCCCTCCTTGATCAGCTCGGCGACGAGAGCGCGAAATACATCGCCCCGATGGCCATAGCTCTTGAACTGATCATAGGAGGCGCAGGCCGGCGAGAGCAGCACTACAGGCTCGGGCGCGCCGCTCGCAGCCGCATCGCGCGCGGCAGCGGCAAGAGCTTTGTCGATCGTACCCGTGTGCTCATAGGGCACATGGCCATCGAGCGTACGCGCAAATTCGTCGGCAGCCCTGCCGATCAGATAGGCTTTCGCGACACGCGGAAAGCAGTCGGCGAGCGGCGTGATGCCGCCCTCCTTGGGTAGACCGCCGAGGATCCAGTAGATGTCGCGCGGCCAGGAGGTCAGCGCCTTCTCGGTCGAGTCGGCATTCGTCGCCTTGCTGTCGTTGATGAACAGCACTTTGCCCTTGCGGCCGACCTCCTCCATGCGATGTGGCAGACCGGGGAACGAGCGGAATGCCGCGACGTGGTCGGACAAGGGCGCGCCCGGAAGCGCGAGACTGGCCGTCGCGAGTGCGGCGAGTGCGTTCTGCATGTTGTGGCGTCCGCGCAGCGATCCGATGCCGTCGAGGCTGCCGACATCGGTGGTTGTACCGTCGCTTGCGAGGACGTTTAGCCTGTCATTTTGATCGAAGAAGAGTGGCGCAACGCTGGGCTTCACACCGCGACTGCTGATGGCCGAAACCCATACGCCACGCGCCGCCACGCGCCCTGCAATCGCCGCGCTGAGCGGATCATCGATGCCGATCACTGCCGCCTGCGAGCTGGCGACGAGGCGCTCCTTGATGGCCGCATAGTTCTCCATGCTCCCATGCCGATCGAGATGATCGGGCGAGAGGTTGAGCAGCACGCCAATCGTCGGCGCGAGCGAGGGCGTCAAGTCGATCTGGAAGGTGCTCATCTCGAGCACATGGATGCGGGCCCCATCCGGCAGCGCGAGATCGAGGACGGGCACGCCGATGTTGCCGCCCATCTCGACGACGGCACCGCCCGCTTCAAGCGTGTGCGCGATCAGTGCCGTGGTCGTGGACTTGCCGTTCGTTCCGGTGATGCACACGACCTGCGAGTTCGGCGCGAGCCGGTTCCGCTCGCGGAAGAACAGCTCGATATCGCCGATGATCTCGATCCCGACCTCTTGCGCACACTCCACCGTCCAGTGCGGCTCTGGATGCGTGAGCGGCACGCCCGGCGCCAGAACCAGGACCGCGAAGCGGCTCCAGTCGGCACTCGCAAGGTCGACAACGTGGATGCCTTCCGCGGCGGCGGCCGTACGCGCGGCCTCGCCGTCATCCCAGGCCGCTACGCGCGCGCCGCCCGCAAGCAACGCAAGGCACGTCGAGCGGCCGGAGGCCCCGAGCCCGAATACGGCCACCTCGTGGCCCGCGAATGAGGTGACGGGAATCATGGGTTGCATAGTACCTGAATCGGAGCGCAGATGGCGCGGGCCATCTCAGCGCAGGCGGCTCATATCCACCTGGAACACAACGGGAAAGAACGTCGCCCAGGAAAGCCAGCGCTGCGAGCCCGCCTCGCTTACGGCCCAAAGATGTCCTTTGGAATCAAAGCCGATGTCCTCGGTGCCGGCCGGCATGGCATAGCGAGCAAGGACCGCGCCGGACTTCGGATCGAGCTGGACGAGCTCGCCGAAGCTGCCGCCGCTGCGTGTCACCCAGAGCTGTCCCTTTGCATCGAAGGCCGCCCCCTGCGCGCGCAGCGGCACGACGAGGGAAGCATCGGCGTCGTTCTCATTGATCTCGGGTTTCAGCTTTGCGAGCGGGAAACGGTAGAGCCGCGGCTCACCAAAAGTCTCGTAGGTGCCGAGCCAGAGCGCGTCGCCCGTACCGGCGGCAAACGAGCCCTTGACCTGCCCCGTGAGCTTGATGTGCTGCACGACCTTGCCGATGGTGCCGCTTGCCGGCTTGTCG
>ERZ778025.1470-NODE-1470-length-16951-cov-6.221709_pt1 | contig 16951 bp, 19 predicted proteins | sample MGYA00375755_ERZ778025 | MGnify/ENA primary metagenome ERZ778025 (study PRJEB29350, sample SAMN05389825) | bioreactor metagenome | isolation source: Thiocyanate bioreactor | place: South Africa: University of Cape Town | collected 2014-03-17 ... | reverse complement strand
AGAACTTGGGGCGCGGATGATCCAGGCGGTTGGCGGCACACCAGCTGCCAAAACGCTCCCACAACTCGGTCAGGCCCGGGTGGCCGTAGGCGCCGGTGTGGCGCATGGTGGCAAGGCGCATGCGGGGCAGGGTGCGGATGGTCAGGGTCATGGCGGGCAGGGCAGTGGCGGTGGACGGAAAACCCAGTTTAGAGCCTCTTGGAAAGACACCGCATGAATCCTGCGTCGCAATTGGCGACAATGCAGAGTTTGTTGCCAACCACTTCTGTCCACGCCATGCAATTTGCCGACCGCCTGAACAACGTAGAAACCTCCGCCATCCGCGAGCTTTTCAAGCTGCTGGGCAAGCCCGGCATCATCAGCTTTGCGGGTGGCTTTCCGGACAGCGCGATGTTTGACGTGGAAGGCATCCGCGCAGCCAGCAACGCCGCCCTGGCCGAAGAGCCCGGCGCCGCATTGCAATATGGCGCCACCGAGGGCTACAACCCGCTGCGCGAGCAACTGGCCGCCTTCATGACCAGCAAGGGCGCCAAGGATGTCGCGGCCGACAACCTCATCGTCACCACCGGCAGCCAGCAGGCGCTGGACCTGCTGGGCAAGACGCTCATCAGCCCCGGCGACAAGGTGATCGTGGAAGGCCCCACGTTCCTGGCCACCATCCAGTGCTTTCGCCTGTACGGCGCCGAACTCATCAGCGCGCCCATTGACGGCAACGGCGTGAAGACCGACGAGCTGGAAAAGCTCATCGCCGAGCACAAGCCCAAGTTCGTCTACCTGATCCCCACCTTCGGCAACCCCAGCGGCGCCATGCTGAGCCTGGAGCGCCGCAAGGCCGTGCTGGAGATGGCCGTCAAGCACAACACCTTGATCGTCGAAGACGACCCCTACGGCGACCTGTACTTTGGCGATGCGCCACCCCCCAGCCTGCTGAACCTGTCGGCCACTGTGCCCGGCAGCCGTGATCTGCTGGTGCACTGCGGCAGCTTGAGCAAGGTGCTCTCGCCCGGCCTGCGCGTGGGCTGGATGATTGCCCCGGCCGAGTTGCTGGGCAAGGCCACCATGTGCAAGCAGTTCAGCGATGCGCACACCAGCACCTTTGCCCAGGCCACGGCTGCGCAGTACCTCAAGGCGGGCCGCATGCCTGGCACCCTGGCCCATGTGCGCAAGGTGTACGCCGAGCGCGCCCAGGCCATGGGCGATGCGCTGCGCAAGGAGCTGGGCGACGCCATCGAATTTGTGCAGCCGCAGGGCGGCCTGTTTGTGTGGGCGCGCCTCACGGGCGCGGGCGGCAAGGTGGCCGACGGCAACGTGCTGGCCAAGCGCGCTATTGAGAAGGGCGTGGCCTTTGTGCCCGGCACGCCGTTCTTCTGCGCCAACCCCGACCACGCCACTTTCCGCCTGTCGTTTGCGACTGCAGACGCTGACAAGATCCGCGAAGGCGTGGCGCGCCTGGGCCAGGCGATCTGACGCCTCCATGTCCGACGCCAACGATCTCGCCGGCATCCTCCAGCGCCTAGAAAGCCTGGAGATCAAGGCCAGCTTTACCGAAGACCTGCTGGACCAGCTGAACATGACTATCTACCAGCAGCAGCAACTGATCGACCGGTTGACGCACGAGGTCATACAGCTGCGCCAGCAGGCGCCCGAAGGCGGCTCGAGCGGCCCGCGTAACCTGCGCGACGAACTGCCGCCGCATTACTGATCGGAGCTGATCCGATCGCTCGATCTACGCCCTGACGGACCGCCAGGCGGCCTCGGCCAGCTCGGTGCGGTAGGTAGTCGGCGAGGGCAGGCCGCCTTGGGCCGCATTGCCCGACAGCCAGGCCCTGCAATAGCTCTGCACCGGCCCCATCACCAGCGATGGCATCAGCTCGCACGGCAGGTCGCGCAGCGCGCCGGACCGGCGGTGGGGCTCAAACCACGTCACCAGCGCCTGGTTGCGGCGCCGCGCGGCCTCGGCCAGGTCCGGCGTGCGCGGGCCGGCGGCCACGGCGCCCCGCGCTTGGAACAGAAAGCGCGCCCGCTCGGGCTGCGCCACCACCCAGTCCAGATAGCCCGTGACCAGGGCCTGCACGCCCGCCTCCACGCCCTGGGCGGCATCCAACTGCGCCTGCACGCTGCGCGACTGGTCGTGATAGATCTCGAAGAACAGCGCTGCCACGATGCCGTCGCGGTTGCCAAAGTGGTGATAAATGCTGCCTACGCTGGCCCCGCAGCGCGCGCGTACGCCGTCGATGGTGACCGCGTCCACGCCGCCGTCGGCCGCGCAAGCCAGGGCGGCGTTTAGGATGTCCTGGCGGCGGTCGGTGGTTGCCTCGGCAGGGGATGCGGTGGGGGGCGGGGAATTGCGGCTTGCCATGGAACGGGATTCTAGAATAAAGTTCTAGAAAATACTTCTAGTCCACGACCCTCCCATGCATTCCTCTCCTCCAATGGCCGCTCCTGCCGCCCCTGCAGCCGCTGCCTCCATGCCCGGTGCCGCCTTGTATCCGCACCTGCTCGCCCCCCTCGACCTGGGGTTCACCACCCTCAAAAACCGCGTGCTCATGGGCTCCATGCACACCGGGCTGGAAGATGGGCGCGACCTCTCGCGCATGGCGGCGTACTTCCGCGAGCGGGCCGAGGGGGATGTGGGCCTGATCGTTACGGGGGGCTTTGCACCCAACATTGCGGGCTGGGCCAAGCCGTTTGCAGGCACGCTGGCAACGTCTGGCGCGGCCAAGCGCCACCGTGTGGTGACCGAGGCCGTGCATGCAGCGGGCGGCAAGATCGCGCTGCAGATTCTGCACACGGGCCGCTATGCCTACCACCCGCTGGCGGTGGCGCCGTCGCGGCTGCAGTCGCCGATTTCGCCGTTCACGCCGTTTGCGCTGTCGGGACGGGGGGTGGAGCGCCAGATCCGCGCGTTCGTGAACTGCGCCGTGAAAGCGCGCGAGGCAGGGTACGACGGCGTGGAGGTGATGGGCTCTGAGGGCTACTTCATCAACCAGTTCCTGTCGCAGGCCACCAACCTGCGGCGCGATGAATGGGGTGGGGACTACAGCCACCGCATGCGCCTGCCGGTCGAGATCATCGGCCGCATGCGCGAGGCCGTTGGCAAGGACTTCATCATCATTTACCGCCTGTCGATGATCGACCTGGTGCCCGGCGGCAGCGCGTGGGACGAGATCGTCACCCTGGGCAGGGCCGTGGCCACGGGCGGCGCCAACATCGTCAATACCGGCATTGGCTGGCACGAAGCACGTGTGCCCACCATTGCCACCAGCGTGCCGCGCGCAGCGTTTGCCTGGGTCACGCAGAAGATGAAGGCCGAGTTTGCCGCGGCAGGCATCACCACGCCGCTGGTCACGTCCAACCGCATCAACACGCCCGAGGTGGCCGAGCAGGTGCTGGCCGATGGCTGTGCCGACATGGTGTCGATGGCGCGGCCGCTGCTGGCCGATGCCGCGTTTGTGAAGAAGGCTGCGCAGGGCCGGGCCGACCGCATCAACACCTGCATCGCCTGCAACCAGGCCTGCCTGGACCATGTGTTCCAGAACAAGACCAGCAGTTGCCTCGTCAACCCGCGTGCCTGCCATGAGACCGAGCTGGTGTACCGCCCGGTGTCGTCGCGCAAGCGCGTGGCCGTGGTCGGCGCTGGGCCCGCAGGCCTGACGGCCGCCACCGTGGCCGCCGAGCGGGGGCACGAAGTGCATCTGTTTGACGCCGCGCCCGCCATCGGCGGCCAGCTCAATATGGCCAAGGTGATTCCGGGCAAGGAAGAGTTCCACGAAATGCTGCGTTACCTGGCCACGCGCGTGGAAGACACCGGCGTGCAGCTGCACCTGAACCGCAAGGTCGCAGCCGCCGACCTGGCGGGCTTTGACGAGGTCATCGTCGCGACTGGCGTGGAGCCGCGCGACCCGAAAATCCCCGGCCAGGACCACCCCAAGGTGCTGAGCTACATCGACGTGCTACGCCATGGCAAGACGGTGGGCGAGCGCGTGGCCATCATCGGGGCAGGCGGCATTGGCTTTGATGTGGCCGAGTTCCTCACGCATGGCGACCACCCCTCCACCACGCTCGATTTGCCCGCCTGGAAGGCCGAATGGGGCATCACCGACCCGGCTGAAGCGCGCGGTGGCCTGGCCGCCAGCGGCCCGCGCGTGACGGCCCCTGCACGGCAGGTGACGCTGCTGCAGCGCAAGAAGGGCAAGCTCGGCGGTGGCCTCGGCAAGACCACAGGTTGGATCCACCGCACCGTGCTGAAGATGAAAGCGGTGGAGATGGTGGGCGGCGTGAACTACGAGCGCATTGCCGACGAAGGGCTGCTGGTGTCGTACGGCGAGAAGCGCGAAGACCCGACCTGGATTCCGTGCGACAACGTGGTCCTGTGCGCGGGTCAGGTGCCGTTGCGCAGCCTGGCGCAGGAGCTGGAGGCCCAGGGCCGCAAGCCCCACCTGATCGGTGGTGCGCTGGAAGCCGGCGAGCTGGACGCCAAGCGCGCCATCGACCAGGCGGCGCGGCTGGCGGCCCGGCTGTAGGTCGGTGTGTGGATTGCCTGCGGAGCTCACAGGGACTCACAGGGCCTGTCAGGCGCGTTGTTGAGGTTGTTTTGGCCGGTAGCGCTAGTGAATCATGCCTGAGTAGCTAGTGTTTTGATAGTGAATGCAATGCACAGACTGCCGTGCCGTGCCGTGCCGTGCCGTGCCGCCGCCGCTGTGCGCGCGCAGCCCCTCAGGCGGTCAGATGCAAGGCGTTGAACACCCGCAGCGCCGCCCATGCGTCGTTGGCGGCGTAGACCAGCTGGGCCTCGCTCAGCCGGGCGTTGGCCCAGTTGGAGGTGGCGGCCTTTTTAGACTTGATGAAACGCCGGTTGAACAGCACGGCCACGGCCCCTTTCACGCCCATGTCCTTGCGGTAGCCGCGTTGGCGGAACACGGTGTTCAGCTCCAGCACATCGGCCGGTTGCACGCCCAGCTTGTGCTGGATGCGCTTCGTGTCGTCGCCCAGCCCAAAGCCTGCCTTGGTCACACCGCGCAAGGCCAGCAGCTCGGCCACACGCGCGCGGCAGCCGGGGTCGTGCAGCTGGAACACCCAGGCCCGCTCCAGTGTGGCCAGTTGCACGATGTGCGGGCCGTCCGACGCCTCGCCCTGCACAAAGGTGGGTTTGGATTCGGTGTCAAAACCCCAGGCGCTCGCACCGGCCAGCGCATAGCAAGCCTGGTCGGCCTGGGCAGGTGTGGAGACGAGGGCGATGCGGTCCAGGCCCAGGCGTTCAAAGGGCTCCAGCAGCGCGATCTGGTCTTTGTCGGGTGTGGGGCGCTGGGCGGTGCGCGCAGAGGGGTGGCGGGGCGTGGAGGGCGGCTGGCGCCGCGAAGGAGGAGAGTCCGTCATGCGGGCCATTGTGCCGTGCAGTTGGCCTTTCGGCGCTTGCCGGTTTTGCGCAGGCGGGGCGCCTCTGCCATCTGCGCCAGGGCCTGCACGCAGGCAGCCACCGACTGGGCCTGCCGCCCTGCCAGCCAGCCTGCGCCAAACCAGGCGTTCGGCTCGCCCGACTCTGCCAGCTCGCGGTACAGCGCGGCGGCCACCCGCTCGTCGTTCAGGCGGCCCAGGGCCGACAGCGCCGGCTGCAGGCTGTCCAGAAACCGGGTGCTGTGCGCATCCAGTGCGGGCGCCACAAACTCGGTGAGGTAGCGCAGGCGCTTGAGCCGTTTGCGCAGCCGGTGCTGGGCCTGGGGCGTGCGCATGGCAAAACCCCGTGCGCCTTTTTGCACCTGGGCATGCAGTGCGCGCAGGCGCTGCTGCAGCAGGCGGCGCGTGGCACGGGCGTCCAGGCCTTCTGGGGCACTGCCCGTGGCATCCAGCCCTGGGGTGGTAAACGCCATCAGATGCACCAGCGCTTCTTGAAAGGCCGCATCGCGCACGATATGTTGTGCCGCCTGGGCCTCCAGCTCGGCGGCGTCGTTCGGGTGGGTGGACAGGGGCGGTGCCCCGGCGGCCCGCAGTTCGGCACCGATGCGTTGCACCACCTGGCTGTGGTCCCGCAGGTGGCCAAGCTGCTGGAACACTTGGACCAGGGGCGGCTCCCAGGCGGGGTCCAGGTGGCCTGGGGCCAGCGGCGCCAGCTCGCGCAGGGCGGTGCGCAGGCGGCGGATGCCGATGCGCAGCTGGTGCAGCTGCTCTTCATCGTTGGACCCTTCAGCCAGGTCGCTGGCGGGGCCCAGGATCTGCTGCAGGCATTGCGCCACCACGGCGCGCTGCAGGGCCAGCCCGGCGGGCAGCTGCTGGTACAGGGGGGACGGGGGCCGGGCCTTGCGGGGCGAACTGCTATCGGGTGCGGCCAGCAGGCGCTCGCCCCGTTCGGCTTTGGACACGGTGCTCAGATACAGCCCATGCCGCGTGGCCCACTGCGCGGCGAGTGCTGCCAGGCCCGTCACGGGCCCGGCCTTGAGTTCCAGCTCCAGCTCGCAAATGGGGGCCTCGGCCTGCTGGGCTGTACCCCGGTGGGCCACCACCCGGCCGGTGTCCAGCGCCAGCTCGACCACGGTTCCCCGGCGGGTGATGTCGCGGGTCAGCCGGTCCATCTCGGTGCCATAGGTCTCGACGAGGGGGCTGCCTGCGGCTTGCAGCGCCTGCTGCAGCCGCGCGCCCGCCACGGTGCCACTGTGCAACTTAGGTTGGGGCTCGGGCGCGCTGCCTTCGGTGGCGGTGCCGCGTGCGACGTTGTGCTCCTGCCGGTCCAGCGGGCCATCGCCCAGCGCCTTGACGGTCTGCACCCACTGGTCGCCTTCGCGGCGCAGGCGAAACGCAATGCCGCGTGACGCCAGTGCGCCGTCGGGCGTGTCGAAGTAGCGGGCCTCCATGCGGATGGCGGTACACCGGCCCCGGCGCAATGCCGCTTGCACAGCGGCCAGGCGCTCGGGCGGGATGCAGAACTTGAATTCGATTTCCATGGTGGCGGCATTATCCTGTGATATTCCCTTCACAAGGCGATGCCGGATCAAGATGGTGCGCTGGTTATCTGTGAATAATCAATGATTCGCGTGAAAGCGGATTTATTGAGATGAGCGATTGAAAGACGATATCAAGCTCATGCCCAACGGTTTTCCCTGATTATCTCGGATGGAGGTAATGATTTTGAAAGCCGAAGCCTGAACCCGGTCGGGCAGGCGCACAAAGTTATTTTCTTGCACCAAGGTGTCTCCATTGAGGAACGACCACAGAATGAACCGCAGGGCCTGGGCCGTCTGGTCGGGGTTCTGCGTGACCTTGGGGAACACCACAAACGTGCCCATGGTGATGGGCCACACCGATTTGCCCGGCCGCTGCGTCAAGGTGCTGTTGAAAACCCCGGTGGCCGACCAATCGCTGTTGGCCAGTGCTGCCTTGAAGGCATCGATGGAGGGTTTGACGTAAATGCCGTCGGCATTTTTCATCTGCACGGTGGTCAGGCCGTATTCGGCCACATAGCCGTGGTCCACATATCCGATGGCGCCCACTGTGTCGTGTACGCCCTTGGCCACTCCGTCGCTGCCTTTGAAGGCCAGCACCCCTGCAGGCCAGGCAATGCTGGTTTTGGCGCCGTAGGTTTTTTTCCATTGCGGGCTCACCTTGCCCAGGTAGTCCGCAAAGTTGTAGGTGGTGCCCGAGCCATCGGCGCGCACCACCACCTTGATCGGCAGGTCGGGCAGGGGCAGATCGGGGTTCAGTGTGGCGATGTCGGCCGCATTCCAGCGGGTGATTTCGCCCATGAAGATGCGGCTGAGCACCTCGCCCGTCAGGCGCAGCTGGGCGTTGGGCACCTTGGGCAGGTTGACGATGGGGCTGATGCCGGTGATGGCCACGGGCAGCGCCAGCAGGCCATGCTCCAGCAGGTCCTTCTCGGCGGGGTACACGTCGGTCGCACCAAAGCCGACGGCTTGTTGCTGGATCTTTTTCATGCCCGCGCTGGACCCCACCGGGTCGTAGTCCACCACGCTACCAGTCGCCTTGGCATAGGCCTTGGCCCAGCTGCGGTAGATGGGCGCTGCCGCCGAAGAGCCTGCGCCTGTCACGGTCTGCGCGCTGGCCAGCCCCGCCTGCACAAGCGCCATGGTTGCCAGCAAAAGAAAGTAAATATATTTCATGTGTTTTATGTAATGGTTTTTATGAATAATAATATGCCGCGCACTATTTCCGGTGCAATGAAAGTCGGCGCACTCTCATTGAGCTGGTAAGCCGCTTGCGGTGCCGATCCTAGCAAAATGACAGCGATTTGAATCATTGGCCTGAACGGTCAAGGTTTCTCGTTCCGTCATTAATCTGTCATTTGAAACAATTAGTATCTTTCGCATTCCGCCGGGATTTCGCTGTAGGCAACGGGTGGGCATTCTCCAGCGGGCCACACGCGTTCGTTCCCACAAGGCGGCGACGCCTTGGTGGACCTTCACGAAAGATTCAGATGCTTCAAAAAATGAAAATTGGTACTCGGCTGGCGCTGGCGTTTGCCGTGTTGTTGTTGCTGATCTCGGCTCTGGCGGCGGGTGGCATCAGCGGGGCTAAGCGGTTGACCGAGCGCAGCGCAGCCCTGTACGGCGACCGCACCGTGCCGATGGGCGTGCTGGCCGAGATCAGCCACCTGACGCAGCGCAACCGCGTGCTGGTGATGGACATGCTGATGGATCCCGGCACCAGCAACCTGGAGGCCAGCCACGCGGCCCTGACCGCCAATGTCGAGCGCATCCAGACCCTGTGGAAGGACTACGCCGCCAAGCCCCTGGGGGCCGAGGAGCAGGCCCTGGCGCAGGCCTTTGCCGAGGCCAATGCCACCTATCTGGACAAGGGCCTGATCCCGGCGTCGGCCGCGCTGGTGGCCGGCAAGTACGACGACGGTTCGGAGCTGTACATCACCCAGATCCGTCCCAACGCGCTCAAGGTGCAGGACGCCATCGAGCGGTTGGTAGCCCTGCAGATCAACGTGGCCGCAGCAGAGTTTGCCGGGGCCCGCGCCATGAGCGACACCATCCACTGGTGGATGCTGGCCGCCACGGCCCTGGCGCTGCTGGCAGGGGCAGCGATGGCCTGGATCATCACCCGCTCCATCTCGCGTCCGCTGCGCCAGGCCGTGGTGCTGGCACGCACCGTGGCCGGGGGCGACCTGACGGCGCAGATCGATGTGCGCGGCAATGACGAGACCGCCGAGCTGCTGGGTGCCCTGCGCGAGATGAACCACCAGCTGGTGCGTGTGATCACCGAGGTGCGTGCCAGCACCGAGACGGTCGCGCACGAGGCCGTGGTGATGGCGGGCGGCACCGAAGACCTGGCGCGCCGCACCGAGGTGCAGGCGTCCAACCTGCAGGAGACAGCTGCGTCGATGGAGCAGCTGACCATCACGGTGCAGCACAACACCGACAACGCTCAGCGTGCCACCGCCCTGGCGCAACAGGCGAGCAGCGTGGCCAACGAAGGCGGCAGCGTGATGCGCGACGTGATCGCCACCATGCAGGAGATCAAGACCCAGTCGCAGAAGATCACGGACATCATCAAGGTGATCGACGACATCGCCTTCCAGACCAACCTGCTGGCGTTGAATGCAGCGGTGGAGGCGGCGCGCGCCGGTGAGCAGGGCCGGGGCTTTGCCGTGGTGGCGGGCGAGGTGCGAGGCCTGTCGCAACGCAGCAGCATGGCGGCCCGGGAGATTCGCGGTCTGATCTCGGCCAGCGTGCAGGGCGTGGAGCGAGGGTCCACGCTGGTGGGCCAGGCGGGTGAACGCGTGGCCAACACTGTGCACCATGTGAACCAGGTGGTATCGCTCATCACCGCCATCAAAGAGGCGGCCGTGCGCCAGCTGGACGCGGCCACGCAACAGAACGCGGCACTGGTGGACGACAACTCGTCCGCCTCGACCGGCATGAAGAACCAGGTCAAGCGCCTGCTGGAGGTGATTCACCAGTTCCGCCTGGCGCCCGATATGCCATTGTCGGCCGTGGATGCGCCCTTGCTCGCAGCCTCAGGCATGCCTCCAGCGGCGGCCTTGGAGGGCCGAGGGGGCAACCGGGCGCAACTGGCCATTTCCGCCCGCTAGCATGGCGGCGGCGAGGCTTCGGTGATCGCATGGCCGTGCCGTCAATGACCGAGACATTGCCACCCACTTCGCCAGGCGCCGCGCCATGAACCGCACCGACGTATTGATCGCGATTGCCGAGGTGGCGCGCAGCGGTGGCGCGCCCGCGCCCGAAGACGCCATTTCGCAGCTGGCGATGATCATTGATGATCTGGAGTTGTCCTGCAGCGGCTCGGAGCAGGTGATGGAGATGCTGCTGCGCATTGCCGCCTGCCTGTGGAACCTGCAGCAGGAACGCATGCGACTTTGAATACTGGCCTCGGGATTCGGCGCCGCCCTGATCCGTCGCCGCTCAAGACGACAGACGCGCTCACTCGCCCAGCGTTTCGAGCGAAGCCACCTGGTTGCGTCCCCGGTGCTTGGCCAGGTACAGCGCCTGGTCGGCGCGGTCGAGCATGTCACGCAGGCTGCGGTCGCTCTGGCGGAAGGTGCTCACACCCAGGCTGGTGGTCACGCGGTAGCTGTGGCCTGCATCGTCCGTCAGCTCCAGCGCACGGATGCTGTGCAGCATGCGTGTGGCAACCTCCAGGCCCTCAGCCAATGTAGTCACCGGCAGCAGCACGCCAAACTCTTCGCCGCCCAGCCGGCCCACGGCATCGCTGGCGCGCAACTGGCCCTTGATGGCCTGCGCAAACGCCATCAGCGCGCGGTCGCCCTCCAGGTGGCCAAAACGGTCGTTGATGGTCTTGAAGTGGTCCAGGTCCAGCATCAGCAAGGTCAGGGGCTCGCCGTTGCTCCGTGAATGGGCGTAGGCCGACTCGGCACATTCCAGAAACGCGCGGCGGTTGGCAATGCCCGTCAGCATGTCGGTGGTGGCCAGGCGCTGCAGTTCGCGCTCCAGGTTCTTGCGCTGCGTCACGTCGCGGTAGATGCCCTCGACCCCCGCAAAATTGCCGGCATGGTCGTACAGCGCGTGGCTGCTGATGGAGATGTCGATCACCGTGCCATCGCGCCGCACCATCTGGCCCGGAAAGTCCGACACCTCGCCGTGCTCCATGATTGCAGCCTTGAACGCGTCGCGGTCCTTGCTCTGGGGGTAGTACGACTCGGCGGTGCGGCCTTCGATTTCATGCGGTTCGTAGCCGAGCACGCGGCGCACGCCAGGGCCCACATGCTGCACGATGCCCTGCGCGTCGGTGCGGTAGTACACGTCCTGCATGTTGTCGAACAGGCGCCGGAAGTTCTGCTCGCTCTCGCGCAACTGGGCCTCGATCTCGCTCTGGTGCGTCATGTCCATGCCGCACATGAGCACGGCGGGCGCACCGTCCCATTCAATGGCCACGCTGCTGATCAGCACCATGCGCAGGTTACCCCGCTCGGTGCGGATGCGGAACTCGGACGACTTGTTGGGCCGTCCGGCCTGCTCGGGCACGGCCACCTGCTGGATGCGGTTGGTGGAGCGCACCTGATCCAACGGATGCACAAAGTCGCCGGACAGCCGCCCGATCAGGCTGTCGATGCTGGGCGCCTCCAGCAGCTCCATGCTGGCGGCGTTGGCAAAGCGGATGGCACCCTCTTGTGTGACAAGCACAGCCGCTGGCAACAGGTGCAGCAGGCGCAGGTCGTGGTTCATGGGCTGGTGGGTAACCAAAAGTAATGCACCATTGTGGCACCGGGAAGAGGCGCCATCAAAGATCATCTGTCGCAGGCGGTACTATCGCCCATGAGAAAAACTTTCCAACTCCACGTTGAAGGCAAGAACCGCGACCGCGTTCTGGATGCCGTCAAGCACGACATCCGCAAATACATCAAGCGCGAACGGCGCCGCGACCTGCCCGAAGGTGCCGACTTCTGGGACTTTGACTGCCGGTTTGGCCGCACCAAAGAAGACGCCGCTGTGGCGCATCTGTCGGCCTTGACTGGCTTGATCAACGGCGTGGCGGCCGAGGGTGGTGACCAGTTCTATGTGGAAATTCTGGCCAAGCCTGGTAAGCGCACACTCCGGCCTGCCGGCCAGGCGCCGCAGGGCGCGGCCGACGACTTGGGCGAGGACGAAGAAGACGGCGTGTAAACCCGGGACCGGGGGGCCACCCCTGCCCACTCTGTATCCCGACACTGCGAGCCCCTTCAGGGGCCTTTTTTCTGGTCGGCTGGGGTTTGAGCGGCTTGCGCTGCGGCGGCTGCGCGCAGCTTGTCCTTTTTGCTGGGGCGTTTGCCCTTGATGCCACCGGAGCCTTGAGGATCTGCGGGGGATGCGGGCTGGGACGTTTCGGTCGGCTCAAAGCCTGCGATCTGCTCACGCGGAATGGTGAGGTGCTGGCGCTTTTCGATCAGCCGGAAATGCGCCTCGGCATCGGCCGTCACAAAGCTCACGGCCATGCCGCTTTCGCCCGCCCGGCCGGTGCGGCCAATGCGGTGCACATAGTCCACGGCAGAGCGGGGCAGGTCGTAGTTCACCACGGCGGGCAGCTGCGCAATGTCGATGCCGCGTGCAGCCAGGTCGGTAGTGACCACCACCTGCCAGCGCTCGTCCTTGAACTCCTGCAGCACCTGGTTGCGCGCGCCCTGGCTCAGCCCGCCGTGGAACGGCGTGGCGTAGATGCCCGCCTTGTAGAGCTTTTCGGCCACATGCTCGGCCGCGTATTGCGTGGCCACAAACACCAGCACGCGCGACCAGTTGTGTTCCTTGACCAGATGGCGCAGCAGCTGGGTGCGGCGGCTCCCATCCACCGCAATGGCGCGTTGTTCGATGGCAGGCTCGCTGCCCGGGGTGTGGGGCACTTCCACCCGCACGGGGTTCTGCAGAAGGCCATCGGCCAGCGCCTGCACTGCAGCGGGAAAGGTGGCGGAGAAAAACAGGTTTTGCCGCCGGGCAGGCAACAGCGCCAGCACGCGCTGCAGTTCTTCGGCAAAGCCCAGGTCCAGCAGTCGGTCGGCTTCGTCCAGCACCAGGTGCGCCACGGCCGACAGGCGCAACGCGTTGTGGTCCACCAGGTCCAGCAGGCGCCCCGGCGTGGCCACCACAATGTCGGCACCGCCGCGCAAGCCCAGCATCTGAGGGTTGATGGATACGCCGCCAAACACGATCGCGATCTTGAGCGGTTGCTGCAGGTGCTGCGCCAGGCTGCGCAGCACTTCGCCCACCTGGGCAGCCAGCTCGCGCGTGGGTACCAGCACCAGAGCCCGCACCCGGCGCGGGCCGCCCGTGGCGCTGAGCTGCAGCTGCTGCAGCAAGGGCAGTGCGAAGGCCGCCGTTTTGCCCGACCCCGTCTGCGCCGCACCCAGCAGGTCTACCCCTTGGAGGATGGCCGGAATGGCGCCCGCCTGAATGGGCGTGGGCGCCACAAAGCCCGCCAGGGTGGCGGCGTGGACGAGGGCGGGGGACAGACCGAGGGAAGCAAAAGGCATGGAAAGGCGCAGGGGACGCGTTGAGGGAGACACGCGAGGCAGCGCAGACAAAGCAATAATGGCCCGCATTGTCGCCGCAGTTGCCCGATGCGCCCTACTTACGAGCTTGCAATGCATGCGTTGCACCTTCCGGGTTGCAGGGAATGCGAGTGCCCTTTCTCTGCGTTGGGCAACCGATAATCGGGCCGCCTCGTTTTTCGTTGACAGTTTTCCCGGACCCGAACCCCATGGCTTTGCCCCTTGATACCTCCGCCATCACCCACGGCATCCAGCTGGCGGTGGCGCCCGTGTTTTTGCTCACTGCGGTGTCCGGCATGATCGGCGCGGTGGCCGGCCGACTGGCCCGCATCATCGACCGGGCGCGTGTGGTGGAAGACCGCGCGCGTGTCAACATCGAACCCGAATTTCTGGCACGTGCCTACAAGGAGTTGGCGGACTTGCGGTTGCGCGGACGGCTGGCCAACGGCTGTATTGCGCTGCTGACGTTGTGTGCCTTCCTGATCGGCACGACCATCATCCTGCTGTTTCTGGGCGAAACCACGGACTTCCAGTCCAGCCGCCTTGCGGTGGGCGGGTTTCTGGCAGGCGTTGCCTGCTTTTTGCTCGCGCTGGTGTGCTTTCTGACCGAGACGTTGCTGGCCACACGCCTGCTCGACTTTCACATGCTGCAGCAAGAAGTGGAGGGGAAGCAGCCATGAAGTCTTTTGCCGATCTAGGCGGCCTGGTGTATTCCACCGAGTCAGGCCGCATGTGCCCCGCCTGCCGGCAGCCGGTGGCGCAGTGCGTGTGCAAGCAGAACAAACCGCTGCCCACGGGCGACGGCATCGTGCGCGTATCGCGCGAGACCAAAGGGCGTGGCGGCAAGGCGGTCACCTTGGTCAAGGGTGTGCTGGTGGACGAGGCCGCGCTGGAGCAGCTGGGCAAACAGCTCAAGACCGCGTGTGGCAGCGGCGGCACGGTGAAGGACGGCGTGATCGAGGTGCAGGGCGACCATGTGGAGCGTGTGATGGCCGCGCTGCAGAAGCTGGGCCACAAGGTCAAGCGAGCGGGCGGCTGAGCGGGGCAGGGCAATGGACGCAGAGAAACTGCAGCGCCTGGTCACCACCGAGATGCCGTACGGCAAGCACAAAGGCACCCTGCTGGCCGACCTGCCGGGCAATTACCTCCACTGGTTTGCGCGCGAAGGGTTTCCCAAGGGCGAGCTGGGCCAGTTGCTGGCGCTGATGCACGAGATTGATCACAACGGGCTGTCGGACCTGCTGCGGCCCTTGCGCGGGCGCTGAGAGGCCTGCACCATTGCAAAAACTGGGGCGTTCCTTTGGTTGCTGGCGACCATAATGAACGTCGTCAGACCAACAACCATACCGAGGGAATGCACATGAAGGGCAATATCGCTGCGATCGTTCTGGTCGTACTGGGCGTGTTTTTTCTGCTGACCAACCTGGGACTGATCAGCATCAGCCTGCGCGAGTTGCTGCGCGTGTGGTGGCCGGTGGCGCTGATTGCGGTGGGCGTGGCGCTGTTCTTCACGCCGGGCAACAAGAGCAAATAAGCCGGGGAGGGTGCGGACCCTGCTGGCGCGCGAGGTGCCAGTCCTCAGCCCTGATGGGCCCCTTCGCTGCCGCGGGGTTGGGCGCCGTGCCCGCCATGCTCCTCGCGGGGCTGCACAAAACCAGGGTCGTTGCCAAAGTAGCCCCGGAACAGGTTGCGTGCAATGCCATGGGCCGCCACCTGCAGGTCGCGCGCCACCTCGGGTGCAAACAGGCGGCTGGTGTGTTGTTGCCACAGCCCCACCCAGGCCGCAAAGTGGGCAGGGGTGACGCCCTCCAGCGCCATGTGTTTGCCGAAGACATCGCCCTTGAAGCTGCGGGTGCCCAGCGCGACGGTGCTCCAGAAGTCCACCAGCCGCTGCAGGTGGGCGTCCCACTCGCCGTGCAGTGCCTTTTCAAACACCGGGCCCAACAGCGGGTCGCGCCGCACGTCCCCGTAGAAGCCGTGCACCAGCTGCGTGATGCTCTCTACGCTCGGTGCGATCTGGCTAACGGGCTGTGTGCGGTTGGCTTCTTCGGTCATCGCGGCAGTGTGCCCGCTCACTGGCAGCCGCAGGCTGACGTGGCACAAGCTTGGGCGGGAGCAGCGCTGGTTTCGAACCGCGGAAACAGCACGTTGTTTTCCAGGTGGATGTGGTTGATGAGGTCGTCGCCCAGCTGGGCAATGCCTGCGTAGAGCGCGCGCCAGGTGTTGCATGCGCCTTGGGGGGGCGTGGCGTCATTCGTCAGCGCGTTGAGCTTGTCCAGCGCCTCGCCATGGTCCACGTGTTCGGCGCGCATCATGCCGATGGGCTGGCCCACAAACGGGTTGCCGCCGTTCTTGAGCATCGGGAACAGCACCTGCTCTTCCTTGAGCATGTGCGACAGCAGCTCTTCGTGCATGGCCTCCAGGTGGTCGGCCAGGCCAACCGGCACCTGCGGGTGGTCGCGGTGCACGGCCTCCACGCGGCGGGCCATGCGGATCAGCTCGGGCAGCTGCTGGCGGTGCACCTCGTGGTAGCGCGCCAGGATGTGGTCGATGAGCGCGCTGGGCGACGCTGCCTCGGGCACGGCGTCGCTGCGCTGCAGGGCCGCCAGCTCGGCCAGCACGGCGTCGGCGTCCAGCCCCTTGTCGGCAGCCGCCTTGGCCAGACTCACCTGGCCGCCGCAGCAAAAGTCCAGCTTGAGGCGCCGAAACACTGCCGTGGCGCCCGGCAACTGCACGGCGATCTGGCCGATCTGCTGCTCGGCGCTCAGTGGCAGCGGGGTGGTGGGGGCTGTGGCGTGCAGGGTGTCGATGCGGGCGTTCATGGTGGTCCTTTAAAGATTCATATCGTGTGAATATTTTAGCGAATAAAATTCAGGCTGTATGCATCTTTTTGATTGATCTGCGGCAAACCCATGCGACTGACCCAATGGACCGACTACACGCTGCGCGTGCTGATGTACTGCGCTGCCACCGAGGGGCGGGCGCAGCCCGTCACCATCACGGAGGTGGCCGAGGGCTACGGCATCTCGCGCAGCCACCTGATGAAGATCGTGCAGCAGCTGTCAGCCCAGGGCCTGCTGGAGACCACGCGCGGGCGGGGTGGTGGCATGCGACTGATGGTGCCGGCCTCGTCCATCCACATTGGCGCGGTGGTGCGTGCCACCGAGACGGACTTCAACCTGGTGGAGTGTTTTGACCCCGCCTCCAACCAGTGCCGTCTGAGCAGCCACTGTCGGCTGAAAGGGGTGCTGGGCCAGGCCATGCAGGCCTATCTGGCGGTGCTGGATGGCGTGACGCTGGCGGACCTAGTGGCGCCCACGTCACCGCAGGGTGTGGCGCTGCAGGCCACGGTGGCAGCCCCGCGTGCAGGCAGTGCCCGCCGCAAGGCCGCGTTGGTGCCGGGATTGCCTGATGCACCTGGTTTTGAATAAAAACGGCGTGATGCGCTAGGGAAATCCTGCAAAACCTCCCCCGATGTTTGGTAGTTGTCAGCCGGCCGTG
>ERZ778025.1469-NODE-1469-length-16963-cov-3.763485_pt1 | contig 16963 bp, 16 predicted proteins | sample MGYA00375755_ERZ778025 | MGnify/ENA primary metagenome ERZ778025 (study PRJEB29350, sample SAMN05389825) | bioreactor metagenome | isolation source: Thiocyanate bioreactor | place: South Africa: University of Cape Town | collected 2014-03-17 ... | reverse complement strand
GACCAGCCAATCGCCGGGCACGTAGTCGATGACGAGATGCGCAAAGTCGGGTTGGCCGGTGACGGGGCAGAGCGAGGTGACCTCGGGCGCGGTGAAGCGCGCAACGTAGAGCGTGTCGGGATGCGGGTTCGGCACGCGATCGAGCACCGCCTCTTCAGGGCTCTGCGGCAGGGCTGTCTGCTTGCCGAGTGTCGTGTGATCCGTGGCTGAGGCCATGGCGATGCCTCCTCTATGCCGGTACGAGACCGAGCCGCTCATCGCGACGGCGCAGCCATGTGATGAAGGGAATGGACGCCAGCACCATCCAGGATTTTCCGAGCACCTGACCAAGCAGATAGTCCAGGCTGCCGAAGGCGAGGTAGAGGAAGACGATGCTGTCGATGACGAGGCCGACGAAGCTGCTCGCGACGACGGCCGTGACGAGACGGCGCCGCTGCAGCGGCGTGTAGACCACGAGATCGGCCATCTCGGCAAGCAGGAAGGCTGCACCCGACGCAAGCACCAGCGACGGCGGCGCCAGATATGCCGAGAGCGCCGCGCCTGCGACGACTGCACCCGCCGACCAGCCGACACCGAGACGGCGCTGCACGATGTCGCGCAGCACGAGCGCCAGGCCGATCATCAGCACGCCCGTCGGTGCCATGATCCCGAAACCGACCGGCATCAGGCACGGACCATTCGGCACGCACTTCGTGCCGACGTTGCCGATGAGCCAGTTCGCGGCGGGAATACAGAGCGCGAAGCCTGCGAGGAACAGCAGGCCCTCAGCGCGACGACGGTCGAGCATGGGATGTATCTCCGATTTATAAAGCGCAACGAGATGGCGCGCTGAGGCACGCCGGGTCAGCCCGGCGCCCGTGTGGATAAGGCATTGGCGGGAAAAAGGCTAGCGCGGGCCGTGCGATGGTTTCCGGCTTGGGCCTAGCACTGTCATTCCTCAAGGCGGCATTCAACCAACCCCTGCAATGAGGGCGATAGCGTCCTTAGCCGCACACAGGTTTGACTTCGAGGCACTCACGTAATATCAATTGTTACATGAGATTGAACAGTCGACTGTCGGACATCCTTCACGTCCTTCTCCACATGGCCGAGCACGATGGCCCCGTGACATCTGAAATGCTTGCCAAAGCCATGGGAACGAACCCCGCGGTGATACGGCGGATCATGGCCGCATTGATCGAGCCGGGATACGTCCGATCGGAAAAGGGGCACGGCGGCGGCTGGACGCTGGCCCGGGATCTGGAAGCGATTTCGCTGCGGGACGTCCATGACGCGCTCGGCCCGTCCTCCATATTTGCAATCGGCAACCGAAGCGAGGCGCCCAAGTGCCTCGTAGAGCAGGCGGTCAACACTGCCGTAAGCCAAGCCATGCGCGAGGCTGAAGAACTCCTGCTGACACGCTTTGCTCAGGTCACCCTCGCTTCGCTGCGGGTCGATATTCACCGGCGCCTCAAGCACAAGCGCGGCAGCCTTGATCTGGAGGCCATGCATGCGTCCTGACACGACAGCCAAAGCACTGCTCGAGCCGTTCTCCGATCCAAACGTCGTCGCCAAATACACGGACGGTCCGCGTCGCTTCGTGCCGGGTTTCAGTGATCTCCACCGAATGACAGGAATTCTGATTGCGGAGCGCGCGCCAAAGAACGCACGCGTGCTCGTCCTCGGGGCGGGCGGCGGCCTCGAACTGAAGGCGTTGGCCGAGACTCACGAAGGTTGGACATTCGTCGGCGTCGATCCGGCCGCGGAAATGCTGAAGCTGGCTAAGCGCACTCTCGGACCGCTCGGCACCCGCGTCGAACTCGTACAGGGATACATCGACGACGCACCTGACGGGCCGTTCGACGCTGCGGTTTGCCTCTTAACGCTGCACTTTCTCGATGCTGACGAGCGTCGCCGCACAGCGCGCCAAATTCTCCGCCGCCTCGCTCCCGGAGCCCCCTTCGTCGTAGCCCATTCGAGCTTCCCTCAGGGAGCGGAAGAGCGCGGACAATGGATGTCGCGTTATGCGGCCTTTGCCGTTGCTTCAGGTGTAGATGCGGATCGGGCGGCCGAGGGACGTTCCAAGGTCGAAGCGCATCTCCATTTGCTGACCCCAGAACACGACGAAGCCATCCTCGAGGAGGCTGGCTTTTCGGCGGTCGCTCAATTCTATGCCGCGTTCACGTGGCGCGGGTGGGTGGCCTACGCCTAGTTCGATTGGGCACCACTCGGCGCGACACCAATCACCGTCGCCCCGATCGCCTCGGCGAGCCGCCGCGGATCGACCTCGAAGACGGCTTCGGGTGAGCCGGCGGCGGCCCAGACGGTCTCGTATTGCAGCAGGTCCCGATCGAGCCACGTCGGCAGGGGCTGGGCGTGGCCGAAGGGCGGGATGCCGCCGATCGCGAAACCGGTGACCTCACGCACGAAAGCCGCATCGGGCCGGTCGAGCGCCTCGCCGATCACGGAGGCGACGCCCGCTTGATCCACGCGGTTGGACCCGGACACCAGCAGCAGCACCGGCTTGCCGCTCTGCTTGCCGCGGAAGACCAGCGACTTGATGATCTGCCCGACGGCACAGCCGCAGGCGGCGGCCGCATCCTCAGCCGTGCGCGTGGACTGCGCCATCTCGACGACCCGGACGGCAAGGCCCAGGCCGTTGGCCGCCTGCTGTACGCGCCGCGGCGCCGGCTTCAACTCGCTCATGACCTTATTTTCCCTCTAGTGTCCCGCTTCCGAAGTTCGCCAAACCTTGGTGCTGGTGTCTTGGGCGAACTTCGGAAGCAAAAGGGACACTAGCATCATTGACTTACTAGTGTGATTCAGATCGTGAAATTCGCGCCGTACCGTGCCGCGAGGTCTGGCGAATTTCTCGATCATCACACTAGATCCCGTGACTTAACGCCAATGTTGCGCTGCCGGGGGCGCACCGCTATCAGTTCGGCAACGAAACCGTCCCCAATTGAGCAGGATAGATCATGCAGGTCGACGAGGCGACCGTCCGCCGGATCGCGCGGCTGGCGCGGATCAGGATCACCGACGAGGAGGCCAAGGCGCTCGAAGGCGAGCTGTCGGGCATTCTGGCGTGGGTCGAGCAGCTCGACGAGGTCAATACGGACAATGTGCCTCCCATGACCCGCGTCGCCGACATGAAGCTCAAGAAGCGCGCCGACGAGGTCACCGATGGCGAGAAGGCCGATGACATCATCGCCAACGCGCCCATGACCGAAGATCACTATTTCGTCGTGCCCAAGGTCGTGGAGTGAGCGCGTGACCGATCTCACCAAACTGACGCTCGCCGAGGCCCGCGACGGCCTTGTCGCCAAGAAGTTCAGCGCCACCGAGCTGACGCAGGCCTTCATCAAGGCCATCGACGCGGCGAACCCGCATCTCAATGCCTATGTGCTGACGACGCCCGAGCACGCGCTCGCCCAGGCCAAGACCAGCGACGAGCGGCTTGCGAAGGGCGAGGCGCGCCCGCTCGAAGGCCTGCCGATCGGCAACAAGGACCTTTTCTGCACGTACGGCATCCGCACCACGGCCTGCTCGCGCATTCTCGACGACTTCAAGCCGCGGTACGAGGCGACCGTCGGCCAGAACCTCTGGGATGCCGGCGCCGTCATGCTCGGCAAGCTCAACAACGACGAGTTCGCCATGGGCTCGTCGAACGAGACGAGCGCGTTCGGCCCGGTGGTGAACCCCTGGCGGCGTACGCGCGGCGGCAAGGTCGACAACACCAAGCTCGTGCCCGGCGGATCCTCGGGCGGATCGTCGGCAGCGGTGTCGGCCAACCTCTGCCTCGGCGCGACTGCGACCGACACGGGCGGCTCCATCCGCCAGCCCGCGGCGCTGACCGGCACCGTCGGCATCAAGCCGACGTACGGCCGCTGCTCGCGCTGGGGCATCGTGGCGTTCGCCTCCTCACTCGATCAGGCGGGTCCGATCGCCAAGACCGTGCGCGATTCCGCGATCATGCTGCGGCATATGGCGGGCTACGATCCGAAGGACTCGACGTGCGTCGACATGCCGGTCCCGAACTATGAGGCCGAGGTTGCGCGCGGCGTGAAGGGTTTGCGCGTCGGCGTGCCGAAGGAATACCGCGTCGACGGCATGTCCGCCGAGGTCGACGCGCTTTGGCAGAAGGGCATCGCCTGGCTCAAGGATGCCGGCGCGACCATTCACGACATCTCGCTGCCGCATACGAAGTACGCGCTGCCGGCCTACTACATCGTCGCGCCGGCGGAATGCTCGTCGAACCTCGCGCGCTATGACGGCGTGCGCTACGGCCTGCGCGTGCCGGGCAAGGATCTCATCGATACCTACGAGGCGACGCGCGAGGCAGGCTTCGGCAAGGAGGTCAAGCGACGCGTGCTGATCGGCACGTACGTGCTCTCGGCCGGCTACTACGACGCCTATTACTTGAAGGCGCAGAAGGTGCGCACGTTGATCAAACGCGACTTCGACAATGCCTGGAGCGATGTCGATGTGGTGTTGACACCGACGACGCCGTCCCCCGCCTTCGGCTTCGGTGAGAAGGCCGGTGACCCGATCGCGATGTACCTCGAGGACATCTTCACGGTGACGGTGAACATGGCGGGCTTGCCAGGGATCTCGGTGCCCGCGGGCCTTTCCGGCGAAGGCACGCCTATGGGCCTTCAGCTCATCGGCAAGCCCTTCGACGAAGGCACGCTCTTCCGCGCCGCGCAGGTCATCGAGAATGCAGCCGGTCGCTTCCCCGTCCCAGAGCGCTGGTGGGCGTGATCACGCCCGCGGCAGCAGTGCCCAATAGTCGAGATCGAGGATGACGCCCGGCGCATACTTGCCGGGCGCGGTCTCGAGCGGGAACGAAGCCGGCGCCAGATCCTTGACGCCAACGAGCCGCAGGCGCAGTGCACCGACATCGCTGCGGCCCGGCACTTCCGCTTTGTCCAGCACTTCCGACCACGCATAGACGGTGTCGCCCGCAAAAGCCGGCGCGACATGCCGCCCGCCGTTGATCGCGGCAATGTGGAAAGCATTGGCGAGACCATTGAACGACAGCGCCCGCGCGAGCGAGATGACGACGCCGCCATAAACGAGGCGCCGACCGAATCGGCCCTGGCCCTCGACGTGCTGATTGAAGTGCACGCGCGCGGTGTTCTGGTAGAGGCGCGTCGCGATCTGGTGCTCGGCTTCCTCGATGGTCATGCCGTCGACATGGTCGATCTTCTCGCCGACCGCGTAGTCATCCCAGAAGTGCGCCGATCCGGCGAGCGTCTTGTCCCATGAGGGAATGTGGAGGGACGGCACGGCGGCGCCGAGCTGATCGGCCGTCACGACCTCGGGGAGCTTGGGAACGGTCGGCGTCGGCGCCGGCGCCGACTTGTCGCGCTTCCGCACCATCACCCAGCGGGCATAGGTCAAGACGGTCACGCCGTCCTGGTTCATCCCGTTCGTGCGGACGTAGACGATGCCGCTGTCGCCGCTCGAATTCTCGCGCAGGCCCAAGACCTCGGAGGTCGCCGTCAGCGTATCGCCCGGATAGACGGGGGCCAGAAAGCGGCAGTCGGCGTACCCAAGGTTCGCGATCGCATTGAGCGAAATGTCCGGCACGGTCTTGCCGAGAATGACGTGAAAAACGATCAAATCGTCGATCGGAGCCGTCGGGTATCCGACCGCGCGCGCAAAGGGCGCCGAGGACTGCACTGCGAAGCGGCTGCCATAGAGGCCTTGATAGACGGCCGTATCACCCTCGGTGATCGTGCGCGGCGTCGCGTGGGCAATCACCTGGCCGACACGAAACATCTCAAAGAAGTTCCCGGCGCCCGTCTTCGAGTTCGTTGTGCTTGAAGTCATCGCTCGTCTGCCGATAGCATGAGGCCAACCGGGTCCGCTCGCGGAGCCGGCGTGATCATAGTGTTGTGTCGGATTGTCGGTACTCTTTTCGCAACTTTGCGGAGGATGCCGCGGTCGGGCAATCGCCAAGTGGTCGCACAGGGTAAGAAAACGTGGGTCGCCCATGACCTCGGAGATCGAACACCTGTCGTCGCGTCAGGTCGTCGCCGGCGCCGATCCCGGATCGGTCGAGGCGCTGCTCGAAGCCCTGCGCCGGGCGCTCGTCATGGGCAATGCCGAGACAGCCCAGACGCGCTTCGTCGCGGCGATCGAGCGGTCGCTTCTGGCCGCCGCTGCCGCGCCGGAGGACGCGCACTGGCGGATGCATGATCTCGCGCTCACCTGCGACCGCGCCGGCGAGGCACATCTTGCGCGCGGGCGCCTGGAGCCGGGCGTCGACATCCTCAGGCTCGGTCTGAGAATTCGCGAGCAGCTCGCCCGCATGGCTGTGGCGGACGACCTGTTCCGCGCGACCGTCGAAGTCCCGATCGAGCTTGCCGCCAGTCATTTCGCGATCGCGCACGCCTACCAGCGCGGCGCCCGGGCAGCCGAGGCGCTGGACGAAATGCAGGCAGGCATTGCCGCCTATCGCCGGGAGGTCGAGGCTGGAGGCGATCCTTACGCACTCGATACGCTGGCGGCTCACCTCGAAGATGCGGCGCGCGTCGCCCGTGATGTACCCGACCGCGAGGGCATGCGGGCCCTTATTGGCGAAAGCCTGACATTGCGCGAGCGGGCAGCGCTGCTCGCGCCGGAGGATACCGACCTTGCCCGCGCCTTTGTCGAGGCGTGCGTCTGGCGGACCCCCGACCTCGGCAAGACCTCCGCGATGTGGCTCGACCGCGCGCGCCGCCTTCTGGTCGATAGGGAGGGTGGGGCGCATTCGATTCCCGGCAGCCGCCGACTTCACAATCTCGTGGATACCGCGGGCGCGCCGTACGTGTCGGGCTGAGGCGCATCTCAGGCCAAAGTGACGGCCGGCATGCCTCCGTTGTGACATGGGCCCTTGCCAACCTGGGCCCGGACGGGTTGGAATGTACGTGTACCTGCGAACACCCGGCGCCGGCAGCCGCAACTGGGTCAATTGCAAGCGGCTCTCCCGCGGGCGGCGTCCAATTTCAACACAGGATTCAATGTCAGGCGAGCGAACGCACGAGGCAAACACGGCATGAGATATGAGAAACCAACGACGGTCGAGGCGGCAACAGCCCTCCTGGCCGGTCAGGGGGCGCGGGTCCTCGCCGGAGGCACCGACCTCCTGGTGCAGATGCGCTCCCGCGTCCTGAGCCCGGATGTCCTTGTGGACATCAAGGGCATCGACGCCACCCGCAAGATCACGAAGGACGCAAGCGGCTACACGATCGGCGCCGCCGTCACCGGAGCCGAGCTCAAGGAGCATCCGACCCTGTCGAAGGACTGGCCGGGTCTTGTCGAGGCCGCCAATCTGATCGGCTCGACGCAGGTGCAGGGCCGCTGCTCGCTCGGCGGTAATCTCTGCAACGGCTCGCCTGCTGCCGACAGCGTGCCGGGCATGATCGCAGCAGGCGCGGTCGCGACGATCGCAGGCCCCAAGGGCACGCGCACACTGCCGGTCGAGGACATCATGCTCGCCCCGCGCAAGCTGGCGCTGACGGCGGGCGAGTTCATCGTCTCGTTCAAGATCCCGGCGCGGCCGGCGCACGGGGGCGATGCCTACCTGCGCTTCATCCCCCGCACGGAGATGGACATCGCTGTGGTCGGATGCGGCGTCGCGCTGGCGCTCGATGCCGGCGGGACGTGCACTGCGGCGCGCGTGGCGCTCGGCGCCGTGGCGGCGCGGCCGCTGCTGGTCGAGGATGGAGCGAAGGCCCTGATCGGCACCAAGGTCGATGATGCCGCGCTCGCGAAGCTGGAAGCTGCCGTCCGGGCAGCGTGCAAGCCGATCGACGACAAGCGTGGCACGGTTGAGTTCCGCATCGATGTCGCGGGCACCCTCGCCAAGAGGACCGCGAAGATCGCGCTCGAGCGCGCAAGAAAGGTTTGAGATGGCCAAACATCATGTAACGACCACCGTCAACGGTGATCCGGTCGAATATCTCTGCGAGAGCGAGCAGACACTGCTCGATTGCCTGCGCGACGAGCTCGACCTCGTCGGTGCCAAGGAAGGCTGCTCGTCGGGCGACTGCGGCGCGTGCAGCGTGCTGCTCGACGGCCGCCTCGTCTGCTCGTGCCTCGTCCTCGGCGTGGAAGCCGAAGGCCGCAGCGTCGAGACGATCGAGGGCATGGCGCAGGGCGATGAGCTGCACCCGCTCCAGCGCAAGTTCCTCGAGCACGCGGCCCTGCAGTGCGGGATCTGTACGCCCGGCATCCTCGTCGCTGCCAAGGCCCTGCTCGCGAAGAACCCCGATCCTACCGAAACCCAAGTCCGCTACTGGCTCGCCGGCAATCTCTGCCGGTGCACGGGGTATGACAAGATCGTACGTGCCGTCATGGACGCGGCCGCCGAGATGAGAGGAGCCTGATCATGCAAGAGCGTGTCAAGAAGCCCCAGTTCGATGTCGTCGGCACGCGTCCGGTCCGCCCGGACGGTGTCGACAAGGTCACCGGCCGGGCCAAGTACGGCGCCGACCTCAAGATGGCCGGCCAGCTGGTCGGCAAGGTGCTGCGTTCGCCGCACGCACACGCGCGCATCAAGTCGATCGACGTGTCGAAGGCGCTGTCGATGCCCGGCGTGAAGGCGATCGTCACGCGCGACGACTTCGCCGATCAGGCCTCCGAGTTCGTGCCGGCCGGCGAGATGCTGATCAACTATCGCGATGTCGTGCGCAACATCCTGGCGCGCGAGAAGGTGCTCTATGAGGGGCACGCGATCGCCGCCGTCGCCGCGATCAGCGAGAAGGTCGCGATCGCCGCGCTCGACGCGATCAAGGTCGACTACGAGGTGCTGCCGCATGTCATCGACGAGATCGAGGCGATGAAGGCCGATGCGCCGCTCCTGCAGGAAGACATGATCACGCAGGGCGTCACGCCGGCGCCGACGAAGGCGTCGAACGTTGCAAAGCGCGTCGAGTTCACGCTCGGCGATACGGCGAAGGGCTTCGCCGAGGCCGACGTGATCATCGAGCGCGAATTCAAGACCAAGGCCGTGCACCAGGGCTACATCGAGCCGCATGCGTGCCTCGCCTCGGTCTCCGAGGACGGATCCGCGGACCTGTGGACCACGACGCAGGGCCACTGGGTGAAGCGCGCTCACTGCGCAAAGCTGCTCGGCTGGGACGTGACGAAGATCCGCGTCACCTCATCGGAGATCGGCGGCGGCTTCGGCGGCAAAACGGTGATCTACCTCGAGCCGCTTGCGCTGGCGCTTTCGAAGAAGGCGCACCGGCCCGTCAAGATGGTCATGAGCCGTGAGGAAGTCTTCAAATCGACCGGCCCCACCTCGGGCGGCACCGTCCGCGTGAAGATGGGCGCCAAGAAGGACGGTCGCATCACGGCCGCCGAGGGCGAGATCATCCTGCAGGCCGGTGCTTTCCAGGGCAGCCCGGTGCAGCCGGCGTGCATGTGCGCCTTCGCCAACTACGACCTCGAGAACGTGAAGGTCATCGGCTTCGACGTGGTGTCGAACCGCCCGAAGGTTGCGGCGTACCGTGCTCCGGGTGGCCCGATCTCGACCTACGGCGTCGAGAGCGTCGTCGACGAGCTTGCCGAGAAGCTCGGCATCGATCCGATCGATCTCAGGCTCAAGAACGCCGCCAAGGAAGGCACGAAGGCTGCCTACGGACCGAAGTTCGGGCCCGTCGGTCTCGTCGAGTGCCTCGAAGCAGCCAAGGAGAGCGACCACTGGAAGGCGCCGCTCGGCCCGAACCAGGGTCGCGGCATCGCGGCCGGCTTCTGGTTCAACATCGGCGGCGAGACGACCGTGTCGCTCCAGCTCAACGAGGACGGCACGCTCACGCTCATGGCCGGCACGCCGGACATCGGCGGCCTGCGCGCCTCGCTCTGCATGATGGCGGCAGAGGAGCTGAAGGTCGACGTCCACAAGATCCGCCCGATCATCGCGGACACGAGCTCGCTCGGCTACAACTTCCTCACTGGCGGCAGCCGCTCGGCCTTCTCGAGCGGCATGGCGACCGTCGAGGCGGCGCGGTCGATCGTCAAGCAGGCCTGCCAGCGCGCGGCAAAGCTCTGGGAGATCCCGGAGGAAGCCGTGACCTGGGAGGACGGCGAGGTCCGCCCGGCAGGTGAGAACGCCGGCAAGCACAAGCCGATGACGCTGAGCGACATCGGCAAGATCGCGGGCAAGACCGGCGGCGCCATCGTCGGTTACGCGGCGATCAGCGCGCAGGGCGCGGCCCCGAGCTTCGGCGTGCACATCGCCGACACCGAGGTCGACCCCGGCACGGGCAAGGTCACGGTTACGCGCTACACGGCGATCCAGGATGCCGGTCGCGCGATCCATCCTTCGTACGTCGAAGGGCAGTTCCAGGGCGGTGCCGTGCAGGGCATTGGCTGGGCGCTCAACGAGGAGTACATTTACGGCCCGGACGGCAAGCTGCAGAACGCGGGCTTCCTCGACTATCGCGTGCCCGTCGCGTCGGACCTGCCGATGATCGACACGATCATCGTCGAGGTGCCGAACCCGCGTCACCCGTACGGCGTGCGCGGCATCGGCGAGACGCCGATCGTGCCGCCGATGGCCGCGATCGGTGCCTCCGTGCGCCGCGCCTCGGGCGTCCGCTTCTTCGAGCTGCCGATGTCGCCGCCGAAGGTGCTGAAGGCCATGAAGGCCGCCGGCAAGGCGTGACGTGCGGGTGCATCCGCACCACTGAGAATGACAACGGGCCCGCACGTTGTGCGGGCCCGATTCTTTTCTGCCGCCGGCTGCCGGAAAGTGGTGATCCGCCGCAATCGCGGTGCTATGCCGGCGGGGTTACCTGGCAAACGCTTTCATTTCGGAGAGAGCGACAAATGGCCCACGTCGTACTGATCGGAAACCTGCGCCAGTACACGGGCGACGTGACGGCGCTCGACGTCGACGCGGGCACCATACGCCAGCTTTTCCGCAAGCTCGGCGAGAAGTTCCCGGAGCTGGCACCGCACCTCGAGGAAGGGCTCGCCGTCGCGATCGATGGGCAGATCTATCAGGACGCCCTGCTCGAACCGATCGGCCCCGAGTCCGAAGTCCACATCCTCCCGCAGATTGCCGGAGGCTGACGCTCAGCCCGCCGGCCAATTGCGGAAGTTTTGCGCCATGTGCTCAGCTACGGCCTCGACGATATCGTCGTCGCGCATATAGGCATTGTGATAGAGCGCGTCCGTCATGCGCTTCAAAATCAGATCCGGGTCGGCAAAGGCGACCTCCGCCGTTTCTTCCGCGACGATCCCCGAATAGAACTCCCGCGCCGCGTCGATGATCGCGTTGTCGTCGATGCCGCCGAGATTTGCAGCCGCCACGCGCTGCTCCCGCACGCCCGGAAGATAGGGCGGTGTGCGCGCAACGCCGGTGAGCGCATAAGCGTCATCGCCGCCATAGGCTGCGCCGACAATACCGCCGTGGATCGAGACATTGAGCAGGGACGATAGGAGCCGCGCGCCGCAGAGCCGCGAGAACAGGCGGATCGCGCCGTAGATCAACGCGAAGATCACCGGCACGACGAGCAGGAACGTGAAGTCCGCAATGATGCCCGGACCGAAATCACGCTTGGCGACCTTCTCGATGATGGGCGCGAGGAAATACGACATCGTAAAGTAGAGGAACGTGATGGTTCCGACGACGCCGGCGAGCGTGCCAAAGCGTACCCACTGTCCGTGCGCGGAGTCTCGCGTCACATAGGTCGGCTTGATCGCGACGGCGGACTCGAGGAGCCGCATGGCCTCGTCGCGCGGGCTCTGGATGACGAGCCAGCGATCCGGCGAAATCGCCATTCGCGCACGCTGCTTGGCGCGCCGCTGGCGCAGGAGCGCACGTGTACCTGAGAGGAACGCCCACAAGACCAAGCCAAGTATAAGGAGCGGCAGCACGATGAGCTCGATGCGACTTCCATCGAGTGCGGTCGGTAACGCCATCCAGGCATACATGATCATGGCCGGTGCCACGGCGAGGCCGAGCAACACCTTAAAGGCCGCAATCAGAGTCGGCAGCGGCTTCAGCCGGCGCCTGAAGAACGGCGTCCCCAGCGTGAGCACGGCGGCGAGCGGACGGCGCGTGCGGCGCTGGACCAGCCCCTCCATGAGGACGTTGCCGCCGTGGCTGTGGGCGAGCACGGCCACCGGCCTGCCATTGCGCTTGGCGGTGGCGATCGTGCTCGCCAGACCTGCGGCCGCGCGCAGACGCGACTGATCGGAATTGAGGCCCGACCAGTGAAAGGGCTGCACGGCGACCTGGGGAATCCCCTTGTCTGCGAGACGCGCGGCCAGCGCCGTCGTGAAAGCCGAACCGCGCTGCCACCACTGTTCGCCTTCGTCGTTCGGGCTCGAGGCGAATGTACCGTGGACGGTGATGACGAGCGGGTGTTGATCTCCTGGTGTCGCGGCCGTGCCTGATGCCACCGCGGCCCGCTGATCAACCGCCCCCGCGGCTGGGCTGTCCATGCTCATCCCCCGTCCCACTCAACCCCACGGCATCGTTTTGCCGGTCGGGCGACGGGGGTCAAGCACTAAGCGCGCTGAAGTTTGGCGGGAATAGGGGTGGACTCAGGCGACGGACTGCTGCACGCCGAAGTCGCGGCCGGGGGCAGCATCGAACAGCGCCTTGGTGTACTCGTGCTGCGGGCTGCGGAAGACGTCCGCCGTCGTCCCGTGCTCGACCACCACGCCATTCTTCATGACCGCGATGCGATCGCAGATTTGTGCTGCTACGCGTAGGTCATGCGTGATGAAGAGCACGGCGAGATCGAACTGCTTGCGAATGTTGTCGAGCAGCTCCAGAACCTGCGCCTGCACCGACACGTCGAGGGCAGAGACGGCCTCGTCCGCGATCAGCAGCGTCGGCCCCATGGCGAGTGCGCGGGCGATGCAGATGCGCTGGCGCTGGCCACCGGAGAATTGGTGCGGGTAACGGTCGAGCGCGTCCGGCGACAGGCCAACGAGCTGCATGAGCTCGCGCGCCTTGCCGACGGCTTTCTCGCGCGTCATTCCGAAGTTGACCGGCCCCTCGATGATGGACTGTCCAACCGTGCGGCGCGGATTGAGCGAGCGGTAGGGATCCTGGAAGACGATCTGGATGTCGCGGCGGTAAGGCCTGAGATCGCGCTCGGGCAGATGCGCGACATTCGCGCCCTCGATGAGGATCTCGCCTTCGCTCGGCTCGATCAGTCGCGCAATGCAGCGCGCCACGGTTGTCTTTCCCGAGCCCGACTCGCCGACGATTCCGAGTGTCTCACCCTTGCGGATGTGGAAGTTCACGTCCTGGGCCGCTTTGACCGCCAGCTTGCCCTCGACGGGCGCGCGCTTCGGCGGCACCAGGCTCGGTACGGCGGCCACCAGCATCTTGGTGGAGGCCTCGCGCGGGCGCCGCAGCACTTCATCGCGCGTGCCCTGCTCGACGACACGGCCACGCTGCATGACGACGACGCGATCCGCGATCTCGGAGACAACCCCGAAGTCATGCGTGATGAACATCACGCCGGTGTTCCGGCGGGACTGCATTTCCTTGATGAGCCGCAAGATTTGCGCCTGCGTCGTCACGTCGAGCGCAGTCGTCGGCTCGTCGGCAATGAGCAGCGCCGGATCGAGGATCAAGGCGGCGGCGATCATGATGCGCTGGCGCTGTCCGCCGGAAAGCTGGTGCGGGTAGGCATCGATCATCAGATCGGGATCGGGCAGATGCACTGCCTTCATGATGTCGAGCACGCGCTGACGCTGTTCTGTCCCTGAGAGTTTCGTGTGAATCTCGAGCACCTCGGCAATCTGCTGGCCGACGCGCTGCACCGGATTGAGCGCGGTCATGGGTTCCTGGAAGATCATGCCCATACGCGTGCCACGCAGCGCGCGGAGACGGTGGATACCCGCCTTGGTCGTGTCTTCGCCCTGCAGCAGCGTCTCGCCCGCGGTGACGACCAGATCGCGCTTCGGCAGCAGACCCATGACGGCCTGGGCCGTGACCGACTTGCCGGATCCCGACTCGCCGACAATGCAGACGATCTCGCGGGGACCAATGTCGAAGCTGATGCCTTCGATCGCGTTCTCACGATCGGCGCCACCAGGCAGACGCACCGTGAGATTGCGAACGGAGAGAACGGGCTCAGTCATGCCAGTGAGAACCTCTTGCATGGCCGGTCAGAACCTCTTGGCGAAGCGCGGATCGAGCGTGTCGCGCAGACCGTCGCCGAGCATGTTGATCGCGAGCACAGCGAGTGCCAAAGCGATCCCGGGGTAGAGGATGTTGTGCGGGAGGATGCGGAAGTAGGTCCGCCCCTCGGCCATGATGTTGCCCCACGTCGGCACCTCGGGCGGAATGCCGATGCCGAGGAACGACAGGATCGCCTCGACCAGGATGGCGCTGGCGCAGATGAACGTGCCCTGCACGATCAGCGGCGCCGTCGTGTTCGGCAGCACATGCCGGAACAGCAGGGTCGGTGTCGGCGTGCCGACGGTGATTGCACTCTCGACGTAGGGCTCTTCGCGGATCGAGAGAACCACCGAACGCACGAGGCGCACGACGCGTGGCACCTGCGGAATGACGATCGCGATGACGACAGCCGGCAGTCCGGCACGCGACAACGACACGAGAGCGATCGCAAGCAGGATCTCGGGTATCGCCATCAAGCCGTCCATGAAGCGCATGATGATGCCGTCGAGCCAACGGACATATCCGGCGATCATACCGATGATGAGCCCGACGAAGACGGCAATGACCGCAACCGTGATGCCGACGATGAGCGAGACGCGCGCGCCGTAGATCACGCGGCTGTAGATGTCGCGGCCTAGGCTATCGGTCCCGAGGTGGTACTTGACCTGGATGCGCTTTCCTTCGTCGTCGCGCACCGTGGCGGTGTAGCCGGGCTTCTGGTTGCGCGCCGAAGGATTGATTTCAGCGGGATCGCGCGTGCCGAGGAAGGGCGCCAGGATGGCAATGATCAGCATGATCAGCGCAATCGAGCCGCCGAAAAGAACGCTCGGATTGCGCAGCACGGTGGACCAGACGGAACGACGTCGGGAGACCGGCGGAGCTGCGTCGATGGTGGCCATCAATAGCGGATCCTGGGATCGAGGAACGTATAGGCCACGTCAACCAGCAGGTTGATGAGCACATAGGCAAAAGAGAAGAGGAGGATCACGGCCTGAATGGTCGGATAGTCGCGTGCGAGCACCGCATCGACCGTGAGCAGGCCGAGGCCCGGCAGCGTGTAGACCGACTCGGTGACGACGACGCCGCCGATCAGGATCGCGACGGTGAGACCGATGATGGTGAGGATCGGCACGGCGGCGTTGGCGAGCGCATGACGGACCAGCACCTTCATCTCGGTCTGGCCCTTGGCGCGCGCAGTGCGAATATAGTCCTCGTTCAGCACCTCGAGGACGCTCGTACGCGTCATGCGGGCGATGAAGGCGATGAACACGACCGAGAGCGTCATCGACGGAAGGATCAATCTCAGCAGCCACCCGCCGACGCCATCCCTTATTCGTTGGTATCCCTGCACGGGGAGCCAATCGAGTGTGACGGCAAAGACGTAGATGAGGATGTAGCCGACGACGAACACGGGAATGGAGAACCCGAGAACCGAGAAGCCCATCACGAGGCGATCGATCCATGTCCCGTGATTGTGAGCCGCGATCACACCGAGCGGCACCGCGATCATGACGACGAGAAGAATGGTGAGAAGCGACAGCGAGAGCGTCGGCTCGAGGCGTTCGCCGATGAGCTCCGCAACCTGCTTCTTGTAGAAGAAGCTCTCGCCGAAATCGCCCTGCAGCACGCCGCCGATCCAGATGATGAACTGCTTGAGGATCGGCTCGTTCAAGCCGAGGCGCTCGCGGATCAATTCAATCTGCTGCGGGTTTGCGTAGTCGCCCGCGATGATCGCTGCTGGATCAGATGGTGTGAGCCGCAGCATGAGGAACACGAGCACGGCCACGATTGCCAAAACCGGCAATGTCGAAAGAACCCGCCGCAGGATATAGCCGGCCATGGAATTCCTAAGTCTGTCACACTGCAAATTGCCGAGGCTGGCGTTCTAACGCCGGACCGTAATCCCGGCGCGCGCGCCGGGATTACAATACGTCACCTGCCCCATTATTCAATTGTGATATTCCAGAGAACTGGCGCCGGGGCCTGAACAACGCCCTTTACGTTGTTACGAAGTGCACCGTGATTGTAGAACTGACCAAGATGGACGTGGGTCGGATACTCGGCCACGCGCTTCTGAAGCGCTTCGACAATCGCCTTCTGCTTCGCCGGGTCGACCTCCTTCGCGAAGTCGTCGCGCAGCTTCTCGATCTGCTCGTCACAGGGCCAGCCGAACATGGCCTTGTCGCAGGCGGCGTTCACGAAGCCGGCCATGACGGGATTGAGCAGATCGCCGGCGACCCATGAGGTCAGGAAGGCGTGCCAGCCTCCGGCGTCCGGGGCATCCTTCTTCACGCGACGCGCAACGACCGTCTGCCAGTCCATGGACTGCATGTCGACCTTGAAGCCGGCCCGTTCCATGAGCGACTTCGCTACGGGGGCGAGATTCGTGAGTGACTGATTGTCCGTGGAATGCATGAGCACGACCGGCGTGCCGTCATACTTCGCCTCGGTCAGAAGCTCGCGCGCCTTTTTGAAGTTCGACTCGAGCATGGCCTCGAAGCCGACCTCGGTCCCGAACGGCGTGCCGCAGATGAAGAGACCCTTGCAGACCTTGTAATACTCCTCGGATCCGACGGTCGCCTTGAGGAAGTCCTCCTGGTTGAAGGCGTAGAGAACGGCTTGCCGGACCTTCGGGTTGTCGAAGGGCTTGTGCAGGACGTTGAAGCGGAAGGTGTACTGGCTCCCGAGCGGGTTCCAGTTGAACATGTAGATGTCTTTGCTCTTCTTGATCAGCGGGTGCAGATCGTGCGGCGGCGCCTCGATGTAGTCGACCTCACCCGCGAGAAGCGCATTCACAGCCTGCTGGTGATCGCGGCGATGTACCTGGACCTCAACAGCGGC
>ERZ778025.1465-NODE-1465-length-17034-cov-4.360151_pt1 | contig 17034 bp, 22 predicted proteins | sample MGYA00375755_ERZ778025 | MGnify/ENA primary metagenome ERZ778025 (study PRJEB29350, sample SAMN05389825) | bioreactor metagenome | isolation source: Thiocyanate bioreactor | place: South Africa: University of Cape Town | collected 2014-03-17 ... | reverse complement strand
CGCGGATCGTCGCCTTGGCCTCCGCCCCCGCGATCGCGCAGAAGTGCCAGGGCTGGCGGTTGGCGCCGCTCGGTGCCGAGCCGGCGGCCCGCAGCGCCGCCTCGATCACTTCACGGGGAACGGGCCGATCGCTAAAGGCTCGGCAGCTGCGACGCGTGGCGATCTCCGCCAGGAAGGTCTGGGCCCGCTCGATCCGGGCATTGTCGCTCAGTTCCGGATAGGGCTGCCACGGCAGCGCTTCGTGCTCGGCCATGGATGCCCCCTCTGATTCGACGATGCCACCGGTGTCTCGGGCCAGGCAATCCGGTTTTCCCCGTAGCGCTCAGCGATTCTCCCTGCGGATCACCAGCTTCAGGCCCGACCAGACCGGATCGACCGCGCAGACCTTGATGTCGACCAGCCCCTTGGGCAGCGCGACTGCGCGGATCACGTCCTCGGTAATGTCGGTCTCCACCCGGGCGGCCTTCTTGGGCCAGGAGACCCAGATGAAGCCGTTCCGGTCGATCAGCGCGAGCAGCGCCTCCAGCTCCCGCTCGAGCCTCGCCCGCTCGGTGACGAAGACATGCGCCGCCTGCAGTCCGGCACAGGCGACTGCATATTCCTCGATCCCCAGCCCCGCGGGGTCGATCTCGGCGCGGACGCTGTCCGGCATGTCGCCGAACCAGCTGCGCATGCCGGGCTTGAGCCCCAGTTTCTTCGCCAGCGGCGTGCCGGAATAGCCAGCGGTCATCACGACTTCCCTCCTTGCCGGCCGGCACGCACCCGCTTCATGCCAGGGCCGCGTCTTCCCCCATCAGCTCCGGGAAGAACGCTTCGTGCGCCGCCTTGAGATCGGCCAGGCTCACGCAGAAATCGCCTTCTTCCAGCTCGAAGATGATCCGGTCCTTGATCGTGCGACCGATCGGATCGGCGACCAGCCCGGCCTTGTCCGCCGCGACGAGGAAGTCGGCAAGGCAGGTGTCGCAGATCGTGACGACATACAGGCCCTGGTCTTCGCCGAAGAAGGAGCCGGCGATGCCGAAGGGCTGGGGCTGGTCGATGATCGCGCCGATGCCCGAGGCCATCGCCATCTCGGCGATCGCGACCGCCAGTCCGCCGTCCGATACGTCGTGGCAGGCGGTGATCGCGCCGGTGCAGATGCCCGAGCGGATGAAGGCGCCGGTGCGGCGTTCCATCATCAGATCGACTTCGGGAGCCGGCCCTTCCTCGCGGCCGTGCAGCTCGCGCAGCCACAGCGACTGGCCGAGATGGCCCGAACGTTCGCCGACCGCCAGGATGATGTCGCCGGTGCCCTTGAAGGCGATGGTCGCGCTCTTCGAATAATCCTTGAGCAGGCCGATCGCGCCGATCGCCGGGGTCGGCAGGATCGCCGAGCCGCCGCCGGTGGCCTTGCTCTCGTTGTAGAGCGAGACGTTGCCCGAGACGATCGGGAAGTCGAGCGCTCGGCACGCCTCCGACATGCCTTCGAGGCAGCCGACGATCTGGCCCATGATCTCCGGGCGTTGCGGATTGGCGAAGTTGAGGCAGTTAGTCACCGCCAGCGGGGTGGCGCCGACGGCCGAAAGGTTGCGCCATGCCTCCGCGATCGCCTGCTTGCCGCCCTCCACCGGGTCGGCGAAGCAATAGCGCGGGGTGCAATCGGTGGTGATCGCCAGGCCCTTGCCGGAGCCGTGCACGCGGACCACCGCCGCGTCGCCGCCCGGGCGCTGCACGGTGTCGGCGCCGACCATATGGTCGTACTGCTCCCAGATCCAGCGGCGCGAGGCGAGGTCGGGCGTGCCGACCAGCTTGAGCAGGTCCGCGGCCGGATCGGTGCTCTCGGGCACGTCCGCCAGTTCGGCGGGCTTCGGCGTCGGCACGTGCGGCCGGTCGTAGAGCGGCGCTTCGTCCGCCAGCGGGGCGAGCGGGATGTCGGCGACCGTGTCGCCCTTCCATTTCAGCACCATGCGGCCGGTATCCGTCACATGGCCGATCACGGCGAAATCGAGCTCCCATTTGCGGAAGATCGCCTCGGCAAAGGCTTCGCGGCCGGGCTTGAGCACCATGAGCATGCGCTCCTGGCTCTCCGACAGCATCATCTCGTACGGCGTCATGCCGGTTTCGCGCTGGGGCACGTCGTCCATCACCAGCTCGATGCCGACGCCGCCCTTGCTGGCCATCTCGACCGAGGAGGAAGTGAGGCCGGCGGCGCCCATGTCCTGGATCGCGACGATCGCGTCCGACGACATCAGCTCGAGGCACGCTTCGATCAGCAGCTTCTCGGTGAAGGGATCGCCGACCTGGACGGTGGGGCGCTTCTCCTCGCTGTCCTCGCCGAAATCCGCGCTCGCCATCGTCGCGCCGTGGATGCCGTCGCGGCCGGTCTTCGAGCCGACATAGACGATCGGATTGCCGACGCCACTGGCGGCCGAATAGAAGATCTTGTCCGTGTCCGCGATGCCGACGGTCATCGCGTTGACCAGGATGTTGCCGTCATAGGCCTTGTGGAAATTGACTTCGCCGCCGACGGTGGGGACGCCGACGCAATTGCCATAGCCGCCGATGCCGTGGACCACGCCGGCGATGAGGTGCTTCATCTTGGGGTGGTCGGGCCGGCCGAAGCGCAGCGCGTTCATGTTGGCGATCGGGCGCGCGCCCATGGTGAACACGTCGCGCAGGATGCCGCCCACGCCGGTCGCCGCGCCCTGATAGGGCTCGATGTACGACGGGTGGTTGTGGCTCTCCATCTTGAAGATCGCGGCCTGGCCGTCGCCGATATCGACCACGCCGGCATTCTCGCCCGGGCCGCAGATCACCTGGGGGCCCTCGGTCGGCAGCTTCTTCAGGTGGATGCGGCTCGACTTGTAGCTGCAATGCTCGGACCACATCACCGAGAAGATGCCGAGTTCGGTAAGGTTGGGCTCGCGGCCCATCGCCTTCAGGACGCGCGCATATTCTTCGGGGGTAAAGCCGTGCTCGGCGACGATCTCGGACGTGATCTGGGTCATGGGCGCAGCCCATAGCGAGGGCATGTGCCCGCGTCACCCCCGAGCGGGGGCGGCGCGAAAATCTTGCCTCCCCCCGGCCGGTATGTGCGGACGGCGCGGAAGGGCCGGGGCGTTCGCATCGCGGCCGAGCCAAGCGGATGGAATCCTGCATCAAGGGACCGAATCGCCGGGATCGCCGGGCTATGCGGGGGTTGGAGATTAACCATTGGAGGCGTAGCAAGGCGGACGGAGTGGAGCCTTGGGTGTAGCGTGATGAATCACTGGATAGATCGCGTGGCGGCGCCGCCGGCCGGGCGCGTGCCGATGGGTTGGGCGAACGCGCTGCATGTCGTGCCCGATGGTGCCCCCGCGGTGCTCGCGCCGATGCCCGCCGCCTGGGAATGCGACCTGTCCGACGATTCGCTGCGCTGGACGCCGGGCGTGTTCGCGATATTCGGCCTGCCGCCCGGTCGGCCGGTGCGCCGCGACGAAGTGGTTGCCATGTACAGCCCGGAATCGCGGGCCGAACTGGCCAGGCTGCGATCGGAGGCGATCGCCAATTGCGGCAGCTTCACCTTCGAGGCCGAGATCCGCCGGCCGGACGGCGAGATGCGCTGGATGCGCGTGACTGCCGATGTCGAGGTGCGCGATGGCCGCCCGGCCTATCTCTACGGCCTGAAGCAGGACATCACGCATCTGCGGCGGGGCTAGCGCCTCCCTCGAGGCAATCAATTCCCGTCGATCCCCGCGGGAAAACTCCCCCACCTGACGGGCGCGGGATGGCGGAAAGGACGAGAGGCGCCGCGAAGGATGCCCCGCCCTAGGCCGCGGAGGCGACCGGCAGCGTGGAGGTCACCACGCGATCCTTGCCGGCATGTTTCGCGGCATAGAGCAAGTCGTCCGCGAGCCGCAGCGCGTCGGCGTGATCGCCCGCGATCGGCGCGACGCCGGCCGAGAAGCTGATCCTGCCGATCGGCAGGTCGGTGGTCTGGTCGCGCAGCAGCCGCTCGCGCAGCCGGGCGCGGCAGCCGTCGAGCAGGTCGGCGGCCTCCTCCGCATCGGCGCCCTCGAACAGGCAGACGAACTCCTCGCCGCCATAGCGCGCGACCGTCACCCGGCGGCCCAGGTCCTCGCGCAGGAAGCGCGCGACGAAGCGGAGCACGCGGTCGCCGGTATGGTGGCCGTGCCGGTCGTTGATCGCCTTGAAATTGTCGATGTCGCACAGCGCGAGGGCAAAGGGGGCGGCATCCGGCCGGGCCAGCGTCTCCTCCATCCGCGCGAAGAAGCCGCGGCGATTGGGCAGGCCGGTGAGGTGATCCTCGCGTGTCCTCGCGGGTGCGCTCGAGCCGGCCGCCGATCCTGCGCGTCGTCTCGGCGACGTCGAGCGTGACTTCGAGCAGCCGGCGATAGGCCTCGCCCGGCTCGCTGCCCATCTGGTCGGCCGCTTCGCCGAGCGCGGTGGAATAGGCGCTGGTCGAGGCGGTGGCGTCGCCCACCGCGGCAAGGCAATCGGCGACCTTGCTCTCGAGCTCGCGGGTGAGCTTGTCGAGCTTGTCGGGCGTCTCGCCCGCAGCGCAGCGCTCGACGATCCGTTCGACATCGCGGTCGGTCAGGCTGCCCTTGGCGTTGAGCAGTTCCTGGGCCGCGCGCACCAGCGGGGCCTCCAGGCCGTCGAGGAAACGGCCGGCAAAGTCGAAGTTGGTCGTGCTGGGCTCCAGCCCGTGCTGGAACAGGAAGGCGCCGATCTGTTCGTAGCGCAGGCGGTGGAGCGCGGTCCGGTCGGGCGCGGCCCATGGATCCTCGCCTTCGCCGCGGCGGAACCAGGATACCAGCCGGTCGAGCGGCGAGTGGAGGGAAACGGGCGCGCTCATGCCCGGGCCCCGCCGGTCCATGCGGCGATCCGCGCGGCGTCCTTGCCCGCGCGATGCCCGTCGATGCTTGCCCTTGATCGCATGTCCCGCCCCCGTTCTCGACGGAATCGTTACGGGAGCGATCGTAATATTCGCGTTAATCCGGCCCGGAATTCGCCAAATCGGGTAGCGTGGCCGCCCTGGGTCGGGGACTCGCATTCCGTCAACCGTCATCCCCGCGCAGGCGGGATGACGGGGTTCGCTGAATGAGTCCCCCACCCTAGGTTGGGGACTCATATTCCTTCAATCGCCATCCCCGCGAAGGCGGGGATGGCGAAGGAAAATCAGATACTTGTTTGGTTCTCAACCTACAGGATCTCGCGCACCCGCTCCGGCGGGCGGCCGAGGCGAACGCCCTTTTCGGTCACCACCAGCGGCCGCTCGATCAGGATCGGATCGGCCGCCATCGCGTCGAGGATCGCATCGTCGTCCGCTCCCTTTAGCGGCTTGGCGGCGTCCTCGGCGATGCGCAGGCCTTCGCGCGCGGTCATGCCGGCGCGGGCATAGAGGTCCTTCAGCGTCTCGCGGCTCGGCGGGGTCTTGAGATATTCCACCACCTCGACCGCGAGGCCCGGCGTTCCGTTCAGGATCGCCAGCGCCTCGCGCGACTTGGAGCAGCGGGGATTGTGGTAGATGGTGGCCTTCATGCCTCGTCCTGCCGGGCCAGCCACTCCTCCAGCCACTTGATCGTATAGTCGCCCTTCTGGAATTCGGGGTCGTCGAGCAGCGCCTGGTGCAGGGGGATGGTGGTCTTCATCCCGTCGATCACGAACTCCTCGAGCGCGCGGCGCAGGCGGCGGAGCGCGCCCTGGCGAGTGGTGCCGTAGACGATCAGCTTGGCGATCATCGAATCGTAATAGGGCGGCACCTTGTAGCCGGCATAGAGGCCCGAATCGACGCGGACGTTCATGCCGCCCGGCGCGTGATAGCCCTTCACCAGGCCCGGCGAGGGCGCGAAGGTGCGCGGGTCCTCGGCGTTGATGCGGCATTCGATGGCATGGCCGCGGAACACCACGTCTTCCTGGCGCAGCGTCAGGCCGTGCCCTTCGGCCACGCGGATCTGCTCGCGGACGAGATCGAGGCCGGTGATCGCCTCGGTCACCGGATGCTCCACCTGCAGGCGGGTGTTCATCTCGATGAAGTAGAACTCGCCGTCTTCCCACAGGAATTCGATCGTGCCGGCCCCGCGATAGCCCATGTCGGCCATCGCCTTGGCGCAGATCCCGCCGATGCGCTCGCGCTCCTCGACCGAGAGGACGGGCGAGGGGGCTTCCTCGAGCACCTTCTGGTGGCGGCGCTGGAGCGAGCAGTCGCGCTCGCCCAGATGGATGGCGTTGCCGTTGCCGTCGCCGAACACCTGCACTTCGATGTGGCGCGGGTTGCCGAGATATTTCTCCAGATAGACGGTGGCGTCGCCAAAGGCGGCCTTCGCCTCGCTGCCGGCCTGCTGCATCAGCGTCTCGAGCTGGTCCTCGCTGGTGCAGACCTTCATGCCGCGGCCGCCGCCGCCCGAGGCGGCCTTGATGATCACCGGATAGCCTGCCTTGGCGGCGATCGCCTTGGCTTCGGCCAGGTCGCCGATCGGGCCGTCCGAGCCGGGGACCAGCGGCAGGCCGAGCGCGCCGGCGGTGCGCTTCGCCTCGATCTTGTCGCCCATCGTGCGGATGTGCTCGGGCTTGGGCCCGACGAAGATGATGCCGTGCGCCTCGACGATCTCGGCGAACTTGGCGTTCTCCGAGAGGAAGCCATAGCCCGGATGGATCGCGTCCGCGCCCGAGATCTCCGCCGCGGCGATGATCCGGTCGATCTTGAGATAGCTCTCGGCCGCGGCCGGCGGGCCGATGCAGATCGCTTCGTCGGCCAGGCGCACGTGCATCGCGTCCGAATCGGCGGTGGAGTGCACCGCGACGGTCTTGATCCCCATCTCGTGGCAGGCGCGGTGGATGCGCAGCGCGATCTCGCCGCGATTGGCGATCAGGAGCTTCTTGATTTCCGGCATGGGGCCGCCGTTACTCGACCACGACGAGCGGCTGGTCGAACTCGACCGGCTGGCCATTGTCGACCAGGATCGCCTTGACCGTGCCGGCCGAAGTGGCGTGGATCGGGTTCATCACCTTCATCGCCTCGATGATCAGCAGCGTGTCGCCGGCCTTCACCGTCTGGCCGACCGAGACGAAGTTCGCCGCCTCGGGATTCGGCGCCAGATAGACGGTGCCGACCATCGGCGACTTGACTGCGTTCAGCGCGGCGACGGGCGCGGCCTCGACGGCAGCGGCAACCGGCGCGGCGGCGGCCGGAGCGGCGACCGGGGCAGCCATCGGCGCCTGCAGGAGCGCGGGCGCGGCCTGCACGGTGCGCGCGACGCGGACCTTGCGATCGCCGTCCTCGACTTCGATCTCGGTGAGATTGGTGTCGTCCAGCACGGCGGCGAGCTGCCGCACCAGGTCGATGTCGGCCTGCATTGCGCCCGTCTTGTCGTTCTTTTCTGCCATTTGATCTCGTCTTCCGATGAAACGGCGCCCTTTGTCAGAGGAGCGCGGCGGCTTCAAGCGCAAGCATGTAGGACAGTGCCCCGAAACCGGCGATGGTTCCCCGGGCGGCCATGCCGACATAGCTGTGGTGGCGATACTCCTCCCGGGCGACCGGGTTGGAGATATGTACTTCGAATACCGGCGTCCGGATCGAGCGGATCGCGTCGTAGAGCGCGAGGCTGGTGTGCGTGAACGCGCCCGCGTTGAGCAGGACGGCCTTCGCGCCGCGGGCCTGGGCCTCGTGGAGCCAGTCGATCAGGTGGCCCTCGTGATTCGACTGGCGCAGATCGATCTCCAGCCCCAGTTCCTTCGCCCGGTCCTCCAGGCGGCCCGCAATGTCGTCGAGCGTGTCCGAACCGTAGATCTCCGGCTCGCGCAGTCCCAGCAGGTTGAGGTTGGGACCGTTGAGGACGTAGATCGTATCGGCCAAGGCCAAGCCTTTCGGTTGCGGGCGCGGGAGCGGCTTCCCTATATGAGCGCGCGCTCCCGATCAAATTTCCAAGGACAGTTCATGCATATCGACGGCACCGTCTCCATCACCGTCAACGGCGAGCACCGGCGGGTGATGGCCGGCCTCACCATCGCCCAGCTGGCCGAGGAGCTGGGGCTGGTGCCCGCCAAGCTGGCGGTGGAGCGCAACCTGGAAGTGGTGCCGCGCTCGACGCTGGACCAGGTGGTGGTCGAGGATGGCGACGAGCTGGAGATCGTGCATTTCGTCGGTGGTGGCGACCATGGCAGGCCGGTCGATGACGATAGCTGGACCGTCGCGGGCAAGACCTTCCGTTCACGGCTGATCGTCGGCACCGGCAAGTACAGGGATTTCGAGCAGAACGCGGCTGCGGTGGCGGCAAGCGGCGCCGAGATCGTCACGGTGGCGGTGCGCCGCGTGAACGTCAGCGATCCCAAGGCGCCGATGCTCACCGACTATATCGACCCGAAGAAGATCACCTATCTGCCCAACACCGCCGGCTGCTTCGATGCCGAATCGGCGATCCGCACGCTGCGCCTGGCGCGCGAGGCGGGCGGCTGGGAGCTGGTGAAGCTCGAAGTGCTGGGCGAGGCGCGGACGCTCTATCCGGACATGGTGGAGACGCTGCGGGCCACGGAAATCCTCGCGAACGAGGGCTTCAAGCCGATGGTCTATTGCGTGGACGATCCCATCGCGGCGAAGCGGCTGGAGGATGCCGGCGCCGTGGCGATCATGCCGCTGGGCGCGCCGATCGGTTCCGGCCTGGGCATCCAGAACCAGGTGACGATCCGGCTGATCGTCGAAGGTGCCAAGGTGCCGGTGCTGGTCGATGCCGGCGTCGGCTCGGCGAGCGACGCGGCGGTGGGCATGGAGCTGGGCTGCGACGGCATCCTGATGAACACCGCGATCGCCGAGGCGAAGGACCCGATCCTGATGGCGGCGGCGATGAAGGCGGCAGTGGAAGCCGGGCGGCTCTCCTATCGCGCCGGGCGCATGGCCAAGCGCCGCTATGCCGATCCGTCGAGCCCGCTGGCGGGGTTGATCTGATGCGGGGGGTGCTGGTTCTGGTGGCGCTGGCGCTCACCGGTTGCGATGGGCCGAAGGTCGTGTTCGAAAATACGACCACAGTACCGGAATATGCCAACGGCACGGCGGGCCCCGATGCGGCTCGCTAAGCGCTTCGCGATCTGCTTGGCGGTAGGGGCGCTTTCCGCCTGCCACCCCAGGCCCGCCGCCGTGCCGAAGGAATCGCGCGCCATTTCCGCCGAGCCGGTGACGCTCACCGCGGCGGACGGGGTGAAGGTCTTTGGCGTCCATACCAGCGTCGAGAAGCCCAAGGCGCTGATCCTGCTCTTCCACCAGGCGGGTTCGGGCAAGGACGAATATGCGACCATTGCCCCCAGGCTGGCGACCTGGGGCTATAGCTCGCTGCGTATCGACCAGCGCGCCGGCGGCGACCTGTTCGGCGGCAATGCGACGGTGAAGGCGCTGGGTCGCTCGACGAGCTACTATCAGGCGAAGCCGGACCTGGTGGCGGCGCTGGCATGGGCGAAGGACAAGAAGCTGCCGGTGATCCTGTGGGGCAGCAGCTATTCGGCGTCGCTCGTCTTCCTGCTCGCCGCGGACTATCCCGATCGGGTGAAGGCGGTGATGGCATTCTCGCCCGGCGAATATTTCGACGACAAGACGATGGTGCGCACCGCCGCGGCCAACGTGAAGGCGCCGGTGTTCGCAACGTCGGCGCAGGATGGGCATGAGGTCGACGAGGCCCGGAACATCCTCGCCGCGGTGCCGGGGCAGAAGGAGCAGTTCGTGCCCAAGCAGGGCGGAGTGCACGGCGCCTCCACCTTGCTGCGCGCGAAGAATCCCGAGGGCGCCGAGCCGGCCTGGACCGCGGTGATCGCCTTCCTGCAGAAGGTGGCGCCCTGACCTTCGCCCCCCTCCCTTCCGGGGAGGGGAGGATCCAGGTCGGATCGACATTGGGCGCGCGATGCGAGCCGGACAGCGCTTCTTGCTCCCCGGCGAAGGCCGGGGCCCAGTTGCACCATCGTTCGAGGAGTTCGCGTATCTCGATAGCAGCCCGATACTGGGCCCCGGCCTTCGCCGGAGAGCCGCCGGGGACCGCAGTCTCGTAAATGTCGATTGGCCCTAGTGCGGCCGCCGCACCAGCCACACCGAGCGGCCCCCCGTCGTCGCGTCCTCGGGCGCATGGGCGACTTCGAACAGGCCGGCCCTCGCGAATATCGCGCGATATTCCGCCGGGCCGGCGCTGGCATGATAGAGCTGCTCGCCGAACTGGCAGCCCATCGCGACGCCGCGTTCGGGCCCGGTATTGAACAGCAATGCCCCGCCGGGCGACAGCGAGGGCGCCAGTCGCTCGAGCAGGGCGAGCTGGTCGTCGGCGGGCAAGTGGAAGAGGCTGTCCCAGGCGAGGATGCCGCCGAACATCCCGTCCGGCACCACGCCGCGCATGTCCGCCGCGATCCAGCGCTCGCGCGGGAAGCGGGTGCGGCAGAGCGCGATCATCTTCGCCGAGATATCGACGCCGGTGATCGGATGGTGCGCATCGTGCAGATAGCGCGCGATCGGCTCGCCCGCGCCGCAGCCCAGGTCGAGGACCGGCGCGCCCTTCGGAACCCCCAGCAGGAAGCGATCCAGCCAGGCGCGCTCCGTGAAGCGCTTGCGCCGTTCATGATCGAAGGCATGGGCATGGCGCTCATAATGTTCGGCAACCCGCTCTGGCATGACGGAACCCATATCCGGCGCGGACCGTTGTTTCAGTCGAATGGATCACAGGCGCGGCCAAGCGCCGATCCGCGGCCAGGAGATTGGAATCATGGGTGAACTTACTGACAAGATCAAGGGCAACGTCAACGAGCTGGTCGGCAAGGCCAAGCAGGCGCTGGCGGGCGATGCCGACGATCCCAACCGCACCCGCGCGGACGACAAGCTCGACGCCGAGGGCAAGGTCCAGGAGCTGAAGGGCAAGGGCCAGCAGCTGATCGGCAAGGTGAAGGGCGCGCTCGGCGACGACATCTGATCCCGTCGGGGATGCTCAGGCGAGGCCGTTCCGGGCAACCGGGGCGGCCTCTTCGCGCGTGCGGGATTCGGGGATAGGATGCGGCATGGTTTCGAAGACCAGCCTCACCGAGAGCGTCCGCCGGCATCGCATCGAGGATGTGCGCGAAGGGCTGGCGGCCAGGCCCGACCTGCTCGGCCATCGCGACGAACGCGGGCGGAACTGGCTGCACCTCGCCTGTGCGACGCCCGGCACGCGCATCGCCATGGCCGAGCTGCTGCTCGGGCTCGGCCTGGGTCTCGACGATGCCGCGTTCACCGAAGGCGAATGGCGTGCCACGCCCTTGTGGTTCGCGGTGGCGCACGGCGCGAATCGCCCGCTCGCCGAGCATCTGCTGGAGGCGGGTTCCGACCCGAATCATTGCCTGTTCGCCGCCGCCTGGAACGAGGATCGCGCAACGATCCGCCTGCTGCTCGCTTATGGCGCGGACATCGAGGAAGGAGCCGGTCGTGGCGAGACGCCGCTGCTGGGGGCGGTGGGCTGGAGCCGGTGCGGGCCGGCGGAGGAACCGCTGATCGGCGGCGCCAACCCCGATGCGCGGGACGGGAAGGGCCGCACCTCGCTGCACCTGATGCTGAAGAAGGGCAGCGCGGCGGAGCATTTCGCCATGTTCGTCCGCGCCGGTGCCCGCGGGGACATTCCCGACGACGAGGGGCGCACCGCGGCCGCGATATTGGGGAGGAAGCGCGATCCGGCCTGGTGGGAGATCGCGGAAGCGCTGGCGACCGGCTGATTGGCTTTCGCGCATGGAAGGGGGATCCTGGGTCAGTGATTCGCCCTGCCTCTCTCGTCATCCCCGCCTGCGCGGGGATGACGAGGTTTGCTGAACGAGTCTTGACCCTGGATCCTAGATCTCGACACCAGGCTCCGACGCTCAGTCCGGAACGTAGAACGACCAGAGATCGCTCTGCAGCTTGTGCGCGGCGAAGCGCACCGGGCGCGTCTTCGGCCCGATCTCGCAGATCATGTGCGAGAGTATGTCGATCGGCACCAGCGGATCGGGCAGGCGCACGGTCTCGCCGTTGATCCAGCGCCATTCCTCCTGCCAGACCCGACGGCTCTGGATGGTCAGATTGTCACCCTTCTGCCCGACGTGCAGGTGCCGCCAGCCCATAGTTCGCCTCTTCGCTTGCCTTGCCCGCATTATAGCGGGGGCGGGCCGGCCAAGGCCGTGCGCCGGCGGGATTATTTGCGCCTGAGGCCCGAGACGGTGAGCCCCGGGGTGATGAACTCGATATCGGTCTTGAGGTGGAGCAGGCGCAGGCCGGACCGGGCGAGGGCGCGGTCCAGCGCGGGCGCGAACTGCGCGGTCGTCTCCACCGTCTCGGCCCAGCCGCCATAGGCGCGGGCGAGCGCGGCGAAATCCGGATTCCGCAGCGTCGTGCCCGACAGGCGCGCGGGATATTCGCGCTCCTGGTGCATGCGGATCGTGCCATAGGCCGCATTGTCGACCAGGAGGACGATCAGGTCGGCGCCGTGCTGGACGGCGGTGGCGAGTTCCTGGCCGTTCATCAGGAAGTCGCCATCGCCCGCGAGCGCGACCACCGCGCGCTCCGGGAAGCGCAGCGCGGCGGCGACCGCGGCGGGCACGCCATAGCCCATCGCGCCGGCGGTGGGAGCAAGCTGCGAAGGCTGCGGGCCATAGGGCCAGTAGCGGTGCCACCAGCTTGAGAAATTGCCGGCGCCGTTGCAGATGATCGTGTCCGCCGGCATTGCCGCGCGCATCGCCGCGACGCATTGGCCCAGGTCGAGGGCGACGCCGTCGCGCGGCGCGGGGGTGGACCATTCGCGCCATTCCGCGTGCGCGGCCTCGGCGTCGAAACGGGGCAGCTCGATCTCCTCGTCGGCCGCCAGCGTCGCCGCGAATTCGAAGGGGCGGGCGCAGATCGGCAGGTCCGCCAGATAGACGCGGTTGAGCTCATTGGGATCGGGATGGACATGGACCAGCGGCCGGCCCGGATTGGGAATGCCGAACAGAGGCGGGCGCCGACGACGAGCAGCAGGTCGGCCTCCCGGATCCGCTGGACCAGTTTCGGGTTCGGGCCATAGCCGAGATTGCCGGCCCAGGCAGGGGAGCTGTTCGGGATCGCGTCCTGCCGGCGGAAGGCGCCTGCCACGGGCAGGCCGATCCGTTCGGCGAACCTGGCGAACTCCTCGCCCGTTTCGCCGTCCCAGCCGGCGCCGCCGACGATCGCGACCGGGCGCTTCGCCTTGCGCAGTTCGTCGTAGAGCATGTCGACCTCGACGAAATCGGGCGATTGGAGCGGCGGCGCCAGGGCGGGGCGGTCCAGCGCCTCGACCGCGTCGCACAGCATGTCCTCCGGCAGCGCAATCACCACCGGGCCCGGCCGGCCGGAGGTGGCCACTGCCCAGGCGCGGGCGACATATTCCGGGATGCGGCGCGCGTCCTCGATCCGCGTCGCCCATTTGGCGAGCGGGGCGAACATCGCGGGCAGGTCGATCTCCTGAAAGCCTTCGCGGTCGCGCATGCCGCGGTCGACATCGCCGACGAACAGGATCATCGGCTGCGAATCCTGCATGGCGACGTGCACGCCGATCGAGGCGTTGGTCGCGCCCGGCCCGCGCGTGACGAAGGCGATGCCGGGCCGGCCGGTCATCGCGCCATCGGCACAGGCCATGAAGCCGACGCCGCCTTCCTGGCGACAGGTGACCACGTCGATCGCGGGCACGTCGTGCAGCGCGTCCAATACGGCGAGGAAGCTCTCGCCCGGCACATGGAAGATGCGGTCGCAGCCCTGTGCGACCAGGTTGTCGACGAGGATCCGGCCCCCGGTTCGTTTCGCGGTCATGGCCTATCTCTAGACCGGCCGGGGCGGGAAGCGTAACCCCCATGGCCATGCTGATCATTGGCAATCATGTGTCGCCCTATGCCCGCAAGGTATTCGTCGCCCTCGATCACAAGGGCGTCGACTATGAGCTGGACCCGATCGTGCCCTTCTACGGCACCGATGCGTTCACCCGGGTCAGCCCGCTGCGCCGCATCCCGGTGCTGATCGACGGCGAGCTGGTGCTCAACGATTCGACGGTGATCGCGGAATATGTCGACGAGCGCTGGCCCGCGCCGCCGCTGATGCCGCGGGGCGCCGCCGATCGCGCCCGCGCGCGCTGGATGGAGGAATATGCCGACAGCCGGCTGGGCGACCTGATCATCTGGCGGCTCTTCTACCAGAAGACGATCGTCCCCTATGTGTGGAAGCGCGAGCCCGATCATGCCCTGATCGCGCAGGTGACGACCCGCGACCTGCCCGAAGCGCTCGACTGGATCGAGGCGCGGGCACCGGCGGACGGGTTCTTGTTCGACCATGTCTGCACCGCGGATTTCACCTATGCGTGCTTCTTCCGCAACGCCTCGCTCGCCGGGTTCGAGATCGACGCGGCGCGCTGGCCGCGCACGGCGGGCTGGCTCGAGCGGGTGCGGGCGGTGCCGGCCTTTGCGGGGACGATGAAGTTCGAAGCCGCGATCGTCGGGGTGCGCTCGCCGGACCGGCCGGGCGCGTTGCGCGCGGCAGGGGCGAAGGTAGCCGAGCAAAGCTATGGCGGGCGCGAACCGCACCGTTCGATCATGCTGGGGGATGGGCCCTAGGTTGCGAACCCAAACAAGTATCTGATTTTCTGTCGTCATCCCCGTGAAGGCGGGGATGACGATTGAAGGAATATGAGCCCCCGACCCAGGCGCCTATTTCCGGAGCCACAGGAAGAGGAGCGCGATTCCGACGGCCAGCTGCGCGGCCGCGATCAGCATGAGATGCGTGGAGAAGGGCTGCTTCCGGGTCTTGTGGCGGAACAGCCGCCGCGCGGCGAACGCGCCGGGCGTGCCGCCGAGCAGCGCGAGCCGGAGCAGATGGGCCTCCGGAATGCGGCGCGCACCGGCGGCGGCGCGGCGCTTGTCCTGCCGGAAGCGCAGCACCGTCCACAGGTTCACGCCGATGATCCATGCGAGAAGGGCTGCGAGCATGTGGCGCTATCGCAGCGGAACCGTAAACGGAAAAGGGCCGCGCAGTTGCCCGCGCGGCCCCTTCCTGCTCGGATCGGAAGATCAGAAGCGGACGCCGAGGCCCGCGAGCACCTGGTGGCGCTCCACGTCCTGGCTGTAGTTCGAGTAGCGATACTCGACCTTGCCGTAGAGACGCTGGCCGAAGGCATGCTCGACGCCGGCGCCCAGGCGGAAGCCGTCGAGATTGTCGGAGACGCGGACGTTGCCGGTCTCGCCGGTGATGCGGCCGTTGGTGTAGCCGCCCTTGGCATAGACCAGGGTGGTCGGGGTGACGGCGACACCGGCGCGGACGCCCGCATACAGGTCACGGCCGGCCTTCACGGTGACGCCGGCGTCCGTGGCCTTGGTGGTCGAGCCGGTCACTTCGGCGTCGACGCCGAACACGGCCTTGCCGCGCTGCAGGTCATAGCCGATGGCGCCGCCATAGACGAAACCCGACTTGCCGTCGCCATCGCCGTTCACGCGGTCCCAGCCGCCGATCACTTCGGCGCGCGGACCCTGGAAGGTGCCGTCCTGCGCGAGGGCGGGGGTTGCGGTGGCCGCCACGAGGGCGAGCGCGGTCGTTGCGAGAATTCGCATTTCTTTTCCTACCTTTGGACTTTGATACTCAGGTTCGGATGGCCATCCGGGCCTCTACGTAGGCCTCCGATTCCGCAGTGCAATATGGCAATTTAATTACAATCCTGCCGTGTTGCCTTTGTGCCACACCGCCGGTTCCGATCACGTTCCGTTCATGTTGGGCCCGAAGCACGATGCGCGCTTGCGGTGCCGGACCGCTCCATTCTAGCATGCGGCCATGGGGGATATGCTTTTACCGTTCGCCGGGGTGGTCATCGTCTTTGGCCTCACCTTCCTGCTGATGCGGGCGATGTGGCGCCAGATGCGCCGCGTCAACGCGCATACCGCCGCGGAAAGCCGGCGCCGGGCGGAGGAGCAGCGGCGCGACCGCGCGCCGACCGAGCAATGGGATGCGGCGCAGGGCCGCTACGTCTCCACCGAGGGCGACCCCAATGAGGAACTGCTCCGCCAGGGCTCCCGCGCGCGCTCGAACCCCTGGCCCTATGATCCCTGATGCCCATGGTGCGGTGCAGCGAAGTTGAAAGCCGGTTCAGGTTCGCTTGACCGGACCTTCCGCGCCGGACTATCGCCCCCGGCGAAGTCAGGAGAGAATCGCGGATGAAGAAGCTCTACCCCAACGCCGAAGCAGCGCTGGAAGGGCTGCTGTTCGACGGCATGACGATCTGCGCGGGCGGTTTCGGCCTGTGCGGCATTCCCGAGCGGCTGATCGATGCGATCCGCGATGCCGGGACCCGGGACCTCACCATCGCCTCGAACAATGCCGGCATCGACGGCGAGGGGCTGGGCAAGCTGCTGCGGACGCGCCAGGTGAAGAAGATGATCTCGTCCTATGTCGGCGAGAACAAGGAGTTCGAGCGGCAATATCTGTCGGGCGAGCTCGAAGTGGAATTCTGCCCCCAGGGCACGCTGGCCGAGCGCTGCCGCGCGGGCGGGGCGGGCATTCCGGGCTTCTACACCAGGACCGGCGTCGGCACGCAGGTGGCCGAGGGCAAGGAAGTGAAGGTCTTCGACGGCGAGGAATATATCCTCGAGCGCGGCATCCGCAGCGACCTGTCGATCATCAAGGGCTGGAAGGCCGACGAGGCTGGCAACCTGATCTTCCGCAAGACCGCGCGCAACTTCAACCAGCCGATGGCGACGGCGGGGCGCATCTGCGTCGCCGAGGTGGAGGAAGTGGTGCCGGTGGGCAGCCTCGATCCCGACCAGATCCATCTGCCGGGCATCTATGTGAAGCGCATGATCGTCGGCGCGCCCTATGACAAGAAGATCGAGTTCCGGACCACCCGTCCCCGCGCAGAGGCCCAGGGGGCCGCGTGAGCCGCGTCTGCGCGATCGCGGGCCTCGCGCTTGCCGCGAGCGGCCTTTCGGGCTGCGTCGCCGCGGCGGCGGTGCCGCTCGGCGCCGCGGTGGGCGTGATCAAGACGTCGCAGGACCACAAGCGCAAGAAGGGCAAGGCGGAGCGGCCGGCGCCGCAGCCGGGCCAGG
>ERZ778025.1455-NODE-1455-length-17157-cov-4.481698_pt1 | contig 17157 bp, 17 predicted proteins | sample MGYA00375755_ERZ778025 | MGnify/ENA primary metagenome ERZ778025 (study PRJEB29350, sample SAMN05389825) | bioreactor metagenome | isolation source: Thiocyanate bioreactor | place: South Africa: University of Cape Town | collected 2014-03-17 ... | reverse complement strand
CCGCCGCTTCGGCCTCAAGGTCGTCGAGCCTCGCCCCGCCCTCGTCCCGCTCACGCTGAGCGGCGAGGAAGCGCTGTTCCGCGAGCTTTCGGGCGTCTCGACCGAAGTCACCGCCAGCGCCGGCAAGGCACGCTTCCGCGAGGCCGCGCTGTTCACCCATCGCGGCCTGTCCGGGCCCGCGATCCTCCAGATCTCGAGCTATTGGCGCCACGGCGAGAGCATCGGCATCGATTTCCTGCCGGATGCCGGGCCCGGCTGGCTGCCCGCCGCCAAGCGCGCCCGCCCCCGCGCCACCCTGCGCAAGCTGCTCGGCGAGGCGCTGCCCACGCGCCTGGCCGAGGCGCTGGCCGAGAAGCTCGCCCTGCCCGCCGAACTCGCCAACACGCCCGATCGCAAGCTCGAGGACGCGGCCCGCCGCCTCGCCGACTGGCGCTTCGCGCCCGGCGGCACCGAAGGCTTTGCGAAAGCCGAAGTCACCATCGGCGGCATCAGCACCGCGGAACTCAGCTCGCAGACGATGGAAGCCCGCAAGGTGCCCGGCCTCTACGCGATCGGCGAAGCAGTGGACGTAACCGGCTGGCTCGGCGGCTACAATTTCCAATGGGCCTGGGCGAGCGGCCGCGCCGCGGGGCTCGCGCTCTAGGGTCCGGTTCAGGCGCTGCCGGAAACCCGCCCGGACATGATTTCCTGGCACACCCGTCGCGCGACGCATGATCCTATCGACCAGATCGGAAATATTACAACACTCCCCATGCCGAATTTCACAGGCAAAATAATGTTTCCATCATGTGTCTCCTACAAAGGGCTTGTCCGATCCCGCTTCCCGCGCGGCCGGCCGAGCAACTGGCTTCCCGGGCCGTATCGCCCGGAGGCCGTGTAGGAGGATTCTCGATGCACTGGTTCCAGGCCATCGCGCCTATCCGTCTCAAGCTGTACGTCGCCTTCGGCTCGCTGATCGGCGTCATGGCGCTGATCGCGCTCGTCGCCTTCCTCGCGCCGCCTCTGGCGGCGGTGCCGATCTCGGTGCTGCTGATCGGCGGCGCCGCGATCCAGTGCGCCCGCTATCGCGCCGCGATCGCCGACCCCTATGTCTCCACCGTGGTCCGCATGGAAGCGCTCGCCGCCGGTGACCTCGCCAGCCCGATCCTGTTCGGCGACTATCAGGACTGCGTCGGCCGCATGACCAAGGCGATGGGGGTTTTTCGCGACAACGCATTCGAACAGGCCCGCCAGGCCGAGGAACAGTCGATCGCGGTCACCCATCTCGGCGCCAGCCTTGCGCGTCTTACCCGCGGCGACCTCACCGCCGAGATCGGTGAGGGCTTCCCCACGGGCTATGCCGAGCTGAAGACCAACTTCAACGACGCGCTCGCCGCATTGCGCGGCCTGATCGGCGCGGTGATGGAAAGCGCCGCGACGATCCAGACCGGCTCGAGCGAGATCGCCCAGGCCGCGGAGGATCTCGCCCGTCGCACCGAAGCCAATGCCGCCAGCCTGGAGGAGACCTCGGCCGCGGTCGGCCAGATGGACGTGCGGCTCAAGACCACAGCCGAAGCCGCCGGCCGCACCGTCGCGCGCGCCGACGGCGCGATCTCGACCGTATCGGGCGGCCGCGCGATCGCCGACGAGGCGGTGCAGGCGATGACGCGCGTCAGCGACAGCGCCAAGGGCATCGACAGCGTGATCGAGGGCCTGGACAAGATCGCCTTCCAGACGCGGGTGCTCGCGATGAACGCCGCGGTGGAAGCGGGTCGCGCCGGCGAGGCGGGACGCGGCTTCGCGGTGGTCGCCGACCTGGTCTCGGCGCTGGCGATGCGGGCGGAGGAAGAGGCCGGTCGCGCCCGCGACCAGCTGACCGCCACCCAGACCGATATCGTCGCCGCGGTGGCGATGGTCGAGAAGGTCGACGGCGCGCTGGCCGATATCTCGAGCGACGTCGGCGAGGTGCACACGTTGCTCGCCGAGATGGCGACGGACAATGCCGCGCAATCGACGGCGATCACCCAGATCAGCACCGCCATCGGGTCGATGGACCAGGCGACCCAGCAGAATGCCGCGATGGTCGAGGAAACCTCCGCCGCCGCGCGCAACCTGAACACTGAGGTGAGCACGCTCTCCGAGCAGGCCGGCCGCTTCACCGTGGGCAACGCCGCCGCCGTGCGCCCGGCCATGCGCCCGGCCCCGATGCCTGCCACCCGCGCACCGAAACCGGCCTCGAAAAAGGCCTATGTCTCGCCGGTAAAGGCCCTGGCCACTAACGGCGCGATCGAGACCAGCGGGGACTGGGCTTCCCTGCGGCCCCCGCATCCTGGCGGGCACCGGTGCCGCTCATTCGAGCATGCGCTTCCCGATCGCCGCCACGAAGGCATCGAGATCGGTGGTGCCGGCATTGCTCAGGATGATGACCGTCAGATCGCTGTCCAGGAACCGGTAGAGCTGGCTCTGCGTGCCCATGATATGGCCCGGACGCTTTGCGACGCGATGCGTCGTGCCGCCGGCCCTTGTGTCATACACCCAGAGGCCGAGGCCATAGCGGTCGAGCCCGGCTGCGGTCATCTGGTCGAGCATCGGCCGGCCGATCAGCCGGCCGTCGAACAGCGCATTGGAAAAGCGCAGCAGGTCGCCCACGCTCGAATAGAGCGCGCCGGCGGCATACCAGTTCTCGGGATAGACCGGCATGTCATGCTGCAGCGTTCGGCGATCGGCGCCGAGCGAATAGGCATTGGCCAGGTTGGGAACGACGTCCTGGTGGCGCATCATTCCGCTGTGGCGCATCTGCAGCGGAAGCAGGATGCGCTCGCCCAGCACGACGCCGAACGGCTTCCCATAGGCCTGTTCGATGATCTTCCCGAGGATGATGTAATCGGCATTGTTGTAGTCGAAGACCTTGCCCGGCGCGTTGACGAGCGGATCGCTGCAGAACTTCCGAAGCAGATCGTCGCTGCTGTAGGGCGTCTGATAGAGCGGCAGCCGGTCGTGCCGGACGGCGTCCTCGATCTGGGCCCGGATGGCCTGCCGCTCGTCCTCGATATTGGGAATGACGTCGATGTTCCGCAGCCCGGACGTGTGGTTGAGAAGCTGGCGGACCGTCACCCTCGTTGCCGCTTCGCCACGATAGTCGGGAAGATAGGTGCCGACCGTCCGGTCGAGGTCCAGCCGCCGCTGCTCCGCGAGCTGGAGAATGAGCGTCGAGGTGAAGAGCTTGGTGATCGAGGCGACCCAATAGACGGTGTGGTCCGCGTTCGGCACATTGTGCTCGCGGTCGGCCAGGCCGAAGCTGCGTTCGAAGGCCACCCGGCCGCCCTTCTGCACCAGGATCGTGCCGCTGAAGCCATGTTCCGCGGCATAGCCGGCAATGAAATCCCCGGGCGATTGCCCGGCCGGGGACCGGGCAACGGCCGGGGTCGGCGGAGCCTGTTGCGCGCCGGCGGACGAAGCGAGCGCAGCGGCCAGGCCGATCGTCATCACCAACGAGCGAAGGAACAGGTGCACGCGATCTCCCGCATTGTTTCCGGCAGCCCCGTCGCCATCATGGCAATGACCCCCGTCGGCGCGCAAGCGCATGGTTCGGCACTTGTGCCGCGAGGTTGCGCGAACATTGCGCCCAAGTCCCCTCTCCCGCCTATGCCGGCAGCATGAACCGCAGCATCGCCGCGCTCGCAACTCCGATCAGGACGGTAGGCAGCAGCGGCAGCCTCGTGGCGGCGAACAGCGTCGCGACGAGTGCGATCAGATCCGCGGAGCGCCCGGCGGCGAAGGCCGGCGCGATCACCGAAACAAGGACGCAACCGGGTGCGGCATCCATCACCGCCGTCATGCGCGGAGACAATATGCGGTCGCCGAGCAGCAGATAACCGCCGATCCGGGTAGCATAGGTCACGATCGCCATCAGCAGGATCGCCCCCAGGGTGGCGGGGTCGGGCATCATGGCCGCGCCCAGGCGCAAGCGGCCAGGACGCCCGCAACCGCACCCGCCGGCACATACCAGGCACCGGGCACGAGCAGGTAGACGGCAATGGCGACGGCAAGGCTCACCGCCCAGGGCATTGCGGCGCGCACACTCTTCCACATGCCCCGCAGCAGGACGAGGAACACGGCCGGAAACGCCATGTCGAAGCCATAGCGCGTGATGTCGCCCAGCACCGGGCCGAGGAGCGCGCCCAGTGCGGTAAAGACCACCCAGGTGGCGTAGAGCCCGATCGAGACGCCGAGATAATAAGCGAGGCTGAACGGTTGCGACCGACCCGCCCTTGCCCCCAGCCTGGCATCCGCGAGCCCCATCGCCCAGCTTTCATCGCACATGAAGAACAGCGCCGGCAGCACCTGCCGGCGGGGCAGATGGCGCAGATAGGGCGCGAACGCCGCCCCCATCAGCAGGTGACGGCAATTGACCAGCATCGTCACGCCCCCGATCAGGAGGAGGTGCGGCGGCGAAGTCCATAGCCCGATCGCGGCGAACTCGGATCCGCCGCCGAAGTTCAGCCCCGTGAGGATCGGCACTTCCAGGGCGCCGAGCCCCTTGGCCGATGCCTGCGCGCCCAGCACGAGCGCGAACGGTATGAATCCGATCATCACGGGCAGCGATGCCCGCAAGCCCCGCGCCAGTTCGGCGCGGCGCTCTGGTACCGGCATCGACCTGCCCTGCGTCATTCCCGTCATGGCTGCCCTTCGGATTGCGGAACTATTTGCAGGCAGTTGTATATGCCGCTTCAAGGCGCATTAGGTTGCGAACTTTCGCGATATTCGGCGGCATCTCAGCATTTATGATTACATATTCTCATGGATATGGAATATTCCGCCAATGAAGCTCGATCGTATCGACCGCCGCATTCTGATGGCGTTGCAGCGTAACGGGCGCCTGACGAACGTGGAGCTGGCGCAGGAAGTCGGACTGTCGCCATCGCCCTGTCTGCGGCGCGTGCGGCTGCTGGAGGAATCCGGCGTCATCGAACGCTATGTCGCGCTGCTCGACGCGGAGCGGATCGGCTTTGGCATGTCCCTGTTCGTCCGGGTCTGGCTCAAGAGCCAGGACGAGGAGACCGTGCAGCACTTCATCGCCAGCATCCGGCCGCTCGGCGAAGTCGTCGAATGCCATCTGATGGCCGGCGACTGCGATTTTCTGCTCCGCGTGGTCGCCGCGGACCTGACGGCCTTTCGGCGATTCCAGGCCGAAAGGCTGGCGCGCATCCCCTGTGTGCTAAGCCTGAAGACCGACATTCCGATGCAGAAGGTGAAACTGACTTCCGAACTGCCGCTGTCGACGGACTAGCCTTGCGGACCGGAGGAAGCCGGGCCCTGTCGCGTACGACGGAAAGGGGCGCCGCGGCTCTCGCCGGGGCGCCCCTTTCCGTCGATGCCGGGGAAGGATCAGGCGGCCGCGCGTTGCGGGCCGCGCAGCCCGTCCATGATCATGCGGTTCACTTCGATCAACTCGCGGATCCGCTCGCGGCCGGCGATCACGTCGCTGGTGAAACGGTCCACCCACAAGGCAAGGGAAATGATCTGCGCGCGCAGCTCATGCGGCAGGCCATTGCCCGCAATGCCGCAATCGGTCGAGAAGGCGTCCCACATCTGGCGGTTGCGATGCAGCGGCGGCATCAGCAGCGCGCCCTTCAACCCGCGCTCTTCCGCATCCATCATCTCGCCGGTGATCTCGCCCAACAGCCTGAGCTCTGCCGAGCGCGGCGTTTCAGCCCGGGTACGGGCAGCCTGATAGGCACTAAGGGTCATGCTCGCTCCATTTGCTTGACCCTTCATTCTAGGACGATTGCGACCGTTCCGGGTGCGAACATCCTATAAGATTGGTGCGCCCTGTCGAATTGCGGGCGCGCATCCGGGGAAAATCATTGGCCAACGCAATCCTTCCGCACGCGCTGCCGTCGGCACTGGACGCTTATCCGGGGGTGACCCTGCTCTCGCTCGACTGTTTCGACACGCTGTTGTGGCGCGACGTGCACGCCCCGCGCGACCTGTTCGGCGCGCTCGGCGAAGCCAACCTCCTCCAGCGCGGCTGGGCCGAGCAGACCGCGCGGAGCACCGCCGCCGTCCGCCACCGCCGCAACGAAGTCCATATCGACGAGATCTATGCCGAGCTGATGCCCAATGCGAGCGCCGCCGAGCGCGCCGCCGCGGTGCGGGACGAGCTCGCCGCCGAAGCACGCCACTGCTTCGCCTTCGCGCCCACCGTGGCGCTGATGCGCGCAGCCAGGGCGAAGGGCATCGAGACGATCATCGTCTCCGACACCTATCTCGACGAGAAGCAGCTGCGCAGCCTGATCGCCGCCGCCGCGGGCGCGGAAATCGCCGGGCTGATCGGCCGCATCTTCTGCTCGTCGCATTACGGCAAGGCCAAGGGCGAAGGCCTGTACGGCCCGGTTCTCAAGGCGCTCGGGACCGCGCCCGAGCAGATCCTGCACATCGGCGACAACAAGAAGGCGGACGTCGACGGCGTCGCGCCGTTCGGCGTGAACACGCTGCACCTCAAGCAGTTCACCGACGGCAGCGAGCAGCGCATCCGCCTGGAGGGCGCGATCAGCAACATCTTCCACGCGACCGAGGCCGGCGTGGCGATTACCCACCAGCCGCACCGCGCGACGATCGCCGCCATCGAGCCGCAGCTGGGCGATGCCGCCGAAGTGCTCGGCTTCACCACGCTGGGGCCCGTGCTGAACGGGTTCGACCGCTGGCTGGACGACGAGGCCGCGGCGCTGCGGGCGCAGCATGGCGGCACGGTGCACGCCGTGTTCCTGATGCGCGACGGCCATTTGCCGCAGCTTGTCCACGAGGCGCGCGGCGGCACCGGCCATGCCGTGGAGATCAGCCGCTTCACCGGCACCGCCGCCGCGCTGGCCACGCCGGGCGCGGTCGATCGCTATCTCCAGCGCGAGATCTGCGGCGACCTGAGCGCGGTGGCGAAGCAGCTGCTGCTGCCGGCCGCCGAAGCGGCCAGGCTGGTCAAGGACAATCCCCGCCCCGGCGCCTTCCTCAAGGCGATTCAGGACCCGCAGCGCATGCGCCGCATCACCCAGGCGTCGCGCAGCTTCGCCGACCGGCTGATCGCGCATGTCCGCAAGGCCGTGAACCCGGCCAGAGGCGACACGCTGATGCTGGTCGACCTGGGCTATAACGGCTCGGTCCAGAACGATGTCGAGCCGCTGCTCGCCCGCGAGCTGGGCGTGAAGGTCGCCGGCCGCTACCTGCTGCTGCGCGAACAGTCGCGTAGCGGCTTCGACAAGAAGGGCTTTATCGGCCACGACGATTATGACTGCGCCGCGCTCGAGGCGCTGTGCTCGAACGTCGCCGTGCTCGAGCAGCTCTGCACCGCCGCCCAGGGATCGGTGATCGACTATGAGAAGGACGGCACTGCCATCCGCCGCGGCAGCTCGATCAAGTCGCGCCAGTCGGACGTGCGCGACCGGGTGCAGGCGGGCTGCCTGCGCTTCGTGCGCGACGAAGGCAGCGTGACGATCCGCGCAGTGCCGCCCGCGCACGAGGCGATCCTGTGGCGGCGCGGCGCGGCGAGCGTGCTCGGCCGGCTGATGTACGTGCCGCTCGAAGCCGAGCTCGCGGTGCTCGGCGCGTTCGAGCACGACATCAACCTGGGCGTCGACAACACCGTCTCGCTGTTCGATCCCGCCATCGCCCGGCGCGGGCTGCGCCAGCGCGGCCTGTTCTACATGAAGGGCGCCGAGCGCATGTATCTGCCGGCGGAGCTGCACGGCGAGGGGCTGGCGCTCAAGCTCAGCCTGCTGGCGCAGCGCCGCTTCGCGATGCCCCTCAAATACCGGGACTTCGTCGACACCTCGATCGCGCTGCCGCTGATCGTCGCCGACGGCAACCAGGTCTCGACCGGCACGGTGACCGCCACGCCGACGCATGACGGCTATTATCTCGCCCCCATCCCGATCGGCGACAGCCGCTTCTCGGTGGGCGTGCAGTTCGGCCAGCTCTTCGACTATGTGCAGGTGGAGAGCGTGAGCTTCATGCCCGTCGACCGCTTCCTGAGCGACAGGCCGCATCCGGACGGCAGTCAGGAAATGGATGCGCTGCCCTCGCTCGAAGGCATGGAGCAGGTCGCGCCCCATCTCTTCCGCTGCGAGAACGCGTTCGCCTTCATGATGGTCCCGCCGCCGCCGCGCCAGGGAGACCGGCAGATGATGCTGGCCGTGGCCTTCCGCCCCATCGCCGCGCGCCAGCCGGCCGCACCCGCGCCTTCCAACGCCATGCTCCAGGGAGCCATCGCATGAGCCTGCTGATCCACTCCATGTCCGAATTCTCGGACATCATCCTCCACGGGCTCCAGATCGCGGGCGCCCGCAACATCGCCGAAGTAGGCGCCGAGTTCGGCGGCATGTCGCAGCAGCTGGCCGCCTATGCGCGCGTGGCCGGCGGCAGCCTGACCAGCATCGACCCGGCGCCCAAGGCCGAGTTCCTGGCCTGGGCCCGCCAGACGCCGGAGGTGCGCCACATCGCCGAGCCCAGCCATGACGCGATGCCGAAGCTTTCGGACATCGACGCCTGGGTGATCGACGGCGACCATAATTACTACACGGTGATCAACGAACTGCGCATCGCCGACCAGATCGCGCGGCGCGACGGCAGGCCGCTGCTGGCGCTCCTGCACGACGTCTCGTGGCCGTGCGCCCGCCGCGACTGCTATTATGCGCCCGACCGGATTCCCGAAGAGCATCGCCACCCGCACAGCTTCGAAGGCGGCGTCTCGCTCGGCCAGCCCGGCTGCCTGCCCGATCGCGGCTTCCGCGGCGCGGGCAACTTCGCCTGGGCGCTGCACGAAGGCGGCCCGCGCAACGGCGTGCTGACCGCGGTGGAGGATTTCCGGGCCGAGGCGCAGACCGAGGCGCGTCCGCTCGCCTGGGCGCACGTGCCCGCGGTGTTCGGCCTGGGCGTGCTGTTCGACAGCTCGGCGCCCTGGGCTCCCGCCCTCGCCGAGATGATCGTGCCCTGGCACAACAACAAGCTGCTCGCCGCGCTCGAGGCGAACCGGCTGCGCAACTATCTGGCGGTCATCGACTGGCAGGATCGCACCGCCGAGGCGGCCTGAGCAATTTGCCGGCGCGGCAACACCGGCCGGCAAATCCTTCCTATAATTCTGGAAACAACAGGGACATCGGGCGAACCGCCATGCTCAACGGCATCGGATTCATCATCATTCTCGTCTGCGTCTTCGGCAGCTTCATCATGTCGGGCGGCAAGTTCGAGATCATCGCGCATGCGCTGCCGCACGAGATGATGGCGATCGCGGGCGCCGCGATCGGCGCCTTCATCGTCGCCAACTCGATGGCGACGATCAAGAAGGCCGGCACGGGCATCATGCGCGCGTTCAAGGGCGGCAAGTGGAAGGCGCAGGACTATAAGGACCTGCTCACCTTGATGTTCACCGTGCTCTCCACCTTCAAGAAGGGGGGCGCCACCGCGCTCGAGCCGCATCTGGACCAGCCGGAGGAGAGCAACCTCTTCACGCCCTATCCGCGCCTGCTCAAGGACCATCACCTGGTCCAGTTCATCTGCGACTATCTGCGCATGATGACGGTCAACTTCGAGGATCCGCATCAGATCGAGGCAGCTCGAAAAGCACCACCACGAGGCGCTTGAGCCCGCTCACGCCCTGCAGACCCTCTCGGACGCCCTGCCCGCCCTCGGCATCGTCGCCGCCGTGCTCGGCGTCATCAAGACCATGGGCTCGATCGACCAGCCGACCGAGATCCTGGGCGCGATGATCGGCGGCGCGCTGGTCGGCACCTTCCTGGGCGTGTTGCTGAGCTACTGCGTGGTCGGTCCCCTCGCCGCCAAGCTGCTCGAGACGCTCGAGGCCGACGGCAAGCCCTATTCGATCGTGAAGACGGCGATCGTCGCCTATGCCCAGAACCAGCCGGTCCAGGTGGCGATCGAGATCGCCCGCCGCATGACCCCCTCGGCCTATGCGCCGAGCTTCCAGCAACTCGAAACCGCACTTGACGAGGCCAAGAATGGACCAGTCCCAGTCGCTGCCGCTGCCTGACGCCGAGGAGCGCGCGCTGCGCCTTCCCGTCCACGGTACCACCGTCACGGCCGAAGACCTGCGCGTGCGCCTGGTGCTCGCCGCCGACCTGGACGACGCGATCGAGATCGACGCGTCCGAGGTCGAGAGCGTCGGCCAGGCGGTGCTCCAGCTGCTCGTCGCCGCGCGCGCCGAGGCGGCCGCGGGCGGCCAGGAGTTCCGTATCGCCAATCCCAGCCCCGCATTCGTCGATCGCGTGCAGCGCTGCCACCTGGCCGCGACGATCGGCCTCGAGACCGGAGACGCCCAGTGAGCAAGTTGATCCTTACCGTCGACGATTCGGCGAGCATGCGCATGCTGCTCAAGACGTCGCTGACCGCGCAGGGCTTCCGCATCGAGAGCGCCAATGACGGCGAGCACGGGCTGGAGCGCATGCACGAAGTGCAGCCCGACCTGCTGATCACCGACATCAACATGCCCAAGATGGACGGGTTCGAGTTGATCGAAGCGGTGCGCGCGGTCTCCGGTTTCCGCGGCACGCCGATCCTGGTGCTGTCGACCGAATTCTCGGACGAGAAGAAGGCGCGCGCCCGTGAGGCCGGCGCCACCGGCTGGATCACCAAGCCGTTCGAGGCGACCAAGCTGGGGGCGGCCATCCGCCGCGTGTGCCCGTGAGCGACGAATTCGACGATATCCAGGCGATCTTCTTCGAGGAATGCGCCGAGGGGCTGACCACCGCCGAGCAGGGGCTGTCGGCCATGCAGGCGGGCGACGTGTCGGCCGAGGTGATCGCCGGCGTGTTCCGCGCGGTCCATTCGATCAAGGGCGGTGCCGGCGCGTTCGGCCATGCCGATCTCACTGCGTTCGCGCACAAGTTCGAGAACGTCCTCGACGAGGTGCGCGGCGGCAAGATCCCGCCGAGCCCCGGCGTGGTCAAGGTGATGCTGAGCGCCTTCGACATCCTGACCGACCATGTCGAATCCGCCAAGGGCCTGGCGCCCCGCCCGGCCGACCAGGCCGCGCTGGCCACGCTCGAGCAGGTTCTCGCCAACAAGGGTGCCGATGACGGCGGGCCCGTCGCCGCGCCGGCCGCCGCCGCCGAGGTGCCGGCCGGCGAAGCGGACGCGTTCGGCTTCGTGCCCATGGCCGTCTCGCTCGACGATTTCGACGCGCCCGCCGAGCTGCCGGCCGCCGACGCCGCCTGGATCGTCACCTTCAAGCCGTCGCGCGCCGCGCTGGCCAATGCCGGCGAGCCGTTGCTGATCATCCGCGAGCTGGAGAGCCTGGGCGGAGAGGTCGTCGCGGTCGACACCTCGACGGTGCCGCCGCTGCGCGATCTCGACCCCGAGGACGCCTATCTCACCTGGACGCTCCGCGTTCCGGGCGAAGTGGCTGAGGGCGACATCAACGATTGCTTCGATTTCGTCGCCCCGGATTCGATCGTCGAGGTCCGCCGCGACGAGGCGGCAGCCGCACCCCTGGCCGAAGCCGCACCGGCGGCCGACGAATTCGGCTTCGTGCCGGTATCCGCCGGCATCGAGGACTTCGCGGCGGAGATGCAGCGCGTCGTCGAGACGATCGCCGCTGCCTCGCCCGCGATCGGCAGCGTCGAGACGCCCGCCATCGCCCCCAAGGCGGGCAGCGAGGCGCAACAGACGATCCGCGTCGATCTGGGCAAGCTGGACCTGCTGCTCAACCTGGTCGGCGAGCTGGTGATCCGCAACTCGATCCTGGCCGACCGGCTGTCGCCGGCCGATCGCCAGCGCGTGGAGCTGCCGGAGCTGGCGCGCCTGACGCGCCAGATCCAGGACAACGTCATGTCGCTGCGCGCGCAGCCGATCAAACAGGCCTTCAGCCGCGTGCCGCGCATGCTGCGCGACCTTTCGGTGGAGACCGGCAAGCAGATCCTGCTCGAGACGGTGGGCGAGACCACCGAAGTCGACAAGGGCGTGATCGAGAAGATCGGCGATCCGCTGACGCACATGATCCGCAACGCTGCCGACCATGGTCTGGAAAGCGCCGAGGAGCGCATCGCCGCGGGCAAGAACCCCGCGGGCACGATCAAGCTCTCGGCCGAGCAGCGCGGTGCCCGCATCTTCGTGCGGGTGCAGGACGATGGCCGCGGCATCAACCGCGAGAAGGTTCGCGCCAAGGCCGTCGAAAGAGGCATCATCAGCGGCGACGCGCAGCTGTCGAACGAAGAGATCGACCAGCTGATCTGTGCGCCGGGCTTCTCGACCGCCGACACGATCTCGAACATCTCGGGCCGCGGCGTCGGCATGGACGTGGTCCGCTCGAACGTCGAGGCGCTGGGCGGCCGCGTGGAGATCCACTCGGTTCCGGGCGAAGGCACCACCTTCACGATGATCCTGCCGCTCACCCTGGCGATCCTGGACGGCATGATCGTCCGCCTCGCCGGCCAGCGCTTCGTGCTGCCGCTCGCGCATGTGCTCGAGACGGTGCAGCCCGAGCCGGGCCAGGTGAAGCGCACCTCGCCCGACAGCGAAGTGATCGACATGCGCGGCGAATATGTCCCCGTGAAGCGCGCCACCGAGATCTTCGGCCTCAACGACGACCGCGCGATCGAGGACAGCCTGGTCGTGATCGTCGAGAACGAAGGCTCGGGCAAGGTCGGCCTGGTGGTCGATACCATCGACGATCGCCGCGAAGTGGTGATCAAGAGCCTCGACCAGAATCTCCATCCGATCCGCGGCCTGGGCGGCGCCACCATCCTCGGCGACGGCTCGATCGCGCTCATCCTCGACATCGAGGCGCTCGTCGCCTCCACCAATCGCTTCACCCCGAAAGGACTGGCAGCATGACCACCACCAACGACAACGCCGGCACCGACCGCAAGATCGTCACCTTCTCGCTTGCCCAGCAGACCTTCGGGATCGACATGCGGGCGCTGATCGAGATCCGCGAATGGGACGAGCCGACGCCGCTTCCCAACGTCCCGGGCTTCATCAAGGGCGTGACCAACCTGCGCGGCAACGTGGTGCCTGTCGTCGGCCTGGCCGAGCGGCTGGGCTGGGAACCGAGCGCGATCCATGCGCGCTCGTGCATCCTCGTCGTCCATATCGCGGGCAAGCAGGCCGGCTTCCTGGTCGACGAAGTCAACGACATCGTCGCGATCGGCGAAACCGAGATCCAGCCGGCCCCCGAGGTCGAGACGATCGAGCCGAGCGTCATCGCCGGCCTGGTGCGCATCGCGACCCGCCAGAAGGACGGCACCCGCGACGAGAAGGGCACCATGGTGCTGCTGCTCGACCTCGACGCGCTGAGCCTGACCAAGCATCTGGACATCGCAGCGTGACCGCCGCCGGGGGCGCCCTGGCGCCTGCCGGCGTCGCCACGGCCATGACGGGCAGCAATGCGGAGCTCACGCCCCGCGACTTCGCTGCCATCGCCGCGATCATGCACGAGGATGCGCGCATCGCACTGAGCGCGGCGAAGACCACGCTCGTCCAGTCGCGCCTGGGGCGCCGGCTGCGCGAGCATGGCCTGGCCAGGTTCTCCGACTATGTCGCGCTCGTGCAGGGCGGAACGCCATGCGATGGTGGTGGCGCTGACCACCAATCACACGCATTTCTTCCGCGAGCCGCATCACTTCGATCATTTTCGCGAGGCCGTGCTGCCGGCGCTCAAGCGCAAGCAGGGCCCGGTGCGGATCTGGTCGGCGGGCTGCTCGTCGGGCGAGGAAGTCTACACCATCGCCATGTGCCTGCTGGGGCCGGACCGCGCGGCCGCCGCGTGGCTGCGCAATGCCGATGTCCGCCTGCTGGCGACCGACATCGCTCCCCATGTGGTGGAATCGGTGAAGCGCGGCGTCTATGCCGACAGCGTCGCCGAAGCGGTGCCCGAGCCCTGGCGCAGCCAGTGGATGAAGCCCGTCCAGGGCGGCTTCCAGATGGCGGACGAGGCGCGCGCGCTGGTGACGGCCAGGGTGCTCAACCTGTTCGAGCCCTGGCCGCTCCGCGCCGCCTATGACGTGATCTTCTGCCGCAACGTGATGATCTATTTCGGCGATCCCGCGAAGGAAGAGCTGGAGGCGGGTTTCGTCAACCAGCTCTCCCCCCGCGGCCCCCTGTACATCGGGCGGGCACACCATCTACCAGAAGCCGGAGGCGCATTGATGGCACCCGTACGTACGCTGATCGTCGACGACAGCGCCTCGATGCGCGCGACGCTCAACCGCATGCTTTCCGTCGATCCGGCGATCGAAGTCGTCGGCATGGCGCCCGAGCCCTTCGCGGCGCGGGAGATGATCAAGTCGCTCAACCCCGACGTGCTGACGCTCGACGTCGAGATGCCGGGGATGGACGGGCTGTCGTTCCTCGAGCGGATCATGCGCCTTCGGCCGATGCCGGTGGTGATGTGCTCGACGCTGACCGCGCGCGGGGCGGAAGTGACGATCGAGGCGCTCCGCCTGGGCGCGGTCGACTATGTCACCAAGCCCAGCGGCACGCCCGAGGACATCGAGCGCGACGCGGTGCTGCTCTGCGAGAAGGTGAAGGCCGCCGCCCGCTCGGTCGCCCGCGCCGGCCCGCAGCGCCTGCCCGCCCAGCCCGCGCTTGCGGCAGGCAGCGTCGGCGAGCGGATCATCGCGATCGGCTCGTCCACCGGCGGCGTCGAGGCGCTGTTCTCGCTGCTGCCGGCCCTGCCCGAGAATTGCCCGCCGGTGCTGGTCGTCCAGCACATGCCGGCCGCCTTCACGCACAATTTCGCGGAGCGGCTGAACGGCGAATGCCGGGTGCATGTGGTGGAAGCTACGGATGGCGCGCCGGTGCTGCCGGGAACCGTCTATATTGCTCCTGGGGGGCAGCGCCACATGGAGCTGCGCGGCGGCGTCCGCGGCCATGTCAGGCTGCGCGACGGCGATCCGGTCTCCGGCCACCGGCCGTCGGTGGACATGCTGTTCAACTCGGTGGCGCCGCTCGGCAAAGCCGCGGTCGGCGTGATCCTCACCGGCATGGGGGCCGACGGCGCCCAGGGCATGCTGGCGATGCGCCAGGCCGGTGCCCGCACGCTGGGCCAGAGCAGGGAGACCTGCGTGGTCTGGGGAATGCCGCGCTCGGCAAAGGAGCTGGGCGCGGTGGAACAAGAAGTTGGTTTGTCTGGCATGCCTGAGGCGATCCTCAAGGCCTGCCGCGAGAAGATTGGGAGCGTCTGATGCCTGCTGCTGCAGCGATCAAGGTGATGGTCGTCGACGACCAGACCAGCATGCGCGCGATGATCCGTCGCGCGCTGCAGGATCTCGGGTTCAAGGACGTGCGGGACAAGCCGAGCGCCCAGGAGGCGCTGGCGGCGGTCAAGAGCGACCGCGTGCATCTGATCATCTCCGACTACAACATGCCGGAGATGGACGGCCTCCAGTTCCTGGAGGCGGTGCGCACCGATGCGGTGATCGGCAAGACGGTGTTCATCATGCTCACCGGCTCGTCGGACAAGGAGATCGTCCAGAAGGCCGCGGCGCTGGGCGTGAACAACTATGTCGTGAAACCGTTCGCGCCGGCCGCGCTGAAGGAGAAGATCGAGCGCGTCTTCGGCGAGCTCACCTGATGCGCCGGCTCGCCATCGTCCAGGGCGAGCATGCCGTGGTGGCCGAGCCCGGGGTGGTCGTCTCCACCCTGCTCGGCAGCTGCGTCGCCGCATGCCTGTTCGATCCGGTCGCCCGGGTCGGCGGCATGAACCATTTCCTCCTAGGCGAGCCCGGCGCGGACCAGCGCGTGGGCGCCTCGGAAATGGCGCGCTACGGCGTGCATGCGATGGAGCTGCTGATCAACGCGATGATGCAGAAGGGCGCGGTGCGCGGCCGGCTGATGGCGCATCTCTACGGGGGTGCCAACATCGTCTCGGGGCTGGGTTCTATCGGTTCCTCGAACGCCGACTTCGCCCGCCGCTTCATGGAGACCGAGGGGATCGCGGTGGGGCATACCGATCTGGGGGGCACCAGCGCCCGCAAGATCGAGTTCCTTCCCCATGAAGGCCGCAGCCGCTGCGTCAAGGTTACGGACCGCGTGCCCGAGCGCCCGCCGGTCCCCGTTCACGCCCCGACCTCCGGCGGCGATCTGGAGCTGTTCTGATGTCCTGCATGCCCGTTCCCGCGCAGCTCCCCCCCGCACGGGCGATCTCCGGCTTCGATCCCTTCTCGGCGACGCTGCACAATGTGATCGCCGGCGAGATCCGCGAGATGCGCGCCAAGCTGGAGGCGCTTGCCGAAGTGCTTGTCGGCGACGCGCATTTCGCCAGCTCCTACCTCGAGCAGCTCCAGGACTTCGACTATCTCATCCAGCATGCCGACGAGTGCGTGAACCTGCTCGAGCGGATCGCGCGCGGCGAGGATTCGCTCTCGGCGATCGGCCATATCCGCCTGGGCGCAGTGCAGCAGCGCATGCGCGACGCGCTCGGGGGCGCCTGACCATGCCTGCGCCCGGCGCCAATGATCGCCCGATCGTCATCAAGCGGGTCAAGAAGGTCGCGGCCGGCCATCATGGCGGCGCCTGGAAGGTTGCGTACGCCGACTTTGTCACCGCGATGATGGCCTTCTTCATGCTGCTGTGGCTGATCGCCAATCCGGACAAGCAGCGGCTGAAGGGCCTTGCCGCCTATTTCTCGCCGACCATCTCGGACACCTCGCCTTCGACGCCGGTAATGGGCACGTCCGAGGGCGCGGGCGGCCAGGCGCGCCGCTCGTCGAACGACAGCAGCCGCGCGAACGGCACGCCGACTTCCGAGGCCGCCACCAACGGCGCGGCGCGCGGCGGCACCGCCGATGTGCCCGACACCTCGATGCGCGTGCTCGCCAGCGAGCTGCAGATCGCGCTCGACGCCGTGCCGCAGGACCAGGCGCGCAAGAACGTGGCGATCGAGCCGGAGCGCGCGGGCATGCGGATCACGCTGATGGACACCGACAAGCAATCGATGTTCCGCCCCGGCACCGCCGAGCTCAATCCCTTCGCGCGCGCGCTGCTCGCCAAGACCGCGGCCAAGCTTGCCCAGGCGGGCGGGCAGATCGCGATCGAGGGCCATACCGACGCGACCGGCGGCGGCCAGAGCGATGCGAACTGGCAGCTGTCGGGCGCGCGCGCGCTCGCCGCGCGCCAGGCGATGATCGCTTCGGGCATGACGCCGGATCGCCTTGCCGAGGTCGTCGCCAT
>ERZ778025.1447-NODE-1447-length-17291-cov-5.141332_pt1 | contig 17291 bp, 17 predicted proteins | sample MGYA00375755_ERZ778025 | MGnify/ENA primary metagenome ERZ778025 (study PRJEB29350, sample SAMN05389825) | bioreactor metagenome | isolation source: Thiocyanate bioreactor | place: South Africa: University of Cape Town | collected 2014-03-17 ... | reverse complement strand
TGATCCGCAGGCTTTCGAGGCGGGCATTCGCGCTGGTGGCGCGGGACAGGCAACTGACGACCTCAAGCTGAAGGAGATTGTCGAGCCGGTGCTTGCCGCAGGCGGACTGACAGTGCCGTCGATGCAGATTCCTTTCATCATCAGGGACGGACGGCTGCGGATCGAATCCGCATCATTCGATACGGATCGGGTGCGCGTGGCGATTGCGGGCGGTTACGATTTGCTTGCCGATCAGGCTGATCTGCGCGCGGTGATGACGCCGATCAACACGCGGCCGATCAGCGGCCGCCCCGATATTCGCGTCGACCTGAACGGGTCGCCGGATGCTCTCGCACGCACGGTCGATGTCGCGGGATTCCAGTCGTGGCTGTCGATGCGTGCGATCGATCGCGAGACGCGGCGCCTCGATCAGCTAGAGCGCGGCGTGACCTCAACCCCTGAGCCTGATGTTTTGTGGGATGAAACCTTGCCGAAGGTCGATCCGCTCGCTCCGTCGGACGTTCGCGTTCCTGTGCGCGATCCGCGCCGGAAAAGCCCGGTTCCGAAGGCCGTGGCGCCGCGTCCACCTGTCGCGCCGCAGCCCCATGTTGTGCGAAATCCGCCATCGGATTCCCATCCAGGCAGCGCACAGGCGCAGCCGCTGCCGCCTCCGATCAACATCAAGCCTGCGCCGGGCGTATTGCAGAAGTCGCGCCCGGCTCCGCCCCCCGCGGCGCGGACGTTCTGACTTATCGGGCAGGGGCTATGTTCTGCGGCGGCAGCCGTTCGCCGATGAACATCGAAGTCACGGCCCGCGCGCGGAAGTGATCCAGCACGAACAGCCTGATGGCGGATGAGAGATTGCTAGTCCTGCGGTTGCGGTCGATGGCGTCGATCTGGGTCGACAGCGTCAGGCCGCGCCGGGTCGCGATGTCTTTCAGGCTGGTCCAGAAAGCGTCTTCCAGGCTCACGCTGGTTTTATGGCCGCCGACCACGACGGAGCGCTTCACCACGGCGAATTCCTTGATGCCGCGCTGATGGTGGCTGTCTGCCCCTTCGCGATCAATTGCGATGTTGTGATTCTGCATCGACGTATCCTCATTTCAGCCAAGCAACCGCGCACGGCGAGACACGTCTCGTCGAGGGGAGGCCTGGTACATGTGTACGAAGTCAGATCAGACTGCAGTTAGCTGCGCGCGTGTATGTCATGCATACGCCGCCCGCGGTCTCGAAACGGTATGCTGTTCGAGACGTGAGTACATAGTAACTCAAACAAGACGCGCGCGATATTCGTGTGAAAACCTACGACAGAGTCACGATCGTAGGTGTTCGCTACGGAAGTCTACGGATGAGAATCCTCAACGTGCAGCCGGCTGCTGCCGTTTCCCGCCGGTGCCACGGCCCGCGCGCGGAAGTGATCCAGCACGAACAACCGGATCGCGGAAGACAGATTGCCTTGCTGACGGCCTCCGTCGATTTCTCCGACCAGTTCCGACAAGGTCAGACTCCGCTCCGAAGCGATTTCCTTCATGCCGTTCCAGAAGGCTTCTTCGAGGCTGACGCTGGTCTTGTGTCCGGCGACGACGATCGAGCGCTTGACGACCGGCGACTTCATGATGCCGAAGTCTCTTGGTCGAGCCGGTGCCGGTCGAGAAGGGCTGCAGCATGCTGCGCTGCACGTTCGTCGTGCTTGCGCTCGCCCTTCGTCCGGCCGAATCGCGCGCGATTGGTTTCGGACTGCTTTTCTGCCTGTTCGCGCGCAATGCGCTTCTTGACTTGCCGCAGGTTGATCAGGTCGCCCATGACGCCTCCATCATTTCAGGAATTTTGAACGAAAAGCGCGAGTTGTGCGCTTGGTTCATCCTGCTTGGGTCTCGTTGGAGCCAGTCTCGTGATCTGGCCCGTGGGTCTCCCGCGCGTACGCAGAGAAGATAAAATTAGCAGCGATACAACGCGGTGGGTAGCCAATCGACGTAGGACTTTAGGGTGCGACGAGTTGTCCACCTTTGCGCTGCAGCCGTTCATACCGCGTGCGTGCGCTAACCGGGATGCGTCATCTTGTCTGGTTTGACAAGGTGATCGAATTCAGTGGCCGACACCATGCCAAGGCGCACAGCTTCTTCTTTCAGCGTGGTGCCGCGTGCGTGAGCAGTCTTCGCAACCTTCGCCGCATTATCGTAGCCGATCTTCGGCGCTAGCGCCGTCACAAGCATCAGCGAGCGCTGCATCAGTTCATCGATGCGCTTTTCGTCGGCGCGAATGCCGGCGATGCAATGCTCGGTGAATGAGCGCGCCACATCGGCCATAAGCTGGATCGACTGGAGCATGCAATGCGCCATCACAGGCTTGTAGACGTTAAGCTCGAAATGGCCCTGACTGCCCGCGACGGTGATTGCGGTGTGATTCCCGAAAATCTGGCAGCACACCATGGTCACGGCTTCGCACTGTGTCGGATTGACCTTGCCGGGCATGATGGAGGAGCCCGGCTCGTTTTCCGGCAGGATCAGTTCGCCGAGGCCCGAACGCGGACCGGAGCCGAGCAGGCGGATATCGTTGGCGATCTTGAACAGGCCCGTGGCCATGGCGTTGATCGCGCCGTGAGCGAACACGTAAGCATCGTTCGAGGCCAGCGCCTCGAACTTGTTCGGCGCGGTGACGAACGGAAGCTTCGTAAGCGCGGCCACCTTGCCGGCGAACAGCTTGGCAAATCGCGGCCTGGAATTGAGGCCGGTGCCCACCGCCGTGCCGCCCTGCGCCAACGGGTAGAGATCCCTGGTCGCGGCACGAATGCGTGCGATGCCGCTTTCCACCTGTGCGGCGTAGCCGGAAAATTCCTGTCCCAGCGTCAGCGGTGTCGCATCCTGCGTATGGGTGCGGCCGATCTTCACGATTTTCGCGAAGGCTTTCTCTTTCTGACGCAGCGCCTTCAGAAGCTCCGACAGCGCGGGCAGCAGATCATGGATGATGCGCTCCGCGGCGGCGATATGCATTGCGGTCGGAAACGAGTCGTTGGACGACTGGCTCATGTTGACGTGATCGTTCGGATGCACGGGCTTCTTGGTGCCCGGCTGACCGCCGAGCAGTTCGCTGGCGCGATTGGCGATCACCTCGTTGAGATTCATGTTCGATTGCGTGCCGGAGCCTGTCTGCCAGACCACGAGCGGAAAATTGTCGTCGATCTGTCCGTCGATGACCTCGCGGGCGGCGCGCACGATGGCGCGCGCGCGGCGTTGGTCGATCAGTCCGAGTTCGAGATTGGTCTGTGCGGCAGCAAGCTTGACGATGGCGAGACCGCGCACGATCGCCATCGGCATTCGCTCATTGCCGATCCTGAAATTGTGCTTGGATCGTTCCGTCTGCGCGCCCCAGTAACGATCGGCCGGCACTTCGATCGGACCGAACGTGTCGGTTTCGGTACGCGTGGTTTTCTTCGGTGCAGCCATGACGATGTCCAATGTTGTGCAGGGATGGCGAAGTGTAGGACTTCGCAACGGATGCACGCAACCATCGCGCGCGCCGCTTTTCGCGGAAACGCGCGCCGCCTCTTAGAAGGTGTCGAAAACTATCGATGCTGCCTGTGGCAGGTCACTTCTTGCGGAAGCGGTCAAGGCGGACAACCTCTGCGCCTTCACCCTGCTTGGCAGGCTTTTCGCTGTCGTCTCCGCCGGTTTCCGGCTCGGTCGTCGCAACGGGTAACGTCTCGACGTCCGGCGACGTTTCTCCATTCGCGGCTTCTTCGGTCGGCTCGAATTGCAATCCGAACTGCACGGACGGATCGAAGAAGCTTTTGATCGCGCTGAAGGGCACGACAAGACGCTCGGGAATTCCGTTGAAGGAAAGACCGACTTCGAAGCGGTCATCGGTCACCAGCAGATCCCAGAACTGGTGCTGCAGGATGATCGTCATTTCATTCGGATATTGCGACAGCAGGCGAGGAGACAGTTTCACGCCCTCGGCCTTGGACAGGAAGGTGATGTAGAAATGATGCTCGCCGGGTAGGCCATTCTGCGCGGCGTCCGCGAGCACATGCTTGAGCACCCCGCGCAGCGCTTCGCGCGCAAGGACATCGTATCGAATGTGATCGGTCGCCATCGTTGGGTCCTGTGGAAAAGGCATCAGTCGCTTCTGGCGAGTCGATCAGGTCGCGGGATCACCGCAGATGAACGGCCCGACTCGCTGTCCATGCTATCCGGTCATGGTCTACAGGTCAGTATCCTGGACCTGAAGATTGCAGAAATTCTCGCCAAATGCTGCCGGGCTGGTTGTCAAAGATGATGAAAGTGGAGGCTTCTGTTGCCAGGTGCCTCCGGACCCCGCCTAGCGGAGCTTAACCCGCTAGGACTTTAAGATGGTCTTTCAAACTGCGTTACGCAGCCTGAGCAACCGGAGCATAGTTGTCGTTTGCAACTATTGCATGGCCCGATATCGGCGGAACCATACCGAGAAAAAACACGCCCTTTACGCCTTCGTCGATCCTGTTTCGCCCCCGCCGAAACCCGTCCTGCGCGGATCGGGCTTTGGTGGAGGCGCCGGGTGCTGCCCCCGGGTCCGAACGGTTTATTGCGACGGCCATTTATTTCCATAGCCGGCGAACCGGCCCTCCCAATATAGGGATAAATCCGCGCGGCGAAAGCCCAAGTTCCATACCGGGCGGGCCTCCCGGCCTTTTGCAAGAACGGCAAGCAAGACGGCAACACGGCTGTCCACGTCCCACACGGCAGCAAATTGTGGCGTGGTGAAAAAATGTGACGTGGTGGAAAAAATTGAGTGCGCTATGCGAACCCTCGCAGTGCAGCGAAAGCACAATAAGGCATTTCTCGCGGACTTCGGCGTCGATCTATGCCGTCGCATATCGCAGCAAAGGGCTTGAGCTGAAGACTGCGCGGATGCATTGCATCGCAAATGAGCGCTGCATTGACTGTTTGCCGCTCACACCAGCACTCCACTGGGACAATTTCATCATTGTCATGCCCGGCAATTTTGCAGGGCGTGTCGTGTTGACTTGTCTTGGTCTGCTGTGGAAGTTGAGGACGGATGACGTCTCGGTTTCGCTGGCATGATCTGGCAGAAATCGCTAAGCAAACAGATGGATTGGGGGTGCCGAGCCCCCGCGACAAGAATAGACCGGGCACAAGCCTGTGACATGGGGGACGACGATGAGTGAAGCGCCAGGCAGCGCGACTGAAAACGCGCGAGGCCTTATCAAAGGACCACAGGATTTTTACGGCGGACTCGCTCTGGTGGCGATTGCGCTGTTCGCGCTGTGGGCTTCGAGCGATCTGGCGGGCACGAGGGGATTCTCCTTTGGTCCCGGAACCGCGCCGCGCATGTTTGCGGTCCTGCTGCTCGGACTCGGTGCTGCTGTCGCGCTCTCCGGTTTTCTTCAGGACGGTCCGCCGTTGCAACGCTTCGGTATTCGCGGCCCCTTTTTTGTGACGCTGGCCATTCTGGCGTTCTCGGTCGCCATTCGCCCGCTTGGTCTGATTATCACATCGTTCGTGTGCTTCCTGATCGCCGCGGCGGGAAGCGACGAGACCAAATGGAAGGAAACCGTCATTGTCGGAATCTGTCTGACCGTCGGTTGTGCGCTGCTGTTCCCATATGCGCTCGGGCTGCCGCTCGATCTTTTCCCCCGTATCCTGCGCTGAGGGCACCATGGATTTCGATATTTTTTCGCACCTCGGCCTCGGCTTCAGCGTCGCGTTCTCTCCCGTCAATCTCGGCCTTTGTCTGATCGGTGCACTGGTCGGCACGCTGGTCGGCGTGTTGCCCGGCATCGGCACGATCGCCACCGTGGCGATGTTGCTGCCGATCACGTTCGGCCTGCCGCCCGTGGGCGCGCTCATCATGCTCGCCGGCATTTATTACGGCGCGCAGTATGGTGGCTCGACCACCTCGATCCTTGTCAACATTCCTGGTGAAGCAGGCTCCGTCGTCACCGCGCTCGACGGCTTCCAGATGGCCAAGCAGGGCCGCGCCGGCCCGGCGCTGGCGATCGCGGCGATCGGCTCGTTCTTTGCCGGCTGCGTCGCCACGGTTCTGATCGCCATCCTCGGCGCGCCGCTCACCAAGCTCGCGCTGGCCTTCGGCCCCGCCGAATACTTCTCGCTGATGGTGCTCGGCCTGATCTTCGCAGTCGTTCTGGCGAAGGGCTCGGTGCTCAAGGCCATCGCCATGATCGCTTTCGGCGTGCTGCTGTCGATGGTCGGCTCCGATATCGAAACCGGCGCATCGCGCATGTCGTTCAACATTCCGGAACTGGCTGACGGTCTCGGTTTCGCAACGGTGGCGATGGGCCTGTTCGGCTTTGCGGAAATCATCCGCAATCTCGATCCGGGCGCGGCGATGGATCGCGATCTGGTGCAGCAGAAGATCTCCGGCCTGATGCCGACCAAGAAGGACATCAAGGATTCGACGCCTGCCATCCTGCGCGGCACGGTGCTGGGATCGATCCTCGGCATTCTGCCGGGCGGCGGCGCGGTGATCGCCTCGTTCGCCGCTTACACGTTCGAGAAGAAGATATCGAAGCACCCCGAGCGCTTCGGCCGTGGCGCCATCGAAGGCGTCGCCGCTCCAGAAAGCGCCAACAACGCTGCAGCTCAGACGTCGTTCATTCCGTTGCTGACGCTCGGCATTCCGCCGAACGCGGTGATGGCGCTGATGGTCGGTGCGATGACCATTCATGGCATCGTACCGGGTCCGCAGGTGATGCAGAAGCAGCCGGAACTGGTCTGGGGCATGATTGCCTCGATGTGGATCGGCAATCTGATGCTGCTCGTCATCAATCTTCCGATGGTCGGCATCTGGGTGCGTCTGCTGCGGGTGCCATACCGGCTGCTGTTCCCGTGCATCGTGGTGTTCTGCTCGATCGGCATCTATTCGGTGAACAACGCGCCGATGGACGTCGTTCTCACCGCCGCCTTCGGCCTGGTCGGCTATTGGCTGGTGAAGCACGACTTCGAGCCGGCACCGATGCTGCTCGGCATGGTTCTCGGCCCGCTGATGGAAGAAAACCTCCGCCGTGCACTTCTGATCTCGCGCGGTGACTGGTCCGTGTTCCTCACCCGGCCGCTGTCCGCAACCCTGATGGCGATCGCCGCTTTCCTGCTGCTGCTGGCGGTGCTGCCGTCGCTGCGCAAGAAGCGCGACGAGGTGTTCGTCGAGTCCGAGAGCTGAGTGAGGGGAGAGGTGCGGCGTTGCGCCGCGCCTCTTCCGTTCTGTCTTGGCTGCAAGTTGGATGGACTCGTCCTGCCCGGTGATGTTGAGACTGCGGGCCGGGTGTTTTGTGTGCCCGCAATCAGAATATTCGGGAGAACATGATGAATTTTCTTAAGCGTATGCTTGCGACCGGCGCTGTGTCCGCCGTTGCTGCCGCCAGCGTGATCGCCGCGCCTGCTCAGGCGCAGGATTATCCGACGCGCAATATTACAATGATCGTACCGTTCGCGGCGGGTGGACCGACCGACGTGATCGCCCGCATCGTCACCGCCCACATGCAGCAGACACTCGGCCAGACGATTGTTATCGAAAACGTAGTCGGCGCCGGCGGCACCACGGCGTCCACGCGCGCCGCCAAGTCCGCGCCGGACGGCTACACGCTCATCACGGGTCACATGGGCACCCACGCCGCATCGGTGCCGCTGTATCCGAAGCTGGCCTATCATCCTTCGAAGGACTTCGAAGCGGTCGGCCTGGTCGCCGGCACGCCGATCCTGATCCTGGCGCGCAAGGATTTCCCGCCGAAGGATCTCAAGGAATTCGTGACTTACGTGAAAGCCAACACCGACAAGCTCAACGAAGCCCATGCGGGCGTCGGCTCGGTGTCCTATACCTCTTGCCAGCTTCTGGACTCGGTGCTGAAGATCAACCCGACCGGCGTGCCCTTCAATGGCACGGGTCCTGCGATGAACGCGCTGGTCGGCGGACAGGTCGATTACATGTGCGACCAGATCGTCAACGCCGTCCCGCAGATCAAGGGCGGCACCATCAAGGCCTATGCGGTCGCGACCCCGGAGCGTAACCCGTCGCTGCCGGATGTGCCGACCACCAAGGAAGCCGGCTTGCCCGAGTATCAGGCCCAGGCCTGGAATGCGATCTTCGCGCCGAAGGGGACACCGGCTCCGATCGTGGCCAAGCTGAACGCGGCGCTGGTGAAGGCGCTCGACGACGAGGGCGTCCGCAAGCGGCTGCTCGATCTCGGCAGCGTCATTCCGAAGGCTGAGGAGCGTACCCCGGAATCGCTGAAGAAGCTGGTGGACAGCGAGATCACCAAGTGGTCGGGCGTGCTGAAGCCGCTCAACTGATATCGGCTGAAATCAGGCAGTTAAACGGGGGGCGGGACGCGAGTTCCGCCCCTTGTCTTTGGGCGGTCTGGGGCCATTTTTCAGGGTATAATTGCCCGGCCGAAATCGAATCGCGGCGTGCGTCAGGCTAAATAGGTCCCATGAACCAGTATCACGACCTGCTCGAACGCATTCTCGCCGACGGCGCGAAGAAAACCGACCGCACCGGCACCGGCACGCTGTCCGTTTTCGGTCATCAGATGCGGTTCAATCTGGCCGCAGGCTTTCCGCTACTGACCACCAAGAAGCTGCACCTGAAGTCGATTGTCCACGAATTGCTCTGGTTCCTGGCTGGCGACACCAACATCAAATACCTGAACGACAATGGCGTGCGCATCTGGGACGAGTGGGCCGATGAGAACGGCGATCTCGGCCCGGTCTACGGCTCGCAGTGGCGCTCATGGCCCGCGCCCGATGGCGGCACCATCGACCAGATTTCCAATGTCATCGAGATGATCCGCAAGACGCCGGACTCCCGCCGCCTGATTGTGAGCGCATGGAATCCGGCGGAAGTTGACAAGATGGCGCTACCGCCTTGTCACTGCCTGTTTCAATTCTATGTCGCCAACGGCAAATTGTCCTGCCAGCTCTATCAGCGTTCGGCCGATGTGTTTCTCGGCGTGCCGTTCAACATCGCCTCCTATGCGCTGCTGACGATGATGGTGGCGCAGGTGACAGGGTTGAAGCCCGGCGATTTCGTGCATTCGTTCGGCGATACGCATCTTTACCTGAACCATATCGATCAGGCCCGGCTGCAACTGACGCGCCCGACGCGTCCGCTGCCGACGATGACAATCAATCCCGATGTGAAGGACATCTTTTCGTTCCGCTACGAGGACTTCACGCTCGAGAACTACGATCCGCATCCGCACATCAAGGCCGAGGTCGCGGTGTGAGCGCACCGACGTCTGCTGCGGCACCTCCGCAAATCGTCTTCGTCGTGGCCGTCGCGGAAAACGGCGTGATCGGTCGCGACAACGCGATGCCGTGGAAACTGAAATCCGATCTCAAGCGGTTCAAGACGATGACGCTGAACCGGCCGGTGATCATGGGCCGGAAGACTTTCGCGTCCGTCGGCCGTCCGTTGCCGGGACGGACCAATATCGTCGTCACCCGCGACAGGGCGTTCCACGCGCCGGGTGTTGTCGTCACCACCTCACTGGAGGCGGCGCATGAGATTGCGCTCGGTGATGCGCTGCGGCGTTTCGCCACTGAGATCATGGTGATCGGTGGCGCGGAGATTTTCTCGCAATGGTTGACGCGGGCTGACCGGCTCGAAATCACCGAGGTGCATGACCGGCCCGAAGGCGACACGTTCCTCGATCCGGTCGATCTTGCACAATGGCAGGAAACCGCGAGGACGCGCCATCCAAGGGCGGACGGCGACAACGCTGATGTTTCCTACGTGACCTATCAAAAGCGGCGCCAATAGCTGCGATGCATAGTGCCGCAGACTGCGGCATTAACGCCGTTTCGCGATGTTTGCATTGACAAATTTGCCCCGCGCCATAGCTCTGACCAGTGTCCTGAATCCGACGTTCGCCTTGTTTCGCAGCATCGTCCGTAGCGAACGTCGGATTCCAAAGGACACTGGAAATTATTAGTTGCTAGTGGCTCTTTGGTTCTGACATTCGCAGAGGGGGCTGCTGAGACGGGATGCGAATGTCAGAACCGGGCCACTAGTGGCAGCGCCCTGCGTTGTAAGGATCGGGTGCGTCCCCTATAAGGCCCCAAGAGCTTCAAGCCCAAGAGCTGCGGAGCGTAAGCTTTGCGCGGAGGAGATTGACGATGCCGTGGAAGAATCAAGGCGGTGGCCCATGGGGACCCGGTCCAAAAGGCCCATGGGGTTCCGGACCGCAATCGAGCGGGCCGAAGCCGCCGGACCTCGAGGATCTTCTGCGCCGTGGTCAGGACAGACTGCAAACCATCATGCCGGGCGGCAACTTCAGCGGTGTCGGCATCGCGTTGATTCTCGTCGGCGCCTTGGCGATCTGGGGCCTGTCCGGTTTCTTCCGCGTGCAGCCGGATGAACTCGGCGTCGTGCTTCGTTTCGGCAAGCATGTCCGCACCGTCCAGCCGGGCCTGAATTATCATCTGCCGTACCCGGTCGAGACCGTGCTGCTGCCGAAGGCGCTGCGCGTGTCCACGCTGAGCATCGGCATGCGCGTCATCGACGACTCGCGCCGCGGCGGCACCACCACCATCCGCGACGTGCCGGAAGAAAGCCTGATGCTCACTGGCGACGAGAACATCGTCGACGTGGATTTCACCGTGCTCTGGCGCATCAAGCCGGACGGCGTGGGTGACTTCCTCTTCAACATCCAGAATCCTGAAGGCACCGTGAAGGCGGTGGCCGAGAGTGCGATGCGCGACGTAATCGGACGTTCGCAGATCCAGCCGATCCTCACCGGCGCGCGGACCCAGACCGAAGCGTCGGTGCTGGAACTGATGCAGAAGACGCTCGACAATTACGGTTCGGGCATCCTGATCCAGCAGGTGCAGATGCAGAAGGTCGATCCGCCGCAGCAGGTCATCGACGCATTCCGCGACGTGCAGGCGGCGCGCGCCGACTTCGAGCGCTTGCAGAACGAGGCGCAGACCTATGCGAACCGCATCGTTCCCGACGCACGCGGCCGCGCGGCGCAGATCGTGCAGATCGCCGAAGGCTACAAGGAACAGGCCGTGGCCGAAGCCAAGGGCCAGAGCGCGCGCTTCCTGAAGGTCTATGACGAATACAAGAAGGCCCCCGACGTGACGCGCCAGCGCATCTATCTGGAAACGATGGAGCGTGTTCTCGGCGGCGCCGACAAGCTCGTGCTCGATCAGGGTGCGAACGGATCGTCGCCGGGCGTGGTGCCTTATCTGCCATTGAATGAAATCGGACGCCGCACCCCGCCTGCCGCGCCACAACAGGGTGGGAGCAACCGATGAAAACCGGTATCGCAGGTATCGTCTCTCTCTTCGTTCTGCTGGTCGCGGTGGTCGTCGGCTATGGCTCGGTGTTCACCGTCAACCAGACCGAGCAGGTTCTGCTGGTGCGGCTCGGCGAGCCGGTGCGCGTGGTCACCGAACCGGGCCTGAACTTCAAGGTGCCGTTCATCGATACCGTGATCAGCATCGACAAGCGGATTCTCGATCTGGAAAATCCGGCGCAGGAAGTGATCGCGTCGGACCAGAAGCGTCTCGTGGTGGACGCCTTCGCGCGCTATCGCATCAAGGATGCGCTGCGCTTCTATCAGAGCCTCGGTTCGATCCAGGCCGCCAACATCCAGCTCACCACGCTGCTGAACGCGGCGCTGCGCCGCGTGCTGGGCGAAGTGACCTTCATCACCGTGGTGCGTGACGATCGCGATGCGCTGATGGCCAAGATCCGCCCTCAGCTTGACCGCGAGGCGGCGAGCTACGGCATCGCGGTGATCGACGTCCGCACCCGCCGTGCCGACCTGCCGGAGCAGAACAGCCAGGCTGTCTATCAGCGCATGCAGACTGAACGTCAGCGTGAAGCGGCCGAGTTCCGCGCGCAGGGTGGCCAGAAGGCGCAGGAAATCCGCTCCAAGGCCGACCGCGAGGCGACCGTCATCATCGCTGACGCCAATTCGCAGGCCGAACAGGTCCGCGGTGAAGGCGACGCCGAACGGAACCGCCTGTTTGCGGAAGCCTACAGCAAGGATGCGGATTTCTTCGCGTTCTACCGGTCGATGTCGGCTTACGAGGCTTCGATGAAGAGCGGCGATACCCGCTTCCTGCTGCGTCCGGATTCGGAATTTTTCCGCTACTTCGCCAATCCGGCAAGCAAGACGCCTGCAACTTCCGGTGCCGCACGCTAATATGCGGCATCACGTTTACGACCAAGCAGGGGGCATGGCCGGATGAGGTCGGTTGGATTCGGCGATTTTATCGTCGGCATCGGGCTGGTGCTGGTGCTGGAAGGCGTGCTGTTCATGGCAAGCCCGGAATGGATGCGCTCGGCCATGAAAAGCGCGCTGTCGTCGCCGGATAATATCCTGCGCGCCGTCGGTCTGGTGTCGGCGGTGCTTGGCTTGATTCTGGTCTGGCTGGTGCGTCACTGACTCGTGCCAGTCCCTGTGGCCGGTTGAGCCGCGCCGCCGGGAAAAAGGGCGGGTTTTCGCCGCAATCGACACGTTAATCACGATCGCCCGCAGGCAAGCTGCGCTTGCGCGCGCACCGTCTTCGGGCGCACATTAGAGACCAATGATCCGCTCTTTTTCAGGAGACTTTCTGACCATGTCCGATGCGTTTCAAGCATTGAGCCGTCGCGTCTTGCCGCTCGCCGCGGCTGTGGGTTTTGCTCTCGCCGCGACGCCTGCGCTGGCGCGGGGGCCGGACGGCATTGCCGACGTCGCCGAGAAGGTGATCAATGCGGTGGTCAATATCTCCACGTCGCGGACTGTCGCCGCCAAGAACAGCGACAACGACCGGGGCAGCGACGAGCGCGGCAATAAGCGCGGCGCCAATCCGCAATTGCCGCCGGATTCGCCGTTCAGCGAATTCTTCGACGAATTCTTCAAGAACCGCCGCGGCGGCATGGGCAACAACTCGCCGCGCAAGGTGAACTCGCTCGGGTCCGGCTTCATCATCGATACCGACGGCACCGTGGTGACCAACAATCACGTGATCGCCGACGCGGACGAAATCAACGTCATTCTCAATGACGGCACTAAGATCAAGGCTGAACTCGTCGGCAAGGACAAGAAGAGCGATCTTGCGGTTCTGAAGTTCAAGCCGCCGGAGAAAAAGCTCACCGCGGTGAAGTTCGGCAATTCCGACAACCTGCGCCTCGGCGAATGGGTGATCGCGATCGGCAATCCGTTCAGCCTCGGCGGCACGGTGACGGCGGGCATCGTTTCGGCGCGCAACCGTGACATCAATTCCGGCCCTTACGACAACTACATCCAGACCGACGCCGCCATCAATCGCGGCAATTCGGGCGGACCGCTGTTCAACCTCGATGGCGAAGTCATCGGCGTGAATACCGCCATCATCTCGCCGTCGGGTGGCTCCATCGGCATCGGGTTCGCCGTGCCGTCGAAGACCGTGGTCGCGGTGGTCGATCAGCTTCGCCAGTTCAAGGAAGTGCGCCGCGGCTGGCTCGGTGTGCGCATCCAGCAGGTCACCGATGAAATCGCCGAAAGCCTGAACATCAAGCCTGCGCGCGGCGCGCTGATCGCCGGTGTGGATGACAAGGGACCGGCCAAGCCTGCAGGCATCGAGCCGGGCGACGTGGTCGTGACGTTCGACGGCAAGGACATCAAGGAGATGAAGGACCTTCCGCGCGCGGTGGCGGACTCGCCGGTCGGCAAGGCGGTTGATGTCGTCATCATTCGCAAGGGCAAGGAAGAAACCAAGAAGGTGACGCTCGGCCGTCTCGATGACGGCGACAAGCCGGTGGAAGCCTCGGCCAAGACCACAGCTCCCGCAGATACCGAAAAGACCGTGACGCAGAAGGCGTTGGGGCTTGATCTCGCCGGTCTGACCAAGGATCTGCGCGCCCGCTACAAGATCAAGGACAGCGTGAAGGGTGTCGTCGTCACCGGTGTGGATGGCAATTCCGATGCCGCCGAGAAGCGCCTTAGCGCAGGCGACGTCATTGTCGAGGTCGCGCAGGAAGCGGTGACCAATGCAGCCGACGTCAAGAAGCGTATCGATCAGCTCAAGAAGGACGGCAAGAAGTCCGTGCTGCTGCTGATGTCGAACGGTGCAGGCGAAGTGCGGTTCGTGGCGCTGGCGTTGAAGTAGGCTGGCGTTATCCGCGATTGTTCATGGCATGCGTCCCGGCGAAAGCCGGGATGCATTCCGGACTTTCGGTGCGGTCGGCCCAGGTGATATGTACGGGCTTGGGCCGCGCCGTGAGGAAAAAGCCGCCAATCGTCGAAAAGTACAAGATTTTACGTTATATTGCCTGATCGAAAGGCTTTCGGGCCGTTTTTCGAACTATTTACAATTCCGGCATTGCTTCGCAATATTGGTGCGGATGCGATGGATTTTTAACGGTGCCGCGGTCCGCCGCGGCTTTAGTGCAGCACAATGCTTATTTTATTGATCAATCTTGAGCGCAGGCCGGATCGGCTGGAATTTATGAGCGCTCAACTGGGCGCTCTCGGTCTGCCATTCCAGCGGATCGATGCAATCGACGCGCGCAACGGGGATTTCGGCCCTGTCACCGCGACCTTGAGCGGCGCCGAGCGCGCTTGCGCCTTGAGCCACCGCAAGGCATGGCAATATTTTCTTGAAACCGGCCAGGAGCGCTGCCTGATTCTCGAGGACGACCTGATCGTATCGTCGAAATTGAAGCCCTTCCTCGACGATCCATCCAATATTCCACGCGGTGTCGATGTGTTGCGGCTGGAAACGCGGCTGATGTTGACCCGTCTCAGCCGCTCCAAGAAGTGCCATACCGCCGGTTTCAAAATTCACCGCATGCACTCCCCACATTACGGATGCGCGGCGTATATTCTGTCCCGTGACTTTGCCAGAGCCGCGGTGCGGGACATTACGGATTTTTCCGATCCGGTGGATCATGTGATATTCGCGGTCGGCGACCAGTGTTTTTATCCCGCCGCAGCTTATCAGTTGCGTCCGGCCCTGGGCATTCAGGCTGAATTGGTTGAATCTGCGAACGGCTCGACGCTTGCAGTATCTGACCTGCAACCGGAACGTATCAAGCGTTTTGATCGGAAGCCGGGCGGGGTGAAGATTAAGCGATCTGTTTTGGTCAAATGCTTGCGGGAAATCGGGCGTGTGCTCCGCAACCTCAAAACGATGGGGACCGCCGTCAATGAAGTTATCATTCACCGAGGCATTAAGCGGAAAATTCCGTTCGCGGGCTCCCTCAGCGCCGCTACGACCGCCGCGCTTCATGTTCATCGAAGTGAACAAGCGGTGCAACCTGAAGTGCCAACACTGCGACTTTTGGCAACGGAATGACGACGACCGCGACAACTATCTGTCGATTGCCGGACGGTCTGCGCTGATCGCGGAGTTCGCCGAACTCAATCCCAACGGAAATGTCGTGATCTGCGGCGGCGAGCCGATGCTCGATCTGGAGGATTATTTCTCTCTCGCCAGATCCTGCCGGGCGAACGGTGTGCGGGCGCTGTCCGTCATCAACGGCACGCGCATTCGTTCGGCTGCGATGGCTGAACGAATGATGCTCGAAGGTCCGCATGAGATATCGATTTCCTTGAACAGCCCGTATGAAGCGCAGCACGATGAGACGCGTGGCGTGAGAGGCGCCTTCAAGAAGGCTGTCAACGCTCTCCGTCTGCTGGTCGACGCGCGCCGCCGGCTCGGCATCAACTCTACCCGCATTTATGTGATGGGGCTCGTCTATGGCAGCAATTACCAGGCCATCGATGATTTCTACGACCTGGTGCTGAATGACATCGGCGCGGACAAGTTGAAGTTGAATTTTCTGCAGCCGAGTTTCGGGCAGGCCGGAGACGAAGACCCTTTCTTTGCAGCGCAGGGCGCTGTTGATCCGGACGCGCTGGTCGCCATCCTGAAACAGTGCAACGAGAAATACGGCCTCGGCTTCAGTCCGATATGGATGGGGCAGGTGGGAATGTATTTCCGCTCGTTGAACGCGGCCACCGACCGGGAGCGTGGCTGGTCTTCCACGGCAGCCACCCAGGAACACATTTGCAATTCATACGATCGCAACATCATGGTGAACCATTACGGCGTGGCGCGACTGTGCTTCTCGGTGAAGTTTCCCGGCGCGACGCTGCGCGAGCCCGGCGATCTGAGCCGGTTCTGGCTCACGTCGGAGAAAATCCGGGCCGATATGCGCAAGTGCAACCAGTTCTGCGGCATCAGCCACAGCGTGAGGCGCGAAAGCAGCACGTTGTTGGGGCGCGAAAAAATGCTCGACCATCAGGCCTCCGCGCCGATCTTGTCGCCGTCCTCGGACATGACATTTGCGATCGCGAGCGGCATGCGCGCGCTGGCACGGTTCGGCCGGTCACCGAGTTCCTGACGAAAAGACACGCGCCTGTTGTTGGCTGTATCGCCCGCGCGGAACAGTGCCGCGTCAGCTGCTCACGAATTCCGTCCGCCTATACCCCTGCGCATAAAGCAGCGCGGTGAGATCGCCGTGATCGATCCGCGCACCGGCCGCCGCCGCGACGGCGGGCTTGGCGTGATAGGCGACACCAAGGCCGGCTTTTTCGATCATGGCGAGATCGTTGGCGCCGTCGCCGACCACGACGGTATCCAGATTGTCGAGATCGAAGGATTCGCGCAGGTCGAACAGCGTGGCCAGTTTCGCCTCGCGCCCGAGGATCGGCTCGGTCACCTTGCCGGTCAGCTTGCCGTTTTCGGTCAGCAGTTCGTTGGCGCGGTTCTCCTGAAAGCCGATCATGTTCGCCACGGCTTTCGTGAACAGCGTGAAGCCGCCCGAGACGAGGCAGGTATAGGCGCCGTTCGCGCGCATGGTGCGGATCAGTTCCACCGCGCCGGGCGTCAGCGTGATGCGGCTCTTGAGTACTTCATCGACAACGGTGACGGGCAGGTCCTTCAGAAGCGCCACGCGTTCTCGCAGCGCAGGCTCGAATTCGATCTCGCCACGCATGGCACGCTCGGTGATCGCTGCAACATGGGCTTTCAAGCCTGCGAAGTCGGCCAGTTCGTCGATGCACTCCTGGCCGATCATGGTGGAGTCCATATCGGCGAGCAGCAGCTTCTTGCGCCGGTCGAGCGCAGGCTGAACAACCACGTCCACGCGCAGACCATTGAGAGCTTCGCCCAGACGATCCGAAATTGTGCGAATGCCGTCGTTGCTGCTAAAGCGGATGTCGGCGGCCACGCCCTCGAACAGCCAGTCGGCATGCTCGGGTGAAGGCAAGGCCGCGCGCGCGGCCTCGATGGCGGTCGAGTCGAGTTCCGGCTCGGCGGGATTGCAGATCAGCGTGGCGACAAGAGACATGACGGCTCGATGTTGAATGAGGGTGG
>ERZ778025.1444-NODE-1444-length-17313-cov-5.624870_pt1 | contig 17313 bp, 15 predicted proteins | sample MGYA00375755_ERZ778025 | MGnify/ENA primary metagenome ERZ778025 (study PRJEB29350, sample SAMN05389825) | bioreactor metagenome | isolation source: Thiocyanate bioreactor | place: South Africa: University of Cape Town | collected 2014-03-17 ... | reverse complement strand
GGTGGCGCATGATGCGGTGTCGGAAGCCGCCGTGGTCGGCTATCCGCACGACATCAAGGGCCAGGGCATCTATGCCTATGTCACGCTGATGAGCGGCGTCGAGCCGACCGAGATGCTGCGCAAGGAACTGGTGGCGTGGGTACGCAAGGACATCGGTCCGATCGCCTCCCCCGACCTGATCCAGTTCGCGCCCGGCCTGCCGAAAACGCGATCGGGCAAGATCATGCGCCGCATTCTGCGCAAGATCGCGGAGGACGAACCGTCGAGCCTCGGCGACACCTCGACGCTCGCCGATCCGATGGTGGTCGACGATCTCGTCAGCAACCGGCAGAACAAGAAACCCGGCGCCTGAGATTTTCAGTTCTCCGGACAATCCGGCGCATCAACAGCAATGAGGGCCCGTATCGTCCGATACGGGCCCTCATTGTTTTCAGGTGTGCCTCGTTTATTTGGCGCGAAGAAACGGCAGGATCACTGCAATCGCCTGATCGGGCTGTTCTTCCATGATCCAGTGGCCGGAATTGGCGATCACGGCGCCGCGCACATTATTGGCCGCAAAACCGATCTCGCCGGCAAACGCGTCGCCGAACGAATGATCGCCGCCGATCGCAAGCACCGGCATGGTCAACTTGCCCTTCTCCGCAAGCAGCTTCTGATTGTCGGCGGCATCCTGCGCGAAAGCCGCGAACTGGCCGCCGAGCGCGTTGTGGATCGCGCCGGGCCGCGCATAGAGGGCTGCATAATGATCGCGAGTCTGTTCGTCGATCCGCGCCGGGGTTGCGGACAGGTCATTGTAGAAGCGATCCAGCAGGATGCGCTCGCGTCCGGCCACCAGACGCTCGACATCGGGACCGCGGAAGTTGAAATGCCAGACCCTCGGATCCTTGAACAGGTCGTTCCAATGGCCAAGGCCAGGTAATGGTGCATCCATCGCCACCCATCGCGTGGTGCGTGACGGATACTGCACAGCGAAGGCATAACCGACCATGTTGCCGATATCGTGGGTGACCAGCGCCGCATCCTTGATTCCCAATCGGTCGAGGATCGCGGCGAGATCGCGCGCCTGCGCGACCTTCTCATAGCCGCCTTCAGGGTGGGACGAGAGGCCCATGCCGCGCAGGTCGGGGACGACGACTGTGTGATCCTTCTTCAGGACATCAGCGAGCGGCTGCCACATGTCGCCGGTGTCGCCGAAGCCATGCAGCAGCACGATGGCGGGACCGGTGCCGCCCACGCGAACATATTGCGTGCCATCGCTGACCGGGACCTGCTCGCCGCGAAAGTCCGCGGCCCAGGGTTTGACCTCGGCCTGCGCCAACGGGACGGCGAAACATGCCGCCGCGACACCTGCGATGAAGACGCGGGGCAGGCGGCGGGTCACGGCCGAAACAATGAAATGCGAGAACATGACCGGTCTCCTTGCCCTTGGCGTCATGCTGCGAGCCGATGTTCACCGGATAGCCGCGATCCCGGCTTCCGTGACGATCATGACAGCTTGGCGTGCAACGGAGGCTGGCGCAACGGCTGTGTGCGGATCGAGGTCGCGGCCTTAATGCCGGGGACAAGGTCCCGGCCCGTTACATGGTTGTCACGCCATAAGATCCACGCCCGTGACCTGCCCCTGATAGCGCTGCATCGTCTCCAGCGCGGCCTGCAATCGTGCGGCGCCTTCCTGATCGCCGCGCGACAGCGCACCGGCAATGCCGCCTCTGGCGCGATCCATGAAATTCACCGGCGTGGTATCGCTCGCCATATCCACCGGCTGCATGGTCCGCGTATCGATCTTGACCGTCATCCCGAGAAACGACGAACTTTCATCCAGGGACATCGCGCCGGATTTGATCTGGCCGTTCATCCAGTCGAACAGCTGCTGGCGCGTCATGCCGGTGAAATCCGTCGTGGTCACGCCGGATGACGATGCATCAGTCGCTGCGCCGGCGGAGGACATGGCGGCGGGAAAAACCTGCTTCGCGTCCTTCACCGGAACGGCCTGCTGATAAAGATACGGTCCTGCATCGATGCGCATGGGCGGATATCCCGTCGGTCCATATTGATCCGCGACCACGCAAGCTGCATGCCAGCGACGGCCCGCATCCGTCGCCTTGAAGCAAAAGACGTTTTCAACCCCGCGCCCATCACCGCATGTCACAGAGGAGGAACGATGTTGCCGCGCGCGGCATTTTTTACCCGCCTGCATGTCGTTCGCATTACATCAGGCCGCGATCATCTCCGCTTTCGCGGGACCGAGTGGAACATCTCGATCCTGCGCGACAGCTTTCCGTGACCTCACAAAAATGTCAGCCGCCGGAGCGCTTTGGGACGGCTTTTGAGCGGCGGTGTTGTTTTCCGGGCATTTACTTTGCCGCGGTAATTTTCTTTTTAGGGCGCATCCGCCGGACCTGCGACGAACGGGAGACAACGATGTTGCGTAAATTCACGATGGCCCTGGCAGCCACGCTGGCGATCGGCGTTTCCGGCACCACCGCGAGCGCCGCGCCGTCACTGGTCGCGTCCCCGAACGGCTACGCGCCGGGCACCATCGTGGTGAAGACCCATGAGCGCAAACTCTATCTCATTCTCGGCGAAGGCCACGCGCTGCGTTATCCGGTCGGCGTCGGCAAGGCCGGCAAGCAGTGGGCGGGCACCACGCGCATCGACGGCAAGTATCGCCAGCCCGCATGGTCACCGCCCGCGGACGTGAAGCGCGACAATCCGAGCATTCCCGATGTCATTCCCGGCGGCTCGCCCGCCAATCCAATGGGCGTCGCGGCGATGACGCTCGCCGGCGGCGAGTACGCCATCCACGGCACCAACCGGCCGAACTCGGTCGGCGGCTATGTCTCCTATGGCTGCGTGCGTATGTACAATCAGGACATCAGCGATCTGTTTGACCGCGTCTCGGTCGGCACGCAGGTGGTGGTCACCGCGCGCTGATCGATGCAAAAAATTCTAGGATGAAAAAGCCGCCTAACGACGCGGCTTTTTCATATTGGCATCGTCCCGGCGCAGGCCGGGACGATGAGAAAGTCATTCCGCCTGAACCGCAGCTCGGCACCATCCACCTCGTCTGCCACCCTGATAGGCCCGCGCATGGCCAGCCGTGAGCAAGGCTTGCGAGATGCTCGGCGTGCGCCGTGTCGCGGCATCTGCGACCACGCGGCCGTTGTATTTGTCGGGACCGATATTGAAGATCGTCACGTCGCCGTCCGCGAGTTGTGCGCGCAGGGCGTCCGTTGCCGCGCTCGCCATGCGCGCCTCGTCGGCGCAGGCGGCATTCGTTTCCGGCGCATCGATGCCACGCAAGCGCACGCGCGTGGTCATGTCCAGTCCGGGCCACAGATGCACCCGCGCCTCGAACGTGTCGCCGTCGATCACGCGCACCACTTCAATGGCGTGGCGCACGATTGTATTGCCCTCGCGGCTCCAGGTCTGCGCTGGTGGCGACGGCGGCGCAGCCGGCACCGTTGAAATCGTGGTTTGCGGTCCGGGAAAATGACCGCGCGCCGGGATCAGCGTTCCCATGGCCAGCCCTGCAACAAAGACAAATCCCAGCAGCCAGAGCGGTAGGGCCGGAGTCCGGTCGAACGATCGGTGTCGAAGGGAACGATCTAGGAACATAAGCCGATCTTAAGGCAAATGATCCTATTTGCGCAAGGCGCGCCGGTTACGGACAGGGATTCTACGTAAGCTCAGAAATCCGACGCGATTCCTTTGACTTCCCAGTCGCCGTAGCGCGTCGGCTCCGGCCCCTTGGGGCCCTGAATTTCCTTCGGCAGGACAGCGTGTTTGTCCTGCGCCGCCTTGAGCCGCCGCTCCTCGGCTTCAGCCAGCGCACGCTGGGCCTGCGGCGGCAACGGTTTGCGCGGAGCCTCTTGCGCAGGTGAAGAATCGGGCGCGGGTGAGGAATCAGGTGTCTTGTCGTCGCTCATCGCGGTGGCTCGCTGGTTAGGTTTATTCATTCACAAAGGAAAGATGGCGCTCCGCGTCAAGCCCTGCAATGTCATGACCCCGGCCACGGGATTCTTACATTTGGCATATTCCCGTGCCATCTCTCCGATCCCGCGAAGCGGCGCACCACCGCCGCATCATGTGTTCTCCCGTCAGTAAAGTTTTTTGCATGCCCTCCACCAGATTTGCCCCGCCGACCGAGGTCCCCGGCCTCGCCGCGCGCCGGATCGCGGCCGATATTCTGGACGGCGTGCTGCACAAGCATCGCATGCTTGACGATCAGCTCGACGGCGCGGGCGCGCATCCGGGCCTCAAGACATTGTCGGACCGCGACCGTGCGCTGATGCGCCGTCTGGTGGCGACCATCCTGCGGCGGCTCGGCACCCTCGGTCACCTGCTCTCGCGCCTGCTCGATCGTGGCATTCCGAGCGATGCGCCGCGCGCGCAAAGCGCGCTGCTGATCGGCGCCGCGCAGATTCTCTGGATGGATGTGCCGGATCACGCCGCCGTCGATCTGTCGGTGCGGCTCGTGCAGGCGGACCGCCGCGCGGCGAAATATGCCGGCCTCGTCAATGCCGTGCTGCGGCGTTGCGCACGTGAAGGCCAGCCGCTGATCGACGAGGTGAAATCGGAAATGCTCGACCTGCCGCCATGGCTTGCGGCGCGCTGGGTCAAGGCTTACGGCGAAGACACCGCGCGCGTCATGACCGCCGCGCTGGCCGTCGAGCCTGCGCTGGATCTCACCGTGAAATCGGACCCGCAGGAATGGGCAACGCGCCTGCATGGCGAAGTGCTGCCAACCGGATCGGTGCGCACGCTGCTGCACGGTTCGGTGACCATGCTGCCTGGCTTCGACGACGGTCAGTGGTGGGTGCAGGACGCAGCCGCCGCGATTCCCGCGCGCCTTTTCGGTGACGTAAAAGACAAGACCATCGCCGATCTGTGCGCCGCGCCCGGCGGCAAGACCGCGCAGCTTGTCCACGGCGGTGCGCATGTGACGGCGGTGGACCGCTCCGCCAATCGCATCGCACGTCTGAAGGACAATCTTTCCCGACTCAATCTTGCGGCGAACACCGTGGTGACCGACGCCGCCGAATGGCAGCCGGGTGGCGAACTGTTCGACGGCATTCTGGTCGATGCGCCGTGCTCCGCCACCGGGACCGTGCGGCGTCATCCCGATGTCGCATGGCTGAAACAGGAAGACGATCTCGTCGCGCTCACGGCGTTGCAAAAACGCCTGCTGCAAAGGGCTGTCAGCCTGCTCAAGCCCGGCGGAACGCTGGTTTACTGCACCTGCTCGCTGGAACCGGAAGAAGGCGAAGAGACCATCGCCGCATTGCTTGCATCCGAAACCGGGCTGCGCCGGTCTCCGGTCGGTCGCGACGAGGTGGCGGGCCTTGATGAAATCCTCAACCGGGACGGCGACATCCGCACGCTACCTTCTCATTTAGCGCACGCCGATCCGCGCCTCGGCGGCCTCGACGGCTTTTACGCCGCGCGGCTCATCAAGTCCTGATTCGCACAATTCACCCGCACGGGTGATTCGCGCCGGACCGCTTTGCCGCTTTCTATCCCCATGCCTGCGTCAATGGGGTGTTTTATCATCGTTTCCAGACTACAAGGATGCGCGGGGGATTCTCTCATGCGGCGCTTCGGCGCGGCTGACGACTGTCGGGATGGAATCGCCCGGTTTGTGGACAGCGACCACGTTCGGCTGCGGCCATTGATGCCATCTCAGCCAGCGTGATGGGGGACAGTGCGGAAGTGGCGGTCGCGCATCGAAGAGGCATCTCGTCGCTCCTGCTGGGCCGCGCCGCCAGACCGGTTCTGGCGCGCGCCAGCGGACAATCCGTTGCGCTGTCACGCTTCTGGCCCGGCCGCACTGACCGCCTGCTGATCGCGCCGAACGATCTGCGCACCGTGGACGCCACGCGCGCGTCCGAAATCTATGCGGGCCGCTTCGTGTTCGCAGGCAAGATCGTCACCTCGCATGGACGATCGATCTTCGAACTCGATCCGCCGTCGGAGGACTGGGAAGCCAGCCTGCTCGGCTTCGGCTGGCTGCGCCATCTGCGCGCCGCGGATTCCGCCATCACCCGCGCCAACGCGCGCTCGCTGATCGACGACTGGATTTCAAAACCGATCCGCAAGGGCGGCACCGGCTGGCGCGCCGACGTGCTGGCGCGGCGCGTGATCTCGCTGCTCTCGCAGGCGCCGCTGGTGCTGAACGACGCCGACGGAAAATTCTATCGCCGCTTCCTGCGCAGCCTGACCCGCGAGATCCGCTACCTGCGCTATACGATGGTGGACATTCCCGACGGCGTGCCGCGCCTGCAGGTGCTGATCGCGCTGTGCTACGCCTCGCTCTGTCTCGCCAATCAGGCGAAGCACATCCGCTCGTCCTCGCGCAAACTGTCGGAAGAATTGACGCGGCAGTTGCTGCCCGATGGCGGTCACATCTCGCGCAATCCCGGCGCGCTGATCGAATTGCTGCCCGACCTGCTGCCGCTGCGGCAGACCTATTCCGCGCGCAACATCGCGCCGCCGAATGCGCTGCTCAACGCCATCGACCGCATGATGCCGATGCTGCGCTTCTTCCGTCACGGCGACGGCAGCATCGCCCTGTTCAACGGCATGAGCAGCGCGCCGTCGGGCCTGCTCGCCACGCTGCTCGCCTACGACGACACCCACGGCACGCCGATGTCGAGCATGCCGCATTCGGGCTTCCAGCGCCTCGACGCCGGAACCACCGCCCTCATCATGGACACCGGCGCGCCGCCGCCGCCATCGGTGAGTCAGGATGCGCATGCCGGGTGTCTGTCGTTCGAACTGTCGTCCGGCACCAGCCGCATCATCGTCAATTGCGGCATTCCTTCCACCGGCCGCGACAACTGGCGCGCCTTCGCGCGCAGCACGGCGGCACATTCGACCCTGATCTGCCACGACACATCGTCATGCCAGTTCATCGAACGTCCGGCGATGAAACGCATGCTGCGGGGCGCACCCGTTGTCAGCGGCCCCTCAAACGTCAGCGCATTCCGCGAAGCGACCGAAGACGGAATCATGCTGACCGCGAGCCACGATGCCTATGCGCGCGCCTTGGGCGTGGTGCATCAGCGCACGGTCATGCTGTCCAACGACGGCATGCGGCTGGAGGGCGAGGACACGCTGCTGAACGCATCCAGCGCCTCGACCCGCAACAAGCCCGACGATTACGCGCTGCGCTTCCATCTGCATCCCTCGGTGAAGGCGAGCCGCCTGTCCGATGCCCATGGCGTGATGCTGGTGCTGCCCAACCGCGATGTGTGGACCTTCGAGGCGCTGAGCGACAAGGTGGATCTCGAAGACAGCGTGTTTCTCGCAGGTTCGGACGGGCCGCGCCGCACCGCGCAGATCGTGATCCGGCAGAATCGCAAGGACGTCCCAAGCATTCGCTGGAGTTTTACCCGCTCCTCCGCATCGCCTGCCGTGACCAGCGCCCGCCGCGATGCCCGGCGCGAGCCGGAATTGCCGCTTTAAGGCCGCGTTCACCAATCCGCGGCTTCGACCTGCAGAAAACTGCAGTTTTTGCTGCGAAAAGACGGTGGATTGGAGGTTTTGCCGGGGAGAAAACCATGCTACCGGGCGACAGCAACGGTATCCATCCGCACAGGAAAATTCTCTTATGGCTGACCATCCGCGCCGCGTTGCGCGTGCACTGCTCTCGGTTTCCGACAAGTCGGGCCTGATCGATTTCGCCCGCGCGCTCAAGGACAAGGGCATCGAACTCGTCTCTACCGGCGGCACGGCACGCGCAATCGCCGACGCCGGTCTGGAGGTCCGCGACGTCTCCGACCTCACCGGCTTTCCCGAAATGATGGACGGCCGCGTCAAGACTCTGCATCCGAATGTGCACGGCGGCCTGCTGGCGATCCGCGACAATGCCGATCATGCCCGCAGCATGAAGGATCACGGCATCGCGCCGATCGATCTTCTGGTGGTCAATCTCTATCCGTTCGAAGCCACCGTCGACAAAGGCGCATCCGAGGACGACTGCATCGAGAACATCGACATCGGCGGACCGGCGATGATCCGCGCCGCGGCGAAGAACCATCACGATGTCGCCGTGGTGGTCGAACCGTCCGACTATCAATCCGTTCTTGATGAACTCGCCGCGCATAACGGCGCGACCACGCTCACCCTGCGCAAGCGCCTCGCGCAGAAGGCCTATGCGCGCACCGCCGCCTACGATGCCGCGATCTCGAACTGGTTCGCGGGGCAGCTTTCCATCGATGCGCCGGACTTCCGCGCCTTCGGCGGCAAGCTGATCCAGGCACTGCGCTACGGCGAGAATCCGCATCAGCAGGCGTCGTTCTACAAGACGCCGGACCGGCGCGCCGGTGTCGCCACCGCGCGGCAGCTTCAGGGCAAGGAACTGTCCTACAACAACATCAACGACACCGACGCGGCTTATGAGGCCGTTGCGGAATTCGATGCCCGGCGCACCGCCGCCTGCGTCATCGTCAAGCACGCCAATCCCTGCGGCGTCGCGGAGGGCACGGATCTCGCGGAGGCCTATCGCAAGGCGCTGGCCTGCGATTCGACCTCGGCCTATGGCGGCATCATCGCCTTCAACCGCACGCTCGATGCGGACGCGGCCAACGCCGTCGCGGGCATCTTTACCGAAGTCATCATCGCGCCGGACGCGACAGATGAAGCCATCGCCATCATCGGCAAGCGCAAGAACCTGCGCCTGCTGCTGGCGGGCGGCCTGCCCGATCCGCGCGCGACGGGACTGACCGCGAAGACCGTCGCCGGTGGCCTTCTGGTGCAGTCACGCGACAATGCCGTGGTCGACGACATGACATTCCGGACCGTGACCAAGCGTGCGCCGACCGACGCCGAACTGAACGATCTGCGTTTCGCGTTCCGCGTCGCCAAACATGTGAAGTCCAACACCATCATCTATGCGAAGGACCTCGCCACCGTCGGCATCGGCGCGGGGCAGATGAGCCGTGTCGATTCCGCGCGCATCGCCGCGCGCAAGGCCGAGGACGCCGCGAAGGAATTGAAGCTCGCAGCCCCGCTCACCAAGGGCTCGGTGGTGGCATCCGACGCGTTCTTCCCGTTCGCCGACGGTTTGCTGGTCGCGATCGAAGCCGGTGCCACCGCCGTGGTGCAGCCCGGCGGTTCGATGCGCGACAATGAAGTGATCGAAGCGGCGGACGCCCATGGCATCGCCATGGTGTTCACCGGTACACGGCACTTCAAGCACTGACGAGAGCGTTTTCGAGCGAAGTGGAATCCGGTTCGCGTGAAGAAAACGCGTTAAAATAAAGACCTCGAGTCGTTCATCGTTTCCATGAAGCGGTGAACGACTCTAGAGCGGCCGCGCCCGCACGGCGTCCGCTTTCACCCGGCTCAGCAGAACGAGACCGGCTGCGAAGAACACGACCAGAACGGCCATCCCGGCCTTCTGGCTGTTCGATGCATCGGTCACGAGACCGATCAGCAACGGTCCGAAGAACGACGTGACCTTGCCGGTCAGCGCGAACAGTCCGAAGCATTGCGTGATGCGTTCTTTCGGCGCGAGCCGGATCAGCATGGTGCGCGACGCGGCCTGCAGCGGTCCTGCCGCCATGCCGATCAGGAAGCCCAGCGCAAGATAGGCTTTTTCCGCAGGCGCGGCGAACAGACCGCCATCGGGCGACGGCGGCGTCACCGGAACGAAGAAGATCGCATCGCGATCGATCATCAGGATCGCGGCGATCGCGCCCAGAAGAATGATGAGACTGCCCGTGACAACGGCTTTCGGTCCGATCCTGTCGTCGAGCCGCCCACCGAGCCACGCGCCGATGGTGCCGGAAATCGCCAGCAGGATTCCGAACGTGCCGATCTGGATCGTATGCCAGCCGAATGTGCCCGCGGCATAGATGCCGCCGAACGCGAACAGCGACACAAGACCATCCATATAGATCATGTTCGCGATCAGAAACGGCAGCATGAACGGCGTCGCCGGCAATCGCGCCAGCGTCTCTTTCAGTTCACGCAGGCCTTCGCGGATCGCACCGCGCGCAGGCGCCTTCGCCGCATGGTCGGGCGTGAACAGGAACATCGGCAGCACGAAGATCACGAACCAGATCGCGGTGAGCGGACCGGTGAAACGGTCGCCCTCGAAGGTCGATGGATCGAGACCGAAGATCGGCGTGAGGCCGAACAGGGTTTTGCCCGTCGCCGGATTCGCCGCCATGAAACCAAGCACGAGGACCAGGCTGATAATTCCGCCGATATAGCCCACCGCCCATCCGGTGCCGGAGAGTCGCCCGATGCGGTCCGGCGGCACCAGCGTCGGCATCATCGCATTGTTGAAGACCGTCGCGAATTCGACGCCGACGGTCGCGATGCCATAAGCCACCAGAAGCGGAAAGATGATCGAGGGATCGCCGGGCTTGCCGATCCACATCAGCGACGAGCCGATCACGAGCAGCGCGCCGAACACCGCGATCCACGGCTTGCGGCGGCCGCCGGCGTCTGCGATGGCGCCGAGCACCGGCGACAGGATTGCGATGACAAGACCCGCAGCGGCGGTCGCATAGCCCCAGCTTGACTGGCCCGCCACCGGATCGGACGCCACACGGGAGGCAAAGTAGGGCGCGAACACGAAGGTCGTGATCAGCGTGAAATAAGGCTGCGCCGCCCAGTCGAAAAAAATCCAGCTTACCACCGCCCCGCGCGAGGGATATGTCCGCGGCATGTCATCCGCGTGACTGTCATGCGCCGGAATGGCTTGAGCCATGATCAAAATTCCTGCCGAATCAAAAGGACGACGATCTGTCGTTGCCGCGCAACCATATCGCGCGGGCCTTCAATTGCTATCGCGTTTTTGGCAAGCTGCGATGTGCCGGAGAAACTTATGATCCTGATGACCAGACGCAAAGCGCTCGCACTCGCTCTTATTGCCGCAACCATGCTCGCTGGACCGTGCGCCGTCGCACAGGATTCGCGGCTTGGATATTACGCGCCGCCTGCGGTCGACAGCATGCGCCCGGTGGCCGCCAAACACGGCATGGTCGTCGCGCAGGAGAAGATCGCGGCGCAGATCGGGCGCGACGTCCTGGCGCGCGGCGGCAACGCGGTCGATGCGGCCGTCGCCACCGGATTTGCGATGGCTGTCACCTATCCGCGCGCGGGCAATCTCGGCGGCGGCGGCTTCATGATGATTCATCTGGCGAACAGCAGCGAGAATATCGCCGTCGATTATCGCGAAAGCGCACCGGCCGCCGCCACGCGCGACATGTTTCTCGGTGAGGACGGCAAGCCGGACGCGAAGAAGTCGCGCGATCAGGCACTTGGCATCGGCGTGCCCGGAACGGTCGCGGGGCTTGCCCTCGCGCTGGAAAAATATGGCTCCGGCAAGTTCAAGCTTGCAGACCTGATCGCCCCCGCCATCGGCCTCGCGCGTGACGGTTTTGTGATCGCCGACGATATCGCCGACACGCTGCCGGAATTGTATCAGCGGCTCAAGGCATGGCCGTCGAGCATGAAGGTCTTTTCGCGGCCCGACGGCACGCCGCTGCAAGGTGGCGACCGGCTGATGCAGCGCGATCTCGCCGCGACCCTTGAAGCCATCGCCGCACAGGGCGCGAACGGTTTCTACGACGGACCGGTGGCGGATAAGCTCGCTGCCGGCATCCGCAACGCCGGCGGCCTCATCACGCGCGATGATCTCAAGGCTTATCGGCCGGTGATCCGCGCGCCGGTGCGCGGCACGTATCGCGGCTTCGACATTGTCGCGATGCCGCTGCCCTCTTCCGGCGGCACGGTGCTGATCGAAACGCTGAATATTCTGGAGGGCTACAAGCTGCGCGACATGGGTGCGGGCTCGGTGGATGTCCTGCACCTGACCATCGAGGCGATGAAGCGCGCCTATGCCGATCGCGCGCGCTATCTCGGCGATCCCGCCTTCGTCAGCGCGCCGATGCAGCAATTGCTCGCGAAGGATTATGCCGCGCGGCAGCGCGCCATCATCGATATCGCCAGGGCCACACCCTGGAGCGATGTCACCTCGGTGAAGCCGCCGCGCGAGGGCAGCAACACCACGCATTTCTCCGTGGTGGACAAGGACGGCAACGCCGTCAGCAATACCTACACATTGAACTTCAGCTATGGCGTCGGGCTGGTCGCGGACGGCACCGGCGTGCTGCTCAACAACGAGCTTGACGATTTCACCGCCGCGCCCGGCGCGTCCAATGCCTACGGCCTTGTCGGCTTCGAGGCCAACCTGCCCGGTCCGGGCAAGCGTCCGCTGTCGTCGATGTCGCCGACCATCGTGCTGAAGGACGGCAAGCCGGTTCTTGTCACCGGTTCGCCCGGCGGCAGCCGGATCATTTCCGCGGTGCTGCAGGTGATCCTCAATGCGATCGATTTCGACATGAACATCGCGGCTGCAGTCTCCGTCCCGCGGCTGCATCATCAATGGCTTCCGGACGAGGTTCGCGTCGAACGCGGATTCCCGGACGCAACGCTTGCTGCACTGCGCGCAAGGGGACATCGCGTGATCGCGCCGCTCGGACAGACTTCGGCCAATTCCATCGCGGTGACGCCGGACGGCCTGTTCGGCGCGCCGGATCCCCGCACCCGCGGCGCGGAAGCGGCCGGTTACTAGAACGGCTCGAACGTCCTTGCATTTGTCTGGTGACACGCCAAAACAACGGCGTAAATTGCCGCGCGACAAAACGCCCCGCGAGATGCGGCACGGACGGGGCTTACACACGCCGCAATGTGGGGAAGAACGATGAGTACGCACGACGCGATCGACGTCGCAAAAATCGAGGACACCAGCCTTTCGGCGTTCTATCGCGACATGAATGCGCCGGAGCGGCGCACGTTCTGGGCCTGTTTCGCGGGCTGGACGCTCGACGGCATGGACTTCATGATCTACCCGCTGGTGATCGGCACCATCATCACTCTGTGGAAGGTCGACGCAGGCACGGCGGGCCTCGCCGGAACGGTGACGCTGCTCGCCTCCGCCATCGGCGGCTGGCTCGCCGGCTATCTGTGCGACCGGATCGGCCGCGTGCGCACCCTGCAGATCACCATCATCTGGTTCTCGTTCTTCTCACTGGTCTGCGCCTTCGCGCAGAACTTCGATCAGCTTCTCATTGCGCGCGCGCTGCTCGGCCTCGGTTTCGGCGGCGAATGGGCGGCGGGCGCGGTGCTGATGGGCGAAGTCATCCGCGCGCAGTATCGCGGGCGCGCCGTCGGCTCTGTCCAGGCCGGATGGGCCGTGGGCTGGGGTCTCGCCGTGCTGTCGCAGGCCGTGATGTTCTCGATCCTTCCCGCCGAACAGGCATGGCGCTGGATGTTCGCGATCGGCGCGCTGCCCGCGCTTCTGGTGTTCTTCCTGCGCCGCTATGTGGAAGAACCGAAGATCGCCGCCGAAACGCTGGCGAAGCAGAAGGCTGCGGGCGACCGCCCGTCGCTTTGGGAAATCTTCTCGCCCGCCATCGCCAAGACCACCATCCTCGCTTCGCTGGCGGCGACCGGCTGTCAGGGCGGCTATTACGCGATTACCTTCTGGGTGCCGCGTTTCCTCACCACCGAGCGCAAGCTGTCGATCGTCGGCTCCACCGGCTATCTCGCCACGCTGATCATCGGATCGTTCATCGGCTATCTTGTCGGCGCGTGGCTGGCTGACCGCATCGGACGGCGCAACCTGTTCCTGATCTTCTCGCTCGGCGCCATCGCACTGATCCTGGTCTACACACAGGTGACGCTGACCAATGACGTGCTGTGGCTGCTCGGCTTCCCGCTCGGCTTCTTCGCGTCGGGTTATTTCTCGGGCATGGGCGCGTTCCTGACCGAACTTTATCCGACCCGGTTGCGCGGCTCAGGACAGGGCTTCTGCTACAACTTCGGACGCGGCATCGGCGCGCTGTTTCCGTTCCTGGTCGGCTGGCTCTCGACATCGACCACGCTCGGAAACGCGATCTGTATCTTCGCGGTTGCGGCCTACGCGCTGTTCTTCCTCGCGGCTTACGCCCTTCCCGAAACCCGCGGCCGGATTCTGCACGCCGATGCCTGAGACACACATCAACCCAAAGGAGGCTCCGGCATGTCCGGGGCCTCAGCCCACCCAGCATCTGCCCTCGCGGTTCACCGTGCCGCGCGGCGCGGTGGATACGCACTGCCATGTCATCGGACTGCCGCCGGATTATCCGTTCGTGGATGGCCGCTCCTATACGCCGCCGGCCGCAAGCGCGCGCGACTACATCGCGATGCTCGACGCCACCGGCATGACCTACGGCGTGCTCACGCAGGTGAGCGTGCACGGCACCGACAACCGCCTGATGGTGGAGACGTTGCGCGCGCATCGCCAGCGTCTGCGCGGCATCGCCGTCATTCCGCTCGACTGCCCGCAGGCGGAGAAGGATGCGCTGAAGGATGCGGGCGTGGTCGGCCTGCGCATCAACGTGCTGTATGGCGGCGGCATCGGCTTCGAACAGGTCGAGCGTTACGCATCGCTATGCCGTGACATGGGCTGGCATCTGCAGTTCCTACTCGATGCGCGTGAACTGCCCGCACTCGCGCCGCGCCTATCGAGGCTTCCCGTGCCCTTCCTGATCGATCACATTGGCCACTTCCCGACGTCGGCCGGGGTGAACAACGAAGGCTTCCGCACGCTGGTATCGCTGGCACGCGACGGCGCATGGGTGCGACTGTCCGGCGCCTATCGCAACACGGTGGAAGGCCCCCCCTATCGCGACACGATTCCGTTCGCGCAAAAGGTGGTGGAAGCCGCGCCGGACCGCTGCGTGTGGGGATCGGACTGGCCGCATGTCGCCAACTGGGGCGTCATGATGAGCGTTGCGGATCTGCTCGATCTGCTCGCCGACTGGGTGCCGGACGAAAAACTGCGCAACCGGATTCTGGTCGACAATCCGCAACGGCTGTTCGGTTTTCCGGCGGTGACGTGAGTCCGTTTTGAAACACGCAAATCGTCATTGCGAGCACAGCGAAGCAATCCATCTGCATCGCCAAGATGGATTGCTTCGTCGCTTACGCTCCTCGCAATGACGAGACATCCGATGAGGCGCTACCGCCCCACCTCGTATGGCCCGCCCTTTTCCAATGCGCGCTGATAAGCCGGGCAGGCATGGATGCGCTGCAGCCACGCCCATGCCTTCGGATAATTTTCATCGAGACCCGCGCGCGCAGATGCAGCTTCCAGCGGAAAGCTCATCTGGATATCGGCCGCGGTGAAGTCGTTGCCCGCGAACCATTCGCTCTTCGACAATTCGCCTTCCCAGAAGGCGATGTGCTGCCTGAGCTGCGGATCGACCAGCGTGCGCAGCATCGTATCGAATACCGGCTTCACGAACGGACGAAGCAGCGCCGGCGCGCGTTTCGGCGCCAGCGTGAACAGCAGCTTCTGCAGCAGCAACGGCATCGCCGAGCCTTCGGCATAGTGCAGCCAGTAGGTGTAGCGAAGGCGCTCCGGTGTCTTCGGCGGCGGGATCAGCCGGCCGTTGCCGTAAGTCTCGACGATGTATTCGACGATGGCGCCGGACTCCGCGATGGTATTGCCGTTGTCGGTAATGACCGGCGATTTTCCGAGCGGATGAATGGCGCGCAATTCCTTCGGCGCTTGCATCGACGGCAGGCGCTGATAGCGCACGATCTCGTAAGGCACGCCGAGTTCTTCCAGCAGCCAGAGCACGCGCTGCGAACGGGAATTGTTGAGATGATGGACTGTGAGCATGCCGGCCGGACCTCTCGACATCGGGAGCCGGAGTCGTGACAGCGGCGCAGCGGGAAGTCGAGACGATTTCGCCGCAAGTATTACCCGGGTAATATTGACTTCCTATTTTTATCCGGGTAAATCCATCTCCGATCAATTCCGGAGACCATCCAATGACCCAACCTACCCAGATCGTCGCCTTTTCCGGCCATACCTGCCTCGGCCGCGGCGCTCCACTAGACGTCGTCGCGGGCATCAAGGCCGCCGCTGATGCGGACGCTCCGCTTTTGATCTTCGACGCCACGACCAGTCGCCCGGTCGAAATCGATCTGCGCGGCACGGTTGCGGACGTGCAGAAACGGCTCGCCGCGCAAATGGCCATTCCAGGCGACGAGGCTGAAGACCAGCCCGCGCCGCGCGGCCCGGGCCGCCCGAAACTCGGCGTGGTCGCGCGCGAAGTGACCCTGCTGCCACGGCACTGGGACTGGCTGGCACAGCAATCCGGCGGCGCGTCGATCGCGCTCCGCAAGCTGGTCGAGGATGCGCGGCGCGCGGGTGCGGACAAAAGCCGCATGCGCGAAGCGCAGGAATCGCTGCACCGGTTCATGACCGCGATCGCGGGCGACTTTCCGCACTACGAAGATGCCTTGCGCGCGCTTTATGCGGCGGACCGCAAGCGGTTCGAATCCGCTGTCGCGGAATGGCCTGGCGATGTGCGCGATCACGTCAAACTGCTGGCTGCCGATGCATTTGCAGCCACCTGAAAACGAATTGATTAAGGCCTGCTGCCTTTGCGAGGGCGGCAGGCAAGCGGCAAATCCGTCAATCCACAGCAGAACGGTCGTAAATTTGTCAATTCTGATTTGAGACCCAGAAGGACAGAGGGTTCAGAAACTGGGCCAGTGCATCGTAAATTGCTCACTTTGCGCATTTGGCGCATTGACAATCATAGTTCTATATTAGAACTTTGCTCCCGCAATGAAGAAGGGCCCGACGGAACGCGATCCGAGGCTACAAACACCGGGAGAAAACGAACGATGTTGCGAAAAACCGCATCTCTGGCGGCTGCAGCCCTGCTGCTGACCGGACTGACCTCACCCGTCATGGCAGACAATGCGCCCGGCGTGACCGCAACCGAAATCAAGATCGGCGCGGTGTTTCCATTCAGCGGCCCGGCCTCGGCGCTGGGCGCAGTCGGCAAGTCGCTGATCGCCTATGTCAGCTCCATCAATGACAGGGGCGGCATCAACGGACGCAAGATCAACCTGATCGCGCTCGACGATGCCTACAGTCCGCCGAAGGCGGTCGAACAGACCCGCAAGCTGGTGGAAGGCGACGAAGTCGCCTTTATGTTCTCGACGCTCGGCACGCCGAGCAATCTGGCCATCGCGAAATATCTCGCCAGCAAAAAAATTCCGCAGGCCTTTATCGTGACCGGTGCGACGCGTTTCACGAATTTCAAGGAATACCCGATGATCACCACGGGTCTTCCGAGCTACGACACCGAATCGCGCGCCTATGCGCGCTATCTCGCCAAGGAAATGCCCGACGCCAAGATTGCGATCCTTTATCAGCACGACGATCTCGGAAAGGATTTCATCGACGGCTTCAAGGCCGAACTCGGCGAGGCCTTCGACAAGAAAGTC
>ERZ778025.1435-NODE-1435-length-17403-cov-3.949331_pt1 | contig 17403 bp, 15 predicted proteins | sample MGYA00375755_ERZ778025 | MGnify/ENA primary metagenome ERZ778025 (study PRJEB29350, sample SAMN05389825) | bioreactor metagenome | isolation source: Thiocyanate bioreactor | place: South Africa: University of Cape Town | collected 2014-03-17 ... | reverse complement strand
CCGCAGGCGGCCGACACCGTGGGCATCAACATCGCCCGCACCCGGTTCTGGAACGTCTCGTTGGGCGGTGCGATCGCGGGTCTCGGTGGAGCCTTCTTCACGCTGGGTTCGGTCGGCGCCTTCAACAAGGAGATGACGGCCGGTGCCGGGTACATCGCCCTCGCCGCGGTCATCTTCGGCCAGTGGGACCCGATTCGCGCCACCCTCGCGGCGCTGTTGTTCGGCTTCGCCTCGAACCTGCAGAACACCCTCGGCGTGATCGGATCGCCCGTGCCCAGCGAGTTCATGCTCATGCTGCCGTACGTCGTGACGATCTTCGCCGTCGCCGGTCTCGTCGGGAAGGTCCGCGGTCCCGCGGCCGCCGGCAAACCGTACGTCAAGGGCTGACCCGGCCCGCTTCCCCCTTCACGAGAGGACCCTCTGCTCCACGATGACCGACATCGACTGGGACGAACTCCGTTCCGCCGCCACCGAGGCCATGCACCGCGCCTACGCCCCCTACTCCCGTTTCAAGGTGGGCGCCGCGGCGCTCGTCGCCGACGGGCGGATCGTCGCGGGGTGCAACGTCGAGAACGCCTCGTACGGTGTGACGCTGTGCGCCGAATGCGGGCTCGTGTCCGAGCTCCACATGAGCGGCGGTGGTCAGCTCGTGGCCTTCGTGTGCGTCGACGGTGAGGGCCGCACCCTCATGCCCTGCGGACGGTGCCGTCAGCTCCTCTTCGAGCACGCGATCCCGGGCATGCTGCTCGAGACGGTCAGCGGCATCCGTACCATCGACGAGGTCCTGCCGGACGCCTTCGGTCCGCGCGACCTCGAGGAGGCGGCCCGGTGAGCGCCGAGCAGTACGACGCGGTCGACATCATCCGCGCGCAGCGCGACGGCCGACCCATCTCCGAGGGGGAGATCCGCTGGCTGGTCGACGCCTACACGCGCGGCTACGTGATGGACGCGCAGATGTCGGCCTTCACGATGGCGGTCCTCCTCAACGGCCTCGGCCGGGACCAGATCCGGGTGCTGACGGATGCCATGATCGCTTCGGGCGAGCGCATGGACTTCTCGTCGCTGGGCAAGCCCACGGTCGACAAGCACTCCACCGGCGGCGTCGGGGACAAGATCACGCTGCCGCTCGCGCCGCTCGTCGCCGCGTTCGGCGTCGCGGTCCCGCAGCTCTCCGGCCGCGGACTCGGCCACACCGGAGGCACCCTCGACAAGCTCGAGTCGATCCCCGGCTGGCGCGCGGCGCTCTCCAACGACGAGATCCTCGCGCAGCTCGCCGACGTCGGTGCCGTGATCTGCGCCGCCGGCACGGGCCTCGCTCCCGCCGACAAGAAGCTCTACGCGTTGCGCGACGTCACGGGCACGGTCGAAGCGATCCCGCTGATCGCCTCGAGCATCATGTCGAAGAAGATCGCGGAGGGCACCGACTCGCTCGTGCTCGACGTGAAGTTCGGGTCGGGCGCCTTCATGCAGGACATCGACCGGGCCCGCGAACTCGCGGAGACGATGGTCGCGCTGGGGACCGACTCGGGCGTCAACACGACGGCGCTGTTGACCGACATGAACATCCCGCTCGGCCGCGCCATCGGCAACGCCAACGAGGTGCGCGAGTCCGTCGAGGTCCTCGCGGGCGGCGGTCCTGCCGACGTGGTGGAGCTCACCGTCGCGCTCGCCCGCGAGATGCTGACGCTGGCGGGTCAGCCCGACGCCGACGTCGAGGCGGCTCTCGCCGACGGCCGGGCGATGGACGTGTGGAAGCGCATGATCCGCGCCCAGGACGGCGACCCGGATGCCGCGCTCCCGACCCCGCGCGAAACGCACACGGTCGTGGCCGACCGCGCCGGCGTGGTGACCCGCGTCGAGGCGCTGCCCTTCGGCATTGGTGCGTGGCGCCTGGGCGCCGGTCGTGCCCGCGCCGAGGACGCCGTGGTGCACGCCGCCGGCATCGACCTCCACGTGACGGTGGGCGACCGGGTCGCGGCCGGTCAGCCGCTGTTCACCCTCTCGGCCGATGATGAGACGCGATTCGACCGCGCTCTCGCCGCCGTCGAAGGCGCGTGGGAGATCGGCGACACCGCTCCGGCGCGCACCCCGCTCGTGCGCGAGCGCATCACCGCGTGATGGCATCCGACCCGAGGAGCACCATGGCCACCGACGACGTCCGCATCCAGGGCAAGAAGCTCAAGAACCTCCCGAAGGTGTCACTGCACGACCACCTCGACGGCGGGCTGCGCCCGCAGACCGTCCTGGAGCTCGCGGACGACATCGACCTCGACCTGCCCGCGGAGGACGCGAACGGGCTCGAGGCCTGGTTCTCCGACCACATCGACGGGGGTTCGCTCGAGGATTACCTCGAGAAGTTCGACGCCACCATCGGGGTGATGCAGACGCGCGAAGGGCTCGTGCGCGTGGCGAAGGAGTTCGTGGAAGACCTCGCGGACGACGGCGTCGTCTACGCCGAGGTGCGCTGGGCGCCCGAGCAGCACCTGACCCGCGGCCTGAGCCTGGACGACGTCGTCGACGCCGTGCAGGAGGGCATCGAAGAGGGCGAGGATGCCGCGGATGCGCGCGGCAAGGACATCCGCGTCGGGCAGCTGCTCACCGCCATGCGTCAGGGCTCGCGCTCGCGCGAGATCGCCGAGCTCGCCGTGTCGTGGCGTGGTCGCGGCGTCGTCGGCTTCGACCTCGCCGGTCCCGAGGACGGGTTCCCGGCATCGAATCACCGCGCGGCCTTCGACTACCTCGCCGAGCAGTTCTTCCCCACGACGGTGCACGCCGGCGAAGGGGCGGGGCTGGCATCCATCCGCTCCGCGCTCATCGACGGTCGGGCCGTGCGCCTGGGCCACGGCGTGCGCATCGCGAACGACCTCGATGTCGTCTCGCGCGAGGGCGAGGAGGTGCTGGTCACCTTCGGCGACATGGCGCGGTGGGTGCGCGACCGGGAGATCACGCTCGAACTCTCGCCGACGTCGAACCTCCAGTCGGGCGCGGTCACGGCCTGGGGCGACACGATGGACGCCCACCCGTTCGACCTGCTCTACCAGCTCGGCTTCTCGGTCACGGTGAACGTCGACAACCGCCTGATGAGCCGCACGACGCTGACGCGGGAGCTCGGGCTGCTGGCGCAGGCGTTCGATTATGACCTCGATGACCTCGAGGCGTTCCAGCTCAACGCCGCCGCCGGAGCGTTCCTGCCGGTGGAGGAGCGCGAGGAGCTCATCGAGATCATCGCTGAGGGCTTCCAGCGCTGAGCCGGCAGGTGGACGGGTGCGCTCGTCCCGCGCTCCGGAGAGATTCCGCGCTTGCGGGTCTCGCATGCGGGCGGCGAGGTCGTTCCCGCGCGTCGATCCGGAGCGCGGCGCATTCCCGCCTGGCGCACAGGAGCGGGAGGTCGCGGCGTGTCCGGCTGAACCGTAGTCCCGTGCTCCGGATCATCGCTGCCGAGACCGGCTGCGTCGCGCGGGTGTCGGCGCGAAAACGGAGCGTCCGCCGGCCCGTGGCCGAGAATCTCCTCCAGCTGTGCGCGCACGGACTCTGGCCGCGAAAGCACGTCCGCCGCGAGCAGCCGGACGGTGACATAGCCGCGCGCGAGCGCGGCCGCGTCACGGCGACGGTCGCGCACCTGCGCATCCCACCCGGAGTGAAACCGGCGGCTGTCGCATTCCACGATGAGCCACCCGTCGACGACGAGATCGACACGCCCGACACCGTCGATGACCACCTGCAGCTGCGGTCGGTGGCCGAGGGTGCGGAGGATCAGGCGGACGAGCGTTTCCACTCCCGCCTCGCTGCGCGCATCCAGGAGACCACGAAGCACGCTGAATCGCGCGGGCAGTCGCCGGAACGCCTCGTCCACACCGCGCTCGTCGACGAGGCCGAGGTGCCAGGCACTGTCGAGCGTCGCGATGGCGTGCCGCGCGGGCTGACACAGGACAGCCTGCGCGAGCGCCCCCGTGAGGTCCGCGACGAGCGACTCCGCGGGTGCTGCCGTCGGGCGCCAGTGGCAACGTACCTCCGCCGGTCGTGACGGCAGACGTGTCGCGTGGGGATCGATCTGGATGTGCGGGCCTGTCCGCGAGTGCACGAAGACTCCGAGGTGTGACAACAACGAGACGCAGTCGAGGCGGCCTCCCCATCGAGCCACGTCGATCAGGAGCTGCGGGGTCTCCCGCGGCGCATATCGCCCCAACCGGAGGCGGTGCAGATCTCCTTGCGAAACGGCGGCGGTGATCGCGCGCTTCGTCATGCCCGCCTGTCGGAGCTCACTCGTCGTGAGCGACCGAGGGACATCGGCCGGGATTGCAGGGACGCGCACCGACCCAGTCTTGAACCATGGGCCCCACCAGGTGGTGAGTTTTCCGGAACGGTGGAGAGCCGAGCGCTGTGGAGGAAGGGCGGATGCCCCGAAGCTCGCGGGCCGCGCTCCGGACATACTGCGCCCAAGAAAGCGGGCCGAGCGCGAGGTATGGAAAAAGCGGCGAGATGATCCGGAGCGCGGGACGCCGCCGCACGTACGCCCGCGGCCCGGGGCGGAGAGGCCGCGTCAGGGCGTGGGAAGGAACGCCGCCAACTGCTCGGCGATGACCCTGTCCACCTCGGCCGGATCCGCCGTGGGCGTGCCGTCACCGGCCTGGGGGCCGTAGGCGCCGAACGACGCGTGCGAGGCTCCGGGGATCTCGACGAAGGTCGCGTTCGAGGGCAGCTCGCCCTTCGCCTCGGTGATCTTCTGGGGCGTGGACAGCCCGTCCTCCGAGCCGGACAGGCTCAGCACGGGAAGCCCCGAACCGGACAGGTCGTTCGCGCAGTAGGAGGCGAAGAGCACGAGCGCGTCGGCGTCCGTCGCGAGCTGACACGCGCGCACACCGCCGAGGGAATGGCCGCCGACGGCCCACACCGAGACGTCGGGGGCGAGCTCGGTGAAGGCCGAGAGGGGGCGCGGATCGAAGAACGCGAGGTTGAGCCACGGACGCGTGATGACGACCGTGATCCCGTCGTCGACGACCGTGTCGGCGAACGTCGCGATGTAGCCCTCGGCCTGGACTTTGGCGCCCGGGATGAACACCAGACCCTGCCCGGTTCCGCCGGCGGTGGGGGAGAGCACGACGGCCGATCCGTCCTCGGCGATCGTCATCCCGGGGTTGGCTCGGGCATCGGCGAGGGGGCCCGGCTCGGCTGCCATGACCCCGACCTGGCTGTAGATCAGGATGCCGCCGACCGCCAGCACAACGAGGGCGCCGAGGCCGCCCAGGATCCAGCGCAGGACACGAAAACGCCGACGGGGCGCTCTGGGCGCCCCGTCGGCGGACGGTGTGGTGTCGGTCACCTCACGAGCGTAACGCCGCCTGCCGTGCGGCGACGATCTCCTCGACGCGCGCGAACAACGGGTGCTCCGGTGCGAGCCCGGTCACCTCGGCGGTGACCGCCGCAGCATCCAGGTCGCCGAGCAGCCGCTGGAGCTCCACGGCCTGGGCATCCTCGGCATCCTGGAACTCCAGGGCGGCGGCCATCGCCGCCACGAGCGCGTCGACGGGGAGACCCCGCTCGATCGCCTCGGCCGCGGGCCCGACGAAGCGTTCGTGACGCGAGAGCTTGCGCAGCGGCTGTCGCCCGACGCGCCCCACGGTGTCGGGCAACGCGGGGTTGCGGAAGCGCCGCAGGATCGTGGCGCGGTACTGTCCCTGCACCTCGGGGTCGAGCTCGTGTTTCTGCACCAGGAGCGCGCTCGTCTCCTCCAGCGCCGCCTCGACCTTCGCCGCGATCGCCGGATCGGCGAGCGCATCGGAGATGCGCTCGATTCCGGCCTGGGCGCCGAAGTACGCGGTCGCCGCGTGGCCGGTGTTGACGGTGAACAACTTGCGCTCGATGTACGGCTCGAGGTCGTCGACGAAGTGCGCGCCCGGGATGTGGGGCGGGGCGTCGCCGAACGGCCCGCGCTCGATCGCCCACTCGTAGAACGGCTCGACGGTCACGTCGACGCCGCCGACGGCCTGGGCCGGGACGATACGGTCCACCGCGGTGTTGGCGAAGACCGCACGGGCTTCGAGGGCGTCCCACGACTCGCCGGCGATCTCGACCACGTGTTCGCGCAGCTGGTCGGTCGCCCCGATCGCGTTCTCGCACGCCATGATCTGCAGGGGGGCGAGCGAGGGGTCGCGGAGAGCGAGCCCGGCGACGATGTGCGGCGCGACGAACTTCAGGATCGTGGGGCCGACCGCGGTGGTCACCACGTCGGCGGTGGCGATCTCATCGACGAGCGCCTCGGCATCCGTCGAACTGTCGATGGCGCGGAAGCCGGTCACCGTCTTGTCGGTGCCGCCCTCGCCCACCTCGTGGACGGTGTACTCGGATGCCGCGTTGATGGCGGCGACGAGCGGGGCCGAGACGTCGGAGAAGACGAGCTCGTAGCCGCCCTCGTGGAGCAGCAGACCGACGAAGCCGCGACCGATGTTGCCGGCGCCGAAGTGGACGGCCGTCATGCGTTGAGGGAGCCCGACAGGGCCTCGAAGAGCTCGGCGGGGGAGGAGGCGGCCTTCAGACGGGCGACATCGTCCTCCTCGGAGAAGAGGATGGCGATCTGCGACAGGATCTCGAGGTGCTCGTCACCCTTGCCGGCGATCCCGATCACGAAGCTCACCGGCTCCCCGCCCCAGTCGACGCCGCCGTCGTAGCGGACGACGGAGAGGCCGGAGGCGAGGATGGCCTGCTTGGTCTCGTTGGTGCCGTGGGGGATCGCGAGTTCGTTGCCCATGTAGGTGGACACCGTCTCCTCGCGCTGCTGCATCGCGGCGAAGTACTCGCCGGTGACGGAGCCCGCGGCTTCGAGCAGATCGGCGGCTTCCTTCATCGCCTCCTCACGGGTGGCGCTGCCGGGGTGGATGCGAACGGATTCGATGCGGAGGACATCCGACATGGTTCTCGCCTTTCTCGTCGTGCTGTCCAGCCTCGCAAAACGCGGGCCGGACGGGAAGACGAAGGGGCCGGGATTGTGTCCCGGCCCCTCCGTAGGGGTGTTACTTCGCCTCGTGCTGGCTGCGGACCATCTCCACGACCTCGTCGTACTTCGGCGAGTTCATGAAGTTGTCCACCGACACGTGGATCGCGTCGGGGTTCTGCGCCTTGGCGCGGTCGGTCAGCTGGTTCTGCGTGATGACCAGGTCGGCGGTGCCGTCGAGGTTCGCGATCGCCTGGTTGGTGACCGTGACGCCCTCGATGCCGGCCTTCTTGATCTTGTTGCGCAGGACGCTGGCGCCCATGGCCGAGGACCCCATGCCCGCGTCGCAGGCGAACACGATGGTGTTCAGCTGCTTCGTCGCGACGGCGCCTTCGAGACCGCTCAGCGAGCCTTCGACATCGCGGTCAGCCGACGCGAGCACGTCGTCGTTCGACGAACGGTTACGCAGCGCGCCCAGCGTGGACGACTCCTTGCCCTTATTCGCCTCGGTCGCCGCGATGGCGGCGGAGAGGTCACCGGCGCCTTCGGTGGCGAGATCGCGCTTGCGCGTGCGGATGAGGAAGAGCGCCGACAGCAGGAACGACACCGTGGCCGACAGGATCACCGACAGGATGACGCCGACGTAGCTGTCCGGTGCGGTGGCCAGCAGCACGGCGATGATGCTTCCCGGAGCTGCGGGGAATCGCAGGCCGCTGTTGAAGATCGCGTTCGTCGCCACGCCGGTCATGCCGCCCGCGATGACCGAGAGGAACAGGATCGGCTTCATCAGCACGTACGGGAAGTAGATCTCGTGGATGCCACCGAAGAACTGAATGATGATCGCACCGGGGGCCGAAGCCTTGGCCGCGCCGACGCCGAAGAAGGTGAAGGCGAGGAGGACGCCGAGACCGGGTCCGGGGTTGGCCTCGATGAGGAACAGGATCGACTTGCCGGTCTCGGCGGCCTGCTGGATGCCGAGGGGCGTGAACACGCCGTGGTTGATGGCGTTGTTGAGGAACAGCACCTTCGCCGGCTCGACGATGATCGACAGCAGCGGGAGCAGGTTGACGCTGACGAGCCAGCCCACGATGCCGCCGAGGAACGTCGAGATTCCCAGCATGATGGGGCCGAAGGCGAAGAAACCGACGATCGCCAAGATCATGCCCAGGATGCCGGCGGAGAAGTTGTTCACCAGCATTTCGAAGCCCGGCTTGATCTTGCCGTCCCAGAGCTTGTCCATCTGCTTGGTGATCCAGGCCGCCAGCGGGCCCATGATCATCGCGCCGAGAAACATCGGGATCGTGGTGCCGACGATGACGCCCATGACCGCGATCGAGGCCACCACGCCACCGCGCTCGCCGTAGACCATGCGGCCGCCGGTGTTCGCGATGAGCAGGGGCAGCAGGTAGGTGATCATCGAACCGACCAGACCGACGTACTGCGGGAAGGTCGTGCCGTCGGGGTTGGCCGCCAGGGTGGTCATGGCGTGCTGCCAGCCCACCTTGCCGGCGTCGCCGAAGCCACCGAGCATGTCGGCGACGGGGTACCACTTGCCCAGCCATCCGGCCGAGATGAACAGGGTGGTGATCAGACCCCACGCGATGAACGCCGCGATGTTGGGCATGATCATGCCGGAGAGGAACGTGCCGAATCGCTGGACCGCGACCCGTGCACCTCCCGGCTTCTTGACTGTAGACGCCGTCGTCATTGCTGTGTCTCCTTGTTGTGGATGCGGCCGGGGCCGCGGGGGTGGTGCGCGGCTCAGGCCGCGGCGGATGCGGAGGCGGCCTGGGCGGCCTCCCGGGCGGAGGCCGCGTCGTCGGCGGCCAGGGCTGCCTCGGCGATGCGGCGGGCATCGTCGAGCGTGTGGGTCAGAAGCGAGGCGCGCACGTCGGCGAGCGCGGTGGGCGCCATCGACAGCGTGGTGGCACCGAGGCCGACGAGCACGACCGCGAGCAGCGGGTCGGCGGCGGCCTCGCCGCAGATGCCGACCGGCTTGCCGTTCGCACGGCCGGCGGCGCCGACCTCGCGGATCAGGCGGAGGACGGCCGGATGCCACGGGTCCTGGAACGACGCCACCGAACCGAGCAGCCGGTCGGCGGCGAGGGTGTACTGCGTCAGGTCGTTCGTGCCGATCGAGGCGAAGTCGGCGATCTGCAGGATGCGATCGGCCAGCAGAGCGGAGGAGGGCACCTCGACCATCACGCCGGTCGTCTTCAGGCCGTAGTCCTTGGCCAGCGCCGTGAAGTACCGGGTCTCCTCGACCGTGGAGACCATGGGCGCCATGACCCACAGATCGGCGGGGCCGGCCGCGGACTTGCGGGTCTCGGCATCCGCTTCGGCCAGCGCCGTCAGCTGCTCGCGCAGGATGTCCTCGCTCGCGCGGAGGGCCCGGAGGCCCCGCAGGCCGAGGGCCGGGTTCTCCTCGTGCGCGTCGTTGAGGAAGGGGAGCGGCTTGTCCGCGCCGGCGTCGAGCACGCGCACGACGACCTTCTTGCCGGGGAAGGCGCTGAGCAGCTCGATGTAGGCGGCGCGCTGCTCCTCGACGGTGGGTGCGGAGCTGGAGCTGAGGAAGAGGAACTCGGTGCGGAACAGGCCCACGCCCTCGGCGCCGAGCTCGACGGCCTCGGCCGCGCCGCCGGGCTTGCCGAGGTTGGCCAGCAGCGGCACCTTCGTGCCGTCGGCGAGAGCGCCGTCGGTGATGGGGGCGGATGCCGCGGCGGCCCGCGCGTCGGCCCGGTTCTTGGCCCGCGCCAGGTCATCGTCGCTCGGGTCGACCGTGACGACGCCGGCGGCGGCATCCACGATCACCGTCTGGCCGTCGACCAGGTCCTTCGCGCCGGTCGCGCCGACCACGGCGACGATCGACTTCTCCCGCGCGAGGATCGCGGTGTGCGAGGTGGGGCCGCCCTCGGTGGTCACGAGCGCGAGCACCTTGTCGAGGTCGAGGAGCGCGGTGTCGGCGGGGGCGAGGTCCTTCGCGACGAGCACGAACGGGTGGCCGGGATCCGGGATGCCGGGGGCGGCGACGCCGCGGAGGCGCGCGATGACCCGCTGGGCGACGTCGTCGAGATCTGCGGCGCGCTCGCCGAGATAGCCGCCGAGGGCGACGAGCTGCTCGCGGAAAGAGGCGAAGGCGTCGTGGACGGAGAACTCGCCGTTCTTGCCGGCGGCCAGGCGCGCGTCGACCTCGGCTTCGAGGGTCGGGTCCTCGGCGATCATCGCCTGGGCCTCGAGCACGTCGCGGGCCGCGCCGCCGGCCTGCGCACCGCGGGCTTCGAGCTCGCGGGCGACCGCGCCGACGGCTTCGCGGACGCGCGCCGTCTCCTGCTCGACCGACAGCTCGCTGGGGCCGTCCTTCGGCGCGGGCAGGGGTTCCGCCATGCGCGCGATGGGGCCCTGGGCCACGCCCAGTCCGATTCCGACTCCACGGAGTTCCGTCATGTTCCTGTGCTTCCTTTACTCGGCGTCGTGGTCGGTCGTCAGCAGCTCGCTGAGGCGGTCGAGGGTGGCTTCGGCGGTGTCGCCGTCGGCGGTGAGGGTCACGTAGTCGCCGTACTCCAGGCCCAGGGCGATGATCCCGAGGATGCTGGCGGCGTTCACCGGAGCCCCGGCGTCCTTCGCGATCGTCACGGGGATGCCGGACTCCTTGGCGGCCTGGGCGAACAGCTTCGCGGGGCGGGCGTGGAGGCCGTGCGACGATCCGATGCGGACGGTGCGGGTGAGCTGGGGCATGGGTGTTCCTTTCCGGCGGCGGGTCAGACGGTGTCCGCGGATTCCCGCGCGCCCATCGCCTCGTCCACGAGAGCGAGCGTGCGGGTACCGGTCAGGTCGGTGAAGACGTCCTCGGGCAGCAGCGCGACGCGCACCCCCCGTGTCGCGGCATCCTGTCGTATCCGCTCCAGGTCGGGGGCCAGGTGCGGGCCGACGAGGACGATGTCGGTCGCGTCGAGATCGATCGGGAGCGATCTCACGGTCCCCGCCGAAGCGGAGTAGGGGAGGCCGCGATCATGGGCGGCGCGTTGAACACGCTGTGCGACGAACGTGCTGGACGCACCCGCGCCGCACACCACGAGGATCCTCATCGACCCGCCTCCTTTCCCTCGATTCTCGGCACCGCGTTCACAGCGGACAACCAGGTTCGTTTCCCACCCCCCGGAACGCCGTTGCCGCGACCCGGCGCCCCGAGAGGAAGCGCGTGGTTGGATGGACGGAGCGCTGCCAACCTGGGGACGGCGCGGAGGACGGATCGTGACGACGAAAGCTCGCCAAGACCGCCTGCTGGCCCTGCTGCTGCGGGACGCGGAGTGGTCCACGGCCGCATCGCTGGCGGATGCGCTGGGCGTGACCCCCCGCAGCGTGCGTTCGTACGTGACGGCGGTCAACGCCCGCGTCTCCGGGGGTGCGGCGATCGAGTCCGGACCGCTCGGCTACCGCGCCGGCACGGACGCCGCCCTCGCCCTGCGCGCCGGTTCGCCCGCCGACAGCGGAACCCCGCGCGATCGCCTGCACACGCTCGTGCGCCGGCTCCTCGACTCCGCCGACGGCATCGACGTCTACGAGACCGCGGACTCGCTCCACGTCAGCGCCGCCACGCTCGAGGCCGACCTCGCGCGCGTGCGAGGGCTGCTGGGCGGAACGGAACTGACCCTCGAGCGCTCGGCATCCACCGCCCGCCTGCGCGGAACCGAGGTCGCGCAGCGGCGGCTGCTGTCCAAGCTCGCGCACGACGAGATGGATGCCGGCATGTTCGACCTCGACGCGCTGCGGCGGACGCTCGGCGAGAGGTCGGTCGGGGCGCGTGCGTTCGGCCCGTTCAAGGCCGAACTGGTCGCCGAGCTCGGGGCGCTCGGATACTTCGTGAACGAGATCGGCATCGGCGACGTCGTCATGCACATCGCCATCGCCGCCGACCGCGTCACGCGCGACCGGGGCCTCGGGGCCGCGGCGGGCGAGACCTCGGAGGCCGCGGACACCGTCGCCGACCTGCTCGACCGGCTCACCCTCAAGCACATCGGCGTGCAGCTCGGCGCGGGCGATCTGCGCCACCTCGCGACGCTCGTGCTGACCCGTATCGTCGCCCCCGGCGCGCCGGCGCGCGACGACGTGCGCTCGCGCCTCGACCCCGCGGTCGAGGGAGCGGTGCGCGCGGTCGTGGAGGCCGCGGCATCCCAGTACCTGGTGGACATCGCGCACGACGACTTCGTGCTGCGGCTGGCGCTCCACGTGCAGAACCTGCTGCACCGCTCGCGGGAACAGGCCTGGTCGCGGAACCCCCTGACGCGGTCCCTGAAGTCGACGTATCCGATGATCTTCGAGGTCGCCGTCTACATCGCCAGCGGTCTGCAGGACGCCCTCGGCATCCCGATCCTCGACGACGAGATCGCCTACATCGCGATGCACGTCGGCGGGCGCCTCGAGCGCAGCCGTCGCTCCGACCAGCAGCTCACCGCGACGATCGTGTGCCCGGGGTACTACGAGCTCCATGAGCTGCTGCGCTCCAGCGTCGACCGCTCGCTCGGGCAGGCGATCGAGGTCGTCGGCGTCGAGACGCGCATCGACCCGGCGTGGGACTCCATCGACACAGACCTCGTGCTCACCACGATCGACCCGCCCCGTCCCGGCGACCGATTCGTCCGCATCCAGCCGTTCCTCACCGACGCCGACGTCGAGCGCGTGCAGGCCGCGGCGTCGCGCGTGCGCCGAGGCCGCCGTCTCGCCCGCCTCCGCGCCGAGCTCGAGACGTACTTCTCGCCCGACGCGTTCGTGCGCGGGCTGGATGCCGACGGCGGCGAGGCGGGGGTCATCCGGCGCCTCGGCGGGCTGCTGGTGGACGAGGGCGTCATCGACGACGACTACGTGGCCCGGGCGGTGGAGCGCGAGGGGATCTCGTCGACCGCGTTCACCGACGCGCTCGCCGTGCCGCACGCCATGGGGATGACCGCGACCCAGACGCGCATCGCGATCGGCATCGCCGACCCCTCGATCGCCTGGGGCGAGGGGCGCGTGCAGGTGGTGGCGCTCGTGGCGTTCAGCGAGACCGACCGCGAGGCGTTCCAGACCGTGTTCGAGCAGTTCGTCGAGGTGTTCAGCGAGCGCGACAGCGTGCAGCGGATCGTCCGCCGCGCGACGGACTTCCCGGCGTTCCTCGACGAGCTGGTCGCGGTGATCGACGGCTGACGTCGGGCTGCGTGGCAGATCCCGCGGGTCGTAGGTGGCCCCGGGGCCACGCCGGCACAGGGGCGGCCCAGGATACCTACGTCGGGGAGCGGCCGGGGCGGATCCCGAAGGCTGCGAGCCGCCGCCCGAGCGTGGCGGCATCCGTGATGTCGGCCCACCCCCACCGAACGACAGGGCGTTCGGTCGGGGGTTCGTTCTGCATTGCCGAGAGCGCGGGTGGCCCCGGGGCCACTTCCGTCGCCCCGGGGCCACCCGCGCGCAGCTCCGCGCACCGCCGCACGCCTGGGCGCCGGACCCGCGTCAGCGCACGGCCGCGAGCAGCTCCTCCGCACCGGCGCGCAGGGCGGCCAGGCGACGGTTCGCCTTCTTCGCCGACGAGCCGCGCACGTCGAGGTACAGCTTCAGCTTCGGCTCGGTGCCGCTGGGGCGGACGATGAGGCGCGAGCCGTCCTCGAGCCAGATCCGCAGCACGTCGCCCGGGGGCAGCCCGTCGACGCCCTCGAGCAGATCGTCGACCTTCGACACCGCGACCTCGCCCACCGCGGACGGCGGCTGGGTGCGGAGGGAAGCCATGATCCCGCCGATCTCGCTCAGGTCGGTCACGCGCACCGAGATCTGATCGCTCGCGAACGCGCCGAAGGTGTCGCGGAACTCCTGCAGGAGGTCGGCGATCGTCCGGCCCTCGGCACGGGCGGCGGTGACGAGACCGAGGAACGCCACGGCGGCGGAGATGCCGTCCTTGTCGCGCACGGTTTCGGGGTTCACGAGGTAGCCCAGAGCCTCCTCGAAGCCGAAGACGATGCCGGGCGCCCGCGAGATCCACTTGAAGCCGGTGAGCGTCGCGTGGAAATCGAGTCCGTAATGCTCGGCCACCGCCTGCAAGCCGGGCGACGACACCAGGGAGCACGCGAGCGAACCGCCCGACGCCGAACGCGCCGCGCGCCACCCGAGCAGCAGCCCGATCTCGTTGCCCGACAGACGACGCCAGCCGCCGTCCGCGTCGGCGTCGGGGATCGCGACGGCGAGGCGATCGGCATCCGGGTCGTTCGCGATGACGAACTCCGCGTCGGCGGAGCGCGCCGTCTCGAACGCCAGGTCCATGGCCCCGGGCTCCTCCGGGTTGGGGAAGGCCACGGTGGGGAAGCGCCCGTCGGGGTGGATCTGCGCCTCGACGACCGTCGGCGCGGGATACCCGGCCGCGGCGAGTACGCGAGACACCGTCTCCCACCCGACGCCGTGCATCGCGGTGTAGACCCAGCGCAGCCCGTCGACGCCGGCCGGCGCGGGGGCCACGGCGGCGGTCGCGGCGACATAGGCCTCGACGAGCGACTCCGGCGCGTTCTCGAAACCGACCGAGCGGGGGAGGACCGTGACGTCGCCGGCATCGGCCACACGCTGGATGTGCGCGGCGATCTCGGCATCCGCCGGCGAGACGATCTGTGCACCGTCGTCCGCACCGCCGAGGTACACCTTGTAGCCGTTGTCGTCGGGCGGGTTGTGGCTCGCGGTCACCATGACGCCGGCGTCCGCGCCGAGGTGGCGCACCGCGAACGCGAGCACGGGCGTCGGCAGCATGCGGGGGAGCAGGATCGCGCGGAGCCCCGCACCGGCGAAGATCTCCACCGAGTCGCGGGCGAACACGTCGGAGTTGCGGCGTCCGTCGTAGCCGACCACCACGGTCGGCGTGCCGTCGGGCTGCTTCTCGCGCAGGTACGCCGCGAACCCCGCGGCGGCCTGGGCGACGAGCACCCGGTTCATGCGGTTCGACCCGGCGCCGAGCGTGCCGCGGAGGCCCGCGGTGCCGAAGGCGAGGCGGGTGGCGAAACGGTCCTCGAGGTCGGCGGCCGCCTCGGCATCCCCGCCCTCCACCCGCGCGAGCAGCGCGGTGAGTTCTTCGCGGGTGGTGGCATCCGGGTCCTGGGCGAGCCAGGCGCGGGCCGCGGCGACGTGGTCGCTCACAGCGCGCCGATCACGCGGGCCAGCAGCGCGGAGATCACCGGCTCGGCGTCGCGCCCGGCTTCGAGCACCTCGGCGTGGCTGAGCGGCGTCTTCTGGATGCCCGCGGCGAGGTTGGTGATGAGCGAGAACCCGAGGATCTCCATGCCCGCGATGTGGCCGCCGATGGTCTTGGCCATCTGCACTTCGGCGGGGGTCTCGTAGTGCGGACCGCGGAACTGCGTGTACACGCCCTCGTCGAGGGTCGGGTCGATCGAACGGGCGAGGTCGCGCAGCCGCTGCGAGTACAGGTCGGTCAGGTCGATGAAAGTCGCGCCCTCGAGCGGAGAGTCGGCGGTGAGGTTGATGTGGTCGCTGATGAGCACCGGCTGGCCGGGCTTCCAGGTCTCGCGGATGCCGCCCGCGCCGTTCGTCAGGATCATCGTGGTCGCGCCGGTCGCCGCGGCGGTGCGGACGCTGTGGACGACCCGGCGGACGCCGTGACCCTCGTAGTAGTGCGTGCGGGCACCGATGACGAGGACGTTCTTGCCGCCGGGGGTGCGCACGCTGCGGAGGGTGCCGACGTGTCCCTCGAGGGCGGGCTTCGAGAAGCCGGTGACCTCGGTCGCGGGGAACGCCGCGGTCTCCTCGCCGATGAGTTCGGCGGCGCGGCCCCAGCCGCTGCCGAGGGTGACCGCGATGTCGTGACGCTCGACGCCGGTGAGGCGCGCGATGTCGGCGGCCGCCGTCGCGGCGACCTCGAACGGGTCGACCGCCGGGTCGTCGAGCTGGTGAGAGTTGCTGTGTGCCATAGGACCACTCTAGAAACCCGCGGCATCCGGGGCCAGGCGCACGGGCCGCGCGTCGCTCTAGGGAAGAATGGATGCCATGGTGCAGAGCTTCGAGCGCAAGCAGTCCGTCGCGATCGTCGGCGGGGGCCCCGGCGGCTACGAAGCGGCTCTCTCCGCCGCCCAGCTCGGCGCCGACGTGACCCTCGTCGAGCGGGCGGGCGTGGGCGGCTCGGCCGTCATCACCGATGTCGTGCCGTCGAAGACGCTCATCGCGACCGCCGATGCCGCCGTGGCGATCCGCAACGCCAGCGAGCTGGGCGTGCAGCTCTTCGCCAAGGATGACCGCGGCAAGCCCCTGGCCCCCGAGGTCGCGATCAACCTGGCCGCGGTCAATCAGCGGCTGCTCTCGCTCGCGCGGCAGCAGTCGGACGACATGCGTTCGTCGCTGCTGGAGGCGGGCGTCCGCATCATCTCCGGCCACGGACGCCTCGACGGCTCCGGCGCGGTCGTCGTCTCGACCGAGGCGGGCGGCACCGACTTCGACCGCATCGAGGCCGAGACACTCGTGGTGTCGGTGGGCGCCTCGCCGCGCGAGCTGCCGTCCGCACAGCCCGACGGCGAGCGCATCTTCACGTGGACCCAGCTCTACAACATGAAGTCCGTCCCGCAGCACCTCATCGTCGTCGGCTCGGGTGTGACCGGCGCCGAGTTCGCCTCGGCGTACATGAACCTCGGCGCGAAGGTGACGCTCGTCTCCAGCCGCGACCAGGTGCTCCCCGGGGAAGACCAGGATGCCGCGGCCGTGCTGGAGCGCGTCTTCCAGCGGGGCGGCATGACCCTGCTGTCGAAGGCGCGCGCCGACTCGGTCGTGAACACCGGTGACGGCGTCACCGTGACGCTCGCCGACGGCCGCACGATCGAGGGCAGCCACTGCCTCATGGCCGCCGGTATCGGGCTCGAGCAGGCGGGCGTGCAGATGACGCCGTCGGGCCACATCCGCGTCAACCGCGTCGCGCGCACGTCGGTGCCCAACATCTACGCCGCGGGCGACTGCACGAACTTCTTCCCGCTGGCGTCCGTGGCATCCATGCAGGGGCGTCAGGCCGTCTTCCACGCGCTCGGCGACGTCGTGATCCCCCTGGAGACCCGCCGCATCACGGCGAACATCTTCACGGCGCCCGAGATCGCGACGGTCGGTTTCAGCGAGCAGGACATCGCCGACGGCAAGATCGCCGGGGTCGTGAAGAAGCTGCCCCTGTCGGCCAATCCGCGCGCGAAGATGCAGGGCATCACCGACGGCTTCGTCAAGCTCATCGCGCGGCAGGGGAGCGGAACCGTCATGGGCGGCGTCATCGTCGCCCCGCGCGCCTCGGAGCTCATCTACCCGATCGCGATCGCCGTCGAGCGTCGCCTCACCGTCGACCAGGTCGCCCGCGTGTTCGCGGTGTACCCGTCGCTGACGTCGAGCATCACGGACGCTGCCCGCGCGATGCACATCGTCGACCGCGACGATCCCGGCGAGGACTGAACGCGGCATCGCGCCGGCCGCGTGCCCCGCGGCGGGGGGAC
>ERZ778025.1431-NODE-1431-length-17442-cov-3.722551_pt1 | contig 17442 bp, 17 predicted proteins | sample MGYA00375755_ERZ778025 | MGnify/ENA primary metagenome ERZ778025 (study PRJEB29350, sample SAMN05389825) | bioreactor metagenome | isolation source: Thiocyanate bioreactor | place: South Africa: University of Cape Town | collected 2014-03-17 ... | reverse complement strand
TTGGTCGCCGCGAGCAGCTCGAGGATTGCCGCATCATCTAGGCCCTGTTTCAGGGCACCGTTGTACTCCGATGGGCGAATGCTGAGACCGCGATATCCTGCTGCGGCGGCGGCCTTCACCCGCGCGTCGAAAGCGACGTCCGGCGCGAGCGTCTGCGCATTGAGAATGAGATTGTGCATGGTTCCTGCTTTTTCTTGTTTCGCCGGCGCGTCGACAGCGCTCGGTGGTCAGCGCGAATTCGCGAAGCGAACCCTCGACGAGCGGGCATGACATCATAGACCATCACACCTTGCCCCGACACAAGTCCACGCACGCGACGGGCATCAGGCTTGCCACGAACGCTTGACACGCACCTCACACATCTTTACATAACCAATTAGATATATAACTGATCGGCTCTCAAATGGCTGAAAACACGATCGATGCCACCTTTGCCGCACTGGCGGATCCCACGCGTCGAGCCATCCTCGCGCGGCTCGCCAAAGGCGCGGCTACGGTCAATGAGCTGGCGCGCCCTTTCGATATGAGCCAGCCCGCAATCTCCAAACACCTCAAGGTCCTCGAACGCGCGGGGCTCATATCGCGCACGCGCGAGGGCCAGACCCGACCATGCCGGCTGGAGACAGCGCCGCTGAAGCAAGTCGACCAATGGGTCGGGAACTATCGCACGCTTTGGGAGGACAGCTTCGATCGCCTGTCACAGCATCTGAAATCGAAACCCAAGAGGTAAGACGATGTCCGCCAACAAGCAGGATCGTGCGTTCGTGATCACGCGCCACTTCGATGCCGCCCTTCCCCACGTGTGGAAGGCGTGGAGCACAGCAGCGGAGATGCAGAGCTGGTGGGGGCCGAAAGGCTGCTCGATCAAAGTGGCAGCCTTCGAGTTCAGGCCCGGGGGCTTCTTCCACTACGCGATGCACTTCCCGGAGCGCGAGCCGATGTGGGGGCGCTTCCTCTATCGCAATATCGACAAGCACACGCGCATCACGTGGCTGAACTCGTTCTCCAACGAGACGTGCGGCATCACACGCGCGCCGTTCGACATGGCAATCCCACTCGAGATCCTCAACGACGTCCGATTTGCCGAAACGAACGGATCGACGATCGTGACGCTTCGCGCTCTTCCGCACGGCGCCTCGGAAGACGAGATCAAGACGTTCGAAGGTATGACGGCATCGCTCGCCGAGGGATACGGCGGCACATTCGATCAACTCGCCGCCGTACTTGCCAAGTCAGCTTGAGATGCGCGTGCCGCCCGCGCTCACTCCTTGGGCGGCGCCGTCGTCAGCGCCAGCGCATGGAGGACGCCGCCCATGCGGCCCTCCAGCGCCTCGTAGACCATCTTGTGCTGCTGGACGCGCGTCTTGCCCTTGAATTGCGGCGCCACGACGTGTGCCGCATAATGATCCCCATCCCCCGCCAGATCCTTGATCGTCACCTCCGCCCCCGGAAAGCGGGCTTTGATGAGTTTCTCGATCTCATTGGCGTCCATGGGCATTACGTGGGCTCCTTCATGGGGCTGTCGTGACTTCTCCTTCTCCCCGTGCTTACGGGGAGAAGGTCGGGATGAGGGGCGGCACAATCGCAAGCGTTGGCGTGTGCCGCCGCCCCTCACCCTAACCCTCTCCCCGCTGAAGCGGGGAGAGGGGATAGTCTAGCGCGGTTCGCCGACGAACGTCTGCTGGATATCGCGCACGCGCACGAGCGCTGCCGGCGAGAGCGGTCCCTTCTCGATGGCCTCGATGGCGCCCGCGACCTGCTCGAAGGTCGCGACACCGACCTGGGTGGTCGAAAGCGAGGGCTGCGCGAGGGCATAGCGGATCGCGAGCTCCGCCAAGCTCGCAGCATGGCCCTCCTCGACGAGCGGGCGGAAGCGCCGCGCACGCTCGACATCGCGCGCGTAGTCCGAGCCCGAGCCGATCGGCGGCACCACGGCCCAGCCGCGCGGATGGCGGTCCATCTCGCCGCTCAGCGCACCACCAGCAAGGACTCGGATGCAGATCGTGCCGATGCCGGCGTCGCGCGCACGCGCCATCAGGCGCTTGTAATCCTGCGCCGGATAGCCGGCGGCCATCGGCGCCACGGCCGAGGGGTTCAGCGCATTCATGCAGACCTGCGCCGTATCCATCACGCCCGCCGCGACGACCTTGTCGATCTCGCCGATGTCGCCGAGCGCGGTAAAGCCCAGATAGCGGATCTTGCCCTGCTCGCGCAGCTTCTCGAAGGTCGGCACGACCTCGCCGAGGATCTGCGCAGCCGTCAGACTCTCGCCGGCACCGTCCGGTGCGAGGACATTGTGGAGCTGGAAGAGATCGACGTGATCGCGCGCCATGCGCCCGAGGCTTTCCTCGAGCGACGCATTGATCCGCGCGGCAATGCGACCGCGGTCCGCACTCGGAATGCGCACCTTCGTGCCGATGATGGCCTTGGGCTTGAGCTTCTTCAGGAGCTTGCCGAGATTGATCTCGGAGACCCCATCGCCATAGCCCGGCGCCGTATCGAAGAAGTTCACGCCGTGCTCGAGCGCCAGAGATGCGGCGCGCTCCTGCTCCGCCGCATCGCCCTTCACCATCAGCCCGCCGACGGCACCGCAGCCGAAGGTGAGCACGGACACCTGCTCGCCGGTCCGGCCGAGCGCGCGTTTCTCGATCATGTTTGCCTCCCAATGGCTCGTCGGCTCTTGCGGCCGTTCGACACTGCCTTACTTCTTGAAAAACTGCTCGAGGGTCGTGACGTCCTTCTTCGGCCCATCCTGGTCGGCGGCGATCTCGCGATAGAGGTCGGCAATGCCGTTGTAGATCGCGGCCGTGGACTTGCGCCCGCTCTGCTCGGCGATCTCCTCCATCTCGCCGACGAAGCGATAGGCCTTCACGAACATGTCCGGCACCGACCAGCTCACGCCCTTCAGGATATTGGGCTGGCTGCGCTGCAGCTCTTCGAGCAGGGCTTCCTTGGCACCGTACTTGTCCGCCATGAGGATCGAGGCCGACGCGAGCGCCGTGAGGCCCTTGCCGATCGCCGCATAGGACATTTTCAGCGCCGAGGCTGCGCCGACCGGACCATTGACCATCTTCACTTCGAGGCCGCCCTTGGCGAGCGGCGCCACGCGATCGGCCGGGATCGCCGAGAAGAAATAGATGGTGTTGCGCGTGTCGGGGCGCGGCGGCGGCCCGATGATACCGCCGTCGGAGAAGGTGCATCCCGTCGGCGCGATAACGGCCGCGACCTGCTCGACCTTGGCCGAGCTCACGGCGTTCATGTCGGCGTAGAGAGGCTTGCTCTTGGATGCCTTCAGCGTCGGCGCAAGCTGCTCGGCCAAGGCCAGCGCGTCGCTCGGCGGCACGATCGAGAGGATGATGTCGGCCGCGGCAATACCGGCAAGGTCGACGCCGCGCATGCCCGCCTTTTCAGCGCGCGCCCGGCTCGCGCTGCTGCGACCCTCGAGCCACGTCACGACATCGACCCCGTTCGAGGTCAGCCGCGCGGCCGTACCGGCGCCCATGGCACCCTGGGCAATGATGGCCACTGTCGTCTTCGTCATCGCTTCCACTCCCCATTCTTGGCGGGTGTGGCACGACGCGCACCGACACCGCCCTATTCGCTGGCCAGCTTGGCGCCGAGACGCCCCGCCAGATCCTGGATGAACTGCCACGCGACGCGGCCCGAGCGGCCTCCTCGCGTCATCGACCATTCACGCGCCCCGGCGATCAGCTCGGCGTCGCTGATCTTGAGGCCATGGTGCGCCGCATAGCTCCGCACCATATCGAAATACTGGTCCTGGCTGCCGTTATGGAAGCCGAGCCACAGCCCGAACCGATCGGAGAGGGAGACCTTCTCCTCCACGGCTTCGGACGGATTGATCGCCGTCGAGCGCTCGTTCTCCATCATATCGCGCGGCATGAGGTGACGGCGGTTCGACGTCGCATAGAAGAGCACGTTCTGCGGGCGTCCTTCAATGCCGCCTTCGAGGACGGCCTTGAGCGACTTGTAGCTCGTGTCGTCGTGGTCGAAGGAAAGGTCGTCGCAGAAGACGATGAACCGGTGATCGCTGCCCCGCATGAAGCCGAGGCAGGTCGGCAGCGAATCGATGTCCTCGCGGTGGATCTCGACGAGCTTGAGGCCGCCCTTGGACTTGGCCTTCGCCATCTCCTTGGAGACCTCGGCGTGAGCGGCCTTGACGAGCGAGGACTTGCCCATACCGCGGGCACCCCACAGGAGCGCGTTGTTCGCGGGCAGGCCCTTGCCGAAGCGGCGCGTGTTCTCGAGAAGCTGGTCCGAGGCGAGCTCGATGCCCTTGAGCAGCGACAGCGGCTGCCTGTTCACATGCGGCACGGGAAGGAAGCCCACCGGGCTCGCCTGCCACACGAACGCCTCCGCGGCCTCGAAGTCCACGGGCGGCGCGGCAGGCGGGGCCATGCGCTCCAGGGCGGCGACGAGGCGTTCGAGCAGAGCGGCGTTCACGGCGATCGTGTCGGACATGTCGGACGAGGTCTTTCGGAGTAGAATTTTTGGCTGCGCGCGGGTCTATAGCCCGCAAGGCGCCGCCCGTCACCCCGTGCGAACGCGGATCTGAGCCGCTTGGTATGCCATAGGCCAAAAAAAGGGGCCGTCCGGATTCCGAACGGCCCAAGTCTAGGGAGGAAACGCCCAAAGGAGGGCTGCGAGATCGCTCTCGCACGGATATAGGTATATGTGCGGCGCAACATTTACAAGGGCGATTTTTGTGCGGCGCACTCCAAAATTGCATGGTTAGCAGGCGAAGGCCTGGCATCTGCGCATAGCGCATTGGCCCTTATTTTGATCTTTCAATAGCTTAGCTTTAGATCCGAGCCGATATATCGGGCGCGAACGAACGGCGCCAGTGGTCAAACCAGCCGGATTAGGCCAACATTCGAGCCGTGAACGGGATGCACAAGCGCGCAAAACGGCATCTTCGCGTCGCGGCTCCCGCCCCACGCCCCATAATATGCTACCGAACGATCTAATATCTCATCAGCTAGAGGAAACGCCACGATGATCTACGAGCTCAGGGTCTACCACTGCGTGCCCGGCCGCCTGCCCAACCTGCTGAACCGCTTCGAGACCATCACCCTGAAGCTCTGGGAGAAGCACGGCATCAAACAGGCCGGCTTCTGGACCGTCCTCGTCGGCGAGTCGAACCAGGCGCTGTACTACCTGCTGGCCTTCGAGAGCCTCGCCGATCGCGAGAAGAAGTGGAATGCCTTCGCGTCGGACCCCGAGTGGCTGGCCAAGCGCGCCGAGACCGAGAAGGATGGCCCGATCGTCGCCAAGGTCGTGAACCAGTTCCTGCAGCCAACGTCGTTCTCGAGCGTGAAGTAAGGTTCGCTTCCCGATAGGGTTTTCGAGCGGATACCTCTCAGCGAGCGCAACAGGTCCCTTCTCCCCGTCCTCACGGGGAGAAGGTTAGGATGAGGGGCGGCGGCAAACGCCAATGTCGAACAAGCTCCCGCCCCTCACCCTAACCCTCTCCCCGCTAGAGCGGGGAGAGGGGATGCTGTCGCGCGAGTGGCTTGCTCTCAACTCATAAAAGACGGGGGCTCCGGGGGTGTCCCCCGGGCGGGTTACAGGGCGGCAGCCCTGTTCGCAGCGGAGCAGCGATTAGCGGTCAGGCGGCTAGCAGGCTCTCGAAGAGCTTGCGGCCGTCCACCGAGCCGAGCATGGCCTCTGCGGCGTTCTCGGGGTGAGGCATCATGCCGAGAATGCGGCCCGTCGGATCCGCGATGCCGGCAATATTGCGCTGAGCGCCGTTGGCATTGGCTTCGGGCGTCACGTTTCCGGCCGGATCGCAGTAGCGGAAGACCACCCGCCCCTCGCCTTCGAGGCGGTCGAGCGTCGCCACGTCGGCAAAGTAATTGCCGTCGCCGTGCGCGCAGATCATCTGCGCGACCTCACCCTGATTGTAGCAACCGGTGAAGCGCGTGCGCGTGCTCTCGACCTTGAGCCACACATCCTTGCAGATGAACTTGAGCGAGGCATTGCGCTGGAGCACGCCGGGCAAAAGGCCGGTTTCGCAGAGGATCTGGAAGCCATTGCAGATGCCGAGCACGGGCACGCCCGCCTTCGCCTTGGCCACCACATCCCGCATGATGGGCGAGTGCGCGGCCATGGCACCGCAGCGGAGATAATCGCCGAACGAGAAGCCGCCCGGCAGCACGATCAGGTCGGACTGGGGCACTTCGCTGTCGCCGTGCCAGACGATCCGCGGTGCCGTACCGGTGACTTCGGCCAACACATCGGCCACGTCCCGCTCGCGGTTCGTGCCGGGAAAGACGATCACAGAGCTCTTCATCCAGGCGTCCTCGCTCTCAGCGCGCTGCTAAAGCGTCGAATTTCAAGTCCGTTGCTCTAGCTCGAAGGCGTAGTCCTCGATCACCGTATTGGCCAGCAGCTCCTCGCACATCTTCTCGACCTCGGCGCGAGCGGCGGTCTCGTCGGTCGAGGCGAGATCGACCTCGATGTACTTGCCCTGGCGCACTTCCTCGATGCCCTTGAAGCCGAGCCCGGAAAGCGCGTTCTGGATGGCCTTGCCCTGCGGGTCGAGGACACCATTCTTGAGCGTAATACGGATACGGGCTTTCATGCGCCTCTCGCGGCTGATTACGGCTACCCTGTCGTCCGAGAGAAATGCCCGGACACGGCCCGATATACAAGGGCCGCGGCGCCGCATCGGGAGGAATGAACATGAAACACGCCATGATTATCGGCGCCACCGGCATTACGGGCGGTTATATCCTGCGCGACCTCGCCGCCCGGGCGGACTGGAAGGTCACCGGCCTCTGCCGCCGCCCACCCACCGAATCGGCTCCCAACGTACGCTGGATCGGCGTCGACCTCCTCGACAAGGCCGAGGCACGGGCCAAGCTCGGCGGCCTCAGTGACGTGACGCACATCTTCTATTGCGGTTTTCTCCCCCTCGGCCGGGACGAGCAGCATCTCCCCGCGAACGGCAATGTGGCGGCGAACCTCGCCCTTCTTGCCAATGCCGTGGAGCCGGTAGCTGCGGCGTCCAAGGGCCTCCGCCACGTCCAGGTCATGCAGGGCACGAAGTACTACGGCTCGCACATCGGTGCCTTCAAGACGCCGGCCAAGGAAGATGACCCGCGCCACATGGCGCCAAACTTCTATTTCGACCAGCAGGACTACGTGACCGAGCTTCAGGCCGGCAAATCCTGGACCTGGTCCTGCCTGCGTCCGCACGCAGTCATGGGCTTCACGGTCGGCAATCCCATGAACCTGCTCGCGGCGCTCGGTCTTTACGCCGCCATCTCGAAGGAGCTCGGCCTGCCGCTGAAATTCCCGGGCCAGGAAAGCGCCTACCGCGCCGTCTACCAGGTGACGGATGCGGGCCTGCTCGCCCGCGCGGCGCACTGGGCAGCGACCACACCTGCCTGCGCCAACCAGGCCCTCAACATCACGAACGGCGACTTCTTCCGCTGGGAGAGCCTCTGGCCGCGCATCGCCGACCACTTCGGCATGAAGGCCGGCGGCGTGCAGACCATCGACCTCGTGAGCTTCATGGCCGACAAGGCGCCGCTCTGGGAACGCATGATCGCCAAGTACGACCTCATGCGCACACCCTTCGCCTCCGCCGTCAACTGGGCCTTCCCGAACTACGTCTTCAAGGCGACGTGGGATCAGATGTCCGACACGACGCGCGCCCGCAAGCTCGGCTTCTCGGGGTGCTTCGACAGCGAGGAGCGCATTCTCGAGCAGCTCAGCGAGATCAGGCGCGCGCGGTTCGTTCCCTGAGGCTCACTGCGGGCTCGATGTCAGCGCCGGCCGAAGCTGCCGACCTTGAATGCCGAGCGCAGAGGCGCCGGAAGCCGTCGCGTGCAGCTTCTGATGCTGCTTTGCGAGGCGCGCGATGTACTCGATCGAGCGCTCGATGACGACGTCCCGCTGCCTGTCGGCGGTGATGATGTGGTAGGAATCCTCGAGGACGACCGTGTCGACCTGCCCGGCGAGGCGACGCATCAGGTGCAGGACGTTATTGAGATCCGCATAGTCGTCCTCGCGCGGATGGATGACCAGCGTCGGCTGGTGGATCGACGATAGTCGCGCCAGTGTGGCCTTCACGAGCCTGCGATGCTCGAGCACGGCAGCCCCAGGCGTGACGGGCACACCGGCCTCAGTCGAGTCGCCGCTGTGCATGGCGTCATAAATGCGCTTCCTGATGACCGGATCCTTGATCCCGTGCGGCGGCACATCGGGAACGTCGAACCGATCAGCCAGCAATTTGTGCCGCACCAGGCGGAAGAGAGGCGCGTGCATGGGCACGACCCAGCCGCTCAGCCAGAGCGTCGGCGCGTAGAGCAGCAGGGCGTTCACGAGCTGCGGGTGCTGCGCCGCCAGACAGAGGCCGAGAACGGCACCATTCGAGAGCCCGCCGACAACCACGAAATCGCACTGAGCGTGCAGGCGCAAAAGCCCGGCCTCGGCACTGCTGAGCCACTCCGTCCAGCGCGAGTTCCTGAGATCGTCATACGAGCCGCAATGACCGGCAAGCTGCGGGCACGCGACCGTGTATCCCGCGGCGTTCAGGCCCTCGGCCACTTCGCGCATCTCATTGGGCGTGCCGCCGAGCCCATGCAGCAGCAGAATGCCGACGCGCCCACCCTCGAGCACGAAGCCATGATCCTCGCTGCGCGCAGGCGCCTCCGCGAGCGGCTGGATCTTCGGCGCGCGGGCCGATGCAGCAACGCCGCCGGCCGGATTGCTACTGCGCGCGCTCAGGTGCTCGTGAACATTGTCGTTGAGCGCGCCAGCCTCTTCATGGCGGCGCATGACCTCGGCGGGCACGGAGGTGAGATCGTCGATATGGCCGCGACATTCGGCCGTGCCGCAACTGCAGGCGACGCGCTTGAAGGGCGACCAGACGGCCGGCACGCGCGTCATCGCATAGTCGAAGGTGATTTCCGCACCTTTGGGGATATCGACGAGCGCGACCAGATCATTGGACCGGCGCAGCGCTGCATTGGCATTGCAGCTATGATTGAACCGGCGCGAAACCGGATCGAGGCGCAGATACGCCCTGCGGTTCACCTGCAGCAGATCGCTGCCGCTCGCACGGCGCATCACTATTCGGGAAGCACACCGCCAGCGTGACAACTTCTGTCCGCTCATGCGGTGTATTGTTTCACCAGACTTGTAGTCCTTACCTGCGAAAACCCCGAAGTCTCTTATTCTTGATCTTCTAATGAGCAGACTCACAAACCACCACACCCTGCTATTTCCACTGCCGGGGCAGTAGACGAGCATGAAGTGCTGAAATATGGCGCAAATCGCCGCTTCAGGGCTGCCATGTCGCCAAGCCCGCCTCGATCGGCCTTGTTGAACCAGCGCCAGGACGATTCGTCGCGCCTCGACGCGGCGATTGGCGCCACAAACATCTGGTGAAGCGCGTCGCATGAGCCACATGCGGGACAAGAATCCCAGTGTAAATCAGCTCCATAGCGTTTCGTGATCAGACCGAGCTGCCTAAATTGGCTGACATGAGCGACGCGGTTGCACTGCCGATTGCCGAACTGACCGCGCTGGAAACTCCGCCGGCACGCGAGGTGGCCTCGAAAGAGGACCGCCGGTTTTACATTGGCCTCGCGCTGGCGACTGTCTTTCACAGCCTGCTCTTCGCCGGTTTCTATGGCTCGCCGCCGCGCTTCATCGGTGATCCGAGCGGCGACAAGGACGCCATCAACGTCGCGATCGTCAGCGAGGCCGAGCTGCGCAGTCTTTCGAGCGCGCGCAGTTCACCCCCACCAGGCCAACCTGGGCCGCCGCACCGCCGCCGCCCCCGCCGAGCCAGCCTGCCGTGCAACCGGCCGAGGCCGCGCCAGCACAGCCCCCAACGCCCCCCGAAGCCGCGGTCCCGGAAGCCGCACTGACCCTCAAGCCTTTGGAGGAGCCGCCGACCAAGACCGAGGCAAAACCAGAGCCGAAACCCGCAGCGCCTCCCAAGGCCGAGCCGACGCCACCTGCCAAGCAGACGAAGCCGGAACGCACCAAGCAGGCGAGGCTCGATCTCTCGCCGCCGCCACTCTTCTCAGCACCGATGAGCGGTGGCAGGGGCACGGATCTGGCGCGTCCGCCCGGTGCTACGCGTTCCGGCGAGAACGACGCCTTCGCGCGCGGCGTCGTCGGTGCCCTCCGCAAGACAATGCCGCAACTGAGCGACGCGACAGGTCGCGTCACCGTGCGCATCACCCTCGACAGGGACGGCAGCCTCGTAAGCACTCAGATCGTGAATCCATCGAATGTCAGGGACCTCGACCGGAGCGTCGTCTTCTCCACCCGACAGGCGAGCTTTCCCTTTCCGCCGCGCAATGCAAATGCCGCGGATCTCGTGTTCCTGATCACGTATATCTATCACTAGGGCGCTTTCCGGCGCGCGCCACGGCGCTCCACAGCGTGAAGGCAACTCCAATGCTCGACCGATTGCTCAAGTTGCTGCAAGGCGATCCACAGACGGCCGCCGAGGAGCCTCACTTCTCGGTCGCGGTGCTCCTTGTCGAAGCCGGGCTCATGCAGGGCGATTTCACCGAAGACGAGCGCGCGATGACCGCGCGCCTTCTCTCGCGCCGCTTTGCACTTTCGCCGGATGAGGCTGCGGAGCTGATCACGCGCGCAGAGGTTCGTGCGCGCAGCACGGCCCAGTACTTTCCCTTCACGAACAGCCTGAACAACAGCATGAGCATCGACGACAAGATCGAGGTCGTCGAAATGCTCTGGCGCATTGCCTATGTGGATGGCGTGCTCGATCCCTTCGAGGATCAGCTCATTCGCCAGGTCGGCGGGCTGCTGCACGTGCCCGATCGCGAACGGATGCTCGCGCGCAAACGCGTGCTCGGAGCGTGAGCGTCCGCTTGAAGCGCGCCGCCTAGGCGTGCTTGCCGTGGCAGTGCTTGTACTTCTTGCCCGAGCCGCAGGGGCAGGGCGCATTGCGCGAGACGCGGCCCCAGGTCGACTCGTCGCCCGGATCGACGGACGTGGTGCGCCCGCGCGACTTCACCGGCTCTGGACGAGCGCGCTCCGGCATGGGCGCCCGCGCCTCCGCTGTAAGTGCGGCTTCGGCAAGCTCGAACTCGTCCTCGCCCGTGATCGGGTTGAGGTGGTGCGCCTGCATGGGCGGCAGCTCGAACTCCTCCATCTGCTCAGGCCCCTCGCCTGGCGTCATGCGCACGTGCATGAGCTGGCTCGTGACCGCCTCGCGCAGATGCGAGAGCATGTTCTCGAAGAGCGTGAAGCTCTCGGACTTGAACTCGTTGACCGGATCGCGCTGACCGTAGGCACGGAAATTGATCACCGTGCGCAGATGCTCGAGCACGACGAGATGCTCGCGCCAGAGATTGTCGAGCGTCTGCAGCAGAACGGACTTCTCGATGTCGCGCAGACGCAGCCGGCCGACCGCCGCCGCCGACTTGTCGGGGGCGCTGTCGATGGCCTCGACGAGGCCCTTGGCCTCGATGTACTCGCGCATGAACGAGTAGCCGATGCCGGCGAGCTGCGTCTCTGCCTCCTGGCGGCTCGGACCCTCGATCCGGATCTCCTCGCGGTTCGAGTCGAGGAGCGCGCGGCCGAGCCGCTCGAACGTTGCATCGCCCGGCACGCCGTCGGCAAGAACGCGCAGCTCAGGCTCGCTGCGCACGAAGTTGACCATGCCCTTCGCCTGCTCGTAACCGGCGAGGACCGTCCTGCCGACTTCTTCGGCGAGCTCGTTGAACTTGGCGTCGACCGCCTTCGTGAGCCGCTCCAGGATCTCCTGATCGGCAATGCCTTCCTCATCGGCCCAGGCCGTGACGGGGACATCGATGCCGAAGACCTCCTGGACACGCGTGCGCAGACCCTCAGTGTCCCACTGCTCTGCGTAGGCGGTCTCGGGGATGTGCTTCGAGACGAGCTCCTGCAGGACCTCGTGGCGCATGGCGTCGATGGTCTCGCTGACGTCCTCGGACGCCATGATGTCGATGCGCTGCTCGAAGACGACCTTGCGCTGGTCGTTCATCGTGTCGTCGTACTTGAGGACGTATTTGCGGGCGTCGAAGTTGCGGGCCTCGACCTTCTTCTGCGCGTTCTCGAGGGCCTTGTTGATCCAGCGGTGCGTGATCGCCTCGCCTTCCTCGAGACCGAGCTTCTGCAGCATGCCGTCGATGCGATCGGCGGCGAAGATGCGCATCAGATCATCTTCGAGAGAGAGATAGAACTTCGTGCGCCCGGGATCGCCCTGGCGGCCTGATCGGCCGCGGAGCTGGTTGTCGATGCGCCGGCTCTCGTGGCGCTCCGTGCCGATGACGTAGAGGCCACCGGGATACGTAACCGTCTTGGCTGGCCGGTTGCCCTTGGCAGGCTCGATCTCGACCGTGTCGCTCGCCTCGAGAACGATGCGCCGGTTCACCTCGATCTCATCCGTAATCTTGCGGATCTGGCGCTCCCGGTCCGGCCCCTCGGGGACATCGGCGAGCTCCTTGAGCACGCGCATCTGCAGGTTGCCGCCGAGCTGGATGTCGGTGCCGCGGCCGGCCATGTTGGTCGCGATGGTCACCGCGCCCGGAACACCCGCCTGGGCGATGATGTACGCTTCCTGCTCGTGGTAGCGCGCGTTCAGGACCTGATGCGGAACGCCGCGCTTCTTCAGCATCTCGGAGATCATCTCGCTCTTCTCGATCGAGACCGTGCCGACGAGCACGGGCTGCTTGCGCTTCTGCGCAGCGTCGATCTCGCGAATGATCGCCTCGTACTTTTCCTTGCCCGTCCGGTACACCTCGTCGTCGAGGTCGGCGCGGCCGACCGGAACGTTGGTCGGGATCTCGATCACGTCGAGCTTGTAGATGTCGAGGAACTCGTCGGCTTCCGTCGATGCGGTGCCGGTCATGCCCGCAAGCTTGTCGTAGAGACGGAAATAGTTCTGGAAGGTGATCGAGGCGAGCGTCTGGTTCTCGGGCTGGATCTGGACGTGCTCCTTGGCCTCGAGGGCCTGATGGAGACCTTCCGAGTAGCGCCGCCCCGGCATCATGCGGCCGGTGAACTCGTCGATGATGACGACCTCGTTGTCCTTCACGATGTAGTCGCGGTCGCGGTGGAACATCTTGTGGGCTTTGAGGGCCTGATTGATGTGATGGACGACCGTGACGTTCTCGATGTCGTAGAGGCCCTCGCCCTTGAGCAGGCCGGCTTCGCCCAGCAGGCGCTCGATGGTCTCCTGGCCAACCTCGGTGAAGGCAACCTGCTTCTGCTTCTCGTCGAGCTCGAAATCCGATTTCTCGATCTTGAGCATCAGCGCGTCGACGGCATTGTAGAGCTCGGAGCGGTCCTCGACCGGTCCCGAGATGATCAGCGGTGTGCGCGCCTCGTCGATCAGGATCGAGTCCACCTCGTCGACGATCGCAAAGGCATGGCCGGCGAGGCCCTCGGGCCGGCCGCCAAACTGCACCATGTCGACGACCCGCATCTTCATGTTGTCGCGCAGATAGTCGAAGCCGAACTCGTTGTTGGTGCCGTAGGTGACGTCGCACGCATAGGCGGTGCGGCGCTGCTCGTCGTCGAGATCATGGACGATGCAGCCCACGGTCAGTCCGAGGAACCGGTAAACCTGCCCCATCCACTCGGAGTCGCGCTTGGCGAGATAGTCGTTGACGGTGACCACATGGACACCGCGCCCGGCGAGCGCGTTCAGATACACCGGCAGCGTGGCGACCAGCGTCTTGCCTTCACCGGTCTTCATCTCGGCGATGTTGCCGGAATGCAGCACCATGCCACCGAGTAGCTGCACATCGAAATGGCGCTGGCCGAGCGTACGCTTCGCGGCCTCGCGCACGGTGGCGAATGCAGGGACCAGCAAGTCATCGAGGGTCGCCCCCTCGGCGAGCTGCTTGCGGAACATTTCAGTGCGCGCTCTGAGGTCGGCATCCGAGAGCTTCGCCAGCTCGGCCTCCAGGGCATTGATCTCGGCGACCTTGGGCCGAAACGTCTTCAGCATCCGATCGTTCGATGAGCCGAAGATCTTGGAGGCAATCGAGGCGAGCGACAGCATGAACCGTTCCTCAAATCCAGTCGCCAAGGTCGGGCCTGCAGGACCCGGAAGCTTGCGAAGTCGATGTACGTGTCGACGCACCGACTTCCGTCGGGCTGCCGCTGCGATCAGGTTGTGCTTCGAAGAGGAAGAGGCCGACGATCGAGCCGCCAAGAGGCCCTACCAACCCAACCGGGCACGCATCCAGCCGGCACGTCGGAGAGATAAGGAGGGCGCCAAGGGTTGTCAACGAAAGCGCGTCAAATCACATGTCACACGCGGTGGGCACTGTGGCCAGGGCTGTGACGGACTGGCGCACCCGCCCGTGATGCAGGGGTATTATGGCCGGTGCCGTTGCGTACCGACGAACCAATCGCCAAAGGAGGCTTCGCGCGCGCGCCTTATCTCGGCGGGATCATTCTTCAGAGCATGGCGCTGCTTGCGCCGAAGCTGCCGCTGCAGTTGGACAACGCGAGAGCGCCGTCCCCGGGCGGAGCGCCGCTCGTGCCTTTCCTCGAGCATCGCGGGGTCCGGCCGGCGCAGCGGCAATGCGAGCTTCTCGAGCGGAATTGTGACCGCCGGGCCCTCGGCCTCGACCGGCTCGCTGGCCCGCCCGACTCGCGCAACGACGCTCGCCCCCGGGCGTTCTGCTTCGTCGGCAGGCGCGGATCCGGCGGATGCCGGAGGGAGGCCACTCGGGCGCACGGCTGCCGTCTCGATCGGCTGTTCCTGGGCGCGGTGCACTTGCTCCGCGTCCGAGAGGCGCCGTTTCGGCTCCGGCGGGTCATAGCGTGGCGATACCGCGGCGACGGGTCGCGTGACCACTTCGGGCGGCACCTCGCGCACCGGCTGGCTGATCCGGCGCGGCAGCGAGCGCCGTTTTAATTGAGCCGCAGGCGTTTCGGACCGCTCGCTGGCGCTGTCCTCCGAACCCGGACGCCACGCCCCGACAATGGCGTCGTTGGACCGGCGCGTCAGATCATAGGCGAGTGTGGTGGCGTTCGGTTGCACGCCCGGGGTCTGCGCGGGGCCTTCCGGTGGACGGGCACGATCGGAGACGACCTCGCGTCGGCGGTCACCATCGTCGTGGCGAACGACATCGGCATTACGCACGAACATAACGCCCGAGGCGAGACCGACTACCACGACGACACAGAGCAAGGTCAGGGCCACTGGAAGAAGCCTGCGCGGCGGCGGTGCTCCGGGGACGTGGGTCGGCGCTAACAGCTCGAGCGGCTCGGGATCATAGAGCGTCGCGCGCTCGACCAGAAATGGTGCGCCCTGACGAAAGTTGGCGGCACGCTGTGCAACGGAAGGCCCGCCGGCGTGGGCATGTGTCCCAGCACGAGCGTACTGTGCGCGTTCACCGCGCCCGTGGCCATGTGCCGCCGCAGCGCGCGACGGCTGCGTATCGGTTGGGCGTTCGCTCATCCGCGTATCGTGCCACCTGCATCACCTGTCCGTGGCGATCAAGCACCCATCCGCCACCGGCAACCGGAACCTACGCAGCACACGAAGACGCACCGAATCGCGCGATATTACCGCATCTTGTATCTGATGTCCGGCCAGTGCCCGAGGTCGCACACAGCCGCTCAGCGGCTGTCACCCTGAAGCGCCAGTATGGTCCAGCTCACGTTTGCGCGCCCGAACATGTCCTCGCGCGCGCTCTCGTGAATGCAGCGCAGCCCGGCCGAGGCCGCCAGAGCGATCGTCTCGGTTGCAGAGACCTCGAACATGCGGCGACCGGCCGGCACGGGGCCATGCCGGAGCGACATGATCACGATGCCGCGTGGGGTGAGGAGATCGACGATGCGCGCCATCGCCACCCGCCGCTCATCGGCATCGAGGTGCATCCAAACGGCCGTCAGCAGGATAACGTCGTAGCGCTCATTGCGACCGCGCACGACATCGAGATCGGGCAGCATGTCGTCGACCCACGCGATGGCGCTCGCGGTATGAAGTCGCCGCCCCGCGTCGCGAAGCTCGGCGGTCGGCTCGACGGCAATCACGGTGTGGCCGAGCGCGGCGAGAGCTGCCGCATCACGCCCCGAGCCCGCACCGATGTCGAGAACACGGCTGGTGGCGGCGGGAAAGAGGTGCAGCACGCAGCGGTGGGTATCCTCGAACGTAATGCTCTCATACTGCGCGGCGAGCCTCTTTGCGTTCTCGCCATATCCATCAGTCGAGCGCATTGCGAGATCCTCGGCCACCTTATGAATAGCGGCATCGTGCCAGCGGGCCGGTACTGCGCCAAGCCTGCCGGATAAGCCGCCTTGACGCCCGCGGCCCGATCCCCGAAGAGGGAAAGAGAACATCGGAGAACGATTATGATTGGACGCCTCAATCACGTGGCAATTGCCGTCCGCGACATGGCAGCAGCGGTCGCCGTCTATCGCGATACGCTCGGTGGCGAGGTCTCGGAGAAGGTAGCCCAACCGGAGCATGGCGTCTCGACCGTGTTCGTGGTGCTCCCCAATACCAAGATCGAGCTTCTCGAGCCGCTCGGCGCCAACTCGCCGATCGCGAAGTTCCTGGAGCGCAATGCCGATGGTGGGATCCATCATATCTGCTACGAGGTCGATGACATCATCGCGGCGCGTGATCGCCTGAAGGCCGCAGGCGCCCGCGTCCTCGGTGATGGCGAGCCGAAGATCGGCGCCCACGGCAAGCCGGTCCTGTTCCTGCACCCCAAGGATTTCTGCGGCACGCTCGTCGAGCTCGAGCAGGCCTGAAGTATTTGCGACCGGGCACGGACTATCACGCCGCCGTGTTATCAGCCGACGGAGGTCAAGTCTTGACCACGTCACAAGCTCACGCGAGAACTTACGCGCACGACGCACGCTTTGCAGGGGCTCGGAGATCAACGAGATACCTTGTTGGCAGATCACACGGGCAAAAGCTTGGCCGTTGTGCTCATGATCATTGGGCGAGCAGGGCTCATCTTCTGCTCACCCCAACTGGAGAAGGCTCCATTCCTCTCGCGTCCGCAGCCGCAATCGCAGTCTGCAGGCGCGCCGACGGAAAAGGGGTCGCCGTCACAGAATGATGAGACAATTTGCTGTTCTTGGACGCCGGCACCTGTCGGCCTCCATTCTGTTTGCTCTCGCCTTATGCACCCTCGCCGCTCCCCGCACGGAGGCGCAGGACAAACCGACGACTCTCGAGCGCATCGTTTCGCGTGGCCACATCATCTGCGGCTTCACGCGCACGGCTCCGGGCTTCTCGACCGTCGATTCGCGCGGTCATTGGTCGGGCTTCGATGTGGACTTCTGCCGCGCGCTCGCCGCCGCGGTGCTCGGCAAGCCGGAAGCCGCCAAACCCCTGATGATCGCGCCCTCGGTCGCCGCGACCGCGCTCCTTTCCGGCGAGGTCGACATCCTCGCGACAGGCACCGCCGTCAGCCTGACGCGCGAGACGGG
>ERZ778025.1422-NODE-1422-length-17577-cov-3.437450_pt1 | contig 17577 bp, 15 predicted proteins | sample MGYA00375755_ERZ778025 | MGnify/ENA primary metagenome ERZ778025 (study PRJEB29350, sample SAMN05389825) | bioreactor metagenome | isolation source: Thiocyanate bioreactor | place: South Africa: University of Cape Town | collected 2014-03-17 ... | reverse complement strand
CATCCGGCTTCTGGCGCCGAAGCGCGCATTGACGATGCGCGGCCAGCTCATGGAGGCTGCTGCCGCATCCGCGGCTCTCGAGTTGCCGCGCCTCCAGCCGAAAGAGAACTGCGCGCCCCAAAGCGCCCCGCCCCACATCATCCTCATCCACCACGAATCCGCGGTTCAGCCCTCGCTCTTCCCCACGCTCCAGTACGATCGCCAGCTCGACGACTTCTTCCGCTCCGACGACGGCCACACCTATCGCCTGCGGGTCGAGACCTACGGTGGCGCCTCCGTGCTCACCGAGTTCTCGGTCATGACGGGGCTCTCCAGCTACTCGTTCGGCGGCATGCGCCTCTTCGTCCAGCGCCTCATGACCGGCAAGATCACCGAGACGCTGCCGAACATCCTGAAGAAGTGCGGCTACCGGAACGTCATGTTCTATCCCATGCTGCGCTCGTTCACGGGTGCCGAACACTTCTTCAGGAGCGTCGGTCTCAGCGATCTGCGCGATGCCAGGGACCAGGGCGCCAAACGGGCGGACGAACGCGATCGCTTCTACTACGACAACGCGCTCGCCGAGATGGCGCGCCACTTTGCGACATCACGCGCGCCGCTCTTCACGTTCATCGAGACCATGGCCGGCCACTGGCCTTATGATGTTCCTTACGAGCCGCACATGGAAGTGCCGGGCGGCGGGGCGGGCACGCATCCCGAAATGCACGAGGTGCTGCGCCGCCTGTGGCTCTCCCGTCTCGACTACCAGCACCTCGTCGGCGAACTCGAGCGCCGCTTCCCCGGAGAGCGCTTCCTGATCGTGCGCTATGGCGATCACCATCCCATGGCAACACGCATGCTGCTCGGCTACAACGAGGGCACGGAGGCAGAGGACGTTCTCGTTGGCCGCAGCTCAGTCGGCTACCAGACGTTCTTCGTGATCAATGGCGTGCGCTTCGAGCCCCAATTCTCGAGCCCGGACATCCTCGACGTGCCCTACCTCGGCACGGTGCTGCTGGAGGCCGCGGGTCTTCCTTTGTCGGATGCTCACGCGGGTCGGAAGCGGCTCAAGATTCTCTGCGATGGGCTGTGGTTCGACTGCCCGAAGCGCGAGCACATTCTGAGCTTCCATCGCCAGCTTCTCGACGACGGCATCGTCAGCGCGCGATAGGGGCTCCCTCACTGCCGCAGCCGCATCTCAGCGCAGCATTAAAAGCAAAGGGAGCGGCGCTGCGCCGCTCCCTTGTCCTTCGCCGATTGCGCATCACAAGTGCACATCACCAGTCGGCATAGAAGTGTCGGCCATCATAGCGGCGGTGGTAGTAGCGGCGGTCGGGGCCGATACTCAGACTGAAAAACGGAACGCCGACGGACACGTATGGCGGACCATAATAGTACCGCTCGCCGTAGTAGTAGCGATACGCGGGGCGACGGTAGTAGACGGGACCGTCGTACCCGTAGCGATAGTATCTGCGGACCCTGTAGGTGCCCCGATCATAAACCTTCTCGATCTGGCTGAAGTCCTTGGCCGCGCTCGAGGCAAGAGGAGCTGGAGGCGCTGCGGACGCGCCCGTGGCGCCACTGAACATGGCAGCCGCGACGATAGCCGTTGCGGGGAGTACGCGGTTCATTGCGTCACCTCACTTGTTACATTGCCGTATCGGGTAACCAGCGACCGCGCACCAAGGTTCCCCCGCACGTCGTGCTGCCAGCGAAGATGACGAGGATCAGCGCGACGTGCACTACTCGGGGAGGCCGAGCCTGCGGAGCTCGTTCCGCATCCGGCCTTTCAACGTATCCTCGCGATACGGGAATGCCTGGAAGTAGTCGCTGATGCGGTAGCCCGGATGCACCTTGCCCAGGCGATCGATGTACTGGCGTGCGGCCGCATCGCGCCCCGCGAGTGAGTTGCAGAAGGCGGCAATGGCCAGGATGTGATAGTGCGCATTCGGCTGACGCGCCGCGCGGTCCGCAAGCGTCGCGGCCAGCTCGTTGTTGCCCGCAACTGCCGCGTCGAAAGCCTCCAGCGCGATCATCGCGAAGCTCATGATGTCGTAAGGACTGAGACGGCGCGCCGTACGCACGGAGCCGACGCTGCCGGCGTAGTCTCCACTCAGGAGTTTCGCGAACGCGGAAGAATAGTGGCCGAGCGCAAAGCTCGGACTGAGCTCGATCGACAGGCCGATCTCCTCGAGCGCGAGATCGAAGTCCCTTTGCAGCAGGTATGCGCGGCCGAGCGCCCAATGTGCCTGCGGCTCGCGCGGATCGATGCTCAATGCCTGCTGCGCATATTCCAACGCCCGCTGGACCTCGCTCTCGCGATCCTTGCTGATCTCGAGAAATGCGCGCTGCCAATGAACGAACGACAGGCCCGCATAAACGCGGGCCGAATGAGGATCCAGCTTGGCGGACAGCTTGAAGAGCCGCTCGGCCTCTTCATAGGCTCCAGGCGTGAACTGGTACATGAGCCATGTCGCGCGATGGTAGGCGCTCCATGCGTCGAGCGTGGCCGGATGCTTGAGAAGTGCCCGCTGGCGTTCGGACTGCTCGATCTCGCTCTCGACCGAACCGACGATGATGTTCGCAATATCGTCCTGTATGGCGAAGATGTCGTCGATGCCTCGATCGAAGTGATCCGCCCAAACCTCACGCTCCGAAATGGCATCCGTCAGGGCGGCATTGACGCGAACCCGCTGGCCGAGGAACTGGACGTTGCCCTGCACGACATAGCGAACGCCGAGCTTCTGCGAGATGCTCCGGGTATCCTGCAAGGTACCGCGGAACATGAAGGCCGTGCCGCGCGAAATGACGAACAGCCAGCGCGTGCGCGCCAACCGCGTCATGATGTCGAGCGTCAGGCCGTCGGCGATGACGCGGCCGTGCTCGTCGCCGCCAAGCACGGCAAAAGGCAGCACGACGAGCGAGGGCCGATTGGGCAAGCTGAGATCGAGCCCGCTGGCAGTGTCGGAATTGACGAGCTGCGTCTCCATCGCGGGCGTCGTCAGAGTGAGGCCCGACGGAGATACTCCGTCGCTCCCGAGCAGCAACCTGTGCCCGATGGCCAGGGCCGGCACGGCTTCGGGGTCCGCAGCGGGACTCCGGCTTTCCGTATCGATCAGAACCTCGCCGACGAAGCGCAATCCGCGGCGATGAATCGTCTTGATGAGACCCTGGGCCGTGCCATCGTCGCCGATCACGCGGCGCGCCACCTTGATGCGGCTTGAGATGGCCGCTTCCGAAACGATGCGCCCTTTCCAGACGCGCTCGATGATCTCGTCGCGCGTGACAATGCGGTCTCGGTTCTCGATGAGCAGGACCAGAAGGTCGAACACCTGCGGTTCGACGCCTACCGGCGCACCATCCCGGCGCACTTCGTAAGCCTGCGTATCGATGGAAACCGGCCCGATCACGTAGATCATCGACCGTCTCCGATTGTTTCGACGCCGCGCGGATCATGGCGGTCCACGCACGAGCGTCGCCGGCCAATGGGCACTTCTCCAGGAATTCTCCACGAAGCCGTCAAGCGTGCCGCGCCTCTCGCGTCTAAGCTGCACGTCGCAAACGCAGATGAGCGACCACCGCGCCGATAATAGCCCGGCCGTGACGGCAGTGATGGCGTCCGGCGCCCATGGAGCATTCCGAATTGCATAGCGAATGAGCCCTTTCGGGGCCGAGTGCTCACCCCAGGGAAATAGACTGGCAGCCTTTTGGCGCGCCCCCGCACGCGCACGCAATATGGCTAGCGAACACGCGGAGGTGCGATCTCCACTTTCGGAGCACGACACATTCAAAAACTAAAAGATGCCGCCGGTCGCTCCGCTAACGGCGGGCCAGGGTATCCAGCCGAACGAACAACGACAAGATCGTAGCAAAATATAGATAACCACTGTCGATCACTATTCCCTGTCCAGCCCTCTCGGTCTCGGCCCGCTGCTGCGCTGGACGGGCAAATTGGCCGCGGCTGCACGCCTCGGACAACGGGAAGTGGCGGCCCGGAGTGCTCCGGACCGCCCTACTGACTCAGGCTTCAGTTGCGCCGCCCGTGTGATCAGGGCGTCGCAATCACGATGTCCGGGAATGTCTCATCGGTCAGAGGAAGCGCACCGCGGAACTCGTCGTTGCTCGAGCGCGGCAGTGCCTGGCGATAACCGTCATCGCTGGTATACGGCAGCGCCTGCTCGTAGCCCGACGAGCGCGGCAGCGCCTGGCGGGCATCATTGAAGGGAGCGAATTCAGCGTGGGCTGCGCTTGCGAGGAGGCCAGCGGCCACGAGGGTGCTCAGGATCGTCTTCATTTCAGTTCTCCGTTTCTAGGACCGCGTGCTCATTCTCAGAGGCGGCTCGAGGGACCGCGGTTTGATATCCCTGCGAGCCGGTTTCGGCGGAGGGCCGAATGCTGTTTGACTCAAAACGAGGCTGCGACCGGAGGCTGCGCGCCGTTGATGCACTCCTGCACCGGATTGCGGACCGCCGAGGTGATCTCGCTGCGGCAGAGCCCGATGTCCTGCAGCATGCGGTCGTCGAGCATGTAGAGTTCGCGCTCCGCACGCCTGAAGGCGCGCCGGCGGATGTATTCCGCAATCCACAGCCGCGCGCGGGCGCCGATGGCTGCAAGGACTGACGACGGCGTGGATCTGGATGTATTGCCGGTGCTTGGATCGTAGACGAAACCGCCCACATCGATTCTCTGGGTGCTCATGATCGTTTTCTTTCGTTCTAGGTTTTGGATTTCAAATTCTCGGCTCACGCCGTCTGCCGGACTTGAGGCGCCGGATATCCTCGGCACTCCAGCCGTAAGCTGCGAGCTGCTCTGCGCTGTACACGGCGAGGATCTCGCCGACATCGCGCTCGGCGCGCGCCATCCTTCGCGCGGCGATTGCTTCCACTAAACTTGAAAAGAAGGCGTGGAAGCTCCGCACCGCGTCAAAATCGGAGCCGCGCGCCCCCACCACGTGCCATTGTGTGCTCATGATCATCTCTCTGTTTCTTTGTCGTTGGGTCGACGGCCGGGGCTATACGCGAGCCGATCGGCGGCAGCGGTTACATAGGAGACACCGCCACCTCCGGCTTGAAGGCGTGCTGGAGGATTTGTGGAGATTTTCTGGATTCGTCGGTCGGGAGGGGGCGGCCGATCACGGGGCTGCGAGGAAGGCGGCTCAAGCAGGCGCGTTGGCTGGCAAAAATACCGGCCCCAGACGGCGCGGTGGCCCTGCGCACCGCGTTCACCGTCGGCTCAGGGCCCATTCATGAATATATCGTCGGGGCAGCCGCCTGCGGAAACGAAGCGGCGCGCCTCGGCTCAACTCGATCGAGCGGGCAAATTCGGTCCTCGGAACACAAAGGACGCGCGGGCATCAAACCTGCCGCCCGATGGCCTTCTCGGATTTCAGTGCCGCTATTTCCGCGCCCGAGAAACCCCAGGCCTGGAGCGTTGCCTCCGTATGTGCGCCGAAGGGCGGCGGCCCACCTTTGACGCTCGACGGCGTCCGGCTGAAGCGCGGTGCCGGCCCTGGTTGGACAATGCCGTCGACCGTCACGAAGCTACCCCGAGCCTTGTTGTGTGGATGTTCGGCGGCCTCCGAAAAGCTCAGCACGGGCGCGAAGCAGATGTCCGTGCCTTCCATGAGTGCGCACCATTCGTCACGCGTCTTCTCCTCGAAGAGCGTCGTAAAACGCTCGCGCATCATCGGCCAGCTCGCGCGATCGAACTGCTCCGGGCACGTTGAGGGATCGAAGCCGAGCGTGCGCAGCAGGATGTCGTAGAACTTCGCCTCGACGGCGCCGACGGAGATGAACTTGCCGTCCTTTGTCTTGTAGCAGCGCCAGAAGGGCGCGCCGCCGTCGATGAAATTGTCCTCGCGCTGATCGGACCATTCGCCGACCGCCGCCAATCCAAAGCAGGCGAGCGCAAGGTACGCGGAGCCTTCGGTCATGGCGACATCGACCACCTGACCACGCCCGGAGTTCTTCGCTTCGAGGATGCCCGCGAGAAGGCCAGTCAGCAGGAACATCGCACCGCCACCCATGTCGCCGACGACATTGAGCGGTGGCACGGGCTGCTCGCGCGTGCCGATGGCGTGAAGGACGCCCGAAAGAGAAATGTAATTGATGTCGTGTCCCGCCGCCGAGGCGAGCGGACCGTGCTGACCCCAGCCCGTCATGCGGCCATAGACGAGGCGCGGATTGCGCGCGTGACAGACTTCCGGGCCGAGCCCAAGCCGCTCCATGACGCCGGGGCGCATGGGATCGATCAGGGCATCGGCCTGCTCGATCATGCGCAGGAGCGTCTCGACGCCCTTCGCGTGCTTGAGGTCGATCGCCACCGAAGGGCGGCCGCGTCGACGCACATCCGCCTCCGGCCCCGCGAACTCGAAGCCCAAGCCCGTCGGCTGTGGCCGATCGATGCGCACGATGTCGGCGCCCATGTCGGCGAGCAGCGACGAGCAGAGAGGCGCAGGGCCGATGCCCGCGATCTCGATGATCTTGATACCTGCGAGCGGTCCGCCCTTCTTGTCCGCCATCATTTACCTCCAGACTTGTCCGCAGCCAGCGATCAAAGTTTGATGCCGGCCGCCGTCAGCTCGTCCGCATCGAAGCCAAGCTCTTTGACGAGCACTTCCAGATTGCTCGCGCCGAGCCGCTGCGCGGCGTGCCGCACGATGCCCGGTGTCTCCGAGAATTTGCCGATGACATTCGGCATCTGAATGCCGTCCTGAAGCTCTTCGTCTGCGACGGTGGTGATGTTCTCGCGCGCCAGAAGGTGCGGATCCTCGAACATGTCGGCGACGCTGTAGACGGGGGCACCAGGGGCATCATGCTCGCGCAGTCGCGCCGCGACTTCCTTCAGCGTGAATTTGCCAATGGCATCCTGCAGCGCCTGCTCGATGGCATCGGCATTCTCGAGCCGCTTCTGATTGTCGCTGAAGCGCGGATCGTCGGCGAGCTCGGGAACATTCAGCGCCGTGCACAATCTCTGGAAGACCGCGTGCGCGCCGCCTGAGAGCGCAATCCAGCCACCGTCGCGCGTCCGAAATGTATTGCGCGGTGAAACGAGCGGCAACCGACTGCCCTGGCGCTGCTGGACGATGCCGAGCTGATCGTAGTCTACGACCTGCGCCCCCATGAGCGACAGCATCGGTTCGTAGATCGGCAAGTCGATGATCTGGCCCTTGCCGCCGTTGTTGCGACGCGCTTCGAGGGCCGCGAGTGTCAGAAAGGCACCGGCGAGCCCCGTCGTCGAGTCCGCCATGGCAAAGCTCGGCAGCAGTGGTGGGCGATCGGCAAAACCGTTCGTGTAGGCAAAGCCCGTCATGGCCTCGGCCAAAGAGCCGAAGCCGGAACGCTCGCGATAAGGACCTGTCTGGCCGAATCCGGAAACCCGCACGAGCACGAGCCCCGGATTGACGGCCGACAGCACGTCATAGCCGAGCCCCCATTCCTCCAGCGTGCCCGGCCTGAAGTTCTCGATGACGACGTCGGCGCGCGCCACGAGGCGACGCGCGATCTCCACGCCGAGCGGCGTGCCGAGGTCGGCCGACACGCTCTTTTTGTTGCGGTTGAGGACCTTGTGATAGAGCCCGATACCGTTCTTGCGGTTGCCCCAAGTGCGGATGCCATCGCCGCGGGTCGGATGCTCGATCTTGATGACGTCCGCGCCATAGTCGGCGAGCTGCATGCCGATGAACGGGCCTGAAACGAAATTTGCGAGCTCGATGACGCGAATACCCGCGAGTGCCGCTCTCTGAGGCCCAGACGTTGCAGCAGAATCGAGCATGAGTTCCTCACCTTGGGCGCGCGTCGGCGAGGAAATCTAGACCGCCCATTATCGTGGGCAAGAACGGATTTCTCCAGGATTAGTGGAGAAAAACTACAGCCTGCGCCGCCGCACCCTACACCTCGGCCGTCGCCGGAAAGGCGCGGCGCGCTTCCTCCAGAAGCCAATGTCGGAACGCTGCCACGTGCTGTGTATTCCAATCGGCGGGCTTGGTCAGGAAGTAGCAGCCTTCTCCCCGCAGCAGATCACGGCGGAATGGCGCGGCGAGGCGCCCGCTTTCGAGGACGCCTGTCACCTGCGCCTCGCGTGAAATGGCGACGCCGAGGCCGTTCTCGGCGGCATCGATGGCCATGGTCGTCAGATCGAAGGTGAGACCTTGCGTAGGATCCACGACCGACGGCGCAACGCCGGCAGCACTCAGCCAGCGTGCCCAGTCATCCCGCCGATAGAGCGTGTGCAGCAGCGTGTGGTGGCGCAGGTCCTCCGGCTTGGCGAGCCGCTTGCGCCCGCTAAGCAGCTTCGGATGGCAGACCGGAAAGATGTCCTCGAGGAAGATCAGCTCGGAGGTGAGGCCGTGCCAGGGTGGCCTGCCGAACCGCAAAGCAGCGTGCAAATTCTCGCGAGTCATATCGATCGGCTTGGCGCTCGTCTCGATATGGACGGCGACGTCGGGGTGACGGGCATGAAATCGGCCGAGCCGCGGAACGAGCCAGCGGATGGCGAACGTCGGTGTGACGTTCACATAGAGCTCGTGCCCCTCGTGCTGAGCCACAGCGCGGCACGCCTGCTCGATCTGATCAAACGACTTGCCGATATCGCTCGCGAGACGCACGCCATCCGGCGTCAGCACGCGCTGCCGGCCGTGTGCGACGAACAATGGCGTGCCGAGCCAGGCTTCGAGCGCACGCACCTGATGGCCGACGGCCGAAGGCGTCACGCAGAGCTCGTCCGCGGCCTTGGCAAGCGTGCCGCAGCGCGCGAGCACTTCGAAGGCGCGCAGAGCGCCGAGAGCGGGCAGTCGTCGATTGGGCGGCAAGCCGGGTCCTCCGGGATCGGCCCGGAGCATATGGCAAGGTGCGACCGCACAAAAGGCCGATAAGCCCCGGGCGGCCGTGACCAGTGCCGACGGCCTACTGCTCGCGGAATGCGCGAACGAATGTGTCGCTGAGCGGCTTCAAGATGTACTCCAGGAACGTGCGCTCGTCCGTCTTGATGAAGACGTCGGCCGGCATTCCTGGGGTCGGCCGGAAGCTCTCGATCTTGCTGCGGGCACTCGCCTCGTCGAGCTGGACGCGCACGACGAACGTATCACGACGGGCTGCTTCCTTCGCCCCGAACGGCTCGCGTTGGGAGACCGTATCGGCCGAAAGGTACACGACCTTGCCCTCGATCATGGGTGTGAGCCGCTGGTTGAGCGCACTCAGCCGCACCATGGCGCCGAGGCCTTCCTTGACGTGCACCACCTCGTTCGGGTTCAGGCGCGCCTCGATGATCAGCTCGTCGTCGACCGGCAACAGCTCCAGAACGACGGCGCCGGCCGCGACGACTCCGCCCTTCGTGTTGTGCATGAGCCGCACGACGATGCCGGCGACCGGTGCGCGAATTTCGATGCGGTCCATGACATCGCGCGCCGCGCGAAGCTGCTCATTGACGTCATCGAGCTCGGTCTCGGTCGCGCGCAGATCCTCGAGGGATTTTTGCAGGGCCGCCGAACGGAGATACGCGATCTGCTGCTCGGCGCGCGACACGCGCTCGCGCGCGTCCGCGGCGCGGGCTTGCAGACTCGCAAGCTCGCCCGAGAGACCGGCCTCCGCGCGGCGGAGCGCGAGAATTTCCGTTCGCCGGACAAGCTCGCGTTCGAGCAGCGTGGATTTGTCCTTGAGCTCCTGGGCAAAGAGCGCGATGCGCTCCTCTGTGGCCGCCGCCTGCGCGTGATAGCCGGCAATGCTCTCGTGCAATCCGGCAATCTCGCGCCTCAGGACAGCTTCCTCATCGGTGATCTTCGCGCGCCGCGCTTTGAGCTCGATGAGCTGACGCGCATAGATCGTGGCCACCTCGCCGGCTTCGTCGACGAAGTCCGCGCTCGTCGGCAGCGCGAAGTGCTCCGCGCCCTTGGCTTCGGCTTCGAGGCGCGCCTTCAGAATGACGAGACGGTGCTGGCGCAGCACGAGCCGGCGCAAGCGCGCCTCGGCGGCGGTCGGATCGAGCCTGAGCAGCGGCTGGCCGGCTTCCACGAGCTGGCCCTCGCGCACCAGAACATCGCGGACAATGCCGCCTTCGAGATGCTGCACCTGCTTGTTCTGGCCCGTGGCCATGAACGAGCCGGAGACGACGACCGCGCCCTCGAGCGGGGCGACGGCGGCCCAAACGCTAAAGCCGCCGAGGCAGAGCAGGAGGATCGCAGCGCCAATGCGGATCGGTCCGCGGCTGTCGGTCGGCACACCCTTGTGCCATTGATCAATGCTCGGGCAATTGCTCATCGCTCGGCGTCCCCCGTCGCTACTCTGCTGCTTCGACCGGCATTGACGCGGCCGCAACCGGCGCGGCTGTGCCTTTGGCTGCATAGAGGCGGCGCAGCACTTCCTGCGGCGTACCGAATGCATCGGCGCGGCCGGCGCGCAGGATCAGCACCTTGTCGACGATGTTGAGGAGCGCCGGGCGCTGCGTCACCACGACGACGGTAATGCCGCACTTCTTGGCGCGCTGCATGGCTTCGGTCAGCGCCTGCTCGCCGATCGCATCCAGGTTGGAGTTCGGCTCGTCGAGCACGACGAGCGCCGGATCGCCGAAGAACGCGCGGGCCAGCGCAATGCGCTGCTTCTGGCCGCCCGAGAGCGGCGCGCCACTGCGCTCGAGAACGGTCTCGTAGCCGCCTGGCAAATGGCAGATCATCTCGTGCACGCTCGTGAGCTGCGCGGCGCGATAGACCGTCTCGTCGGGCAGATCGCCGCGCATACGGCACACGTTCTCGCGAATGGTGCCCGGAAAGAGCTCCACTTCCTGCGGCAGGTAGCCGGTGAACTCGCCGAACTGGCGGCGGTCCCAGTTGCGCAGCTCCGTCGCATCGAGGCGGATCTTGCCGGCCGTCGGATGGAGGCAGCCGACGAGCATACGTGCGAGCGTCGACTTGCCTGAGCCGGACGGCCCCACGATCGCAAGCGACTCGCCTGGCTGCAGCTCGAAGCTCACGCCGTTGAGCACCGGCTCCTTGGTGCCTGCCGGCAGATACAGCAGCTTGTCCGCGACGAGATGGCCCTTGGGCTTCGGCAATTTCAAGCGCGGCGGCTCGCTGCGCAGAGCCTGTACGGCCGCGCACATGCGGCCATACGCAGTCCAGGCCTGCAACACGCTGCGCCACCCCTCGATCATGCCTTCGAGCGGCTGCAGCGCGCGCCCGGCAATGATCGACGCTGCGATCATCATGCCGCCCGTGAGCTGGCCATTGAGCGCGAGGTAGGCACCCCAACCGAGAATGGCAATCTGCGTGATCAGCCGCACGAAGCGCGACAGCCCGCTGATCCACACGCTGCGATCCTGCGCATCCGACTGCGTCGTCAAGGCGACGGCCTGCTCGCGTCCCCACTGCGCGACGCTCTCGTTCAGCATGCCCATGGCGTTCACGACCTGGGCATTGCGCGCGAGGGACTCGGCCTGTGCATCCGCCTTGGCACCGTAGACACCAGCCTGGCCGAGCGGCATAGACGTCGCGCGCTGATTGAGGAGCGCAATGCCGATGAGCAACAGGCCGGCGATCAGCACGAGATAGCCGAGCTGGGGATGGATCAGGAAAATCGCGGCGAAGTAGAGCGGCGCCATCGGTGCATCGAACAGCACCAGCATGATCGGCCCGGAGAGGAAACTGCGGACCTGATGCAGATTGCGCAGCGGCTGGACGTTGCCGCCATCGGATGCCGGCGCCTGCGTGATGATGCTGGCGATGATCGGGCCGCCGAGGATCGTCTCCATCCTGGTCGCGAGCCGGCTCAACACTTGCCGTCGCAGCGTGTCGAGCACGGCAAGCACGGCAATCAGGCCCAGCACGACGAGCGACAGCATGAACAGCGTGTCGAAGCTGTGGCTTGTCAACACGCGATCGGAGATCTGGAAGAGGTAGATCGGCATCGTCAGCATCAGCAGATTGACGAATACCGAGAAGATGCCGACGGCAATGAGATTGGCGCGCGCGATCTCGCGCCAATGCGTCAGCGGATCGCTGCTCCGATCCGGTTTGTCGGCCGACGCACCTGGCTTTGCAGCGCGAGCGGCGCGGGCAATGATCTCGTGTACTCCCGCGACCGCGCGCGCGAACGTGGCCGGCCACCCAGGACTCCGGGAGGCCGGCGCCACATCAGCTCGATGCATCCCCCCATCCATCATCAGATCAGTCCTTCACCCAAACCGCGCAGGCCGATCTCGTGATGCAGATTGCCGATCAGCGACGGCACACCCTGTCCATTGTCATCGGCGTCACTAGTCAGCGCGCCAACGGCATCGGCGACGTTGCCGAGCAGATCGCCTGCACCTGCATCATCGCCCGACGGCGTCTCCTGGAGCGCAATGCCGAACTCCGTGTAGGTCCCTGCCTGGAACAGGTCATGCCCAGCAGCTTCGGCCGTACCCGAGAACTCGAGCGAGCCCGAGGAGGCGACAGCATCCGACCCGCCGCTGCCGAAAAGGCCGCTCAGAAGGCCGCCATTGCCGATGTTGGGCGGCAGGATATCGAGAACAGGCTCCACAGCCGACGCGAGAGGTTGCAGCAAGGGCTCCGCGATAGGCTCGAGGAAATTGACGACAGGCGCCGCCACTTCAACGACTGGATCGAGAATGGGCGCAGCGGCATCGACGGCATTCATGACCGGTGACAGAACCGGCTCGACGGCGTCGAGGATGGGGTCCGCCAGAGTCATGATCTCGCCAGCGACACTGCCGACCGGTTCGACGAGCTCGCCGAGACCTTCCGCGAGTGTCGCGACGGGTGCAACCAGCGGATCCAGTGTCGGCTGCAGTCCGCCGAGCACGCCGTCGACAAGGGACTCGACGGGCGCGAGCACATGATCGAGCGTCGGCCCGAGAACACTCGCGATATCCTCGATGGTCTCGACGAGGGGAACGACGAGGCCATCGAGTGTCGGGCGGAGACCGCCGATAAGATCGTTGACCGTTTCGAGGACCGGAGGCAGGACGCCACCAAGAACGGGGGGAAGCTCTCCCGCCGGCGGAAGCTCGCTCCCTGGCATCACGCTGGGCGCGTCAGTGGGTGGAAGACCATCGCTGGAGGCCTCTTCGACGACGGCCTGCGTGCTTTCGGATCCGCTCGCGCCCTGCGCGGCCACCGCCTGAACGGCAGCGCCGGCTTCACTCGCCGCATCGTGCTGCTCGGCGCTGCCAGCCTTGGGCCCTGCATTGACCGCGCTGACCATCTCCTGGGCAGTAGCGGTGGGCGGTCCGGCGGACTGGGGCTCGGACATGCTGACCGCGCGGAAATCCGGCGTGCCGAGCGCGTTCGCGGTGTTCGATGGATTGCTCGTTCCCTCGGGCGCATTCAAGTCGACGCCGCCGCCCGCTTGCGCGGCACCAGAGGCAAATGCGTTGCCGATCGCAAGCTGGGAGAGAAAGAAGGACCAGGTCAGGAAGCTCCACAAGCCTCGCTCGCGCTGTGGCGCCTGCATGGTCATGCCGCTCTTTCCGGGAACAGTATCGGCGGAGAGCTGGCGAACGCGATCCTCATTCAGCATTGGTCCTCCTCCACATTCTCAAGAGGACGACAGGGCAGCCGCGTCGCCTCCATGCGCGCTATCCCCCCCTTCTCAATTTTGCCGCGCGGCGCTGCCCCACCGCGCGGCGAACTCAGTTTCTTGCTTTCAGCCGTCCAGGCCGTCACCGCCGATAATGTCCAACGCAGGGACATCGAACAGCGATGGTGTCGTGGTCAGCAGGTCGAGGGTCGAGCCGAGTGCCGAGGACAGCCCGCCGACGAGTGGCACGTTGCCGTCGTAGACGTCACCGCCCACGATGGCCCCCAGAGAGCCGCTGCCACCGACGCCGAGCATGGCGGCATTGAGCAGGCTGCCGACATCGGCTGCGCCGCTGCCGCCACCGCCCAGAAGACCGCCGATATTGAGAAGGCCACCGGTCCCGACGTTGCCGCTGAGGGCACCATCCTCGCCGAGCAAGGGCACGTTGATCACGGCATCCGCCCCGCTATCGAGGCTCACCAGTGGAAGACCACCGTCACCGCCACCGATGACGCCACCGAGATCCGTGCTGCCGCTGAGCACACCGTCCTCACCGAAGACCGGCACATTGAGGACAGCATCAGTGCCGCTGTCGAGGCTCACCAGCGGAAGGCCACCGTCACCGCCGCCGATGACGCCACCGAGATCCGTGCTGCCGCTGAGCACACCGTCCTCACCGAAGACCGGAACGTTGATGACAGCATCGGTCCCACTGTCGAGGCTCACCAGCGGGAGGCCACCGTCACCACCGCCGATGACACCGCCGAGACCCGTGCCGCCACTGAGCACGCCATCCTCGCCGAAGACCGGGACGTTGATGACAGCATCCGTCCCACTGTCGAGACTCACCAGCGGAAGGCCACCGTCACCGCCGCCGATCACGCCACCGAGTACATTGCCGACGTTGAGCGGGCCTTCGCCACCAATTCCGAGATCCGGCGTGTCGGCATTCACGGGGGAGAGATCGATATTGAGGCCACCCGAGGAGGACTCGTTATTGATGAGCGAAATGTCCACCGGGAGGATCGCGCTGAGGCCCGTTTGCGGCGCCAGCAGGCCTGCGTCACCCGTGATGCTGATGTTGGGCAGCAAGCCGAGCAGGCCGGTAAGGTCGAGACCAGGCGGGCCAGCCGGCGGCGGGGGAGGTTCGGAAGGCGTGCACGGCTCGCACGCAACCGGCGGGGGCGGCGGCTCGGGTTCGCAGCCGCAATCGGTCTGCGGTGGGGGTGGCGGTGCTACGGGAGGGGGACAGTACGGCTTGCTGGCCATTGCGGAACTCCTCTGATCGTCAGCTTACTGCACAAGAATTTCGATTTTGTTTCCACAAAGCGAACAATTGCTCGCTTCGCCGGGAGACATGGCAGCGCAGTCATGGTCTGCCTGGGATGAATTGTTTTCGGAAACGGCCGCCGCCGATACTGTCGAATAGGACAGGGCGAGCGGCTTTCGGATCGCGCAAAGCAATAAAAAAGCCGTGGCGAATGCCACGGCTTCGAAAGGGCGCGGAATTTCCCGAGCTATTTCAGAGGTTCATGGTAGTAGGTCTCGCGCTGACCGAATACGTAGGACATGCCGAGGCGCACCGAATGAACGCTGCTGTCGACCCTGAGGCGCGCATCGCAGCACCCATCCGATCCATCGAACAAGGTCTCTTTGCCGTAGTCCGCAAAGCGATATTCCACCTTCAGGCGGAAGTTTTTGCCGATGTCCTTCTCGAGACCCGCACCGAGAAAGTAGCCATGCAGCGTCTTGCCGAGATCGGCGAACGACACGTCGATGCCCGTATAGCCTGCCGTCATGTACCAGAGCGCGCCATTGTGGACGAGCCCGAGGCGACCGCCGGCCGCCCAGCTATCCTGAAGTCTGAATCTTAAAGTCTCAGAAGGTGCAGTCGCGAGAACAACGGACTCACGGATCGCGCCGAACGTGTAGTCCCCGAAGAAACCCCACACGAACGGCCCAGCAGTCTGCAAGTCGAAACCGACCGTGAGGGTCGCGTTTGCTCCGTCCTGATCTATATTGAAGCGGTCGCTTCCTGTAATGACGCCGCTGTAGTCATGCGACAAATTCGAGGAACTGAAGCTGTAGCCGATGGCGCCGCCGACGTAGATGCCGCTCCAGTTGGCTATGCCCTCGTGCATGTAGGGGCCGCCCGTATAGGCGCGAGAAGGACCATCAGCGGCCGCCGGCGCGGCTCCGAAAATGGTCAGACCGGCCAAAAGGCCAGCGCACTTGAAAAGGAATGGCCGCATTTTCTCCCCCGAAGCTCTGTTGTCGGACTCCCCACCCGGGCGAACGAGCATCCGCATGAGGAGTAATTTACCGCGATTCGCGATCATTCCGCACACGCATCTGTGATAAATGCGCAACGCCGCGTGATAATAGAACACGAGGAGCACAGCATTTCCTGCCCCTGGATCGGGTAAATATCGCTTCTCCATATGGATTTATGCTGGTCATTTAAGAGAGAGCATCAGGCATTTTCTCAAACCCTACCAAAGGCAATTCTCGCGAACGAGCGCTCGAAAATTGCCTCGCATTTTATCGGGCCTTTTTACCAGCCGTAGGCACACCCGGCTTAAAAAGAGCAATGCCGGGAGTAGATCCGTAATGTTCGAAACTCTCTTGCAGAATTTAGGCGTCGCCCTCACGGACGCCCAGGAGCGCGCCCGCGGGGCCGCATTTCTTCGCGTTGCGCGCGAGGCGTACCCGCTTTCGTCTGTCGTTTATGTCGCGCTCAATATTCCCATATCGAGCGGCACAGCCGAGCGCTTTGTCCATTGCACCTACGCAGATGCCTGGGCCAGGCACGCGACGAGCCGCGATCGCACGAATGTCGAGCGGTTGGAGCTCGGCACCCTCTTCGCGCCTTCCGATGAGAGTTGTGCCGCCACCCTCGATAGCGCTGGAACGAACGAGCACGAGTTGAGGATTACCCTGACGGCCTATCACGGCGAGGCAGCCGCCCTGGTCATCAAGGCAGACGAAGGCGCGGAAGACTGGCAGGCCCGGCGCAAGACGATCGCACGCGAGTTCCGCGCACTTGGCCAATATTTCCACCAGCATATGCTCCGCATTTTCGGGTGCGGAAATGAAAAGGCCATCATCGTCTCCGCGCGCGAGATCGACTGCCTCAAATGGATGGCGGCCGGGAAGACGGCGTGGGAGGTCAGCGCGATCCTCGGCATCAGCGAGAGAACAGTGCGCTTCCACCTCAATGCGGCGCGCGAGAAGCTCGAGTGCACAACCACGACCCAGGCCGTCGCCAAGGCCGTTTCTCAGCAGCTCTTCGTGCCCTAGTGTCCCGAGCGAGCGTCGGGCTCGGCCAGGACGCGCGGCGCCTGGCCACGGGATAGGCCGCATTCCTCGATCAGCACATCTGGCGCGTCACCTGTCGAATGCGACAGCTGGCAGGAGCGACAGTTATTCGGTCCCTCCAATTCGCCTAAACTCCACCTCGATCAAACTTTGCGGATCGGAGGCAACCATGTGCGACCATTCCCGCGACTATGAGCACAGAGGCGACGCAGAGTGGCTCGGCGATCGCGCCGGCGCGCCCGACGGAGACGGAGGTGCACAGGCCTCCGGCTGCGCCTCGCGAAGCGCGCTCGAAGCCACGATCGGGCGGGCATTCCACATGCGCGTGCTGAAGGAGATTGCCCATCTCTCGCAGAACTATCCGACGCTTCCGCTCATCCTGACGGAGAACAAGATCACCATTCCGTGCACCGTGCCCGACGGCTTCGCGATGTCCATTCAAACAGAGCGCGGGCGTTACGTCGTGCGTCTTGGGGAATGGCGTGACGAGCATGTGCTCGCGGGCGAAGCCGTGGAGCTGATCGAGTCCGCGTTGCGCGGAGAGATCCGCCTGCGCATAGACCTCGATGCGCGCGGTCAGTACTGCACCGCTGAACGGAAGATCCCGAACGGCGAATGGATCAGCCTGCCGTTTTTCGAGGACACGGCCAAAAAGCCGGCGATGGTCGGTGCGGTCCGCACGCTCTATCTGCGCAATGGCCCGCTGCTCTGAGCTTACCCGGCCAATCAGTGCAGCTCGACGGGATCAATGCGGATGTGCCGGCCGTGCGTG
>ERZ778025.1417-NODE-1417-length-17605-cov-3.494701_pt1 | contig 17605 bp, 16 predicted proteins | sample MGYA00375755_ERZ778025 | MGnify/ENA primary metagenome ERZ778025 (study PRJEB29350, sample SAMN05389825) | bioreactor metagenome | isolation source: Thiocyanate bioreactor | place: South Africa: University of Cape Town | collected 2014-03-17 ... | reverse complement strand
GACCAGCCAGTAGACGAAACCCGTGAAGCTCGCCGTGCCCGGGACGAGCAAGTTGCCGATCGTACCGAAGAGCGCTGCCACTGCCGATGCCGCAACGAGGATGATGGCGACGCGCACCACGGCCATCGGCCCGACGAGCTGGCGCGTCGCACTGCTCTCGCGCTGCAGGAGGACATAGCCCGCAACCACGCCGGCCAGGCTCGCAACCGTCAGCAACAGCGTGTTGAGGAGGCTATTCCCGGTCAGAAGGTCCGCGATGAAGTAGGCCGCGACGGCCGCCGACCAGCCGGCTGGCGTCGCCAGATGCGGATAGCGCACCATGAGACCGAGCAGAATCGCATTGGCCGGCGAGACGGCGGCGAGAAGCCCGGCCGACCTGAGCCCGATGCCGACCAGCGCCGCCACGACAACAATGCCGCCGACGATCGCCGCGGTCTCGAGATGCTGGCGCGGTGTCCCGTCCAGACGGACCTTGTCCAGAAAGCCACGTGCCATTCCGAGAGCCATTGCGATACGCCTCGACGCACGGCGGAAGGAAGCCCGCCGGGACGGAAGATGTTGCGAACAATAGAGTTATTCGTGGCACAGAACAGTAGGCCAATCAGCGAAAACGATTAACGGCCGCCAAGAACGCGCGCCCCCTGCGGCAGTGCGGTCACGGACAGCAAAAAACGCGGCAGAAGGGGCTGACACGAGCATAAGCCTCGCAGTCACATCATAGTTGCAAAACTGAAGAACGCGCGACATCGGCCAATCCTATTCGGGTGCGTCCTCAATAGGAGACCGCAATGCTACGTCGACTTCTGCTCGCTTCGACCGTTTCCGTTCTCGCCCTTTCGACGGCCATTGCCGAGGAGCACCCGGCCAAGCTCGCCGGCCATGTCGTGCTGCCGGCCGCCACGTTCATCGATGCCCCGGCTGACGCGCCGGCCGATCTCAAGACCTCCGGCAAGTTCTCGACGGTCGAAGCTCTGGCTCGGTCGAAGGTAAGTCGCGGGGCCGCCCGACCGGCCTCAAGGTGCCCTTCAAGGGTCAGCCCGTGCAGGGCCACTCGGGCATCAAGCGGATGGCTGACGGTACCTTCTGGGTCATCATCGACAACGGCTTTGGCTCCAAGGCCAACTCGCCCGACGCCGCGCTGTTCCTCAATCAGTATCGCATGGAGTGGGACAAGGGCACGGTCGAGCGCCTGAAGACCATCTTCCTGCATGACCCCGACAAGAAGATCCCCTTCCGCATCGTCCACGAGGGCACCGAGAAGCGCTACCTCACCGGCGCCGATCTCGACCTCGAAGGCTTCCAGATCATCGGCGACAAGATCTGGATCGGCGAGGAGTTCGGTCCCTACATCATCCGCACCGACATGAACGGCAAAGTCGAGGCGCTCTTCGAGACGCTCTCCGACGGCAAGCCCGTCCGCTCGCCGGATCACTACACCGTCACTGCAGCCAATCCTGGGGCTTCGAACGCGAGCGTCAATCTCCGCCGTTCGAAGGGCTATGAGGGCTTTGCCGCTTCCAAGGACGGCAAGTTCATCTATGGCATGCTCGAAGGCCCGCTGTGGGACGCCGAGAAGAAGGATTGGGAGAGCGTGGACGGCAAGACCGTGCTGCGCATCATCGAGTTCTCCGTCGCCGACGAGAAATGGACCGGGCGCCACTGGAAGTACCTGCTCGAGCCCGGCGCTTCGGCGATCGGCGATTTCAATATGATCGACGCGACGACGGCGCTGGTCATCGAGCGCGACGACAAGGAAGGCACTGCCGACAAGGCCTGCCCCGAAGGCAAGAAGGCTACCGACTGCTTCGATGACATCGCCAAGTTCAAGCGCATCGTGAAGATCGAGATGACCGACGCGAACGCCGGCGCCGCCGTGCGCAAGGTCGGCTACATCGATCTCATGAAGATCCAGGACCCGGACAAGAAGGCGCGCAAGCCGCTGAACAACGGCGTGCTCACCTTCCCGTTCTTCACGATCGAGAACGTCGATGTCGTGGACGCGCGCCACATCATCGTCGGCAACGACAACAACCTGCCGTTCTCCACGAGCCGCGAGCCGAACAAGGTCGACGACAACGAGTTCGTTCTGCTCGAGGTCGAGAGCTTGCTCAAGGCGAAGTAAGGCGTCCGATTTCTAAGGTGACGACAAGGGCGGTCGCTCGCATGAGCGGCCGCCCTTTTTATTCGGGCTCGCAACTGCAACGCGCACTCAGATCTCGATCACCAGGCCATCGTCGGCACATTCCTCCGGCACGCGATGGCGGTTCGCGAGCATCTCCGGTCCAAGATGCGTGAGTACGAGGCGCTTCGCTTTGAGCTCGTGCCGACGCTCGCGGATCGTCGGATAGTTCAGGTGAAAGCGGATCGGCTTCTCGTAGTAGTAGCACTCGCAGATCATGAGGTCGGCGCCGTCCGCGAGCTTGGGCGTATCCTCCGTCCAGTCGCCATCGCCCGTGTACGAGATGATCTTGCCGCCGCAGTCGATGCGCAGGCCAGTCGGGTTGGTCTCCCGCGTATGATCCGCCGGATAGGGCGTCACCGAGAGCCCGCACACCTGATTGGTCCGATGCGTTTCCATCTCGATGTAGGTGAGTGGGAACTTCGGCTTCATCACATGCATGCCGGGCATCAGCGCATCACGCATCTGAGCGAGCCGCGCCTCGACATCGCGCGGTCCCGCAATCGTCAGCGGCTTCTCGCGCCGCGCGCCGAGCATGGAATCCGCGAGCAACTGCGGAATGCCGCCACTGTGGTCCGCATGAATGTGCGTCAGCAGGACAAGGTCGATGCTCGTGTGCGCAATGCCGAGCTTGTTGAGCGCAATGAGGCTCGAGGCGCCGAAGTCGATGGCAAAGCGCAGGCCCGGGATGTCGACGAGGATGCAGGTCTGGAAGCGCCCGCCGGAGCCGAAGGCATCGCCCGAGCCGACGAACGTCACTGTAGCTTTCACTGGTCTCACTCTCCCTAGGGACGGCTCCGATTCATTGGGTGGGGATAGGGCCACGTCGCCGCGCGCGCGTCCAGATACCTGTCCTCGCTGGGAGGCATCGATTGCGCCTGGCTGGAGGTGGCCAAGTACGATGAGCGCGCCCGACGCTCGGGACATTCCCGGCGCCAGGCCCCGTGCCCGGCCCACCATTAAAGATCCCGTGGCTACTTGCGGGGAATGCAGCGCCGCTGGCGGAGCATTTTCTTGCTCCCGCCCACCGAAGTGTGATTTCCGCCGACGACTTCCTTGATCTGGCCCTTTGGACAAGTGCCGTCATCGACGAGCACGCGCTGGCCTTCTTTGAGAGCCCCCATGGCGGGCTCCCGTTTCAGTGTCGCAGCAGAGGCCCAAGTGCTGAGGCCGGCCAAAGCCATTCCCGAGAGAACCGTGATGACAATTCTTCGCATGGTGCGAGATCCCGGCAGCCACTGAACGCCGAGCAAGAATATCGGGCCGTGTCGCCTGAGACCATCCAATTCGCAAGCTGCCGAAATAGCGCCCCGCGACCCTGACGGAGTACCACGACTGCGCTTCCGGGGCCTTTTCTGGGGCACTCCGGTTACGGCGATCCGGTAAGGAATTGATCTTGTTGGTCGGAGCGGGGAGATTCGAACTCCCGACCCCTTGCTCCCGAAGCAAGTGCGCTACCAGGCTGCGCTACGCTCCGCCAAATATTCAGCCCGCACGCGGCGGGCTCGGGAAACGAGGCGGCCCCAAGGCTTCCGGGGCCACCACGCGTGGGCTGCGTTATGCCTTTCGGCTTGACGTAATGTCAACCCCGCGCCTATAGAAGCCGCCACACGCTCCGCCAGTGCGCCCCGGGCGCCCCAGTGCGGAGCCTTCTTTCATTCGAGAGGCCCGATTGCGGCTGCCGGCACTGGCTGGCGCCCGGCCGTGGCCCAGAACGGCCCAGAGGGGCCAAGGAGCACGTTATGACGAGGCGCTGTGAGCTGACCGGCAAGCTGCCCATGTCCGGGAACCTGCGGAGCCACGCCGAGAACAAGACGCGCCGCGTCTTCCGGCCCAACCTGTGCGACGTGACGCTCATGAGCGATACGCTCAAGCGCAAGGTCCGCATCCGCGTCAGCGCCCACGCGCTGAAGTCGATCGAGCACCGCGGCGGCCTCGACGCCTACCTCATCAAGGCCAAGGCGGACGAGCTTTCCGACCGCTGCCGCAAGCTGAAGCGCGAGATCGAGAAGGCCACTGCCGAAACGGCGGCCTGATCCCAGCGCACATGCCGGAAACGGACACGGCGGCCCGCAAGGCCGCCGTTCGTGTTTTCTGCGCCGCGGGGCGGCTTAATTCACCAGCGCGGCCTGATCACGCCACGCGGCCGCTGCCTGCTCGGCCTTCTGGCGGTCGGCGCGCGAGAGCTTCTTCGCGATCTCGTCGAGGCTCGGATCCTCGATGCCGCCCTCCTTGGCAATGAGGTGCCATTTCACGGCTTCGACGACGTTCATCTCGACGCCGGCCCCGTGCGCAAGGCAGCGCGCATAGCGGTTCTGCGCGACCGGATTGCCCTTCTCGGCGGCCGTCTTGAAATAATACGCCCCGCGGACCTCGTCGGGTGTCAGGCCATGCCCCTTGAAGAGCAGGATGCCGTATTCGACCTCGGCATCCGCGTGGCCGGCCAACGCGGCGCGTCCGATCCAGCGGGCGGCCTCGAAGACATTGGCCGACGTGCCGGTCCCGGTCGCATAGAGCGTTCCGAGGTCGTACTGCGCAGCGGGCAGGCCCTGCTCGGCCGAGTATTCCATGAGCTGGAAGGCGCGGATCGGATTCTCGGGCTTGCCCTCGCCGGACAGGAAGAGCAGCGCAAGGTTGTAGGTCGCGAGCGGATTGCCTTTGCGCGCCGCCATCTCGAGATACTTCGCACCGAGCGGCACGTCCTTGGCGACACCATTCCCCTGCACGAGCATGGTGCCGACGGCGAGCGCGCCCTCGACATCGCCGAGCTCCGCGGCCTTGGCGTACCACTGGCCCGCCGTGACCATGTTCTGCGGCGCGCCGAGCCCCTCGGCATAAATGCGCCCGATGAGCGTGTGCGCCTGCGGCTCGCCCTTGGCGGCAGCTTCCTCGGCGAGCTTGAGTGCCGTCAGGTACTTGCCGAGCTCGAAGGCCGTATAGGCCGGATCGTTATCGGGCTTGCTCGGCTCGCTCGCGGCCTGCCCCATGGGCTTCAATTTGGCCGAAGGCCCCGGCGCTGCCGTCGTCTTCACGGATCGAGCAGGTCCCTTGCCGGCGCCGGCCTGAGCTGGTGCCGCGCGCGGTGCGGTGGCTGTCGGCGGCGCGCTTTTAGCCTTGGGCGTGCGCTTCTGGATGGGCTCGGGCGTGACCGTATGGCTCCAGCTACTCGTCTGCGCATTCACCACGGCGGGTGCGACGGCCACAGCACAGAGGGCGGGACCAAGGATGTACGGCAGGCTCACTTTCATGCGACCGCCTCTGCAGCAATGGCAGCGCTCACCGCCCGCAGAAGCTCGCCGGAGACAGCCGGCGGCTCGCGCGACGGCAGTGTCAATGCAATGAAGTCCGCGCCGGCCGCAGCCAACTGACCGGCTTCCTCGGGCGCTGTGACATCGAATGCGACCACGGGGATCTCGAAGATCTCCGACCACCAGGCAATGAGCTCGCAGCGGCGTCGATGCGCCTTCTCGCAGTCGTCGACGTGATCGGGAATGCCGAAGGCGACGTACTCGGCGCCGGCCTCGCCAGCCACCATCGCCTCATGGCGCGAGCGCCCCGCATCGACACCGACAATGCCGCGGCTGCCGACGATCTCCCGTGCCTCGCCATAGGCCTTGCCGTTGCCGGCGGACAAATGGACGCCATCGGCCTTGAGGGTCCGCGCCAGGCGCGCATCATCGCGTACGAGGGCTGCGGCACCGGCCGCCTGGGCTACCCCGATGAGCGCCTGCACATCCGCGGCAGGCGTGCCTTCGGGAACGGTGATCACGACCGAGGTGATGGCGCCCGCGGCAAGCGCCGCAGCGAGCCGCGCGGGCGCGCCGGCACCCGTCTCGATCACGGCCATGATCTTGCAGTCCGCCACGAGGCCCCCTTTTTGCGTTCACCGGCAGCGTATCATTATTGAATGGGGCGGAAATCCGACCCCGGCGGCGAGCTTCCCACGTCAGGCGACTGTGGCTCCATATTGCAACTCTTTAACCCATTGGTGCATTGCAGCAAGCGGCAGACATTGCCATAAAGGGCGGCCGTCCGCCGTGGCAGGAAGTTTGCAGGCCCGGCGGCGCTGGTTAGGGTGCGGAGTAGGTTGAGACATGGCGCCGACGAAGAAGGTTTTCATCAAGACCTACGGCTGTCAGATGAACGTCTATGACAGCGAGCGCATGGCCGAGGCGCTGGCCGGCGGCGGCTACGCGCCGACCGACGCCCCCGACAACGCCGACCTCATCATCCTCAATACCTGCCATATTCGGGAAAAAGCTGCGGAGAAGGTTTATTCCGAGCTCGGTCGCCTGCGCTCGATCAAGGAGGAGCGCGCCCGTGCCGACCAGGAGACGGTCATCGCCGTCGCCGGCTGCGTCGCCCAGGCCGAGGGCGACGAGATCGTCCGCCGCGCCCCCGTCGTCGACCTCGTCGTCGGACCCCAGAGCTATCACCAGCTCAACACGCTGATCGCCCGCAACCGCACGACCGCGCGCCCCGTCGTCGAGACCGAGTTTCCCGAGGACGACAAGTTCCGCCACCTCCCCGCCCGCGCTCCCGCACCGGCGCGGACACACACGGCGAGCGCCTTTCTCACGGTTCAGGAAGGCTGCGACAAGTTCTGCACCTTCTGCGTCGTGCCCTACACGCGCGGCGCGGAGTATTCGCGCAGCGTCGGGACAATCGAGGAGGAAGCGCGCCGTCTCGTTGCCGCCGGCGTGCGCGAGATCACGCTGCTCGGCCAGAACGTGAATGCCTATCACGGCGAGAACAGCAAGGGCGGGACGGCGTCGCTCGCCGACCTGCTGCGCCATCTGGCCGCGATCGAGGGTCTGGAGCGCCTGCGCTACACGACGAGCCATCCGCGCGACATGAGCGAGGACCTCATTGCCGCTCACCGCGATCTTGCGACGCTCATGCCCTACCTGCACCTCCCCTTCCAGGCCGGCGCGGACCGCGTGCTCGCGGCCATGAACCGCAAGCATACAGGCGCGGAATACCTCGACATTGTCGCCCGTATCCGCGCCGCCCGCGCCGACATCGCCCTCTCGACGGACATCATCGTCGGCTTTCCCGGCGAGACGGACGAGGAGTTCGAGGCGACGCTCGATATCGTGCGTAAGGTGCGCTTCGCCCAGGCCTATTCCTTCAAATACAGCCCCCGCCCGGGCACACCCGCCGCCACCATGGAGCGCCAGGTGCCCGAGCCCGTGCAGATCGCGCGCCTCGCCCGGCTCCAGGCCCTGCTCGAGGAGCAGCAATCCTCGTTCAATGCCGGGTGCGTCGGCCGCGTCCTGCCCGTCCTGTTCGAGCGCCAGGGGCGCCGCGAAGGCCAGCTCATCGGCCGCTCGCCCTATCTGCAGTCCGTGCACGCCGATGCCGCACCCGGCCTCATGGGGCGCATCATTCCGGTTGAAATCGCAAAGGCGGGTCCCAATAGTCTTTCTGGTGTGATCAGGGCGGCGTGATATGCTGCTAGGGACTCAGGGCGCCGATCGGATTGCATCGGCGCACGGTCGACCGTCAACAGGCCAGGAGAGCCACATTTGACAACTGCGCGCGGGTCGGCGGCCGCACGGCCGTCCAAACCCGAGAGGTCCCCGGAGAGCGCGAGAGAGGCTCATCGTGAGGGAACCCGGGCCAAGCACCGCATCGTCGTGCCTTTCGACGACAACCGGCTGCTGGCCCATCTGCTCGGCGAGTATGATTCCCACCTCGCCCTCATCGAAAGCAGACTTGGCATCGAAGCCCATGCCCATGGCAACGTCGTCACGCTGACAGGACCGCAACCGGCCTGCGAGATCGGCCGCGAGGTTCTGAACGCCATTTATGATCGCGTGCGCAAGGGCGAGAGCGTCTCAGCCGGCGACATCGACGGCCTCATCCGCCATGCCCGCTCGGGCGCCCCGCGCAACGACGGCACGGCCCAGATTCGCACGCGCCGCCGTATAGTTACGGCCCGCACGCCGACCCAGAGCGACTATATCCGCGCCCTCGACCGCCACGACCTCGTGTTCGGCGTCGGCCCGGCCGGCACCGGCAAGACCTACCTCGCGGTTGCACAGGCCGCCTCGTACCTGGAGCGCGGCCTCGTCGAGCGGATCGTGCTGTCCCGCCCGGCCGTCGAGGCCGGCGAGCGGCTCGGCTTCCTGCCGGGCGACATGCGGGAGAAGGTGGACCCCTACCTCCGCCCCCTCTATGATGCGCTCTATGACGTTCTGCCGCCCGAAAAGGTCGAGCGGGATCTCGAATCCGGGATCATCGAGATCGCGCCCCTCGCGTTCATGCGAGGCCGCACGCTCGCGCACTCGTTCGTCATCCTCGACGAGGCGCAGAACACCACGAGCATGCAAATGAAGATGTTCCTGACCCGCCACGGCGAGGGATCGCGCATGGTTGTGACCGGCGATCCCACCCAGATCGACCTGCCTCCCGGACAGAAGTCGGGTCTCGACGAGGCCGTGAGCCTCCTCGAGGGCGTCGAAGGCATCGAGGTGACGCACTTCACTGGCGCCGACGTGGTGCGTAGCGAGCTCGTCGCGCGCATTGTCGCGGCCTACGACGGCGCGCCGACGATGTCGGGGCTTGGCTCCGGCGTCGCCTCGACTCTCGCGCGGGGTCAGGCCCGCACGGAATAGGACAATGAATACGGTTTTGGACCAACCCGCAGTTCCCGGCGGCGATGCCGCCAGTGGCGAAGACCGATCTTGTGACGAGGAGCCTCCGTCGCGATTGCGACTCGTACTCGAACGTGTGGACGACGACGGCGATTGGGATACCTTCGGGCCCGTCGACGACTTGATTTTGGCTGTCGGCCGGGTGCTGGCCGAAGCCCCCGAGCTTGCCGACGGCCTGCCGGCCTCGGCGGCCGTCGCGCTCAGCAGCAATGCGGCCGTGCGCCAATTGAACGCCGCCTACCGCGGCAAGGACGCGCCGACGAACGTCCTCTCCTTTCCGGCGCCGGGGCTCCCGCCCGGCATGACCGCCGAGGATGCGCGCGAGCTCGGCGATGTCGTGCTCGCGCTCGAAACCCTCATCGACGAGGCCAAAGCAGCAGGCATCCCACCTGCACACCACTTCCAGCACCTGCTCGTCCACGGCGTCCTGCATCTCATGGGCTACGACCACGAGACCGATACCGAAGCCGAGCACATGGAGGCGCTCGAGACCGCGCTCCTCGCGCGTCTCGGCATTCCAGACCCTTATGCGGAGGCACGCCCATGACGCGCAAGCGGCCCCGACCCAAACCCATTGCGTTCACATCTACGACTTTATGAGCCCCAGACTCTTGAACCATGACAACTCTTGAACCATGACACTCGCTGACGATACCGGTCCCCGCCCTGAAGGCACCAATGGTGCCGAGACTACGAGGAGTGCCGAAGGCTGGCTTTCCGCGCTGCGCAACCGTCTCGGCCTCGGCACGCAGCCGACGCTGCGCGACACGCTCGACGAGACACTGCGCGCGGAGGATCAGACCGGCACAGGCTTCTCGGCAGCCGAGCGGGAGATGCTCCTGCGCCTCCTTGAGTTCGGCACGGCCAAGGTCGAGGACGTCATGGTGCCGCGCGCGCAGATCACCGCGATCGACGAGAGCGCGACGCTGGCCGAGCTGCTGCATCTTTTCGACACCTCCGGCGTCTCGCGCATTCCGCTCTTTCACGAGACGCTCGATGATCCGCGTGGCGTCATCCACATCAAGGATCTGATGGCCTACCTCACGCGCGGCGGTCTGCCCGCGCCGCGGCCGACGACGCCGCCCGCCGAAGATGCAACGGGCGCTGCCCTGCCGCCGATCGATCTTGCCAAGGTCGATCTTTCGGTGACGATCGCGTCCGCCCAGCTTCGCCGCCGCGTGCTCTATGTGCCGCCCTCCATGCCGGCCGTGAACCTGCTCGTGCGCATGCAGGCGACGCACGTCCACATGGCCCTCGTCGTCGACGAGTACGGCGGCACCGACGGCCTCGTCACCATCGAGGACCTCATCGAGCAGGTCGTCGGCGAGATCGAGGACGAGCACGACGTCGCCGAGGCGGCGAACATCGTCGAGGACCCCAAGCAGGGCCTCATTGCCCAGGCCCGCACGCCCATCGAGGAGCTCGAAGCCCACCTCGGCGTGAAGCTCCTCAAGAATGGCGAGGAAGAGGACATCGATACGCTCGGCGGCCTCGTCTTCACGCTGGTCGGACGCGTGCCGGCGCTCGGCGAGATCGTGCGCCACGAGAGCGGCATCGAGTTCGAGGTCATCGATGCCGACCCGCGGCGCGTGAAGAAAGTCCGCATCCTCCGCCCCGGCCCGAGCGACGACACCAGCACTCAGACGCCACCCGGCACAGGCTGAGCAGGCAACGCGGCCTCGTAGCCCCATCGGGCCGTGAGGCCGCCCGAACGCACACGCGAAACACGCGATTGCCAACGCACGCGAGTGGGGCCATATCTCGTGTGCCATGACCATCATTCACCCGGTGCCGCCGACCATCTACACGGAGCCCGAGTTCCGCGTACGGGCCACCTCGCGGCTGTTTCACAGCCCGAGCGAGAGCGTGTTCGATCCGCGCACGGGCCGCGCATGGTCGCGCAGCGACTGGGATCTCAATCCCGAGATGCTCGCCGATTTCGAGGTCATGGCGCCGCCGCGGCCGGCCGCCGTGCTCGTGCCCGTCATCGCGCGGCCCGAGCTGACCGTCCTGCTGACCGAGCGCACCGCGCATCTTTCGACTCATGCCGGCCAGGTTGCCTTTCCCGGCGGCAAGGTCGAGGCTTCGGACATCGACGCCATCCACACGGCGCTGCGCGAAGCCGAGGAAGAGATCGGCCTCTCGCGCACGCTCGTCGAGCCGCTCGGCTTTCTCGATGGCTACCGCACCGGCACCGGCTTTCTCGTGACGCCGGTCGTCGCGCTCGTGAAGCCTGATTTCGTCCTCGCGCTCGATCCTGGCGAGGTGGCGTGCACCTTCGAGGTGCCCCTCGCCTTCCTCATGGATCCGGCCAATCACAAGCATCATTCGCGCCCCTGGCGCGGCCGCGAGCGTCACTACTACGCCATGCCCTTCGGCGATCATTACATCTGGGGGGCGACGGCGGGCATGCTCAAGAACCTTCACGAAAGGCTCTACGGGGGATGATCCGCGTCGTCGTCGAGAACATCGTCCTATTTCTTCTGCCGACGGCAATCTACGTCATCTATGTGCTGCTGACGCGCAAACAGCACGAGAAGGCAGGCGTCCTGGACGACGCGCCGTTCTTCTGGCTCATGCTCGCCGGCACAGGGCTCGTTTTTCTTGTGCTCGTCGCGTTCGGCACGACGTCGGGCGGCAAGCCGGGGCAGGTCTATGTCCCGCCGCACCTCGGCACGGGCGGCAAGATCGAGCCTGGTGAATTGAAATAAGCTGGTCAGGTGACATGCCCCCTGCAGTCCCCGCCACGATCCCGACCTCGCTCGCGGGCGCACCCTGGCTCGAGCGGCCGGAAACGCGCGCGGTTCTCTCCGCGCTCGCAGCCGCCGGTCACGAGGCCCGCATCGTCGGCGGCACCGTGCGCAATGCTCTCCTCGGCGAGCCCGTAACGGACGTCGATATCGCGACCACGGCCACGCCCGACGAAACCATGGCGGCCGCGCGCGCGGCCGGGCTCGATGCAATCCCGACGGGCGTGAGCCACGGCACGGTCACCATCGTCGCCCATCACGTCCCCTTCGAGGTCACGACTTTGCGCGAGGACGTCGAGACGTTCGGCCGCCACGCGCGTGTTGCCTTCACGGCCGACTGGGCCGCGGACGCGCGCCGCCGCGACTTCACGATCAACGCCCTCTACTGCGATGCCAATGGCACGATCAGCGATCCGCTCGGCGGCCTTGCCGACCTTGCCGCACGCCGCGTCCGTTTCATCGGCGATGCCCGCGAGCGCATTCGCGAGGACGCGCTGCGCATCCTGCGCTTCTTCCGCTTTCACGCACGCTACAGCGCCGAGGCCATCGACGCGGAAGGCCTCGCCGCCTGCGCCGCCGAGCGGCATCTGCTCGCCAAGCTCTCCGCCGAACGCGTGCGTGCCGAGCTCCTGAAGCTGCTCGACGCACCCGGCGCCGCGCGCGCGATCGCCGTCATGGCCGCGTACGGTTTCATCGTCGAGATCCTCGGCCGCGCGCCCCGCATCGGCCTCCTGGAGCGGCTCGTCGCACTCGATGCCGATCGCCGGCGCGTGCCCGATCCGCTCGTGCGCCTCTCCGTGCTCGCCGTTGCCGTGGAGGAGGACCGCGATCATCTCGCCCAGCGCCTCCGCCTTTCACGCGAGGAGGCCCGCGACCTCCTGGTGATCGACCCGCGTCTCATGGCGCTCATCGATCTCGACGCTGCCGGCCGCCGCCGCGCGCTCTATGCCACCGGCGCCAGCCGCTGGCGCCGCATGGCCATCGTCGGCGCCGCAAGTGCCGAAACGCCCGATGAAATTGCCACCTGGGACACACTCGGTGCACTGGCCGAAACCTGGGAAATCCCGAAGTTCCCACTCGCCGGCCGCGACGTGCTTGCCCTCGGGCTGGCACCAGGCCCACGCATCGGCGCGCTCCTCGCCGAGATCGAAGCCGAGTGGATTGCCGGCGACTTCGCCGCCGACGCCGCGGCGCTCAAAGCCCGTCTCGCATCACGAGCGCGCGAGTCGCATTGAGCGCGCCGGAGCAAAAGTTATCCATTGCGGAAGCTTATGAACTGCAAAGAAGATTCGGCCTGAACAGGCGCCACGCGCCTATACGGAGCAGCGGATCGGCGCAACCTCTTCCTGACCGGCTAAGTCTGCAAACTGTGGATAACTCAATCTCGCCTTAGTCTGTTAATGGACGAAGGTCGTGGATAACCGTACAAGAGGATTACTGAATATCTCGTTCGGCAATTCCCCCTCTCCCCCTGAGCGCCAGCGAGATTAGAGCCCCGGCTTGCCACGCCGGGGCTTTTCTTTTCGTCTCAGCAGCTCATGCGTGCGGCCAGCTCCTCGAAGCCGTCGACGACGAGATCGCACGCCGGGTTCGGCGTCGGGTCGGGCGGCCCCGCCGGCCCCCATTCCAGCGGCCGCTTCACGAAGCACGTCTTGAAGCCTTCCTTGCGCGCCGCATCGAGATCGAAGTTGTGGCACGCGACCATCAGGATCTCGGCCGGCTTCAACTGCAGCAGCTTCGCCGTTCCCTGATAGGCCTCGGGCCGCACCTTGTAGACGCCCAGCATCTCGCAACTGATGATGCAGTCCCACGTGATGCCATTGCGCCGCGAGACATCGATCACGAGCCGCGGCGTCAGCAGCGTGAATGACACGCACGGGTATTTCACGCGCAGCCGATCGAGCCCCGGCACGAAGTCCGGCCAGGCATCGAGCACAAACCACGCCCGCCAGATCTCGTCGCGATCCTCTTTCGTGAGTGCGCCCAGGCCAAAGTCCGCCACCACGCGGTCGAGCTGGTCGCGATGCACGTCGTCGAAATTGAAGCGCGGCCCGAGCTGATTGACGATCGCGCCGAGCGAACGGCGCCGGTACTCGTTCGTCACGGCCGCCCAGTCGGCCTTCAGCCCCCGCCGCCCCGCGACCTCTGCGAGCTTGCGCGAGATCCCGCCGTGCCAGTCGAGGATCGTACCGCCCGTATCGAACGTCAGTGCCTTGATGCCGTCCATGCTGCGCTCCTGCCGGCTCGGCGCCGTGCCTCGCGGCGCCCCGAAACCACTCTCCCGCTCTGCTTGACCCAGATCAAATTATTACATTCGAATATTGGAATATAAGAGACCATCCGCATCCCTCTCAAGGAGAGCTAGGCATGTGCCTCATGCATCGAAAGGCGTGGCCGCCCTATCTGGCGGGCATCGCGATCGGGCTTCTGCAGATCCCGACCTTCCTGCTCATGAACACGGCGCTCGGCGCCTCGTCCTCGTTCGTCACCGTCGCCGCCCATATCGCCGCCTTCTTCGATCCCGGCATCGCGACCATGAAGTACTTCGAGAGCCACATGTATGGCGCCAAGAACTGGTGGCAGGTCGCCGTCGTCGTCGGCATCGCGATCGGCGCCTTCATCTCCATGCGCCTCTCGGGCGCGCGCCGGCAGACCATCTCGCCCGTCTGGGAGCGCGCCATGGGTATCCGCTCGCTCGGCGCGCGCGCCCCCATCGCCTTCGCTGCAGGCTTCATCATGCTGTTCGGCGCCCGCATTGCCGGCGGCTGCACGAGCGGCCACGGCATTTCCGGCATGGCCCAGCTTTCGGTCGGCTCGACGCTGGCGGTTGCCGCCATGTTCGCCGGCGGCATCCTCACTGCCATGCTCATGAAGCGCGCCTGATCCCATTCGACGGAGAAATCCCATGTCCCTGATCACTGCCGTCCTGATCGGTCTCGCGACCGGCATCGCCTTCGGTTTCGCGCTCGAGAAGTCCCGCGTCTTCGAGCCGGGCATCATCGTCGGGCAGATGCAGCTCAGGAGCTTCATCATGCTCAAGGTCTTCCTTGCCGCCGTCATCACCGGTCTCGTCGTGCTCGCCGTTCTCAATGGCATCTTCGGCGTGCCGCTGCAGTTGAAGCCGCTGCTGCTGCGTGCCGACATCGTCGGCGGCCTCATTCTCGGTGCCGGCATCGCCCTCGCAGGCGCCTGCCCCGGCACATCCATGGCTCAGCTCGGTGCCGGCTATAAGGATGCCTGGTTCATTGTCCTCGGCGGCATCTTCGGCGCCATGGCCTACGGCTACTTCTACGAGCCGATCATTGCGCTGCTGCCGGAGAAGGGGGACAAGATCAGCTTCAACCAGCTCCTCGGCCTGCCCTTCTGGACGGTTGCACTGGCACTGGCCGCCGCTCTCGTCATCTTCCTCATCGTGCTCGAGCGCTTCACGCCTTGGCAGGAAGAGATCGGCGCCGACGTCGATGGCCTCGCGCCCCTACCGGCCGAAAGCCCCAAGCGCATGGACGGCACCACCGCGGCCCGGCGCGCTTAGAGGCATCTTGAGCGAATCACCTGCCCGAGGGGCCGGCACCGCTGGCCCCTCAATACGTTTGGCATCCGTTTTGCGCCTTCTCCACCGCTCCTGCCCGCACGCCTTCGCCGCGTTGGTCGGCGTGGCGCGATGGAGTAGCCTCCGCGCATGACCCAAGCGATTCCCTCCGCCCCCGGCGCGCCCTCGTTCGTGCACCTCAAGGTGCATTCGGCCTATTCGCTGCTCGAAGGCGCGTTGCCGATCAGCGCGCTCGCCAAGCGCGCGTCCAAGCTCGGCTTTCCGGCCCTTGCGCTCACCGACACGAACAACCTCTTCGGCGCCCTCGAATTCTCCGACAAGCTCGCCGGCTCGGGCATCCAGCCGATCGTGGGCATCAGCCTCGCCGTCGATTTCGAGGAAGCGAACAAATCCGGCCCCGGCATCGCGGGTCTGCCCGCCCTGCCGCCCCCGCATCGCGATGGCCTGCTGGCACTGCTCGCCATGAGCGAGACCGGCTACGGCAATCTCATGAAGATCGCGAGCCGCGCCTACATGGGTACGAGCGATGGCGAGACGCCGCACGCCAAGATCAGCCACATTGCCGCCCACGCCGAAGGCCTGATCGCACTCACCGGCGGCCCCGACGGCCCGATCGACAAGGCCATTGCCGACAATCACGGCGCGACCGCAACCGCGCGCGTGAAGACGCTCAAGGACATCTTCGGCGACCGCCTCTATGTCGAGCTTCAGCGCCACGGCCTCCCCCAGGAGAAAGCCGTCGAGCCGCAGCTCATCGATCTCGCCTACGCCGAGGATCTGCCGCTCGTCGCGACCAACGAGTGCTACTTCGCCGAGCCCGAGGACTACGAGGCCCACGACGCACTCCTCTGCATTGCGGAAGGCCGCTACCTCAATGAGGACGACCGCCGCCGCCTCACGCCCGAGCACCACTTCAAGAGCGCCGAGGCCATGGCCAAGGTGTTCGCCGATTTGCCCGAGGCCCTCGCCAGCACCGTCGAGATCGCGCGCCGCTGCGCCTATCGCCCGCGCGGGCGCAAACCCATCCTGCCGAACTTCGTGCAGACCAAAGCCGACGCGACCGCCGAAGAGCGCGCCGAAGCCGAGGCCGCCGAGTTCGCGCGTCAGGCGCAGGAAGGCCTCGTCAAGCGGCTCGCCGTCAATCCGCTCGCGCCCGGCTTCACCCAGGAGGACTACGAGAAGCGCCTCGCCTACGAGATCGACATCATCAAGGGCATGAAGTTCCCGGGCTACTTCCTGATCGTTGCGGACTTCATCAAATGGTCCAAGGCGAACGGCATTCCCGTCGGACCGGGTCGCGGCTCGGGCGCCGGCTCGCTCGTCGCCTGGGCGCTTACCATCACCGATCTCGATCCACTCCGCTTCGGCCTGCTCTTCGAGCGCTTTCTCAATCCCGAGCGCGTCTCGATGCCGGACTTCGACATCGACTTCTGCCAGGACCGGCGCGACGAGGTCATCCGCTACGTCCAGCAGAAATACGGCCACGATCGCGTCGCGCAGATCATCACGCACGGAAAGCTGCAGGCGCGCGCCGTGCTGCGCGACGTCGGCCGCGTGCTGCAGATGCCGTACGGCCAGGTCGACCGCCTCTGCAAGCTCGTTCCGAACAATCCGGCCAATCCGGTTTCGCTCCCCGATGCCATTGCCGGCGAGCCCAAGCTGCAGGAGGAGCGCGACAGCGAGCCCGTCGTCGCGCGCCTGCTCGAAATCGCGCAGAAGCTCGAAGGCCTCTACCGCCACGCCTCGACGCACGCCGCCGGCATGGTGATCGGCGACCGCCCGCTCGACCAGCTCGTGCCCGTCTATCGTGATCCGCGCTCGAACATGCCGGTCACGCAGTTCAACTGGAAGTTCGTCGAGGCGGCCGGCCTCGTGAAGTTCGACTTCCTCGGCCTCAAGACGCTGACCGTCATCCAGAAGGCGCTGGAGCTCATCGAGCGCGGGCACGGCGTCAAGCTCGACCTCGCCACGCTCGCCGTCGATGACAAGAAGAGCTACGAGCTTCTCGCCAGGGCCGATACGGCCGGTGTGTTCCAGCTCGAAAGTACGGGCATGCGCGAGAGCTTGAAGCGCCTCAAGCCCGACCGTCTCGAAGACATCATCGCCATGGTGGCGCTCTATCGCCCCGGCCCCATGGACAACATCCCGACGTACATCAACCGCAAGCACGGCGACGAGCCCGTCGACTACCTGCATCCGATGCTCGAAGGCATCCTGAAAGAGACCTACGGCGTCATCATCTACCAGGAACAGGTGATGCAGATCGCGCAGGTCATGGGCGGCTACTCGCTCGGTCAGGCCGACCTGCTCCGCCGCGCCATGGGCAAGAAGGACAAGGCCGAGATGGCGCGCCAGCAGGCGCGGTTCGTGGAGGGCGCCAAGTCCAAAGGCGTGAAAGAAAAGGACGCCGCTTACATCTTCGAGCTGGTCGACAAGTTCGCAGGCTACGGCTTCAACAAGAGCCACG
>ERZ778025.1415-NODE-1415-length-17629-cov-21.049903_pt1:12500-17629 | contig 17629 bp, 7 predicted proteins | sample MGYA00375755_ERZ778025 | MGnify/ENA primary metagenome ERZ778025 (study PRJEB29350, sample SAMN05389825) | bioreactor metagenome | isolation source: Thiocyanate bioreactor | place: South Africa: University of Cape Town | collected 2014-03-17 ... | reverse complement strand
AAAATGGTTCGCTTGCAATCATTTAGCTGCTTCGATATGAAACGAATCAGCAAAACGTTTGCTTCACTTTCATGTGTAATATGAATCACTCTCTAAGTCGATGAATCCGATAAAAGATTTTTTGTACAGATTCGGCTGGCCTATGAATGATCTTGTTTCTCGAGGATGATATTGTGATGAAGTAATTGTTCGGCTAGTATGACTGTGTGTTAAACAGTTGTTTAGCAATGTGAACTAAATTGTATATGATGAAAAAAAAAGTTTGACGAAGCTGCTTCGTCGACTTTGCAACTCATCGTATATATTAGATGCGCATTAAATACGAACGAATTACATTAAAATTGTAACATCACAACTGGCAAAGAAGTGAATGCGGTTGAAAATGTTTCAACTTACGCACACAAATAATAACTAACAATTGTTGATTAGTTTTCAATAACTAGTCATATGTTGATAGTTTGGGCTTGAATGCTTGTAACAGAGTTGCATTAAGAACAGGAATGAATTTATTCCTATGATATGGGTTGGTTTTGTTTCGTCTCGATGAAACAACGAATATATATATATGTATATCTGCATATATCTATTTAAAAAGCACTGGTCATAATGAAGTGATTTCATTTGACTTGTTGTGAAATAAAAATGCTTATATATACATTTTATATGTGTATGTATGCATTGATATATCATAACGAAGCTTTCCGATTGATCTTGTCGGTGGCTTTCCTTTGTCTTGAAGATTAAGCCATGCATGTCTAAGTATGAACTGGTTTAAGGTGAAACTGCGTACGGCTCATTACATCAGCTATAACTTTCTTTGATCATAAATTCTAAATGGAATAACCGAGGAAAAGCCTGGGCTAATACATGCGACAATTCCGGTAGCAATATCGGAATGCTTTTATTAGATCAAAACCTTCTAGTTCTTTAACCGGAACTGTTTGTTGGTGACTCTAAATAACTTTGTGTTGATCGTATGACCTTTGTGTCGACGACATATCTTTCAAGTGTCTGACTTATCAACTTTAGACGGTACATTATATGTCTACCGTGGTTGTAACGAGTACAGAGAATCAGGGTTTGGTTCTGGAGAGGCCGCCTGAGAAACGGCGACCACTTCCAAGGAAGGCAGCAGGCGCGCAAATTACCCACTCTCAAAACGAGGAGGTAGTGAAGAGAAATAACGATGTTAGTCTATTACAGATTGACAATCGGAATGGGAACACTGTAAACAGGTTATCGATTAACAATTGGAGGGCAAGTCTGGTGCCAGCAGCCGCGGTAATTCCAGCTCCAATAAGGAAAACTAAAGTTGCTGTGTTTAAAAAGCTCGTAGTTGAATTTCGGGTATTTGTTGCTAGCTGGTCTCATTGGCCATGTTGGTTAACAGATCCTCATCTGCTGGACGTCTGGCGATGATCTTTATCGGTTGTCGTCAGTTGCCAGCACGTTTACTTTGAGAAAATTAGAGTGCTAAAAGCAGGCTCACGCCTATATATATTGCATGGAATAATGAAATAAGATCTCGATTTTATTTCGTTGGTTTTAGAAATTGAGATAATGATTAATAGGATCAGAGGGGGGCGTACGTACTGTGGTGTGAGAGGTGAAATTCTTGGATCGCCACAGGACGAACAGCAGCGAAGGCGTTCGCCAAGAATGTTTTCATTAATCAAGAACGAAAGTTTGAGGTTCGAAGACGATTAGATACCGTCCTAGTTCAAACCATAAACGTTGCCAACTGTCTTTTAGATGCGGTTATTTATATGACTCATCTGGCGGATCTCGAGAAATCTAAGTTTTTAGGTTCCGGGGGAAGTATGGTTGCAAAGCTGAAACTTAAAAGAATTGACGGAAGGACACACAAGAAGTGGAGCCTGTGGCCTAATTTGACTCAACACGGGAAACCTTACTCGGCCAGGACACTTTTAGGATTGACAGATTGAGAGCTCTTTCTTGATTAGGTGGGTGGTGGTGCATGGTCGTTCGTAGTTCGTGGAGCGATTTGTCTGATTAATTTCGATAACGAACGAGACTCCGGCTTACTAAATAGTCTAAAGTTCGAAGGGACTTTTCAAGACTTCTTAGCAGGATAAGTGGCACTTCTTAAGCCACACGAAATGGAGCAATAACAGGTCTGTGATGCCCTTAGATGTCCGAGGCTGCACGCGCGCTACACTGGAGAGTTCAGAATGTTTCTTCCTACTTCGACAGGAGTGGGTAACCATGAAATTCTCTTCGTGACTGGGATCGGAGCTTGCAATTATTCTCCGTCAACGAGGAATTCCTAGTAAGCACTATTTCATCAGAATGTGCTGATTATGTCCCTGTCCTTTGTACACACCGCCCGTCGCTACTACCGATTGAATGTTTTAGTGAGATCTTCGGCTTGGTTTTCCGAGCGGCTCTCGGGTCGTTCGGTTTATATCGAAAAGATGCTCAAACTGGATCATTTAGAGGAAGTAAAAGTCGTAACAAGGTATTCGTAGGTGAACCTGCGTATGGATCATTACCGTTTTTTTGATTGATTCATCTCGATCAAAATAAACAAAAACCTTTAACTTCGCACAATCATATATATTCGTATATGTGTTTGTGTCGCACCATTATGTATTTAAACAAATCGTATATATACGATTTGTTTTAAACCTTTCCATTCAACAAATCATTGTTGTTTGTCATTGAATTATGAATCGAATCTATAACATAGAATTAACTAAAAATAATTCTGTACGGTGGATCACTCGGCTCGTTATTCGATGAAGAGCGCAGCAAAGTGCGAGAAAGCAATGCGAATTGCAGGACACATTGAGCATGAATAACTCGAACGCATCTAGCAGCCAAGACTTTTGTCGAGGCTAAATTTGCTTCAGTCTTGTTTATATAACATCAAATTCATTTATTTCTCAAAAGTAAATGAATTGCTGGCAAGTTCAATAAGAAATTATTTAGCTTGCAATACATATATAAACAATACATTCATTTGTATACGTATAAAACGAAGTTATACACAACATACACATATTTATTTGTGTAAATTGTCATAACATGAGAAATCTTTATCATATCCTTGTTATTGATTAATGAACACATAGTATATTGAATATGTTATCGATGTTCGTGTGTAAAATGATATAAATATCATTCTTCACTCTGTTCTATATATATATACTTTCAAGCTGAAGTCAAATTAGAATACTTGCTGAACTTAAGCATATTAATAAGCAAAGGAAAAGAAATCAACTGAGATTGCCTTAGTAATGGCGAATGAACCGGCATAAGCTCATTGCTGAAGCGTGTTAAATTCACTTTTGACATGCATTGTAGCATTTGGGGTGACTACTGTATGGTGCCTGTTCGTGTGAGTTCCTTTGATCAGGGCTTTAACCATAGAAGGTGCTAGTCCTATAATCACGAATAGTTTGTGCTGTACATTGTACACCTTTCGAGTAGCGTAGTTTGAGATTGCTACGCCAACGTGGGACGTAAACTTGTTCCAAAGCTAAATATTATAACGAGACCGATAGCGAACAAGTACCGTGAGGGAAAGTTGAAAAGCACTCTGAAGAGAGAGTTAAATAGTACGTAAAACCGTACAGAAGAAAACGAATGGCCGCATTCATCAGATGACTTTGGATTCAATTCGTTCTCTATATGATGACGATACATGTTAATTCGGAACTTCAACAGTCCATTGATGTGTTGATTGTCTAGAGTCGGATGCATTTCCAAGGTAAACTGAACCTGGATCTATAACTACAGCTAGTTGAATCAGTCTATTTTGGTAGCAAATCTCGGTTTGCGTTAAAAATATGACTTGCATAAATAACAAATTCGACTTGGCGTTATAGGTAAACAGACATGTTTTTGATTTCAGTACTTTGTACGGCATGTTAGGAGCATTGTTTGTGTTACATGAGTAACTAATATCTAAACAATATTAGTTTTATTCATGTGAATGCTTAATGTTTTTTAGCTGTCAATGAAATCGGCAAGTCTACAGGAGTTTTGAATGCCGAGTTATTCGACCCGTCTTGAAACACGGTCTAAGGAGTTCACTGCATGTGCAAGAGTTCGGCTGTATGAAAAGCCTTGCTCGTAATGAAAGTAAAGGACATTCTTGCAATGTTTTAAGTGTGATTTCTGTCATCTGGTGCAAATCATGACAATGAACGCAACACTGACAGGTTCTATTGCCGTTGGCAAAGAGCTTAGTAAGAGTATATGCAATGAGACCCGAAAGATGGTGAACTTAATGTGTGTAGAATGAAGCCAGGGGAAACCCTGGTGGAAGTTCGTAGCGGTTCTGACGTGCAAATCGATCGTCAAACATGCATTAAGGGGCGAAAGACTAATCGAACCATCTAGTAGCTGGTTCCGTCCGAAGTTTCCCTCAGGATAGCTGGCATTCAGTTTTCACAGTTATATCCGGTAAAGCGAATGTTTAGAGGCATTGGGCGTAAAATACGCTCAACCTATTGACAAACTTTAAATGGGTATGAAGTTCATTTTTCTACTTCATTGAGAATGAACAGCGAATGTGAGTGCCAAGTGGGCCATTTTTGGTAAGCAGAACTGGCGCTGTTGGATGCACAAAACGTCAAGATAAAGAGCCAGATGGTCTCGCTCATCAGATACCATAAAAGGTGTTGGTCGATATAGACAGCAGGACGGTGGCCATGGAAGTCGGAATCCGTTAAGGAGTGTGTAACAACTCACCTGCCGAATCGACTAGTCCTAAAAATGGATGGCGCTCGAGCGAGCCTCTTATACTTGACTGTTACGATACAACAAGCCATTTACGGACATCATGTCGTAACAAGTAGGACGGTTGATATGGTTGCGTCGAAGGCTAACACGTGAGTGTGGCTTGAGCAGTCATATGTACAGATCTTAGTGGTAGTAGCAACTATTCAAATGAGAACTTTGAAGACTGACGTGGAGAAAGGTTCCATGTGAACAGCTATTGGACATGGGTCAGTCAGTCCTAAGATGCGCTCGAAAGAGGGTTCCGAACGAGGAATATTTATATTCATTATTTATATTCCATCAAATCGAAAGGGAAACAAGTTAATATTCTTGTACTAAGTGTCGGAGATTGTTTGATTTCGTGTCAGACATATGTGGTA
>ERZ778025.1415-NODE-1415-length-17629-cov-21.049903_pt1:2500-10000 | contig 17629 bp, 7 predicted proteins | sample MGYA00375755_ERZ778025 | MGnify/ENA primary metagenome ERZ778025 (study PRJEB29350, sample SAMN05389825) | bioreactor metagenome | isolation source: Thiocyanate bioreactor | place: South Africa: University of Cape Town | collected 2014-03-17 ... | reverse complement strand
TAATCCTGAAAATTCAAAAAGATATTATTTTTTATTCGAAATTTGAATCCATTTTTTATTTCATTTTGTCGTTCGAATCGTTGAGAATGAATCAAAATGAACGAGAAATCCATTTCTGATGAAATTTGAATCGAATTTTATCACGTTGCGACATAAGAATCGTTGATCTAAACAAAAAAAAGAAAAAAAAAACTTTTTTCTTGTTTTTTTTCGACAAAAACTTACCGAAAATAACACACATATGTCGTGTATCATCATGTCATCATGAAAATAGATCGATATTTGAAAATAAAATCAGTTAAATTGTAATTTTAATCGAATAATATTTCATCATTTCATCGTGAATCAATATCACATGAAGATAGATAGAGAGAGAGAGCCATAGAGAGAAATTTTCTTTTTTTTTTCTTTTTCTCTCTTTTTCTCTCTCTTTTTGACATGCATCCATCTCACCAAATCATCTAAAACATAATACCAATTTGATTTCTCTCTATTTCAACGAAAAAAAACAATTTTAAAGTCAATTGAAAACATTCAAACATGAATTTTCTTGACTATACTGTTTATTTCTTTTTGTTTTTGTTTTTGTTTTTGTTTTTTTTCGTTCATCATATTCGTTTTCATTCATTCTAAATAATCAAATAAAAGAAGAAATAAAGACGAAACGAAACCGAAGAAAACATTAATTATCAGCAACATAAGCAAGAAAAAAGAAAGTAAAATATTCAAAAGGTTTATTTTCAAAGAAAAAAAAAAAAAGAATTTGAAAAGTTGAAAAATAAAATGCCATTCATATACATCATCAGCTCATAATGATCATTTCAAATAAAAAGATTTTTGAAAAAAATTCTTTATTTTATTTACAATCATCGAATTTATTTTAAACAAAACACATCCGATGAGTCAATACATAGATAACTATCACTGATTGCATCGCATATCTATGCCAATCAAATGAATAAATAAATCAAATATTTCTGATTTACATCAATAAATTGAGAAAAAAAGAATAATTTCAAATCGAAAAATAATTACCTTCATCTCAATCTATCTATCTATCTATCTATCCATTTATCCATCCATAGAGCTATCAAGAAACACTAAATTAACTAAATCGAACAAATTGGAAAATCAATTAAACATGAAAAGAAACCAAAATAATTGTTTTCGTTCTTGCTCGTATAAAGTGAAGTTGTATCGAGAAAGATGAAGGGTCATAGCTGAATACGAGAAATGGAATCCAGGAAATCGATTTTTCAATTTTCATTATAATGTAAGGTTGAATCGATAGGTAAAACGGGGATGGCGGGACTGACAAATTTTCAAGATTATTTCATTTCATAGAGAAAATAAATAAAAAAAAGTTTTTTTTTCCGATTTAACATCGGATCGTTGCATTTGATTCAATGAATTCCATATGTTGTATTGATACGAAACAATTTTTGCGTTAACTTTGTTTTGAAATAAATTTTTGGAAAAAAATATTGTTGAAAAGAAAACAAGAATTGCATTTGTGTTCAAATTTTACACTTTCATATATAATATGAAAATGATTCGCTTGCAATCATTTAGCTGATTCGACGTAAAACGAACCAGCAAAACGTTTGTTCCAACTTCATATATAATATGAAATTGAAGGAAAAGTCGATTGACTTGAAAGTCAAAAGGACCAGCAAATCGATTTTTCAATTTTCATTATAATGTAAGGTTGAATCGATAGGTAAAACGGGGATGACGGGACTGACAAATTTTCAAGATTATTTTATAAATACAAGAAATTTATTTTTTTTTCATTCAACTTGAAATACAAAAAATAGAAAAATCACAGAGTTGATTCAAAATTGAATGAATCAGCAAAATGTTTGCTTCATTTTCATATTTAATATGAAAGTTTCACCATTGAAACCATTTGGCTGATTCGATGTGAAACGAACCAGCAAAATGTTTGCTTCATTTTCATATGTAATATGAAAGTTTAACCATTGCAATCATTTTGCTGATTCCACCTAAAACGAATCAGCAAAACGTTTGTTCCAACTTCATATATAATATGAAAATTGAAGGAAAAGTCGATTGATTTGAAAGTCAAAAGGACCAGGAAATCGATTTATCCAATCTTCATTATAATGTATAGTTGAATTGATAGGTAAACCCAATAGCTGAATACGAGAAATGGAATAACCCCCAAGAAAAAAAAGTGACTTCGTATGATGTATATATAGGGAGCGAACGAGAGAGATAATCGTCGATGAAAAGAAAGAGAGCTTGCAAAATGGACTAGTTCAGTCCGTTCTGGGTATATACATTATCGATGAAAAGAAAGAGAACAAGCAAAATGGATGATTCGTTTCGTTCTTTCTTCGATATACATATATATATGTAGTATAGAGAATGACGAAGGAAAGGAAAGGAAAGAAAAAGAAATAGCTTATTCGATGTGAAACGAATCAGCAAAATGTTTGCTTCACTTTCATATATAATATGAAAATGGTTCGCTTGCAATCATTTAGCTGCTTCGATATGAAACGAATCAGCAAAATGTTTGCTTCACTTTCATATATAATATGAAAATGGTTCGCTTGCAATCATTTAGCTGCTTCGATATGAAACGAATCAGCAAAACGTTTGCTTCACTTTCATGTGTAATATGAATCACTCTCTAAGTCGATGAATCCGATAAAAGATTTTTTGTACAGATTCGGCTGGCCTATGAATGATCTTGTTTCTCGAGGATGATATTGTGATGAAGTAATTGTTCGGCTAGTATGACTGTGTGTTAAACAGTTGTTTAGCAATGTGAACTAAATTGTATATGATGAAAAAAAAAGTTTGACGAAGCTGCTTCGTCGACTTTGCAACTCATCGTATATATTAGATGCGCATTAAATACGAACGAATTACATTAAAATTGTAACATCACAACTGGCAAAGAAGTGAATGCGGTTGAAAATGTTTCAACTTACGCACACAAATAATAACTAACAATTGTTGATTAGTTTTCAATAACTAGTCATATGTTGATAGTTTGGGCTTGAATGCTTGTAACAGAGTTGCATTAAGAACAGGAATGAATTTATTCCTATGATATGGGTTGGTTTTGTTTCGTCTCGATGAAACAACGAATATATATATATGTATATCTGCATATATCTATTTAAAAAGCACTGGTCATAATGAAGTGATTTCATTTGACTTGTTGTGAAATAAAAATGCTTATATATACATTTTATATGTGTATGTATGCATTGATATATCATAACGAAGCTTTCCGATTGATCTTGTCGGTGGCTTTCCTTTGTCTTGAAGATTAAGCCATGCATGTCTAAGTATGAACTGGTTTAAGGTGAAACTGCGTACGGCTCATTACATCAGCTATAACTTTCTTTGATCATAAATTCTAAATGGAATAACCGAGGAAAAGCCTGGGCTAATACATGCGACAATTCCGGTAGCAATATCGGAATGCTTTTATTAGATCAAAACCTTCTAGTTCTTTAACCGGAACTGTTTGTTGGTGACTCTAAATAACTTTGTGTTGATCGTATGACCTTTGTGTCGACGACATATCTTTCAAGTGTCTGACTTATCAACTTTAGACGGTACATTATATGTCTACCGTGGTTGTAACGAGTACAGAGAATCAGGGTTTGGTTCTGGAGAGGCCGCCTGAGAAACGGCGACCACTTCCAAGGAAGGCAGCAGGCGCGCAAATTACCCACTCTCAAAACGAGGAGGTAGTGAAGAGAAATAACGATGTTAGTCTATTACAGATTGACAATCGGAATGGGAACACTGTAAACAGGTTATCGATTAACAATTGGAGGGCAAGTCTGGTGCCAGCAGCCGCGGTAATTCCAGCTCCAATAAGGAAAACTAAAGTTGCTGTGTTTAAAAAGCTCGTAGTTGAATTTCGGGTATTTGTTGCTAGCTGGTCTCATTGGCCATGTTGGTTAACAGATCCTCATCTGCTGGACGTCTGGCGATGATCTTTATCGGTTGTCGTCAGTTGCCAGCACGTTTACTTTGAGAAAATTAGAGTGCTAAAAGCAGGCTCACGCCTATATATATTGCATGGAATAATGAAATAAGATCTCGATTTTATTTCGTTGGTTTTAGAAATTGAGATAATGATTAATAGGATCAGAGGGGGGCGTACGTACTGTGGTGTGAGAGGTGAAATTCTTGGATCGCCACAGGACGAACAGCAGCGAAGGCGTTCGCCAAGAATGTTTTCATTAATCAAGAACGAAAGTTTGAGGTTCGAAGACGATTAGATACCGTCCTAGTTCAAACCATAAACGTTGCCAACTGTCTTTTAGATGCGGTTATTTATATGACTCATCTGGCGGATCTCGAGAAATCTAAGTTTTTAGGTTCCGGGGGAAGTATGGTTGCAAAGCTGAAACTTAAAAGAATTGACGGAAGGACACACAAGAAGTGGAGCCTGTGGCCTAATTTGACTCAACACGGGAAACCTTACTCGGCCAGGACACTTTTAGGATTGACAGATTGAGAGCTCTTTCTTGATTAGGTGGGTGGTGGTGCATGGTCGTTCGTAGTTCGTGGAGCGATTTGTCTGATTAATTTCGATAACGAACGAGACTCCGGCTTACTAAATAGTCTAAAGTTCGAAGGGACTTTTCAAGACTTCTTAGCAGGATAAGTGGCACTTCTTAAGCCACACGAAATGGAGCAATAACAGGTCTGTGATGCCCTTAGATGTCCGAGGCTGCACGCGCGCTACACTGGAGAGTTCAGAATGTTTCTTCCTACTTCGACAGGAGTGGGTAACCATGAAATTCTCTTCGTGACTGGGATCGGAGCTTGCAATTATTCTCCGTCAACGAGGAATTCCTAGTAAGCACTATTTCATCAGAATGTGCTGATTATGTCCCTGTCCTTTGTACACACCGCCCGTCGCTACTACCGATTGAATGTTTTAGTGAGATCTTCGGCTTGGTTTTCCGAGCGGCTCTCGGGTCGTTCGGTTTATATCGAAAAGATGCTCAAACTGGATCATTTAGAGGAAGTAAAAGTCGTAACAAGGTATTCGTAGGTGAACCTGCGTATGGATCATTACCGTTTTTTTGATTGATTCATCTCGATCAAAATAAACAAAAACCTTTAACTTCGCACAATCATATATATTCGTATATGTGTTTGTGTCGCACCATTATGTATTTAAACAAATCGTATATATACGATTTGTTTTAAACCTTTCCATTCAACAAATCATTGTTGTTTGTCATTGAATTATGAATCGAATCTATAACATAGAATTAACTAAAAATAATTCTGTACGGTGGATCACTCGGCTCGTTATTCGATGAAGAGCGCAGCAAAGTGCGAGAAAGCAATGCGAATTGCAGGACACATTGAGCATGAATAACTCGAACGCATCTAGCAGCCAAGACTTTTGTCGAGGCTAAATTTGCTTCAGTCTTGTTTATATAACATCAAATTCATTTATTTCTCAAAAGTAAATGAATTGCTGGCAAGTTCAATAAGAAATTATTTAGCTTGCAATACATATATAAACAATACATTCATTTGTATACGTATAAAACGAAGTTATACACAACATACACATATTTATTTGTGTAAATTGTCATAACATGAGAAATCTTTATCATATCCTTGTTATTGATTAATGAACACATAGTATATTGAATATGTTATCGATGTTCGTGTGTAAAATGATATAAATATCATTCTTCACTCTGTTCTATATATATATACTTTCAAGCTGAAGTCAAATTAGAATACTTGCTGAACTTAAGCATATTAATAAGCAAAGGAAAAGAAATCAACTGAGATTGCCTTAGTAATGGCGAATGAACCGGCATAAGCTCATTGCTGAAGCGTGTTAAATTCACTTTTGACATGCATTGTAGCATTTGGGGTGACTACTGTATGGTGCCTGTTCGTGTGAGTTCCTTTGATCAGGGCTTTAACCATAGAAGGTGCTAGTCCTATAATCACGAATAGTTTGTGCTGTACATTGTACACCTTTCGAGTAGCGTAGTTTGAGATTGCTACGCCAACGTGGGACGTAAACTTGTTCCAAAGCTAAATATTATAACGAGACCGATAGCGAACAAGTACCGTGAGGGAAAGTTGAAAAGCACTCTGAAGAGAGAGTTAAATAGTACGTAAAACCGTACAGAAGAAAACGAATGGCCGCATTCATCAGATGACTTTGGATTCAATTCGTTCTCTATATGATGACGATACATGTTAATTCGGAACTTCAACAGTCCATTGATGTGTTGATTGTCTAGAGTCGGATGCATTTCCAAGGTAAACTGAACCTGGATCTATAACTACAGCTAGTTGAATCAGTCTATTTTGGTAGCAAATCTCGGTTTGCGTTAAAAATATGACTTGCATAAATAACAAATTCGACTTGGCGTTATAGGTAAACAGACATGTTTTTGATTTCAGTACTTTGTACGGCATGTTAGGAGCATTGTTTGTGTTACATGAGTAACTAATATCTAAACAATATTAGTTTTATTCATGTGAATGCTTAATGTTTTTTAGCTGTCAATGAAATCGGCAAGTCTACAGGAGTTTTGAATGCCGAGTTATTCGACCCGTCTTGAAACACGGTCTAAGGAGTTCACTGCATGTGCAAGAGTTCGGCTGTATGAAAAGCCTTGCTCGTAATGAAAGTAAAGGACATTCTTGCAATGTTTTAAGTGTGATTTCTGTCATCTGGTGCAAATCATGACAATGAACGCAACACTGACAGGTTCTATTGCCGTTGGCAAAGAGCTTAGTAAGAGTATATGCAATGAGACCCGAAAGATGGTGAACTTAATGTGTGTAGAATGAAGCCAGGGGAAACCCTGGTGGAAGTTCGTAGCGGTTCTGACGTGCAAATCGATCGTCAAACATGCATTAAGGGGCGAAAGACTAATCGAACCATCTAGTAGCTGGTTCCGTCCGAAGTTTCCCTCAGGATAGCTGGCATTCAGTTTTCACAGTTATATCCGGTAAAGCGAATGTTTAGAGGCATTGGGCGTAAAATACGCTCAACCTATTGACAAACTTTAAATGGGTATGAAGTTCATTTTTCTACTTCATTGAGAATGAACAGCGAATGTGAGTGCCAAGTGGGCCATTTTTGGTAAGCAGAACTGGCGCTGTTGGATGCACAAAACGTCAAGATAAAGAGCCAGATGGTCTCGCTCATCAGATACCATAAAAGGTGTTGGTCGATATAGACAGCAGGACGGTGGCCATGGAAGTCGGAATCCGTTAAGGAGTGTGTAACAACTCACCTGCCGAATCGACTAGTCCTAAAAATGGATGGCGCTCGAGCGAGCCTCTTATACTTGACTGTTACGATACAACAAGCCATTTACGGACATCATGTCGTAACAAGTAGGACGGTTGATATGGTTGCGTCGAAGGCTAACACGTGAGTGTGGCTTGAGCAGTCATATGTACAGATCTTAGTGGTAGTAGCAACTATTCAAATGAGAACTTTGAAGA
>ERZ778025.1407-NODE-1407-length-17737-cov-5.724126_pt1 | contig 17737 bp, 15 predicted proteins | sample MGYA00375755_ERZ778025 | MGnify/ENA primary metagenome ERZ778025 (study PRJEB29350, sample SAMN05389825) | bioreactor metagenome | isolation source: Thiocyanate bioreactor | place: South Africa: University of Cape Town | collected 2014-03-17 ... | reverse complement strand
CGCTGTATGTGCTGGGCCTGATGGGTGTCACCCGCCGTGCCAACCACTTCGAAGACCAGTCGCTGCAGATCTGGTTCGTGATCGCGGCCATCGGCGCGGCCATGATTGCCGCCGGTATTGGGTGCTTCCTGATCCAGCTGGTGGTCAGCTTCCTCAAGCGCGAACAGCTGCGCGACTGGACGGGCGACCCCTGGGACGGCCGCACGCTGGAGTGGGCCACCTCATCGCCCCCGCCCAACTACAACTTCGCCTTCACCCCTGTGGTGCACGAGATTGACGCCTGGTGGGACATGAAGAAGCACGGGTACAAGCGTCCTCTGGCGGGCTTCCAGCCCATCCACATGCCGGCCAACACCGGCGCTGGCGTGGTGATCTCGGGGCTGTCGCTGGTGTTCGGCTTTGCGCTGATCTGGCACATGTGGCTGCTGGCGGCCGTCTCGTTTGCGGCTGTCGTTCTGGCCGCCATCATCCACACGTTCAATTACAAGCGTGACTTCTACATCCCGGCATCCGAAGTGATCTCCACTGAAGAAGCCCGCACACTCCAACTGGCCCGCCATGTCTGATATCCGCATCCACGCTGGCGCCGCAGCAGGCGCCCTGGCTCCGCGCGAGTACCACCTCGCGCACGAGCCCCATCCTGAAAACGGCACGGCCCTGGGTTTCTGGCTGTACCTGATGAGCGACTGCCTCATCTTTGCAGCGCTGTTCGCCACCTACGGCGTGCTCGGCCGCAGCTATGCCGCAGGCCCCACCGGCGCGCAGCTGTTCGACCTGACCCTGGTGGCCATCAACACCGCGTTCCTGCTGCTGTCGTCCATCACCTTCGGTTTTGCCATGCTGCGCAAGCAGCTGGGCGATGTGAAGGGCACACTGCTGTGGCTGGCCGTCACGGGCGTGTTTGGCCTGTGCTTCCTGGGCCTGGAACTGTATGAGTTCTCTCACCTGCTGCACGAGGGCGCAGGCCCACAGCGCAGTGCCTTCCTGTCGGCGTTCTTCACGCTGGTGGGCACCCACGGCCTGCACGTCACCTTCGGCCTGATCTGGCTGGTGGTGCTGATGGTCCAGATCAGCAAGCACGGCCTGATCCCCGAAAACAACCGCCGCCTGATGTGCCTGTCCATGTTCTGGCACTTCTTGGACGTGGTCTGGATCGGCGTTTTCACCTTTGTGTACCTGATGGGGGTGCTGTAAATGAGCGCACAACACGCAACACACGCCAACGGTGCGCACGATGCGCATGGGCACGACGATCACCACCACGACGCAGGCCCCCACAGCACCTTTTCGGGCTACATGACGGGGTTTGTGCTGTCCGTCATCCTCACGGCCATTCCCTTCTGGCTGGTGATGGCCAAGGTGATTGCGGACCGCAACACTGCCGTGCTGGTGCTGGGCGGCTTTGCCGTGATCCAGATCCTGGTGCACATGGTGTTCTTCCTGCACATGAACGGCAAGATCGAAGGCGGCTGGACGCTGCTGTCCACCATCTTCACGGTGGTGTTCGTGGCTATCGCCATTGCGGGCACCTTGTGGGTGATGTTCCACATGAATGCCAACATGATGCCGGAGCACCCCACGCCCACGCCGCCCACGCGCGAGGCGCCCGGACACTCCACGCCCTGATGGACACAGCCCCCACCACCATGGCACTGCCGCGCCGGGGCTTGCGCCGCGCAGTCCTGCTGGTGCTGGGCATGGCTTTGTTCCTTGGCTTTGTGTCGCTGGGCACCTGGCAGGTCCAACGCCGCACCTGGAAGCTGGACCTCATCGAAAGGGTGGACCAACGGGTACACGCCGCACCGGTCGCTCTGCCCCCGGTAGACCAATGGCCGGGCATCAGTGCCGCACAGCACGAGTACCTGCCGGTGGTCTTTGAGGGCCGCTGGCTGCCCGGCAAGACGGTGGTGGCCCAGGCCGTCACCGAGCTGGGCGCGGGGTTCTGGGTGATGACGGCCCTGCAACAGGACGACGGCACCCAGGTGCTGGTGAACCGGGGCTTTGTGCCCCAGGAGCAACGCGCCCAATGGCTGGAGGCCACCCCCTCCGCTGATGGAACAGCCACCGTCCAGGGGCTGTTGCGGATGACCGAGCCCGGCGGCGGCTTTCTGCGCACCAACGATCCGGCACAGCAGCGCTGGTACTCGCGTGATGTGGCCGCCATCAGCAGCGCGCTGGGTCTGCCCCGGGCGGCTCCGTTTTTTGTGGATGCCGGGCTACCTGGTACCGCAGCGGCTTCTTCAGCCGCCTCTGGCTGGCCCCGTGCTGGCCTGACCGTCATCCGGTTTCACAACAGCCACCTGGTGTACGCCCTGACCTGGTATGGTCTTGCGCTCATGGTTGTCGTTGCTGGCTGGTATGTGGCACGCTATGAGCGCCGCATGGGCGCACGGGCCGCCAGCCGCCTCCCGACCCACGATGAACACCCACCCACCACGCCCTGACCCTGCGCTGGCCACTGCGCCGCGCAATACACGTTCCGCGGACGCAGCCGCCGGCATCAAGAACCTGCAGCAACTGATCGAGCTGCGCTGGATTGCGGTGGTGGGCCAGGTGTTCACCATCGAGATGGCGCACTACAGCCTGGGCTTGAAGCTGCCGCTGCAGGAGATGCTGCTCGTCGTCGGCTGCCTGGCGGTCTTCAACGTGGTGAGCCTGCTGCGCCTGCGCACGGGCCGCGCGGTGCGTAACGTGGAGCTGTTTCTGGCACTGCTGATTGATGTAGCGGTGCTCACGGTGCAGCTGTACCTGAGTGGCGGCACCAGCAACCCCTTCGTTTTTTTGTACCTGCTGCAGATCACGCTGGGCGCCGTGCTGCTGCGCGGTGCCTATATCTGGTCCATCGTGATCATCACCGTCCTGTGCTTTGCGGCGCTGGCAGACCACCACCTGCCACTGGCCCTTCCCCGGGATCTGCACCAGGGCCTGTCGAGCCTGTATGTGCTTGGGCTGCTGGTGTGCTTTGTGCTCAACGCCACGCTGGTGATGGTGTTCATCACCCGCATCCACCGCAACCTGCGCGAGCGCGATGCCCGCCTGGCGGCCGCACGCCGGCGCCGTGTGGAAGAAGAGCACATCGTGCGCATGGGCCTGCTGGCGTCGGGGGCAGCACACGAGCTGGGCACGCCCCTGTCCACCCTGGCGGTGATCCTGGGCGACTGGCAGCACGACAAGCGGCTGACCAGCAATGCCGCACTCAAGGAAGACATTGCCGAGATGCAGACGCAGGTTCAGCGGTGCAAGAGCATCGTGAGCGGCATCTTGCTGTCGGCGGGTGAGACGCGCGGCGAGGCATCGGTGCAGACCACCGTGCGCAAGTTCGTAGATGCGCTGGCCGAGGAATGGCGCAGCACCCGCACGATCCCCCAGTTTGACTACGACAACGACTTCGGCACCGACACGCCCATGGTGTCGGACACCACCCTCAAGCAAATGGTTTTCAATGTGCTGGACAATGCACGCGACGCCTCGCCAGGCTGGGTGAGATTGGCGGTTACGCGCAATGCAGACGCCTTGTGCATGACCGTGACCGATGCCGGCCCCGGCTTTGCGCCCGACATGCTGTCCAAGCTGGGTACTCCCTACCAGTCCTCCAAAAACCGCCCCGGCGGTGGTCTGGGCCTGTATCTGGTGCTGAACGTGGCCCGAACCCTGGGCGGCAGCGTGGAGGCGCGCAACCGTCCCGAAGGGGGCGCACAGGTGACCATCGAATTGCCCCTGGCCTCGATTGCGCTCCCCCCGAAGGTATGAATGAACGAAAGAACCCACAGTGGACACTGAAGAAGCGCAACGACTGCTGCTGATCGTCGAGGACGACGAAGCCTTTGCGCGCACGCTGGCCCGCTCGTTTGAACGGCGCGGCTACAGCGTGTTGCAGGCAGCCAGCTTGGCAGACGTAGAGGTGTTGCTGGAGCAGCACCAGCCCGGGTATGCGGTGGTGGACCTCAAGCTCAAGGGAGAGGCCTCAGGCCTGGCCTGCGTGCAGACACTGCACGCCGCTGCCGACGAGATGCTGATCGTGGTGCTCACGGGTTTTGCCAGCATTGCCACCGCCGTGGAAGCCGTGAAACTGGGCGCGTGCCACTATCTCGCCAAGCCCTCCAACACCGACGACATTGAAGCGGCGTTTGGGCTCAAGGAAGGCAATGCCGATGTGGAACTGACCAACCGCTCCAGTTCCATCAAGACGCTGGAATGGGAACGCATCAACGAGGTGCTGGCTGAAACCGGCTTCAACCTGTCAGAGGCCGCGCGGCGCCTGGGTATGCACCGCCGCACCCTCACCCGCAAGCTCGAAAAGAAACAGGTGCGTTAGCCCCAACGGCTTTGGACCCGCCCTCCCCTGTTTCGGTGCCGATCCATCTCGCGGGGCGCAATCTGCACGGCCGGTCACGCGCTCCCTTGGCTCCCAAACAGCACTCAGGCAGCCTCAGGCACCGCCTTCAGCATCTGCTGCTCGAAAGCGCGCAAGCGCTTGTAGATCGATATCTGTTCCACCACCGTGCTCCAGTTCAGCACCAGAAACTGGAACGACTCCAGCACCTTGTCAAAGGCCCGGGCAATCTGCTGCATCACTCCCAGGGTGATCACCCCCGCGATCAGTGTGGGGCCCAAGGCCACCAAGGGCACGAGCACACTCACCTGCAGGTAAGACCACTTCACCACATCGAAGTACAGGTAGTGGAAAAACAGCCGGAAGTAGTTGCGGCGCACGCTTGCGAACAGCTCGGCCGCCGTGGGGGGAGAAGCCCGGTTCGGGTCGTCCTCGCCCAGTACCAGTTCCTTGCGGTACGCCGCCTCCACCCGCTGGTTGTGAAACTCCAGCCCTGGTAGCTTCACGCCCACGCAGGCGAGCAGCAGCGTGCCCCCCAAGGACCAGGCCAGAGCGACCCAGACCAGGGAATGCGGAACGGCACCGATGAGGGGCAGCGCAGTGACTTTTTCGGACAGCGTCCAGAGCACCGGCAAAAAGGCTCCGAGCGTCATGAGACTGCGCATGAAGCTCAGGCCCAGGTCCTCCATGGTGCGGGCGAAACGCATGGTGTCTTCCTGCACACGCTGTGCCGCGCCCTCGATGTGCCGCAGGCGCGGCCAGGCCGCCATGTAGTGCTCATTCATCGCCTGACGCCAGCGGAAGATGTAGTGTTTGCTGAAAAAATCCACCAGCACTGCCGTCGTCACATAGATCATGGCGATGCGTGCAAAGGTCGACAGCTGCCCCCAGAACTGCTCTGCGGTAATGCTGCCGGGCTTGCCCAGAGCCTCTTGGATCAGGTCATAAAAGCTGCCGAACCAGTCGTTGATCTGCACGTCCAGCTGCACACGGTAAGCGGTGGCCAGAAGAATGACGACAGAACCGAGGAGTGACCAGGCCCACCAGCGGCGGGCGAAAAAGAAGGACTTGAACATCGTGGTGCCGTGTTGGAATGGTTCTGCGAATTCAGAGTGCCACACGCAATGATCGTTCCGCGGCAAACAACGCCGCCGATCATCTGCCTAAAGTGCAGGCACCGGCCAATCAGCCCTCGCGCCGAGCGTAGACCCGGCGCCAGCCTCTGGCTAGCGCGGCCGAGCCCTTTGCTCCAGCCATTCCTGAGCCGCCTGCTGCCCACCCCAGCGAGCCCAATCCAACGCGCTCTTTCCGTGCGGGTCTTTCTGCGAAAGATCTACCCCCTGCTCATCCAGCCAACGCAGCACGGCCACCTGTCCTTTGGCCGCAGCCAACATGGCGGGGGCCTCGCCCCGGCTGGCGGGGGCGGGTTCGGTCAGCGATTGCCCTTGCTCTTTTAGCCAATCCAGGCACGGCACACAGCCGCTTTGCGCGGCCATGTGCACGGGCCCCCAGTCCCAGCGGTTGCGGGCTTGCAGGCTGGCACCTGCCTGCACCAGGCGTTGCGCCACCACCAGATGGCCGCCATAAAAAGCCCGCAGCAGGGCCGTGTCACCACGCTCACTGTCTTTGGCGGTCTGCCGAAGATCGGGCTGGGCCCCAGCCTGTAACAGCGCCTCCACATGCGCCAGCTGCCCCCGGTGGGCGGCCAGCATCAGCACGGAGGAGCCGGAGTCCGCCAGCAGGTTGGGGTTGGCGCCATCGCGCAGGGCCTGCGCCAATACGCTGGCATCGCCCGCATTCTGGGCGTCCATGAGGCGGGCATCTGCAGGCGCCCAAATGCGCGATGAGGCCACTGCCGCAGGGGCTTGCAGCACCGCGCTGCGACCTGCCCACCACACCGCACGCCCGCCATGGGCCCACCATACGAGCAAGCCAAAAGCCAAAAGCCATGCCCAGCAACCCCAGGCTACACGTGAATGGGCCGCCACCTGGGGCCGCTGCGCCCCTGGCGTGAAGCGCCCTCGCCGATCCAGCCACGCACGTGCCACCGCCTGGCCCACGGCCTGCGCGGCAGCCGTGCCGCTCAGCCCTGGCGTCAGCATTTGCGAATACCCCGACGCATCCTTGCCCAGCACCGCGTGGTAGGCCTGAACCCCCGCCGTGTACTGCAGCTTGTGCACCAGCGACTGGCTGGATTCGCCTGGCAACGTTGCCACGTGAGACCAAACCCACGAGCCGCGACGCACGACCAGGCCGTCGTCTTGCACCCGCAGCGTCCACCGCCGGGTGGCGGCATGCAAGGCCCAGGCAGGCAGCACCAACAAAGCCAACCAACCCCAAAAGCCGCTCGGCAGCACCAGGGAGCGGGGCTGGATACGGTCGTTCACCCACCACTCCAACGCCAGCAAAGCCAATGCCACGGCCGCGGACCAGCGCCAAGCGGTCTGCTCGAACGCGAGGGACCAGGCGTCTGGTGTCTCGGTCAAACGCACGCCAGGGGGAAGAAAGCCTGGGGATTCAGCGGACTTACCCATGCCCGGAGAATCCAACGGCGGAGAGGCGGCATCGCGCCCTAAGCCGGGTGGCTCGATGGGGACTTCCTGCACCCACTGTGCCCGCCGATCAAAGCGGTCTGGCACCGAAGCAGCCTCCGCCCAGGACGGGGTGGAGGCCTCGACCGCCAAGTCATACGCCAACTCCAGCGCACTATCGGCACGCACCAGTTCCAGCCGCCAGTCCACCCGGTCGCCACCGCGCCGCGCACCGTGGGTGGGGGCGTCATCAGGCAGGTCAAAACGCGCTACCAGGCGCATGCCGCCCTCGCCCGTCGGCTGGCGCCGCGCCGTGGCCTTCAGCACCTCCACCTGGCGCTCGGGCGAGCCGGAGCTGGATTCGTCCACACGGTATTGCGCCACTTGTAGGCGCATGTTTTCAGCCCCAGCTTGCTGCACAGCCCGCGCAGGTAGCACCAGCGTGATTTCGACCGATCGCCCCGCCGTGGGCCGCGATGGCAGGGCCGTCATACCAACCCCCTGGTAGCGCCAGGCCTTGCGGCTGTTCTGCCAGGCGGCAGCGACCAAGCCCACGCCGATCACCACAAAGACGCTCATGAAGGCCTTGGCCCACCAGGGCCCTTTGCCGTCCGACCAGAACAAGGCGGCCATTGGGAAAGCGATGCCACACCAGAACACCGCGAAGAACCACAACGCCCCCTGCCCCTTGGCCAGGGAATGCGTTGGCTCCAGGTCTGGCACATCGTCCTGGGGGCGCCTCAAGATGCGCAGAAACAACCATGCAGCAGTCACCCCGACGCCGGTGAACACCAGGGCAAACGGCAGCCGAAAAATCTGCAGCCGCCAGCGGATGCTGCGGTCCAGCAGAGCCTGGGCCGGGGCCTCGGGGTTGACCCAGGCGGTGATGGATTCGCCCCGCTCCTGCGCTTGGCGCAGGGTGCGGTGCCATTGCGCCTGCCAGTCGCCCACGTTGTCGGCACTGGAGTTCCGGTCCAGCCCCACGCGCTGCGCTTCGTACGTTTGGCCCGCCACGGTGTAGCGGTACCGGGCCAGCACCTGGTAGGTGGTGCCCCCCTCGCTGCCCGCGTGCTGCTTCAGTTGCACATCCAGCACCTGGGCCGGTACAGGCTGCCATGAGCGCACCGTCCAGGCTGCCAGCGCCGTTTCAGCCAAGGGCCGCAAACCTGCCCAATACCCGCCGGCACCGAACACCACCGCAAAGATGGCGCAGAAAACCAGCAAAACCCCTCGTCCCATTGTGTTGCCCATGGCTCCCTCCTTTTGTTGTTGTTATGGGCTCCAGCATAGTGACGAATGGATTACGTTTGTGTGACACCCAAGGCGGGCCAAAAAAAAGCGGCCCCTGAGGGCCGCTTCTGTTGCGCAAAGAACGCGGGGATCAGGCGGTGACGCCCTTGGCGGTTTCTGCGTACTCTTCGATCTGGTCGAAGTTCAGGTACTTGTAGATCGACGCGCCGTCCTTGTTCACGATGCCCATGGCTTCGTGGTATTCGGCCACTGTGGGGATCTTGCCCAGCTTGGACGCGATGGCGGCCAGCTCGGCGGAGGCCAGGAACACGTTGGTGTTCTTGCCCAGGCGGTTGGGGAAGTTGCGGGTGGAGGTGGACACCACCGTGGCGCCTTCGCGCACCTGTGCCTGGTTACCCATGCACAGCGAGCAGCCGGGCATTTCGGTACGGGCACCGGCGGCGCCAAAGTTGGCGTAGTGGCCTTCCTTAATCAGCTCGCTCTCGTCCATCTTGGTGGGCGGTGCCACCCACAGCTTGACGGGGATGTCGCGGCTACCGCCGAGCAGCTTGGCGGCTGCGCGGAAGTGGCCGATGTTGGTCATGCAAGAGCCGATGAAGGCTTCATCGATCTTGGTGCCAGCCACTTCCGACAGGGTCTTGGCGTCGTCCGGATCGTTGGGGCAGCACAGGATGGGTTCCTTGATGTCGGCCAGATCGATCTCGATGACGGCGGCGTATTCCGCATCCTTGTCGGCTTCGAGCAGGTTGGGGTTGGCCAGCCAGGCCTCGACCTTCTCGATGCGGCGCTGCAGAGTGCGGGCGTCTGCGTAACCGTCGGCGATCATGTTCTTCATCAGCACCACGTTGCTGGTCAGGTATTCCTTGACTGGCTCGGGATTGAGCTTGATGGTGCAACCGGCAGCGGAGCGCTCTGCAGAAGCGTCCGACAACTCAAACGCTTGCTCGACCTTCAGGTTGGGCAGGCCTTCGATTTCCAGAATGCGGCCCGAGAAGATGTTCTTCTTGCCCGCCTTGGCCACCGTCAGCAGACCCGCCTTGATCGCGTACAGCGGAATCGCATGCACCAGGTCGCGCAGCGTCACGCCCGGCTGCATTTCGCCCTTGAAACGCACCAGCACCGACTCGGGCATGTCCAGAGGCATCACGCCCGTAGCAGCGCCGAAAGCCACCAGGCCAGAGCCTGCGGGGAAAGAAATACCGATGGGGAAACGCGTGTGCGAGTCGCCGCCCGTACCCACGGTGTCAGGCAGCAGCAGGCGGTTGAGCCAGCTGTGGATCACGCCGTCGCCAGGACGCAGAGCCACGCCACCACGGTTGCTGATGAACGCAGGCAGTTCGCGGTGGGTCTTCACGTCCACGGGCTTGGGGTAGGCAGCCGTGTGGCAGAACGACTGCATGACCAGATCGGCCGAGAAGCCCAGGCAGGCCAGGTCTTTCAGCTCGTCGCGGGTCATCGGACCGGTGGTGTCTTGCGAGCCCACGGTCGTCATCTTGGGTTCGCAGTAGGTACCCGGGCGCACGCCCTGGCCTTCTGGCAGACCCACGGCGCGGCCAACCATCTTCTGAGCGAGGGTGAAGCCGGCCTTCGAAGCGGCGGGTGCCTGGGGCAGGCGGAACAGCGTGGAGGCTGGCAGGCCCAGGAACTCGCGGGCCTTAGCCGTCAGCGAACGGCCGATGATGAGGTTGATACGGCCGCCCGCACGCACTTCGTCAAACAGCACATCGCTCTTGAGCTTGAACTCGGCCACGGTGGCGCCGTTCTTCACGATCTTGCCGTCGTAGGGCAGGATGTCGACCACGTCGCCCATTTCGAGCTTGGACACATCGACTTCGATCGGCAGCGAGCCCGAGTCTTCCTGCGTGTTGAAGAAGATGGGAGCGATCTTGCCGCCCAGGGTCACACCGCCAAAACGCTTGTTCGGCACGAACGGGATGTCCTGGCCGGTGGCCCAGATCACGCTGTTGGTGGCCGACTTGCGGCTGGAGCCGGTGCCCACCACGTCGCCCACGTAGGCCACGAGGTTGCCCTTCTTCTTGAGGTCTTCGATGAACTGCATCGGACCGCGCTTGCCGTCTTCCTCGGGCTTGAACGCCGCATCGGGGCGGGTGTTCTTCAGCATGGCGAGGTAGTGCAGCGGAATGTCAGGACGGCTCCAGGCATCCGGCGCGGGCGACAGGTCGTCGGTGTTGGTCTCGCCAGGCACCTTGAACACGGTGACCGTGATCTTCTTTTCGACTTCGGGGCGTGTGGTGAACCACTCGGCATCGGCCCAGCTCTTGATGACTTCCTGCGCCTTGGCGTTGCCGGCCTTGGCCTTGGCGGCGACGTCATTGAAGAAGTCGAACATCAGCAGGGTCTTTTTGAGGCCTTCTGCGGCGACGCCAGCCACTTCGGCATCGTCGAGCAATTCGATCAGCGGGTGCACGTTGTAGCCGCCCACCATGGTGCCCAGCAGTTCCGTGGCCTTGGCCTTGGAGATCAGGCCCACCTTGATGTCGCCATGCGCCACGGCCGCCAGAAAGCTGGCCTTGACCTTGGCAGCGTCGTCCACGCCCGGTGGCACGCGATGGGTCAGCAAATCCAGCAGGAAGGCCTCTTCACCGGCGGGTGGGTTCTTGATCAGTTCGATCAGTTCAGCCACCTGCTTGGCGTCCAGGGGCAGGGGCGGGATACCCAGTGCAGCGCGTTCGGCAGCATGGTCTCGGTAGGCTTTCAACATTGTTTTCTCCAGTTGCGTTCTAAAGTGGGGCGTAGGGTGTGTCGGCGGGCTCGACACACACCGGTCGTTGAGAGGTGCGCGCGATCTTTTTATTTGGCAGCGGGCAGCGGGTCCAGCACGCTCACGGGTGGGTTCTTCTTGATGGCTTCAGCCACTACGACCTGCTCGGGACTCATGCACTCGTCAGCCAAGCGCTGACCCGCGCGCTGGTTCATCAGCATGGACTTGTTGGCGATCTGCAGCCACACGGCGCCGCCCTTGGCGTCCTCCAGGCGCACCGTGCCTGTGGTCGTGGCCACCGGCGACATGTAGTACTTGAAACCCTTGCCTTCCACGTGGAAGTGGCCGGGGGTTGCGGGGTCTGCGGTCACCGTGACAAAAGCGCCCAGTTCGCAGGGCATGCGCCCCACATGGACGCGCTCGGCAATCGCCAGTTCGGCGGGCGACAGGGCTGCTTCGGCAGCAATGATGCCGGCCGCCACCTGGTTGGTGGCGCTCTTCAGCTGGGTGCGGCTGCTGGTGGGTTCGGCCTTGGCATGGCTCTTGGCAGGAGCCTTGGCCGCGGTCTTGCCCTCTGCAGGCTTGGCAGCCGTCTTGGCGGCTGGCTTGGCTGCTGGTTTGGCGGCAGCCTTGGTGTCGGACTTGGCCGCTGGCTGGGCTGTTGTTTGCGCCAGGGCGAAGGCCGGGGCCAGCAGCATGAGGGCGGAGGCAATGACGAATTTCATAGGAAGTCCTGCGTGGAAATGTCCAGGGGTGTTCACGATGGAACGAAAGCGGATGCGTCAAACCATTGACGCACCGCCAAGGGTAGCGCGCGCCCGGTACGGTGGGCGCGCTCCAGAATCTGCCAATAAAAGCGGTAGCTGGCCCGGTCGTGCAATACCCCCTCCACACTGATGGGGGCCCAGTCAGCCAACGCTGCCGCCGCAATAATCCGGGACGCGCTGTCGATATCGTCCTGCTGGGGGGCAAAGGCCTGCAGGATGGTGCGGATCTGCGCTGGATGGATGCTCCACATCCGTGTGTAGCCCAGCTCGCGCGATGCGCGGCCTGCAGCACCTTGCAGGGCCGCCATGTCCGAAAACTCGGTGACCACACAATGGGACGGCACCTTGCCATGCGCGTGGCAGGCCGAGGCGATTTCGAGCTTGGCTCGCACCACCAGCGGGTGCGTGAACTGCCCGGCAGAGGTCATGGCTTGCGCGGGAATGGCGCCGCCATGGGCCGACACAAAATCCATGAGCCCGAAACTCAGGCTCTGCACGCGGGGGTGGGCCGCGATGTCAAACGCACGCTGCACGGCGGCGGGAGACTCGATCAACACGTGCAAAGGCACATGGGCCGCCGACGCGCGCTCCAGCGCACGTTCAGCCAGCAGAACATCGTCTACCGACTCGACCTTGGGAATCATGATGTGGCACAGCCTGTGCCCCGCCTCGCCTGCAATGGTGGCGACGTCGTTGGCAAATGCAGGGTGGTCCACTGCGTGAACGCGGGCAGCAACCCGTGCGCCCGGGGCTGCATTCAGTGCCAGGCTTGCCACCAACGCTGCATGCGCGGACTCCAGCCCGACAGGGGCCCCGTCTTCGCAATCGAGGGTGACATCAAAGACGCAGGTGCCAAACTCCTGCGCCATCTCGGCCTGCAATTGCAGGCTCTTGCGCATGCGCGCTTCGACGCCGCTGTAGTGGTCGCAAACCGGCAGAAAACCGGTTTGCGCCTGGGCGCCGAGCAACACATCACGCGGATGGACAGACGCAGCGCCCTGCCCCGGTGCGGGGGCTTGGGCGGCCCGAAGGCCCGATGCCACAGGCGTCGGCTGCATTGCGTCGTTCAACAGCTTGTTTACAGCAGATGCTTGACGCCGTCTTGCTCGCCTTGCAGTTCGGCCAGCGTGATGTTGATGCGCTCTTGCGAGAACGCATCGATGTCCAAACCTTCGACGATCTTGTACTCGCCGTTTTCGCAAGTCACAGGGAAGCCGAACATCACGTCCTTGGGAATGCCGTATTCGCCATTGGATGGAACACCCATGGTGACCCACTTACCGTTGGTGCCCAGGGCCCAGTCGCGCATGTGGTCGATGGCCGCATTGGCTGCAGACGCTGCCGACGACAGGCCACGGGCTTCGATGATGGCTGCGCCACGCTTGCCCACGGTGGGCAGGAACGTGTTGGCGTTCCATTCCTGGTCGTTGATCATCTTGGCCACGCTTTCGCCCTTGATGGTGGCAAAGCGGTAGTCGGCGTACATCGTGGGCGAGTGGTTGCCCCACACGGTCAGCTTCTCGATGTCAGCCACGGCCTTGCCGGTCTTTGCTGCGATCTGGCTGGCAGCACGGTTGTGGTCCAGGCGCAGCATGGCGGTGAAGTTCTTGCGTGGCAGGTCGGGGGCCGACTTCATGGCGATGTAAGCATTGGTGTTGGCGGGGTTGCCGACCACCAGCACCTTCACGTCACGCGATGCCACTGCGTTCAGGGCCTTGCCCTGTGCCGTGAAGATGGCGCCGTTGACAGCCAGCAACTCGGCACGCTCCATGCCAGGACCACGGGGACGCGAACCGACCAGCAGCGCGTAGTCGGCGTCCTTGAAGGCGGTCATGGGGTCGCTGTGGGCGGTCATTTCGACGAGCAGCGGGAAGGCGCAGTCGTCGAGTTCCATCATCACGCCCTTGAGCGCTTTTTGAGGACCTTCGACAGGCACTTCGAGCAATTGCAGGATGACCGGCTGGTCCTTGCCCAGCATTTCGCCGGAGGCGATACGGAACAGCAGGGCGTAACCGATTTGACCGGCGGCGCCGGTGACAGCGACGCGAACGGGCTTCTTGCTCATGGTGAAAACTCCAGGAAGTGAGGAAAACAGGTGTGAGTGCAACGCAAGCACCAGCGCCTGTCACCAGTAGCCCGTGCCCCGCAAAACAGCATTGGAGTTTACCCCCGATTGGACACCTCGGTCAATTTGTCTTATGTCTTATATAAGATATGATTGCAACCCGTTTGTCGTCCGATTGTCATGGGGCAACCGCACTGCCGCACCACAACACACGCACAACCTACACACCCACACCATGTCATCGCTTCCGTTCGCAGCCGACAACCCCGCCGCTCCGCAAGGCGCCGCGGGCGTCGCCACGCCAGCGTTCAGCCCGCTGTACCAGCAGATCAAGGGGCTGATCCTGCAGAGCCTGCAACAGGGTGAATGGAAGCCTGGCGAGGCCATCCCGAGCGAAATGGAGCTGGCCTCGCGCTTTCGCGTGAGCCAGGGCACGGTTCGCAAGGCCATTGACGAACTGGCCGCCGAAAACCTGGTCATGCGCCGGCAGGGCAAAGGCACTTTTGTGGCCACCCACGCCGAGCAGCATGTGCAGTACCGCTTTCTGAAGCTGCTACCCGACACCGGAGACGCTCGCGTGGAGGGTCCTGCGCAGCGCCGTGTGATCGATTGCCGCCGCGTGCGCGCCAATGCCGATGTGGCCCGTGCCCTGGCGTTGCGCAGTGGCGATGCTGTCATGCAGGCCCGGCGCATTCTGTCTTTTGCGGGGGTGCCCACCATTCTGGAAGACATCTGGCTGCCCGGCCAGGCCTTCAAGGGCCTCACAGCCGAACAGCTGGCCAATTACCAAGGGCCGACTTACGCCATGTTTGAACTCGACTTTGGCGTGCGCATGGTGCGGGCCGAAGAAAAAATCCGCGCCGTGCTGCCCGACGAAGAACAGGCCCAGCTACTGCAAATCACACCCGTCACGCCGCTGCTGAGCGTCGAGCGCATCGCTTACACCTACAACGATGTTCCCATGGAGTTACGCCGGGGCCTGTATCGCACCGATACCCACCACTACCGTAATGAATTGAGCTGACAGCAGGCTGGCACCCGAGCATTAACGTCGAAAATTTCAAGCCCGGCTAAACCCTTGTGTTGCGTTGCAATAGAATTTTGCGTTCTTTGCATCTTCAAATTACAAAGCAGTTACATCCACGAAAGCACCAGAAATGACAGAACTAGCCAAAAAACGGCCTGAATTCCGCAACATCAATGCCTTCAAGGACTTGACGACCTACCGCATGACGCCTGCCGCGTGGGTTTCGATCTTGCACCGCGCCAGCGGACTGATCATGTTCCTGCTGCTGCCTTTCATCATCTGGATGTTCGACACCTCCGTGTCTTCCGAAATCTCGTTCGCCAAATTCTCGGCAGCCTTCAACATCGGCATCGGCTTTGTGCCCGGCTGGTTCATCAAGCTGGTCGCTCTGGCGCTGATCTGGGCCTACCTGCACCACTTCACGGCCGGCCTGCGCCACCTGTGGATGGACGTGAGCCACAGCGCCGTAAACAAGCAATTTGGCAAAAGCTCCGCACTGACCGTTCTGGTCATCAGCATCGGGCTGGCCCTGGTGCTGGGCGCCAAGCTGTTCGGCCTGTACTGATCAACCCACAAAAACGGCGGCCGCTGTAAGTCAGCGCCTGTTGAAGAACGAGAGGAAATTTCCATGTCCGTCAATTACGGTTCCAAGCGCGTCGTCGTCGGCGCCCACTATGGTCTGCGCGACTGGCTCAGCCAGCGCGTCACGGCAGTCCTGATGGCGCTATTCACCCTGGCCCTGCTGGCCCAGGTCATCTTTTCCAAAGGCCCCATCGGCTACGACAAATGGGCGGGCATCTTCTCGGCCCAGTGGATGAAGGTGCTGACCTTCTCCGTGATCGTCGCGATCGCCTGGCATGCATGGGTCGGCCTGCGCGAAGTCCTGATGGACTACATCAAGCCCGTGGGCCTGCGCCTGGCACTGCAAGTGTTCAGCATCGTCTGGCTGGTCAGCTGCGCCGGCTGGGGCATCCAGGTTCTGTGGCGTCTCTGATTCCCGCGATTGAAGGTACACAATGAGCTACACACAAGCCAACATCACCAAGCGCAAGTTTGACGTCATCATCATCGGGGCCGGCGGCTCCGGCATGCGGGCATCCCTGCAACTGGCCCGCGCGGGCCTGAACGTTGCGGTTCTCTCCAAGGTCTTCCCCACCCGTTCGCACACCGTGGCGGCCCAGGGCGGCATCGGCGCGTCGCTGGGCAACATGTCCGAGGACAACTGGCACTACCACTTCTACGACACCATCAAGGGTTCCGACTGGCTCGGCGACCAGGATGCCATCGAGTTCATGTGCCGCGAGGCCCCCAAGGTCGTGTACGACCTGGAACACATGGGCATGCCGTTTGACCGCAACACCGACGGCACCATCTACCAGCGCCCCTTCGGCGGCCACACCGCCAACTACGGCGAAAAGCCTGTGCAACGCGCTTGCGCTGCGGCCGACCGCACCGGCCACGCCATGCTGCACACGCTGTACCAGCAAAACGTCAAGGCCCGCACCAACTTCTTCGTGGAGTGGATGGCCCTGGACCTGATCCGCGACGCTGACGGCGACGTGGTGGGCGTGACGGCGCTGGAAATGGAAACCGGCGACCTGCACATCCTCGAAGCCAAGACCACGCTGCTGGCCACCGGTGGCGCAGGCCGTATCTTTGCGGCATCGACCAACGCCTTCATCAACACCGGTGACGGCCTGGGCATGGCCGCACGCGCCGGCATTCCGCTGGAAGACATGGAGTTCTGGCAGTTCCACCCCACCGGCGTGGCCGGCGCGGGCGTGCTGCTGACCGAGGGCTGCCGTGGCGAGGGCGCTATCCTTTTGAATAGCAACGGCGAGCGCTTCATGGAGCGCTACGCACCCACCTTGAAGGATCTGGCACCGCGCGACTTCGTGTCCCGCTCGATGGACCAGGAGATCAAGGAAGGCCGTGGCTGCGGTCCGAACAAGGACTACATCCTGATGAAGCTCGACCACCTGGGCGCGGACACCATCCGCAAGCGCCTGCCCTCGGTGGAGGAGATCGGTCACAACTTCGCCAACGTGGACGTGACCAAGGAGCCGATTCCCGTCGTGCCCACCATCCACTACCAGATGGGCGGCATCCCGACCAACATCCACGGCCAGGTCGTCACCTGGGACGGCGAGAAGAACAACGTGGTCAACGGCCTGTACGCGGTGGGCGAATGCGCTGCGGTGTCGGTGCACGGCGCCAACCGCCTGGGCACCAACTCGCTGCTGGACCTGCTGGTGTTCGGCCGCGCGGCTGGCAACCACATCGTTGAGTTCAACGACAAGAACAAGAACCACAAGCCCCTGCCCAAGGATGCGGCCGACCGCACCCTGGAGCGCCTCAACCGCCTGCAAGGCGCCAGCAGCGGCGAATACGCCCAGGACGTGGCCAATGACATCCGCGCCAGCATGCAGCTGCACGCCGGCGTGTTCCGCACGCAAGCGAGCATGGACGAAGGCGTCAAGAAGATTGCCGAGCTGCGCAACCGCGTGAACAGCGTGGGCTTGAAGGACCACTCCAAGGTGTTCAACACCGCCCGCATCGAAGCGCTGGAAGTGGAGAACCTGATCGAAGCCGCGCAAGCCACCATGGTGTCTGCAGCTGCCCGCAAGGAATGCCGTGGCGCCCACACGGTGAGCGACTACGAGCGCCCCGCAGACGACCCAGTGGCACCGCTGGGCCGCGACGATGCCAACTGGATGAAGCACACCCTGTGGCACAGCGAGAGCAACAGCCTGACCTATAAGCCTGTCAAACTCAAACCCCTGACCGTGGACTCAGTTCCGCCCAAGGTTCGCACGTTCTAAACGGATACAGGAGCACCCCACCATGGCAAAACGCACCTTCCAAATCTACCGCTACGATCCTGACAAGGACGCCAAGCCCTACATGCAGACCGTCGAAGTCGAACTCGACGGCAGCGAACGCATGCTGCTGGACGCCCTGATGAAGCTCAAGGCGCAAGACCCCACGCTGTCGTTCCGCCGCTCCTGCCGCGAAGGCGTGTGCGGCTCGGACGCCATGAA
>ERZ778025.1404-NODE-1404-length-17790-cov-4.011559_pt1 | contig 17790 bp, 20 predicted proteins | sample MGYA00375755_ERZ778025 | MGnify/ENA primary metagenome ERZ778025 (study PRJEB29350, sample SAMN05389825) | bioreactor metagenome | isolation source: Thiocyanate bioreactor | place: South Africa: University of Cape Town | collected 2014-03-17 ... | reverse complement strand
AACGGGCGACAGGTGGCGGACGCGGCGCGGGCGGGGCGACCCGGCCTCAAGGTGCTGTTCATCACCGGCTATGCCGAGAACGCCGTGCTCAACCACGGCCATATCGAGCATGGCATGGAAGTGCTGACCAAGCCCTTCGCGGTCGACGACCTCACCGCCCGCGTCGAGCGGATCATGCGCGAGCGTTAGGCGCGTAGCTTTCGAGATATCCGCAACCGGTGCAGCGCCATGCCCGGATTTTGTGGCGTTCGGTGCCCCCGCGCGTGATATCGGCGAGGAGGCCCACCGGTGCGCCCTCGACCCAGGTGCTGACCACAGAGCCGATCATAAGATGGTCGGCGATATGGCCCTCGCTGAACTGGCTGCCGCATTTCGGGCAATCGCCGGGATTGGTCATCGGATTCCTTCCTGTCGCGGCGGTTCAGCCTAGCGCGGGGAGGGGCGGACGCAATCGGATTTCAGAAGCTCGGCTGGTTGGGGTCGCCATCCTCTACCGGCGTGTGGATGCCGCATTCGGTCTTGTCCCAACCGCGCCAACGGCCCGCCTTGACCACGCTGGTGCACGGAGCGCAGCCGATCGAGAGATAGCCTTGCGCCTCCAGCGGGTGGCGGGGCAGGTCGTGCCGTTCGAACCAGGCTTCGATATCCGCCTTGGTCCAGGTGGCCAGCGGGTTGAACTTCAGCCGGTCGCCGTCGAGCTCGAAGCGGGGCAGGGCATTGCGGGTCGATGCCTGGAACGCCTTGCGGCCAGTGATGCTGGTGTCGAAACCCGCCAGGGCCCTTTCCAGCGGTATCACCTTGCGGATCTCGCAGCAGCCGTCCGGATCATAGGACCAGCGCAGGCCGGTGGCGTCGCGCTTCTCGATCGCTTCCGCATCGGGGGCGACGATCCGGAGATCGTTCAGGCCGAGATGGGCCGCGAGCTGGTCGCGATACGCCAGCGTCTCGGGGAAATGCTTGCCGGTATCGAGGAAGATCACCGGGGTATTCGGGTCGGCCTGGGCCACCAGATGCAGCAGCGCCGCGCTCTCGGCGCCGAAGGAGGAGACGAGCGCGGCGTCGCCGAGCATGTGGTTGCCCAGCACCTCGCGCAGCATCTCCGGCGTGTCGGTGCCGCGGAACAGGTTGTTGAGGCGGATCGCGTCCGCCGCGGTCCAGCGCGGGGCGATATCGAGGCGATCGATCTCCCGTTCCAGCTTGCGTGCCGCCTCAGCCATGCCGGCGTTTCCACACCGGCATCGCGGGGTCTGCGGCGGCCTGGTAGTGATATTCGTACCGGGCGAGGCTGGCGGCGAGCACAGCTTCGTCGACCGGCGCCTCGGGCGCGAAGCTGTCGAAGCCGCAGCGGCGCATCAGCGGAATCTGATCGACCAGCACGTCGCCCTGCGCGCGCAGCTCGCCCGTATAGCCCGCCTCGCGCAGGATGCGGCCGGTGGAATAGCCGCGGCCGTCGCGGAACTTGGGAAAGCTCACTTCAACCAGGGCGAGGCGATCGAGATGGGGCAGGAGCGCGCGCGCATCCTCGCCCGCCTCGATGCGGACGGCGGTGGCGTTGGACTGGCCGAGGAAGCCGTCGAGCGTGACCGCGGGTTCCTCATGCGCCTCGTCGGTACGGTAACGCAGCAGGTCACCCATAGATCGCCTCCTTGAACGGGGCCATGCCGAGGCGACGATAGGTGTCGAGGAAGCGCTCGCCTTCGTCCCGCTCGCGCAGATAGACGTCGGTGGCCCTTTCGATCGCGTCGACGATGCCGTCCTCGCTGAAGCCGGGACCGGTGATCGTGCCGAGCGAGACGTCCTCCGCGCCCGAGCCGCCCAGCAGCAGCTGATAGTTCTCCACGCCCTTACGGTCGACGCCGAGGATGCCGATATGGCCGGCGTGATGATGGCCGCAGGCGTTGATGCAGCCGCTGATCTTGAGCTTCAGCTCGCCCAGTTCGCGCTGGCGGCCGATATCCGAGAAGCGGGTGGCGATCTTCTGCGCAAGTGGGATCGAGCGGGCATTGGCCAGCGAGCAATAGTCCAGGCCCGGGCAGGCGATGATGTCGCTGATCAGGTCGAGATTGGCCTCGGCCAGCCCGGCGTCGCGCAGCTGCTGCCAGACCGTGTGGAGATCGGCCTTGCGGACATGCGGCAGCACGATGTTCTGGGCATGGGTGACGCGCAGTTCGTCGAAGCTGAACCGCTCGGCGAGATCGGCCATGAGGTCGATCTGGTCGGCGCTGGCGTCGCCCGGGATGCCCCCGATCGGCTTCAGGCTGATCGTCACCACCGCATAGCCGGGCTGCTTGTGCGCCGAGACGTTCTGGTCGAGCCAGACCGCGAAATCGGGGTCGCTGCGGTCGAGCTCGTCCGCCGCGCGCGCATCATAGGCGGGCGGGGCGAAATGGGCGGCGATGCGGTCGAACTCGGCCTGGGGCGGATCGATGCCCAGCGCCTTCACGGCCCGGAACTCCTCCTCGACCTCGGCGGCGTATTGCTCCGCGCCCAGCTCATGGATCAGGATCTTGATCCGCGCCTTGTACATGTTGTCCCGCCGGCCATAGCGATTGTAGACGCGCAGGCACGCCTCGAGATAGCTGACGAAATCGTCGAAGGGCACGAAATCCTTGATCAGCGGCGCGATCATCGGGGTGCGCCCCATGCCGCCGCCGACATAGACCTCGGCGCCCAGCCGGCCGTCGCGCTCGACGATCCGCAGGCCGATATCGTGCAGGCGCATCGCCGCGCGGTCTTCCTCGGCAGCGATCACCGCGATCTTGAACTTGCGCGGCAAATAGCTGAATTCCGGGTGGAAACTGCTCCACTGGCGCAACAGCTCCGCCCAGGGGCGCGGATCGGTCAACTCGTCCGCGGCGGCGCCGGCGAACTGGTCCGACGAAATGTTGCGGATGCAATTGCCGCTCGTCTGGATGGCATGCATCTCGACCGTGGCGAGATCGGCGAGGATATCCGGCGCGTCCTCGAGCTTGATCCAGTTGTACTGCAGGTTCTGGCGCGTGGTGAAGTGACCATAGCCGCGATCATATTTGCGGGCGATGTGCGCCAGCATGTGCATCTGGCGGCTGTCGAGCGTGCCATAGGGCACCGCGACGCGCAGCATATAGGCGTGGAGCTGGAGATAGAGGCCGTTCATCAGCCGCAGCGGCTTGAACTGGTCCTCGGTGATCTGGCCGGCGAGGCGGCGCTGCACCTGGTCGCGGAACTCCTCGACGCGGGATGCGACGATGGAATGGTCGTATTCGTCGTATTTGTACATGTTAATTCCTCCCCGGAACGGGAAGGGGGACCATGCGAAACATGGTGGAGGGGGCCCGCCACGCATGTCTCGCCTGGGGCAGGGCCCCCTCCACCACTCGCGGCGCGAGCGGTTCTCCTCCCCGTTCCGGGGAGGAGCTGAAAATCGCGCTCATATTACCCAGCTTCCGGCATTCGGATCCGCCGGCTTGAGGGTCAGGTCCGGGCGGACAGTGGGGCCGAGCGCGCGGATGCGGTCCTTGATGTGCGCGGGGCGCGGACCCTCGGGCGTCGCGGTGGCGTCGATCACATAGGGGCCGTTGACGCGTCGCGCGCCTTCCTCGGCATGCGCGATCGCCTCGCCCTGGTCGCCGACATCGACGGCATCCTCCACATGGCGCGACCAGCCGGTGCCGGTCCACCAGGTGACGTCTCCGGTGGGGAGGTCGTTTCCGGTGAGCAGCTTCATGCCAGCGCCTCCGCCGCGTTTGCCCAGTTGGCGAGCTTGTCCTCGGCGTCGGCGAGCATCACGACCTCGCCGACGATGATGATCGCGGGACTCCGCACCTTCTCGCGCGCGACCATCGGGCCGAGATCGGCGAGCAGCGTGCGCATGGCGCGGCTGCCCTCCAGCGTCCCGCGCTCGAGCACGGCGACGGGCATGTCGGGCGAGACGCCGTCGTTCATCAGCTTCTCGGAGATGTCCGGGCAGGTGGCGACGCCCATATAGATCACCAGCGTGCGGCCCTTGCCCGCCAGCCCGGACCAGTCCTGCGCGCTCAGGCCCTTGCACTGGCCGGCGACGAAGCTGACCGCGCTCGACCAGTCGCGATGGGTGAGGGGCAGGTGGACCTCGGCGGCCGCGCCCAGCGCCGCGGAGATGCCCGGGATGACTTCGACGGGCAGGCCGGCGGCGCGCACGGCTTCGACTTCCTCGCCGCCGCGGCCGAAGATGAACGGGTCCCCCCCCTTCAGGCGGACGACGATCGCGCCGGTCTTCACATGCGCGACGATCAGGGCGTTGATCGCATCCTGTGGCAGGGTGTGCTTCGAGCGCGACTTGGCGACCGAGATGCGGTGCGCCTGGGGCGCTAGGTCGAGCACGCGGGGATCGACCAGCCCGTCATGGACGAGCACATCGGCCTGGCCCAGCGCTTCGACGGCGCGCACGGTGAGCAGGCCCGGATCACCCGGGCCGGCGCCGACAAGGATCACGCGCCCGCGCGCGGTAGGATCGAGGAGCGTTGCCATTTGCGGCAAATGGCCCCCGCAGACGTTCGCGACAACCGAGGCTTGATTGGGGCCGGGCTAGCGAAACTATCCCGGCCCCCGGAATCAGCCGACGTTCGGCCCCGTCGGGATATATTGCGCGACGATCGGCGGCACGGCGATCGCCATGCCGAAGTTGAACCTGTTGTAGGTGGGCATATCCGGCACCCACATCTTGTGGGACAGGGTGACTAGATAGATCCGGCCGCCGTCGTTGATGAGGACGGACCCGTTGGTCAACGGTTCGCCGGAGGGGGCATTGTCCACCAGATAATCGTTCACCGAAATGCCGTCCCAATTGCGGAAGAGCTGGACGTAGGTTTGGGGATTCGGAATTATCCGGAGAATTCCGTTCAGCATAAGGTAAATATTAGGTCCACTGGATCCCTTCACGCGCTGACCGTCATATTTCCTCCAATCGACAACATCCGAGAATCCTTGCGATACTTCCTTGATGTCGGCTGATTTCTCGAGAACTAGCTCCATGTGAAATCTCCATATATTTCATGAAACTCGCAATATGCGAGGGTTCATACAGGAAGTGCCGGTCATTGGCGGCATGCGACTGTGAGATATACTATATTCAACTTTCGTTTTTCGGGAATTTATCGGGTCCGAAATGGCTTTGACGCGCCGATCTTGCGCGATCTAGTCGCCATGCGTTGCCGCGAGCGCATGGGCATGCGCCTGGATCGCGGCCCGCGTAGTCGCGTCGCCGTCGAACACGCCGTACCAGCCCTGCGGTTCGTGCGGCGGATCGCCGAGCCAGGCGGTGTCGCCGGGGCGGAAGCGGTGATCGCCGTGCGCGGGCCGGCCCTCGCCGTTCCAGGCCCAGAAGTTCGAGCCCGTGATCGGCCCGCCAGCCCTCGCGCTGGCTTCGACCGCATCGTAGATCAGCTTGTAATACAGATCCCGGAACCGCGTCGCCGACTCCGGGTCATAGCCGCCGCCGTCGCGCGGATAGCCGAACTCCTCGATCACCAGCGGCTTGCCCAGCTCGGTGGCCAGCGCGATGTGGCGGGCGATATATTCGCGTACCCTGGCGAAGCTCGCCTCGTTGGTGCCGGCCAGGTTCCCGGCATCGACCCAGCCCCAGTTGAGCGGCCAGATATGCGCCGTCAGATAGTCGATCTCGGGGAAGCCATGGGCGGCCCTGTAGATATCGGCGCGCTCGATCGAGCCCATCAAGCCCTCGCTCCCCGTCGAGACGAGATGCCGCGGCGCAAGCGACTTGATCAGCCTGGCTGTCCCCTGGATCCAGCCATAATAGGCCGAAAGCAGCGGTTCGGCCGCCTTGGCGCTGCCGCCGGGGCGCGGCTCGTTGGCGAGTTGCCAGGCCATGATCGCCGGATCGCCGGCATGGCGCTCCACCGTGGCGCGGACATAGTCGCGATACAGGCCCACCGCCTCGGCATTGGCATAGAATTGCGCGGCCATGTCCGGGAATGCCGGCCACGGGTGCGCGGGATCGTTCATGTCGAGATACTTGCCGCCATTCGCCCAGCTGAGATAGGTCATCATTCCGCCCGACCATTCCCAGAAATTGGTGAGGTAGAGCACCGCCTTCATGTCGCGCCGGGCGAGTTCCGAGAGCGCGAAGGCCAGGCCTTCGACCAGTGCCGGGTTCCAGGCGCTGCCCCGGGTGCGGAAGGCGGGCTTCACCGAATTCCGGAGCGGCGAATCCTCGGCCGAAGCGGCGATGCGCAGGTTGCGGACGCCCATCGCGGCAAGGGCATCGAGTTCGCGGCGCAGGCGATCGCGATTGCCCCAGGGGGCATCGGCGCCCAGCCAGGCGGCGTACCACATATTCGCGCCGACGAAGCGATGGGGCTTGCCGCCGAGGAACAGGCCCGTGCCCCGGCGCGTGACGAAATCGCCGGGCGAGGCAGCGGCGACGGGGAGGGGCAGCGCGGTGCCGGCCAGCGCGGCGGCACCCGATCCGAGCACGGACCTGCGGGTGAACATGGTCTTCCTCCCCTGTTAGCGGTCACATCATAGCCGCAACGGCGCGGGGAGGAAGTGAGTGACGGGGCGCGACCCTCGCAGGTGAGAGAGGGGGAAGGGCCGCGCCGCCGTCTGCCCGCGTGTAATGCGCCTGCACGCGGGCGGGAACGGATCAGTCGAACAGGTCCTCGAGGAACGATTTGCGGCGCTTCTGCGGATAGTGGCTGCCGCCATGGCCATAGCCGTGGCCGCGCTCGTCATGGCGGGGCCGTTCCTCGCGATATTGGGGCGGCGGGGCCGCGGCCGGGGCAGCGCTGCGCTCGATGATCTTGTCGAGCTCGCCGCGATCGAGCCACACGCCGCGGCAGCTGGGGCAATGGTCGATCTCGATCCCCGAGCGCTCGACCGGCACCAGCACGGTGCCGTCGACGGGGCAGGTGAAGCTGGCCATGGTTACTCCTCTCGCTGGCCCATCAGGCCGAGCAGCAGCTGGATCATGTTGATCAGGTTCAGATAGAGCGACAGCGCGCCCATGATCGCGAGCTTGTCGGCCGCTTCGCTGCGGCCGTAATGGGCATATTCGCTCTTCAGGCGCTGCGTGTCCCAGGCGGTGAGTCCGGCGAACACCACGACGCCGACGACCGAAAGCAGCATCTGCAGCATCGACGAGCCGAGGAAGACGTTGACGATGCTCGCCAGCACCACCGCGATCAGGCCGACGAACAGGAAGGTGCCCATGCCGGTCAGGTCGCGCTTGGTCGAATAGCCGAACAGGCTGAGCGCCAGGAACATCGCGGCGGCGGCGAAGAAGGCCATGGCGATGCTCTGGCCGGTGAAGACCAGGAAGATGCTCGCCATCGACACGCCCATCACGCCGGCAAAGGCGAAGAAGGCCGTGCGCGCGCCGGCGACGCTCATCCGCTCGATGCGGAACTGGAAGAAGAAGATGAAGGCGAGCGGCGCGAACATGGCGACCCATTTGAGCGGGGTGCCGAAGATCAGCGCGACCAGCGCCGGCGTGTTCGCCACGGCAAGCGCGACGAGGCCGGTGATCGCCAGACCGATCCCCATGTTGCGGTAGATGCCCAGCATGTGCTGGCGCAGCCCCTCGTCGAAGCGCGCGGCGGCGGCGCCGGTGCGGGGGATCTGGTAGAGAGGGTTCACGTGTGAAAACTCCAATCGAAGCAAGGCATTCGATCGAGCGCCACTCGGTCCGGTCTCGGTAGGGAAGGGGGACTGGCCGTCCGAAACCTGCACCGAGCGCGCTCGCTGCGGTCCGACATCACGAGGGCTTGTAGAAGCCCTCGCCAGAGGGGCCCGGTCCGCAGAGCACAATCTAGGCGGCGGTCATGTCCGCTTCAATAACGCTGCTGTAACAAAGTATTGCTCAGGCGTCGCGCAGGCCCACGCCCATCGAGGCACGGGCGGAGTCGCTTTCCGACGAGACCACCGGATAGGCGCAATAATCGGCTGCGTAATAGGCGCTGGGCCGGTGATTGCCCGACCAGCCGACGCCGCCGAAGGGCGCGGCGGAGGAAGCGCCGTTGGTCGGCCGGTTCCAGTTGACGATGCCGGCGCGGATGTTCGCCCAGAACTGGTCGTAGAGCTTGGGATTCTGCGCGACCAGGCTGGCCGACAGGCCGTAGCGCGTGTCGTTCGCCTCGGCGATCGCCTCCTCGAAGCTGTTCACCCGGAAGACCTGGAGGATCGGGCCGAACAGCTCGACGTCCACCTTCTCGTTCGCGCCGGTCATGTCGATCACGCCGGGCGTGAGGAACGGGCGGCCCTCGATCGGGCGCTCCATGTGGCGGATCGGACGGCCGCCCATGGTGAGCAGCGCCAGGAAGCTCTCGGTGAGCATGTCGGCCGCGTCATTGTCGATCACCGGGCCCATGAAGGGAGCGGGGTCGGCATGCGGTTCGCCGATGATCAGCCGGCCGATCAGCTTGTTCAGCTCGGCCATCAGCGGCTCGTGGAGCTTCTCGTCGACGATCAGGCGGCGGGCGGCGGTGCAGCGCTGGCCAGCCGTGGTGAAAGCCGACTGCACGACGAGGACGGCGGCCGAATAGAGATCGGGCGTATCCCACACCACGATCGGATTATTGCCGCCCATCTCCAGCGCGAGGATCTTCTCGGGCTTGGTGGCGAACTGGCGGTTGAGGGCGATCCCGGTATTGGCCGAACCGGTGAACAGCAGCCCGTCGATGTCCGGATGGCCGGCCAGCGCCTTGCCTTCGTCCGGGCCGCCGATCAGCAGGCGGATGCAGCCCTCGGGAATGCCGGCGGCGCGGTAGCAATCGACCAGGAAGGCGCCCGAGGCGGGGGTCTTCTCCGAGGGCTTGAACACCACGGCGTTGCCGGCGAGCAGCGCGGGGACGATGTGGCCGTTCGGCAGGTGGACGGGAAAGTTATACGGGCCCAGCACCGCCAGCACGCCATGCGGCTTGTGGCGCAGCGCCAGGCGCGTGTTCATCGGCGCGTCGATGCGGCGTTGGCCGGTGCGCTCGGAAAAGGCCGTGATCGAGATGTCGACCTTGGAGATCACCGTCTCGATCTCGCTGCGCGCCTCCCAGAGCGGCTTGCCGGTCTCGCGGGCGAGCAGATCGGTGAAGGCGTCCGCCTTCTGCCGCACGACATTGGCGAAGCGGCGCAGCGCCTCGATGCGATAGGCGAGCGGATGTGCGGCCCATGCGGCCCAGCTCTGGCGCGCGGACGCGACTTCCCTGTCGGCGTCTCCGCGGGCCTGGCGCCAGAGAACGGCGCCGGTGGCGGGTTCGGTCGAGATGATTTCCGTGCCGGGCATTCGATGTCGGGGGATGCACTTTCAGGAAGGATCAAGCGCTCTTGCACGAATTTTGGCGGCTAGGCCAGTGCCTGAGCCATGCGCCGGATGGCGGCGACCTTGGCGTGGAGCGGCCCCCAATCGTCCGAGTCGGCGATCGACGCCCAGATCGCCTCCACCTCGTCGATCAGCATCGAGCAGGGAGCGCCGGACCAATGGTCATGGTCGCGCCCCTTGCGGGGACGATAGTGTTCGAGCTGGCCGCGCAGATCGTCGAACGCCTCGCCATATTGCGTGGGGAGCTCGCCTCCGAAGGCGTCGAAGAAGAATTCGTCCAGCGGCGTCAGCGTCTCGGCGAGCGCCTTCTCGAGCGTGGCCGTCAGCACGCGATCCGCCTCTGTGCCGCGCGGCAGGACGCCGAGGCGCCAGAGCAGCGCGTCGGTCACTTCGCGCCGATAGGCCTCGGGGAAGAGGTCCATCGCCTCGATCAGCGGTTCCTCCTCGGCGATGGGGCGGAGCGAGATGGCGAGCTGCATCGCGTCCCAGTAGATCGCTTCGGGCTGGCGGCCGAAGGCATAGAGCCCGGCATGGTCGAAATAGGCAGCGGTGAAGCCCGGGTCCCAGAACGGCGCGAAACGCCACGGGCCATAATCGAAGCTTTCCCCGGTGACGTTGATATTGTCGCTGTTGAGCACGCCGTGGACGAAGCCGGCTGCCATGTAGCGCGCCGCCATCCGCGCGGTCCGCCGGGTGACATGGGCGAGCAGCCGGGCCGGGCCGTCCTCGCCATATTCCTCGCCATGATAGTGGCGCAGCACATAGGCGGTCAGCTGGCGGAGCGCGTCCCGGTCTTGAAGATGGGCGAGGCGCTGGAAGGTGCCGATGCGGATATGGCCGTGGCTGAGGCGGACGAGCACCGACGAGCGCGTGGGGGACGGCTCGTCGCCGCGGTGGAGCGCCTCGCCGGTCTCGATGAGAGAGAAGCTGCGCGAAGTCTCGACGCCCAGCGCCTCCAGCATCTCGGTGGCGAGGATCTCGCGCACGCCGCCCTTCAGAGTGAGGCGCCCGTCGCCGAAGCGGCTATGGGGTGTCTGCCCCGATCCCTTGGTGCCGAGATCCATCAGCCGGCCGCCCCGATCGCGCATTTGCGCGAACAGGAAGCCGCGGCCGTCGCCGATCTCGGGATTGTACACGCGGAACTGGTGGCCGTGATAGCGCAGCGCGAGCGGCGTCGCGAGCGAGTCCCGCAGTGGTTCGAACCGGCCGAAATGCGCGATCCATTCCGCGTCGGACATTCCGTCCAGCCCCACTTCCGCGGCCGCCCGATCGTTGCGGAAGCGCAGGATCGCCTGCGGGAACGGCGCCGCGGCGACCGGATCGTAGAAGGCGTCGCCCAGTTCGAGGATCGCCTGTTGCGGAGTGAAGTCCATGCGGCGATATGGGGAAGGATGGGTGATCGGCGCAACTATTCCGACGGTTTCTGGTGGTCGCGGGACGGCATCCGTCTCCACTATCGCGAATATGCAGGGCCGGCGGACCGGCCGCCCGTCCTCTGCTTCCCCGGCCTGACGCGCAACGCGCGCGACTATGAGGGGCTGGCCGAGCGACTGGCGGGCCAGTGGCGGGTGCTCTGCATCGAGTTCCGCGGGCGCGGCGAGAGCGGCTATGCCAAGGACCCGATGAGCTATGTGCCGCTCACCTATTTCCAGGATGTCGAGGCGCTGCTCGAGGAACGGGAGATCGGGAAGTTCGTCGCGATCGGCACGTCGCTGGGCGGACTGGTGACGATGCTGCTCGCCGCGACCGAGCGCGACAAGCTGGCCGGCGTGGTGCTCAACGACGTGGGGCCGGAGATCAACCCCGCCGGCCTGGCGCGCATCCGCACCTATGTCGGCAAGGCGGTCTGGTATCCGACCTGGATGCACGCCGCGCGCGGCCTCGCGGAGGGCAATGCCGATGTCTATCCGAACTATGAGATCGAGGACTGGCTGCGCATGGCCAAGCGCCTCTACCGGGTGAACAGCTCGGGCCGCATCGTGCTCGACTATGACATGAAGATCGCCGAGCCGTTCCGGGTGCCGGGCAACGAGGCGGGGCCGGACATGTGGCCGACGATCGACGCGATGCAGGGCCTGCCGCTGCTCATCGTGCGCGGCGAACGCTCCGACATATTGAGCGAGGAGACCGCCGCGAAGATGATCGGGCGGGTCAAGGGCGCCGAGCTGGTGACGGTGCCGCAGGTCGGCCATGCGCCGACGCTGGAGGAGCCCGAGGCAGTGGCGGGGATCGAGCGGCTGCTGGCCAGGGTGGCGAGCGCGCAATAGCCAACCGTCATGCTGAACTCGTTTCGGCATCCAAGGTGCCGCGGGCGACGCCGCTCGGGTTTCCAGTCCATTTCCCGCAGGGAACCGGACCCTGATCCCGGATCCAGCCCCGGGTCGGTGCGACGAGAGCCAAGGGCCCCTGCCGCCTGAGATCCTGGCTTTCGCCGCGATGACGGATTGGCTATCGAGCCTTCCCAACGATGCCCATCCACATCCTCCACCTCCACTCGACTTTCAACCTCGGCGGCAAGGAAGCGCGCGCCGTGCGGCTGATGAATGCGTTCGGCGACAGGGCGCGGCACACGATCGTCTCGGCCATGCCCGATCAGCTCGAGGCGCGGGCGATGATCGCCAAGGGGATCAAGTACGAGATCGCCCAGGACCCGCCGCCGCTTTCGGGCCGGCCTTCGGTGAAGCGCTACGAGGCGATCGCGCGCTACATGCGCCGCTTCGACCTGGTGCTCACCTATAATTGGGGCGCGATCGACGGCGTGATGGCCGCGCGCGTGTTCGGCAAGGGCCTGCCGCCGGTGATCCATCACGAGGACGGCTTCAACCAGGACGAGGCCGAGAAGCTCAACCCGGTGCGCAACATGTATCGCCGGATCGCGTTGCCCGCCGCCAATGCGCTGGTCGTGCCTTCCGAAGTGCTCGAGCGGATCGCGCTGAACCAGTGGCGCCAGCCGCGCGAGCGCCTGTTCCGCGTCGCCAACGGCATCCCGACCAAGCTCTATGCCGGCAAGCCCGACATCGATCTGATCCCCGAGCTCAGGAAGAAGAAGCCGGGGACGCTGGTGGTGGGCTGCGTCGCGGGCCTCAGGCCGGTGAAGGACCTGCCGATGCTGGTCCGCGCGGTGGCCGGGCTCAACACCCGTTTCAAGCTGGTGATCGTGGGCGAGGGACCGGAGCGGCAGAACATTCTCGATGCCGCCGAGGCCATGGCGATCGAGGACGAAGTGATCCTGCCCGGATTCCTGCGCGAGCCGTACCGCTACATGGGATTGTTCGACGTGTTTGCGCTCTCGTCGAAGAGCGAGCAGGCGCCGATCTCAGTGCTCGAGGCGATGGCGGCCGGCCTGCCGGTCGTGGCGCCCCCGGTGGGCGACATTCCCAGGATGGTCGGCGAGCGCAACCAGCATTTCCTGCCGCCCGAGCGCACCGAAGTGGTGCTGCGCGACCGGATCGACATGTTCGCCCGGCATCCCGAGGAACGCGCCATGGTTGGCGAAGAGAACCGCGCGCGCGCCCGTGCGTTGTTCGACGAGGGGGAAATGATTGCCGCCTACGCACGGCTCTATGGCGCGGCGATGGGACGGCCTGACGCACTGCAATAACGATTGTTGCTCGCTTGTTGCGTCCGATCCGTCTAGCGTCGCGCGAATTTTTAATCTGGAGGTTCTGTGTTCAAGGGTCTGTCGCCCATCCTGTACAACGGCCGCGAGGTCTGGCCGATCGTCGAGGGGGGCAAGGGGGTGGCTGCCACCAACCATGCCAGCGCGGGCGCCTGGGCTGCTGCGGGGGGCATCGGCACGGTCTCCGCGGTCAACGCCGACAGCTATGATGCCGAAGGCAAGATCATCCCCCAGATCTATCGCGCGCTCACGCGCCGCGAGCGGCACGAGGAACTGATCCAGTACGCGATCGAGGGCGCGGTCCAGCAGGTCAAGAAGGCTTTCGAGATCGGCGACGGCAAGGGCGCGATCAACATCAACGTGCTGTGGGAGATGGGCGGCGCGCAGCGGGTGCTGCACGGCGTGCTGGAGCGCACCCGCGGCATGGTCGCCGGCGTCACCTGCGGCGCGGGCATGCCGTACAAGCTCAGCGAGATCGCGGCGTCGTACAACGTCAACTATCTGCCGATCGTCAGCTCCGGCCGCGCCTTTCGCGCGCTGTGGAAGCGCGCCTATTCCAAGGCGAGCGAATGGCTGGCGGCGGTGGTCTATGAGGATCCCTGGCTCGCCGGCGGCCATAACGGCCTGTCCAACGCCGAGGATCCGCTGAAGCCGCAGGACCCCTATCCGCGGGTGAAGGAACTGCGCGACGTGATGCGCGAGGGCGGCATCTCGGACGAAGTGCCGATCGTGATGGCCGGCGGCGTCTGGTACCTGCGCGACTGGAACGACTGGATCGACAATCCCGAGCTCGGCCGCATCGCCTTCCAGTTCGGCACGCGCCCGCTGCTCACGCAGGAAAGCCCGATCCCCGCTGGCTGGAAGGCCAAGCTGATGGAGATCGAGGAAGGCGAGGTGCTCCTCCACCGCTTCTCGCCGACCGGCTTCTATTCGTAGGCGGTGCGCAATCCGTTCCTGCGCAACCTCGAGGCGCGCTCCGAGCGCCAGATCCCCTATTCGACCGAAGAGGCGGGCGACCACACCTTCCAGCTCGACGTGGGCGTGAAGGGCAAGAATTTCTGGGTGACGCGCAACGACCTGCTGCGGGCCCGCCAATGGTTCGGCCACGGCTTCACCTCGGCGCTCAAGACGCCGGACAATACGCTGGTGTTCGTCAACGACGAGGAAAAGGGCATCATCCGCAAGGACCAGGCGGACTGCATGGGCTGTCTGAGCCAGTGCGCCTTCTCGTCCTGGGCCGATACCGAGACCAACTCGACCGGCCGGCTGGCGGATCCGCGCAGTTTCTGCATCCAGAAGACGCTGCAGGACATCGCCCATGGCGGCCCGACCGACGAGAATCTGATGTTCGCGGGGCATGCCGCCTACAACTTCAAGCGCGATCCGTTCTATTCGAACGGCTTCGTGCCGACGGTGAAGCAGCTGGTGGACCGGATCCTGACGGGCGACTGAGGGGTTTCCGGCGCGGCTCGGGCCGCATCTCGGAGGGCGTCGGGAAGCGTCGGTCAGATGTGGGTGAGGATGATCGCGGCGCAGGTGCCGGCGAAGACGATCGCGGCGCCGGCGAGCAGCCAGCCGAGCAGGGGATAGCGTGTTTCGCGGGCGGGCGGAGCGGCGGCGGCGGCTGGCTCGTCCTGGCCGCGGCCGACCTGCGGCGCGCCACCCTGGCCGGCAGCCCAGCTTTCATTGGCGGCGCGCAGCAATGCATTGAAGTTCAGCCGCTCGAGCAGCTGGATGCCAAGCGTCTTGCCCTTCACCCACACGACCCGGCCGACCAGCGCCAGCGAGGCCTTGCGGACCTCGACATAGGTTCCCGGCCTGGGCGGGAACGGCGCCAGCAGCATCATTCCGTGCGGCGAGATGTTGCGGATGGTCACGTCGCACCATCCCCTCTTGCTGCGCATCTGGGCGGGAATGACGACTTCCCGCCGCGATTCTCTCGGTTGCATCTGATGATCCCCCGGCGCGGCTACCCCGATGGACGGCATCGCGCGGGTGGAGTTACGCAGTATCGCGCTTACCGCCACCTTGCCGGCCGTGGTTAACCGTGTGGAAGATGCTCCGGATCGGAGGTATCGTGCCAGAATACGCAAAGTATCGGCAAGACGAGCCTATAGCCAGCCGTCGAGAACTTGGTCGGGCGGCCGATGGCCGTCGGACCAGACGCGAATGTTGGCGATCACCTTGATGCCCATGTCCTCCCGCCCTTCGAACGTGGCGGAGCCGAGATGGGGGAGCAGCACGACATTGCCCAGCTGGACGAGGCGCGGATCGACGGCGGGCTCGTTGACATAGACGTCGAGCCCGGCCCCGGCGATGCGGCCCTGGGCGAGCGCGGCGATCATTGCTTCATTGTCGACGATCTCGCCGCGGGCCGTGTTGATCAGCCAGCCCATCGGGCCGAGCAGGTCGAGCCGGCGCGCGTCGATCAATCCGCCGGTGGCGGCGGTATGGGGCGTGTGGATGGTGAGGATGTCCGCCGCCGCGAGCATGGAATCGAGCTCCGGATGCCAGGTGGCGCCCAACTGCGCCTCGAGCACCTGCGGCAGGCGATGGCGGTTGTGATAATGGATCTGGAGGCCGAAGGCGCGCGCCCGCATCGCCACCGCCTGGCCGATCCGGCCCATGCCCAGGATGCCGAGCGTCTTGCCGCCGATCCGGTGGCCGCGCATCGAGGTGGGCGCCCAGCCGGTCCAGCCGCCCGCGCGGACCAGCTCGTCGCCCTCGACCAGGCGGCGCGGCACGGCGAGGATCAGCGCCATGGCCATGTCGGCGGTATCTTCGGTGAGCACGCCAGGGGTGTTGGTGACGGTGATGCCGCGCGCACGGGCGGCGGCGAGGTCGATATGGCCGATGCCGGCACCGTAATTGGCGATCAGGCGAAGCCGGCCGGGCGCGGCCGCGAGCAGGGCGGCATCGATCCGATCGGTGACGGTCGGCACGAGCACGTCGCAATCCGCCATCGCCGCGCCAAGCGCCTCGGGCGACATCGGGGTGTCGCCGGCGTTGGTGACGACATCGAACAGCTCGGCCATGCGCGCCTCGATGCCGTCGGGCAGCGCGCGGGTGACGATCACCCGGGGACGGGAAGGGCGCGGGCCATGTGCCATAAAGGGCGGCTTGGCCGGTGGCGGGGCGCCAGTCAACGGTTGATGACGAGGCGCTGCTCGGCGTAGAACGAGCACGGACACAATTTCACGAGGGTTGCATGCGTTTTGGGAAATGGGCCGTGCTCGGCGTCGTCGCGCTGGGGTTGGCCGTTCCCGCATCGGCGCAGCGCAAGACGCCCTATTTCGTTTCGATCAAGGCCGAGAAGGCGCGCATGCGCACCGGCCCGGGGCGCAACTATCCCTCGAACTGGCTCTATCAGCGCCGCGGCCTGCCGCTGAAGGTGGTCGACATCTATGGCGAGTGGCGCAAGGTCGAGGATCCCGACGGCACCCAGGGCTGGATGCTCGCCAATCTGCTCGACGACGTGCGCACTGCGATGGTGATCGGCACGGTGAGCGAGATGCGCGACGCCCCCCGTTTCAATGCGCGGGTGAGCTGGCGCGCGGCGCCGGGCGTGGTCGGGCGGGTGAGCCGCTGCGCGAGCAACTGGTGCTGGTTCGACGTCGCCGGGCGCGGCGGCTATATCGAGCAGAGCCATATCTGGGGCACCGATCCGGGCGAGACCGTGAACTGATCCGCCGGTCCTTCCCTTGGGACAAGGGACATCCGATGGCCGTCACCCCCGGACAGGCTTGAACCGCGCGGGGAGCGGGGCGTTCGACGGACAAGGAGATGCGTGGATGACCTTTCGAAGCAGCCCTTTCCTTCTCGCGGGCTTCCTGTTCGCGACGAGCGCCTCGGCGCAGACGGCGGGCGCCTTCATGCAGAACCCGGCCTTCAAGGATCCGGCGCCGGCCAGATGCGACACGACTTTCGACATGCAGCATTGCGCGGCGCATGACCTGCGCGTCGCCGATGCGCAGATGAGCGCACGCTACACGGCGCTGCGTGCCCGGCTGGGGCCGGCGGCGCGTCAGAAGCTGCTGGCCGAGCAGCGCCAATGGCTGGCCGAGCGCGATCGCGGATGCATCGCCAAGGGGAAACGCTATCAGGGCGGGACGATGGCCCCCGTGGTGGTTGCGCAATGCTGGGTCGACGTGACTCGCGCGCGTTCCAAGGCGCTCGCGCGGCGCTAGGTTGGGGATTCATATTCGTTTCCGTCCTCCCCGCACAGGCGGGGAGGGCGGGGTTCGCTGAACAAGGCCTCATCCCAAGAGGGGAAGCGGATGCCGGATTGGAGCGCGGACGGGGCTTCGCTCAGTCCAGCAGCTCGACCGCCATCGCAGTCGCCTCGCCGCCGCCGATGCACAGCGAAGCCAGGCCGCGGCGCGCGCCACGCGCCTCGAGCGCCGAGAGAAGGGTGGCGAGCACGCGCGCGCCGCTGGCGCCGATCGGATGGCCGAGCGCACAGGCGCCGCCATTGACGTTGAGCGCGGCGTGGTCGAGCCCGAGTTCCTTCATCGCGATCATCGCGACTGCGGCGAAGGCTTCGTTCACTTCGAACAGGTCGACGTCGCCGATCTCCCAGCCGGCCCTGGCGAGCGCCTTCTTCATCGCGAAGACCGGTGCGGTGGTGAAGCGCGCCGGGGCATGGGCATGGGCGGCATGCGAGACGATGCGGGCGACCGGAGTCAGGCCGAGCCTTTCCGCCACGCTCAGCCGCGTCATCACCAGCGCTGCCGCGCCGTCCGAGATCGAGGAGGCGTTGGCGGCGGTGATCGTGCCGTCCTTGGCGAAAGCGGGCTTGAGGCTCGGGATCTTGGAGGGCTCGCCCTTCAGCGGCTGCTCGTCCTTGTCGACCGTCTCGACGCCCTTGCGGCCCTTCACCTCC
>ERZ778025.1393-NODE-1393-length-17889-cov-4.169508_pt1 | contig 17889 bp, 17 predicted proteins | sample MGYA00375755_ERZ778025 | MGnify/ENA primary metagenome ERZ778025 (study PRJEB29350, sample SAMN05389825) | bioreactor metagenome | isolation source: Thiocyanate bioreactor | place: South Africa: University of Cape Town | collected 2014-03-17 ... | reverse complement strand
GCGCCGCCTGAACGCAGGCGTCAGTCGTTGGAGGGCGGAGATAACAGCCACTACCCGTCCTCCTGGTAGAGCAAGGCCAGAAAACCCGAGAGGCCACCCACGCAGACGGGTAACCACGCGGCAGCGAGCGGATGCATCAACTCGGCCTTGCTTAAATCCTCAGTTACTTTCGACAGGACATAGAGCAGAAACCCTGCTGCAACGCCACTCAAAACCATCTTTTGCACGCCGCCGAACCGGAAGAACCGAAGGCTGACGGCAGCTGCCAACAACACCATTGCAGCCAGCAAAAACGGCCGTGCAATCAGCTTTTCATACTGCAGGCGGTATCCCGCCATGGTCTGTCCGGAGTTCTGGGACGACTGGATGTAGTCCGGGAGTTGCCAAAAAGACACAGTTTCGGGCGTGGCGAAGCTGTTGCGGATCTGCGCCATGACCAGGGTCGTGGCCAGGGTTGCGGTGGCTTCCTCGACCATGGGATTGTCGAGGTTATAGCGCCGCACGCCTTTGAAGACCCAGCGCCCCGGTTCAAGGGTGGCCTCGTTGGCCTCGATTCGCTCCTTGAAGGTCCCTGACGGATCGTAACGGTACACCGTGATGCCGGTCAGCAGCGCGCCCTGTCCGACGCTGCGGGCAGCGTTGATGATGCTTTGCCCTTCGCTGGTCGACTGGTTGAGCCAGAAGCCCGCGCCATCCTGCGGCGCGCTGTCGGTGAAGAGCTTGGCTTCCATTCTCTTGCCGCGTTCCAGCATCTCCGCCGTTACGGGGTTGTAGACCGTGGTTGCCAGAATCCCGAGCAGGAGGGCGCTGACGAGGGCGGGGGTCGTGAACTGCCACGCCGAAATCCCTGCGGCGCGGGCGATCACGAGTTCAAGCCGCCGCGACAGCGCCAGGAACGACACCATCGCGCCGATCAGGATGCAGAACGGCATCAGCTTTTCGAGCGTCAGCGGAACGCGGAAAAATGCGGTCTGTGCAACGAACAGGACGGGCACATTCGGCAGACTGCTCGCCCGGCGCATCAGCTCGATGTAATCGACCGTGATCACCAGAAAGAAGATCGCGCCAAACGTTCCGAGCGCTGCGATGACGAAACGCGCGGCGAAATAACGGGCAAGGATGGTTGTCACCATGCGCGGGATCGCCTCATGCAGATGCATGCCGCCGGACAAGCCGTGCGGTCGCAAGAACCCGAACGGACAGTGGCGCTTCTGTCCGAAAAACTGTGGTGCCGAGTGACCCCATCAGGCGGCGATATCCCCAAATCCAGCCGGTTCTCCGCCCTGCGCCCAGACCTTTTAAAAGGTCCCCCACGGGCGCTGGGCCGGATCTTTCCGGCACATTCTTAGTTCATAGCATCCCTTTGATCGGTCAACAAAATGGCTGTGCTAGGGCTGACCGCTCCGCGTGGTTAATAAATCATTTGACGTGGCATTCCGGCCACGCGCCCGGAGGCCGAATCCTGCCACGCCGCAGGCATGCGCCCGAGCCGGTTGGCAGCGCCAGCGGGAAGGCGTCATAGTGGGATGTCCGGCCAGATTCTGGCCTATTTGGAGGATTTGCTAATGCCCGACGCCGTCAAGGTCGGCTTCGTTCCGTTTTCTGCCGCCCCGCGCGGTGTTCTCGCGGTCTTTTGCGACGATACGCTGAAGCTTGGCCCGGCCACAGCCAAGGCGCTTGGCGTGGCCGCGAGCGTCGTGAAGCGCGCCGCCGCCGCCAACCAGTTCAAGGGCAAGAGCGGGGCCGTCCTCGACATTCTGGCACCGGAAGGGCTGAAGGTCGGTCGTCTGATCGTGCTGGGCACCGGCAAGTCCGCGTCGCTCAAGGATGGCGACTTCATTAAATTCGGCGGCAAGATCGCATCCAAGATCACGGCCGGAACCGAGACTGTTACGATTCTCGCTGAACTGCCGTCGGGCGCGATGAAGGCTTCTCAGGCGGCGGGTATCGCCTCGGGCGTGCGAATGCGCGCATATCGATTCGACCGCTACAAGACCAGGAACAAGGACGGCGACAACGCGCCGATGCGCACCCAGTTTTCCGTCGCGGTGGCTGACGTCGCCGCAGCACGGAAGGCTTTCTCGCCCGAGAACCATGTGGTCGATGGCGTTCTGCTGGCGCGCGATCTGGTCAACGAGCCGCCGAATGTGCTTTTCCCCGCCGAATTCGCGCGCCGCGCGACGCAGTTGCGCAAGCTCGGCGTGAAAGTCGAGGTGCTCGACGTCAAGGCCATGACCGCTCTCGGCATGGGCGCGCTGCTCGGTGTCTCGCAGGGTTCCGAGCATGACGGCCGCATGGTCGTCATGCGCTGGAACGGCGGCAAGGCCGGCGAGCAGCCGGTCGCCTTCATCGGCAAGGGTGTCTGTTTCGATACCGGCGGTATCTCCATCAAGCCCGCGGGCGGCATGGAGGACATGAAGGGCGACATGGGCGGCGCGGCCTGCGTGGTCGGCCTGATGCATGCGCTCGCGGCGCGCAAGGCGAAGGTGAACGTCATCGGCGCGATCGGCCTTGTCGAGAACATGCCGGACGGCAATGCGCAGCGTCCCGGAGATATCGTCACATCGATGTCGGGCCAGACCATCGAGATCATCAATACCGACGCGGAAGGCCGCCTCGTGCTCGCCGACGTGCTCTGGTACGTGGCCAAGAAGCACAAGCCGAAATTCATGGTCGATCTCGCCACCCTGACAGGCGCGATTCTGGTCGCGCTCGGCGTCGAGTATGCCGGCATGTTCTCGAACGACGACAAACTCGCGGAGCGTCTGACCGCGGCGGGGCAGGAGACCGGCGAGCGCGTCTGGCGCATGCCGCTCGGCCCCGAATACGACAAGCAGATCGATTCGCAGTTCGCCGACATGAAAAACACCGGCACACGCAACGGCGGCTCGATCACGGCGGCGCAGTTCCTGCAGCGCTTCGTGGACGAAACGCCGTGGGCGCATCTCGACATCGCGGGCACCGCGATGGGCGTGCCCGCATCCGATCTCAGCCGCAGTTGGGGATCGGGCTACGGCGTGCGCCTGCTGAACAGGCTGGTTGCCGACAACTACGAAGCGAAGAAGTAAGGCAGAGCCGTCATTGCGAGGAGCGCTTGCGACGAAGCAATCCATACTTGTGCAAATGGATTGCTTCGCTTCGCTCGCAATGACGGGCCAACACAGTCAGACACGGCCGCCATGACCGAAGTCCTGTTCTATCATCTGCAAGACATGACGCTCGAGAGGGTGTTGCCGCCGTTGCTTGAGAAATCGCTTGAGCGTGGATGGCGCGTGGCCGTGCAGGCCGGGTCCGAGGAGCGGGCGGACGCGCTCGACGCACATCTGTGGACCTATCGCGACGATTCCTTTCTGCCGCATGGAACCTGGCGCGACAGCGACGTATTGAACCAGCCGGTTGTGCTTGTCCTGGATGAAGGCAATCCGAACAACGCCACTGTCCGCTTCATCGTCGATAGCGCGGGATTGCCCAAGGATTGTGCGACCTATGAGCGGATCGTGATGGTCTTTAACGGCGATGACGATGAAGCGCTTGGCGCAGCGCGCGCGGCGTGGACCGACGGCAAGTCGCGCGGTCTCGATCTCACATACTGGCAGGCCGACGAACGCGGCAGATGGCAGAAGCGCGCTTAATGCGTGCGCGCGTTGAGACGGTGAACGCTCATCGGAAGTTGATCCGATAAGCAGGCCGATCCTGCGGCACTGTTAACAATACGGTCTTTTTTCGTTGACCTGACTGTCGGTTAGCCACCATGGTGCCGCAAAGGGATGGTGGAAGGCGGGTTCGCGCGACGAGAGCAAGGTGTTTCCCTCTCTCAATCGCAGGACTCGCAAGTGGTTGTTTATGCATTTGCTTTAAGGCATGAGCAGGTTCCGGAAAGCGCCGTCGGGGTGCTGAAGTTGGTGTGAGAACGAATTTGAACATCCCGCGTAAAGGCATCTCCGCACGGCATCTGGCAGCCCTCGTTATCGTGGCGCCGATGGTTTCCGGCTGCAGCGGATTCAGCGGACTGTCGGATTTCTCCATGAAAGACCAGGAGTGGTTCGCGCGTCCCGGCCGGATCTTCAAGGCGGGCAACAGCCGCATCGAAACACCGCCGTTGACGCCGACCGCGGAGATCACCCCGAACGATCTGGTTTCATCCGATGGCGCGTGCGCGGGCATGCCTGCGCCGAGCCCGACGGACGCCAATGCGAACGCGTCGCCGGAAGCTGTCCCGGTGGTTCCGGCCGCACCGCCTGTCGCGCTCGGCCATACCGAATGTGACGTGGTGCGCGGCATCGGCGTTGCACCGGACAACGTCAACATGTCGAACAACGAGCGCGGCGACCGCGTCGCGCTGATCACATGGATGCATGGGCCAAGGCCCGGCGCATATACTTTCACGTCGGGACGCCTAACGTCGATCGAGCGCGTCGATGTGCCCGAACCTCCGAAGCCCGCTCGCCCCGCAAAGAGAAAGCGCGGCTGATCTTTAAATCCTCATGGTGAGGAGTGAGGCAAAGCCTCGCGTCTCGAACCATGAGTGAAAGATAAAAAGCTTCTTCATTGACACGAATTCATCCTTCGAGACGCGCGCAAGCGCGCTCCTCAGATGAGGATCGCGCCCTCAGCTTGCGGCTTCGTCGTAGGACGAACTCGCTTCGAGCCATGAATCTTCGGCGCGCTGCAGCGCCTCGCTGGCGCTGGCGCGGGCCTTGGTCAACTGTGCGGCCTGCTTGGGATCGCGCTTGAACAAATCGGGCAGCGCAAGTGCCGCATCAATCTTCGCGATGATGCCGGTGATCCGTTCGATCTCGCTTTCGGCATGGGCGATTTGCTGCTTGAGCGGAACGCGCTTTTCGCCCTTGGGACGCGCAGGCTTTTCGCGGCTGGTTGTTTCGCGGCCGGACGTGCGCATGCCGCGCGCCGTCAGCACGGAGCGGCGATAGTCGTCGAGGTCGCCGTCGTAAGGCGTCACCGCGCGATCCGCCACCACCCACAATTGATCCGCGCAGGCTTCGATCAGATAGCGGTCGTGTGAAACCATGATGATCGCGCCGGGGAAGTCGTTGATGGCTTCCGCCAGCGCCGGGCGGCTGTCGATGTCGAGATGGTTGGTCGGCTCGTCGAGGATGATCATGTTCGGACCGTAGAAGGTCGCGAGCCCGAGCAACAGCCGCGCCTTTTCGCCGCCCGACAGCGAACTCACTTTGGTATCGCCCGCCTTGCCGGAAAAGCCGATGGCGCCGACCCGCGCGCGAACCTTGGTTTCGGTCTCGTTCGGCATCAGCCGGCGCAGGTGATCGTAGGCGGAGCCGTCAAGATCAAGCTCATCAGTCTGGTGCTGCGCGAAATAGCCGACCGACAGGCTGGCGGCGCGCACCACCTTGCCCGAGAACGGCGCAAGCTTGCCCGCCAGCAATTTCACCAGCGTCGATTTGCCGTTGCCGTTAGCGCCGAGCAGGGCGATGCGGTCGTCGTTGTCGATGCGCAGCGTGACCTTGTTGAGCACGGGCTTGTCCGGGTCGTACCCGACCGACACGCCATCGACGGCGATGATCGGCGGCGACAGAAGCTTCTCCGGCTCCGGGAATGTGATCTCGCGCACGTCCTGCGTCACCAGCGCCGTCACCGGCTTCATGCGTTCCAGCATCTTGACGCGGGACTGCGCCTGCTTTGCTTTCGACGCTTTCGCCTTGAAGCGGTCCACGAACGCCTGAAGCCGCTTGCGCTCGTCCATCTGCTTCTTGGCGTGCTTCGCGTCGAGCATCTCGCGCGTCGCGCGCTGTTCCTCGAACGAGGAATAGGTGCCCTTGTAGAGCGTCAGCTTGCCGCGATCGAGATGCAGGATCTGATCGACCGAGGTGTCGAGCAGGTCGCGGTCGTGGCTGATGACGATGACGGTGCGCGGATAGCTGGCGAGGTGATCCTCAAGCCAGAGCGTGCCTTCGAGATCGAGATAGTTGGTAGGTTCGTCCAGCAGCAAGAGGTCGGGGGCTGCAAACAAAGTCGCTGCCAAGGCCACGCGCATGCGCCAGCCGCCGGAGAATTCCTGACAGGCGCGCGCCTGATCCTCGGCGGAAAATCCGAGGCCCGACAGGATGGCGGCCGCGCGGGCAGGCGCGGAGTGGGCATCAATGTCCACCAACCGGGTCTGGATGTCGGCGATACGGTTCGGGTCGGTAGCGGTCTCGGCTTCGTGCAGCAGTGCGGTTCGTTCCAGATCGGCCTTGAGCACCACGTCGATCAGGCTTTCCGGACCGTCGGGAGCTTCCTGCGCCAGACTTCCGACGGTCCAGCGCGGCGGGATGGTGATGGAGCCGGTTTCCGTGGGCAGATCGCCGCGAATGGCATGAAACAGCGTGGATTTGCCGACGCCGTTGCGGCCGACAAAGCCGACCCGTGCGCCCGGCACGATCTGCACCGTGCTCTGGTCGATCAACAGCCGTCCGGCGATCCGGATCGAAATGTCATTGATGGAAAGCATGGCGGGCTTTTACGGAACAGGCCGCCGAACGCAACAGCTTTATCAGGCTGAATCACTGAGGTTGCGCGTCAAATGGACAAACCCCGTCGCGCCGTAAGAAGCCGGCGCGCGGGAAATTCAATGCGTGTCGTTTTCCATCGTGGGGATGATCGAGGGTGTCTGTTCGCGATCCAGTTCAGGCAGACGCGCGATCAGTTCGCCCAGCCGTTCGGAGATGTTCTGCGGCTCGCGTCCCAATGCATCGCGCAGTCTCTCGCCGATGCCTTGCAAGACGGCTTCGCTGTGGATGTGGTCCAGTTGCACAACCGGAGCATTCAATCGGTTCGTCATGGCAAGCTCCAATTCGCTTCAAGCTTGATTCAATATCATGAGACCAATGCAGCAGGGCGCCGTTCGTTCATGCGTTCTTCCGGCATGGTTTGAAATGGGTAAAAATTTAAAGACCGGGAACATGGAACCCGAAATGCAAAAAGACCGGCTGCCTTGGCAACCGGTCTTTGCAGTTTCAGAGGGGAAGAATCAGTAGCAGCGATTCACGGTCCGCCAGCGCGGTCCCCACGGCGTGGCGACAAGGCGGCGCTGATAGCATCCCGCGTAGCTGCCGTAGTAACGCGGGGCGAAGCCGAAACGCGGACCGCCCCAGTTGCGGTGGCCGTGATAGCCATAGCTTCCGCCATACAGCGGACGGACGCTGTGCCATTCGCGCGCCGATGCATCGGAGGCGGTGAACGCCGTTGCGCCGAGCGCCGCGACCGCGGCGCATGCGAGGATGAGTTTCCGGATCATGATGGTCTCCTTGTGAGAGGCAATGAGGGCGAACGCCGATGGCTGACAATTGTTCGGCGGCCGATGGTCGATGCCCTCACGCTAGGCCGGTGGCCCTGAACTGCGGCGGTATGGCGCGGTCAGAGAACATTCATCTCGATGAAATTGTTGTAAGTCTTGCGGGAGGCTGCCGACAACGGTATCGGGAGCGGGGTGCCGTCCATGCCGGACGCAGCGGCTGGTATACCAGCTTGCCGATGCACCACCGCGCCGTTATAAGCGCGGCAACCTCCAACATTGTTTCAAGGACACAAGACCATGGCGATTGAGCGCACCTTTTCGATCATCAAGCCCGACGCGACCGCGCGCAATCTGACCGGCGCCGTCAATGCCATCATCGAGAAGGCCGGACTTCGCATCGTTGCCCAGAAGCGCATCTTGATGACCCGCGCGCAGGCCGAAACCTTCTACGCCGTTCACAAGGCGCGCCCGTTCTTCGGCGAACTCGTCGACTTCATGATTTCCGGACCGGTGGTGGTTCAGGTTCTTGAAGGCGAAGGCGCGATCCTGAAGTACCGCGATGTGATGGGCGCGACCGATCCGTCGAAGGCCGCCGAAGGCACCATCCGCAAGGCGCACGCCAAGTCGATCGGCGAAAACTCCGTGCATGGTTCGGACGCTCCGGAAACGGCGGTCGTCGAAATCGCTCAGTTCTTCTCGGGGAATGAAATCGTCGGCTGATCATAACAGCCGCCAACAGCAAGTGGTCGGGGGGCCTTCGCCGTGGACTCGTTGATGCAGATTTTCGATCCAGCGCATATCAGCGCCTGGTTCGTTCAGTTCGAGAATGAAATCCAGCACCCTCAGTTCTGGGTGGCGCTGACCAAGATCATCTGGATCAACGTCCTGCTCTCCGGTGACAACGCGCTCGTGATCGCGCTGGCCTGCCGCAACCTGCAGCCCAAGCAGCGGGTCTGGGGCATGATTCTCGGCGCGGGCGTCGCTGTCCTGCTTCGTGTCATCTTCACCGGCATCGTCGCCTCGCTGATGGCGATGCCGTACCTGAAGCTGATCGGTGGTCTTGCGCTGCTCGTGATCGCGGCCAAGCTGCTGGTTCCCGAAAAGGAAGACGAAGACGGCGTGCAGGCGGCGGCCCATCTGTGGGCTGCCGTGCGTATCGTCGCCGTCGCCGACATCATCATGAGCCTCGACAACGTGATCGCGGTTGCGGCCGCGGCCAACGGCAGTCTGGTGCTCATGATGCTCGGACTAGCGATCAGCATTCCGATGATCGTCGCCGGTGCTGCGCTGATCATGGCGCTGCTGGATCGTCTGCCCGCGCTGGTATGGCTGGGTGCGGCGCTGCTCGGCTGGATCGCGGGCGAGGTGATTGCCACCGATCCGGCGGTCGCGCCATGGCTGCATCGTGCCCTCGGCGGTCACATCGCCCTCGATATCGACACGACCTCGACGCTCTTCGGCTTCGCCAAGCAGCTCAAGTTCAACGGCGAGATCGGGGAGATCGTTCTGGCGCTGCTCGGCGTGATCGTGGTTCTGGTGGTCGGTTCGATCTGGCGCAAGCGCGCCTTGAGCGAACATCACGAAGCCCCTGCCGCGGCGGCGTAATTCAGTTCGGCAACAACATGATGCCGCTCCGGTGAAACCGGGGCGGCATTGCTGTGTTTATACATTGTGCTGGTTAGACAGGTCGAACGGCTGCCTGCCTTTGGCGGCTCACCACTTCAATTCGACGCCGACCGTTCCCTGATGCGATTCGAACCCGCTGCGGAATTTGCCGTCGTAGTTGGCATAAAGCCTGACGGTGTTGCTCACGATCCATGAGGCTGCTGCACCGGCATCCGCGCCGTTGCGGCTTTCGCGCACGCCAGCGACGCTGATGGCGTTGTTGCCCAGGCTGACCTGAACGTCGCCGATATTCTGCACGAAGTTATCGACGAACTTGCCATAGGCGGACACATCGATGGCCTGCTGGCCGATGATCCAGTAGTGGCCGACCTCGGCGCCCGCCAGCACGCGCGCCCGTTCGCCATGGGAATCCGCAACCGACACTGGAAGCGTGCCGCCGAATTCCCTGTAACCGTCGGTGCGGGCCGAGATGTATTCGAGCGCGACCTTGGGCACGATCCGGCTCTGGCCGAACGACCAGGAGTAGTTGAGTTCACCGAGCACGCCATCGATGTTGCCGCGATAGTTGGCGGCGGCGGTTCCGAGCGCGGTCGCGCGCAATGCATTGATCTGAGCGAAGCCGTGCACGGCGGCCAGCGCCATGCCCCACGGTCCATTCACGTAGGATGCATTGACGCCGATCTGGGTCATGTTCAGCGCCGCGCTTTGCAGCGCCAGCGGCACGTCGATCTGCGTGCGGCTCTGGTCCGCCGAAAAGCCGATGTTCAGACCGGGCGCGATGGTCGCGCCAATGCCGCCCACGACGCCGATGGTGGAGCGCTTGTCGCCGACGAACGTGCCTTGCGCACCGGTGCGTGCGCCGATGCCATAGCTTTCGGCCCAGGTGCGATAAAGCGGCTCGGCGGTGCTTTGCGATGCGCCGCCACCGCCGGAATTGTTTCGCATTGCGAATCCGTAAGTCGCTTCGCGGTTCATACGCTGGAGAAAGCTGCTGCCGATATCGAACTGGGAGGCGGTAACGGCGAATTGCGAGTTGTTGTCGGTGGCGTTTGGAATCGGAGCGAACTGCGCGTGGGCATTAGACGATGCGCAGGCGGTCGCGGTGGCCGCCACCGCAAATGCCAGTTTCATCCGGCCCAGATTTGTCCGCTGAATTGTCATAAGAAACGGAACTCAAAAGGAATTTGCGCAATCGTCGATGAGATTTGCCCTGAATCCCGCGATGGCGTCAACGCACCGGAGCTGAGAGAAGAGGCGTTGCCGCTGGTCTGTGTTGGCGCTGCCACACGCCAAATGCCGGATTTGACGCGGTCTGGAATTCTTCCAAACCGGGCATGAGGCTTGCTAAGCCGAAATTTTCGTGTTGGGATCGCCGCCGCAATCGGATCTGGGCCGTTCGGCTGTGTGTTTGGAAGACAGAAAAACCTGCAAAAATCAGGAAGCCCGCTAACAGCGCGGCACGCAAAGCGCGTGGCCGCGTCTATTTTTATTTGGGACGAGGAGACGGACGTTGGCAAAAGGTATGGTCAAATGGTTCAACCCGACAAAGGGTTACGGGTTCATCAAGCCTGCGGTGGGTGACAAGGACGTGTTCGTGCACATCTCGGCGGTGGAGCGCGCGGGGCTGACGACCCTCAATGAAAACCAGACGATTGAATACGAACTGGTCGAAAATCGCGGCAAGTCGTCAGCGGAGAACCTGAAGATTTCCTGACCGTCGCATGATCGCTTTTGATTTCCCCGGCCGTCGCGCCGGGGATTTTTGTTTTTGGGCCCGCTCTGGTTTTGAACTTTGCGTGATGGGTTTTTGGCCCTGTGAACCTTGTCGCGTCCGATGCATTGCTCCGGCATGCGAGGGACCGATCATGCATGCGAATATCCGGACTGTTCTTCTGCTCACCGCGGCCGCTTTGACGCTCGGCGCCTGCAACGAAAAAGCCGACGTTCCAATCGCGCAAGGCTACGGTCCGGAACCGGCTTTGCCTGCGCCCAAGCATAACTGGATTCCCACCGTCAATGTCGCGAAGGCGATCGGCTGGCCGTCGGGCGAGAAGCCCAAAGCGGCCGATGGTTTTGCGGTCGCGGCTTTCGCATCGGAGCTCGACCATCCGCGCTCATTGTTCGTGCTGCCCAATGGCGACATTCTCGTTGCCGAAACCAATGCGCCGCCGAAGCCGGACGACAGCGGCGGCATCCGCGGCTTTTTCGAGAAATACGCGATGGGGAAGGCGGGAGCTTCGACGCCGAGCGCCAACCGGATCACGCTGCTTCGCGATGCGGATGGTGACGGCAAGGCCGAAACGCGGACCGTTTTTCTGGAAGGGCTGAACTCGCCATTCGGAATGGCACTTGTCGGCAATGACTTCTATGTCGCCAACAGCGATGCGGTGATGAAGTTCACCTATCGCGACGGCGACACGAAGATCACAACGCCCGGCGTCAAGGTTGCCGATCTGCCCGGCGGACGCATCAATCACCACTGGACAAAAGATCTGGTCGCAAGTCCTGACGGCACCAAGCTCTATGCCACCGTCGGCTCCAACAGCAATGTCGGCGAGAACGGCATCGATGCGGAGAAGAACCGTGCGGGAATTCTCGAAATCGATATCGCCACCGGATCGTCGCGGGTGTTTGCGTCGGGGCTGCGCAATCCGAACGGACCGTCATGGCAGCCGCAGAGCGGCGCACTTTGGGTTGCGGTCAATGAGCGCGACGAAATCGGCAGCGACCTCGTTCCCGATTATATGACGTCGGTGAAGGACGGCGGCTTCTACGGCTGGCCTTACAGCTACTACGGCCAGCACGTGGATACGCGGGTGAATCCGCAGCGGCCAGACCTTGTGGCGAAGGCGATCGTGCCGGACTACGCGCTCGGCCCCCACACAGCGTCGCTCGGATTGACCTTCTATCAGGGCGAACTGTTTCCGGCGGCCTATCAGAACGGCGCGTTCGTCGGCCAGCATGGATCGTGGAACCGGAATCCGCGCAGCGGCTACAAGGTGATCTTCGTGCCCTTCAAGGACGGCATGCCGTCCGGACCGCCGCAGGACATCCTGACCGGCTTCCTCAATGACAACGGTGAGGCGCGGGGCAGGCCAGTCGGCGTCAAGATCGACAAGAAGGGTGCGCTGCTGGTGGCGGACGATGTCGGGAATGTCGTGTGGCGTGTAACGCCTGCGGCGCGGTCGGCGGCTAGATAACTTCAGGCGAAATCAAAGCGTCGTCGGGGCTGCCTTTGGCATCCGTCACGCAGCGGCCGTTCGCAAGACGCGCATTGCCGCTGGCTACGAGGCGCAGGGAGTCCGGATAGATCCGGTGTTCGACCCCGAGCACGCGGGCGGCCAGCGTGTCTGGTGTATCATTATCCAGCACCGCGACCGCGCCCTGCATGACGATCGGGCCGGAGTCCATTTCCGGCACGACGAAATGGACTGTTGCGCCATGGATTTTCACGCCATCGGCCAGGGCCCGTTCGTGGGTATGAAGGCCCTTGTAGGAGGGCAGCAGAGCAGGGTGGATGTTGATCATCCGCCCGTCCCATTGCCTGACGAACCATGGCGTCAGGAGGCGCAGAAATCCGGCGAGGCAGACCAGTTCGATGTTGTGAGCGACGAGCGTGTCCTGCAGTTTCCGCTCGAAGGCCTCGCGGTCCTTGCCGAACGGCTTGCTCTCGATGGTCGCGGTTTCGATGCCGGCTTCGCTTGCCTTCGCGAGTCCCGCGGCACCGGCGATGTTCGAGAGCACCAGAACGATCTCGGCCGGAAAGTCCTGCGCCTTCGCGGCTTCGATCAGCGCGGTCATGTTCGAGCCGCGCCCCGAGATCAGAATGGCGACGCGGCGCTTTGCCATGTCAGTCCGCCAGACCGAGATGGCCGTCGTAGATCACGCGTTCGTCGCTTGAGGCTTCCACGACCTCACCGAGATCGACTACACGTTCGCCGGCTTCGGCAAACGTATCCATGACCTCGACAAGCTGCTCGCGCTTGACGATGGCGACCATGCCGATGCCGCAGTTGAACGTGCGCAGCAGCTCGAGTTCGGCGATGTTGCCTTCGGCTGCCAGCCACTTGAACACGGGTAGCACGGGCACGGCGCTCAGATCGATGCGGACGCCGAGATGCTTTGGCAGCACCCGAGGAATGTTGTCGGTGAATCCGCCGCCGGTGATATGGGCGAGGCCCTTCACCGCACCGGTCTTGCGGATCGCCGCGAGACACGACTTCACATAGAGCTTGGTCGGCGCGAGCAGGGCCGCACCGAGCGTCATCACTGGCGCGAACGGCGCGGGTGCGTCGAACGCGACGCCGGACTGCTCGACGACTTTTCGCACCAGCGAGAAGCCGTTGGAGTGAACGCCCGAGGAGGCGAGGCCGATCACGGCGTCGCCGGGACCGATGTCCTTGTGCGGCAGCAGCGTGCCGCGCTCGGCTGCGCCGACGGCGAAGCCTGCCAGATCGTAGTCGCCGTCCTTGTAGAGGCCGGGCATTTCGGCGGTTTCGCCGCCGATCAGCGCGCAGCCGGATTCGCGGCAGCCTTCGGCAACACCCGCCACGATCGAGGCGGTGGCCTCAGGGTCGAGCTTGCCGCAGGCGAAGTAGTCCAGGAAGAACAAGGGTTCGGCGCCCTGGACCACGAGATCGTTGACCGACATGGCCACGAGATCGATGCCGATGCCGCCATGAATCCCGGTCTCGATGGCGATCTTGACCTTGGTTCCAACGCCATCGGTGGCGGCGACAAGGATCGGGTCCTTGAAACCGGCCGCTTTCAGGTCGAACAGGCCGCCGAATCCGCCGATTTCGGCATCAGCACCCGCCCGCGCGGTAGCGCGAACCATGGGTTTGATAAGGTCCACGAGCCGATTTCCGGCGTCGATATCGACGCCGGCGGACGAGTAGGTCAGGCCGGATTTCTGATCGGTCATGCCAAGTTTCCAAGGGTTAGCCGGTGGTTACGTCGTATTTCATGCTGGCGCAATGGCCGGAACGGCCGGCTGTGCATAGCTGCGGGAAATGCGGCCGATAGTCCGGGTGGCAATCCTATGCAAGGGGCGGCCGGGTCGCTAAAACCAAGTGAGCCGGGAAAAAGCGCGTGAATCTGCCGAATATCATTACCCTTATCCGCATCCTGCTGGTGCCGGTCATCGTCTGGGCGATTGCGTCGAACCAGATGACCATCGCTTTCTTTATCTTTGTGGCCGCCGGGGTCAGCGACGCCATCGACGGTTTTCTCGCCAAGCGCTTCAACATGACCACTGAGATCGGCGCGTTGCTCGATCCTGTCGCGGACAAGGCGCTGCTGGTGTCGATCTATGTCACCCTCGGTATCTCGGGAGATATTCCCCGTTGGCTGGTCATACTGGTCGTGTCACGCGACTTCATGATCGTCGGCGCGGTCATCATTTCCTGGATTCTCGACAATCCCGTCCCGATGAAACCTTTGATGGTGTCCAAGCTTAACACCGTGGCCCAGGTGTCCTTCGCGGCGCTGGTGCTTGCGTCGCTGGGCTTCCAGTTCACCGCGTCGCCTTACGAGATCATTCTCGCGGGATGCGTGACCGTGCTGACGCTGTTGTCCGTGTCATTCTATCTCGTGGAATGGGCGCGCCACATGAGCACCACAGCGCCCATTCCGTGATACGATTCCGTTGTTCGATGTTGCGTAAGCCGGATCGTCCGGTCAGGAGTTTTGCGTGGTAGCCCGCGTCCGCCCCCGTCAATTGGTCCTGGCATTGCCGCATGCGGAAAGCCTGACGCGCGACAACTTCATGGAAGGCGCGGCGAATGCGCAGGCGCTTGCGCTTGTCGATGCGTGGCCGGACTGGCCGAACCGCGTCATGATGCTGGTCGGACCCGAGGGCAGCGGCAAAAGCCATCTGGCGGCGATCTGGGCGGCGGAGGCGGGCGCGCGATCGGTTTCGGCCCAGACACTGACGCCGGACAATGTGCCGGGCGAACTTGCCACCGGAGCGCTGGTGGTGGACGATCTTGATCCGGCGTCGTTCGACGAGCGGGCGCTGTTCCATCTGCTCAATCTGGCCCGTGAAGACGAGGCCTATGTCCTGATGACGGGGCGGACGCTGCCGTCGGCGTTCCCGGTCGCACTGCGCGACCTGCGTTCGCGGCTGCGGGCGGTGTCCGTGGTGACGCTGGCACCGCCGGACGATCATCTCTTCCGGGCGCTGATCGTGAAATTGTTCGCGGACCGGCAGACGATCGTGGACGAAAGCGTGGTGAGCTATCTCGCCACCCGCATCGAGCGCTCGTCCGCGGCGGCGCGCCAGGCGGTCGAAGCGCTGGACCACGAAGCCCTGCGTCAGGGGCGGGCCGTGACCCAGGCGCTGGCGGCCGAGGTTCTGAAAGATCCTGCGGCCTGACGGCGCAGGGCTCCGATCCTGGGCTTGGTCCTTAACCAGTCCCGGCGCATCATGTCATCGAACTGTCACGCGATTGGCACATTGTGTCTGTGAAGAATGTCCACACTTCCGGCCGTCGGCACAAATAGGATTTCGGTTCATGGATTCCGCGCAAGGCACTGTTAAAAAAGAAGAAGTTGCGGAAATTGCGCCCGAAAACCTGATCCGGACCAGTCCGGAGCGCTTTATCAACCGCGAGTTGTCCTGGCTGCATTTCAACCGGCGCGTGCTGGAAGAGTCGGTCAATCCCAACCACCCGGCGCTGGAGCGGGTCCGGTTCCTCTCCATCTCCGCCAACAACCTCGATGAATTCTTCATGGTTCGCGTCGCGGGCCTCAAGGCTCAGGTCCGCGAAGGCATCGTCGAGCGCAGCCCGGACGGTTCCACGCCGGCCGAGCAGCTTGTCCAGATCAACGAGACGGTTTCCAAGCTTGCCAATGACCAGCAGGCCATCTGGCGCGATCTTCGCAGCATGTTGTCCGACGTCGGCATCGTTCTGGTCGATGGCAAGGACGTCACCAAGAGCGAAGGCAACTGGATCGAAGACCATTTCCTTCACAACATCTTCCCGCTGCTGACGCCGCTGGCGATCGACCCGGCGCATCCGTTCCCGTTCATTCCGAGCCTCGGCTTCACCATCGCGCTGCATCTCGTGCGCGACTCCGACGGCAAGGCGATGAACGCGCTGATCCGCATGCCGGGCAAGATCGACCGCTTCATTCGCTTGCCCGCAGCCAAGGACGGCTCGGTGCGCCTCATTACGCTGGAGCAGGCGACCGGCCTGTTCATCGGGCGATTGTTCCCGGGCTACACGGTCAAGGGAAGGGGCGCGTTCCGCATCATCCGCGACTCCGAACTGGAAATCGAGGAAGAGGCCGAGGATCTCGTCCGTTTGTTCGAGTCGGCACTGAAGCGCCGCCGCCGCGGATCGGTGATCCGTCTCGAAATCGAAGCGACCATGCCGGACGATCTGCGCGCCTTCGTGCAGCGCGCGCTGTCCACGCCGGACGACGATGTGATGCTGGTGGACGGCGTGCTCGCGATGAACGAACTGTCGCAACTGACACGGCTCGATCGTCCCGACCTCGAATTCACGCCCTACGTGCCGCGCCATCCCGAACGCGTGCGCGACCACGGCGGAGACATCTTCGCCGCGATCCGGCAGAAGGACCTCATCGTCCACCATCCGTATGAATCGTTCGACGTCGTGGTGCAGTTCCTGCAGCAGGCGGCGCGCGACCCCGACGTCGTCGCCATCAAGCAGACGCTGTACCGCACCTCGCGCGATTCACCGATCGTGCGGACGCTTGCGGAAGCGGCCGAAGCCGGCAAGTCGGTGACGGCGCTGGTCGAACTGAAGGCGCGGTTCGACGAGGAAGCCAACATCCGCTGGGCGCGCGACCTTGAGCGCGCGGGCGTGCAGGTGGTTTATGGCTTTCTCGAACTCAAGACCCACGCCAAGCTGTCGCTGGTGGTTCGTCGCGAAGGCGCGGGCCTGACGACTTACGTCCATGCGGGCACCGGCAACTATCATCCGGTCACCGCGCGTATCTACACTGATCTGTCATACTTCACGTCGGACCCGGTGATCGCGCGCGATGCGGCGCGCGTGTTCAACTACATCACCGGTTACGCCGAGCCGCGCGATATCGAGAAGATGGGCGTGTCGCCGCTGACGTTGCGCAAGCGGATGCTCGAGCACATCCACGGCGAAATCAATCATGCGCGGCACGGCAAGCCCGGGGCGATCTGGCTGAAGATGAATTCGCTGGTCGATCCGGAGATCATCGACGCGCTTTATGATGCGTCGCAGGCCGGGGTCTCCATCGATCTCGTGATCCGCGGAATCTGCTGCCTGCGGCCCGGCGTGCCCGGCCTGTCGGAAAACATCCGGGTCAAGTCGATCATCGGCCGGTTCCTGGAACACGGGCGAATCTACTGTTTCGGCATGGGCCACGGCCTGCCGAGTGCGAAGGCGGCTGTGTATATCTCGTCGGCGGATATGATGCCGCGGAACCTCGACCGCCGTGTCGAGGTCCTGTGCCCGCTGCAAAATCCCACGGTGCATCAGCAGGTTCTCGAGCAGATCATGGTCGCGAACCTGAAGGATAATGAACAGAGCTGGCAGTTGTTGCCGGACGGATCGTCAACGCGTATGAAGGCCGCGAAAGGCGAGGAGCCTTTCAATGTGCACAATTACTTCATGACAAATCCGAGTCTGTCAGGCCGTGGAAAGTCGCTTAAAGAATCTTCGCCACGCCGTCTTACGCGCCGTTCAGAGCGCTAGAGGCACGAAGAGCGAACCCGTGGCTCCGGCACCCGTTCAGGAACGGCATCGTCCTGTTCGCAAACCATCGACGACCGTTGCCGTCATCGACATCGGCTCGAACTCGGTGCGCCTTGTCGTCTATGAGAACAAGGAACGCAACCTCGCGCCGGTGTTCAACGAGAAGACGCTGTGCGGTCTCGGACGTGAGGTGCAGTCCACCGGTCTGCTTGCCGAGGATGCGGTCGAGAAGGCGCTGGCCGCGCTGAAGCGCTTCAAGGCGCTTTGCCGGGTGATGAAGGTCGGCGAAGTCTGTGCGATCGCGAC